>Ga0302157_10000440_pt1 | contig 54871 bp, 54 predicted proteins | sample I_Bog_N3_3_FD_193502 | JGI IMG/M metagenome (GOLD analysis project Ga0302157, IMG submission 193502) | Peat permafrost microbial communities from Stordalen Mire near Abisko, Sweden - I_Bog_N3_3 | ecosystem: Environmental > Terrestrial > Soil > Wetlands > Peat | place: Sweden: Abisko, Stordalen... | reverse complement strand
GGTGCTGTTGACGTTGGCGGGGGTGAGGATGGCTTCCTGGACGTTCTGGCCGGTGCGCGAGTTGTCGTTGTGGTAGGTGGTGACGTTGACCTGTGCGTGCAGCACACCGGCGGCGCAACAGAGCAGCGGCGCTGCGAATACGTGGAACCGGCACGAATTGCCGACGAATTGCGACATGTACGATCCTTGTGCGATCACCCCGCGAAATGGCGCCGCATGATCGGCGGGTCAGGGGAGCAATGTGCGACGGTAGCGAAAACCGCACGGCCCGTCTGTTCGTTGGTGCACCGATGGTCGCCGCGACCCGCACGTCAACCGCGGCCGGCCATCCGGGTTGACTACGGACCCCGGGTCATCGAATACTGCGGCGGGGGCGATCCGCCCCGCGCCGCCGGCGATACATCGAGGTCCTTGTGAAGGTACGCACTGATTGGTCGCTCGGCGAAGTCGAAGCGCTGTTCGCCCTGCCGTTCATGGACCTGCTGTACGAGGCGCAGACGGTGCACCGGCATTTCCAAATTGCGAACAGCGTGCAGGTCAGCACTCTGCTCAGCATCAAGACGGGAGCTTGTCCCGAGGACTGCGCGTATTGCCCGCAAAGCGTCCGCTACGATACCGGGCTCGAAACCGAAGAGCTGATGGAACTCGAAGACGTGATGCGGCGCGCGAGCGCGGCGCAGCAGGCAGGCGCCACCCGGTTTTGCATGGGTGCGGCGTACCGCTCGCCGAAGCCGAAGGACCTGCGCAAAGTGATCGCCATGATCCGCGGGGTCAAGGCGCTCGGACTCGAGACCTGCGCCACGCTGGGCATGGTGAGCCCGCAGCAGGCGCATGAGCTCAAGGCGGCGGGCCTCGACTACTACAATCACAATCTCGACACCTCGCCGCAGTACTACGACCAGATCATCGGCACGCGCACCTATCAGGATCGTCTCGATACCCTGCAGGCCGTGCGCGAAGCCGGCATGAACGTCTGCTGCGGCGGCATCGTCGGCATGGGCGAGACGCCCGCCGATCGGGCCGGGCTGCTGCACGTGCTCGCCACCCTGCCCGAACATCCGCAGAGCGTGCCGGTCAATCAGCTGGTGCGGGTTGCGGGCACGCCGCTCGCGGATGCGGCGCCGCTCGATCCCTTCGATTTCGTGCGAACCGTGGCGGTGGCCCGCATTCTCATGCCGCGCGCACACGTGCGTTTGTCGGCGGGCCGCGGCGAGATGAGCGACGAGCTGCAGGCGCTGTGCTTTCTGGCCGGCGCCAACTCGATTTTCTACGGGGAGAAGCTGCTGACCACCGGCAACCCCGACACGCTTCACGATCGGCGCCTCTTCGAGCGGCTGCAGATCCGCGCCGAAGCGCCGCCCGGTGCGGCGGCCGGGCCAACCCGGATGGCGCACGCCGCCACGGCGTAGGCCCCGCCGCATGAGCGCGGGATCCCCGCCATTCACCCCCGATCTGCAGCAGCTGCGGCGCTCCTTCGATCGCGCCGGTCCGGGCTACGACACGGCCGCGGTGCTGCACGCGGAGGTGCGCGGCATCCTGCTGCAGCGTCTCGATCTGACCGCCCTCGAGCCGAGGGTGGTGCTCGATGCCGGCGCCGGCACCGCACAGGCCAGCCGCGCGCTCAAGCGCCGCTATCCGCGGGCCCGCGTTCTTGCGCTGGATTGCTCGCTCGGCATGCTGCGCGCGGCCAGGCAGCCGCGATTCTGGGGGCGGCGCTTCGATCGGGTGTGCGCCGACGCACATCGCCTGCCGTTTGCGGATGCGGGCGTGGACCTCATCCTGAGCAATCTGATGATGCCGTGGTGCGATCCGGACGTCGTGTTTGCGGAATTTCGGCGCGTTCTCGCGCCGCGCGGATTCCTCAGCTTCAGCAGCCTGGGACCGGATACGCTGCGCGAGCTGCGCGCCGCCTGGGCTCGGGTGGATACGTGCAGCCGCGTCGTCCAGCTCCTCGACATGCACGATCTGGGCGATGCGCTGGTGCGCGCCGGCTTCGCAGCGCCGGTGCTCGACATCGAGCGCTATACCCTGACCTATGCGGAGCTGCGCGGACTGATGGCGGATCTGAAGGCGGTGGGTGCGCGCCACGGCGTCGTTGGCGGCGTTGGCGACGTTGGCGGTGCTGGTCGGCCGCGGGGATCGAGCCGGGGACGATGGGCGGCGCTGCGGGCGGCCTATGAAGCCTATCGGACCGATGGACGGCTGCCTGCCACGTGTGAAGTGGTGTTCGGCCAGGCGTGGGCGCCCGCGTCAGCAGCCCCCGCAGCCGTACGGGCGGAGCAGCCGGGCGTCACGCTCGAGCAGCTGACCCGCACCCTGCCAAGCAGGCGCGGCGCCTGATGTCGCTCGGCCTGTTCGTGACGGGAACGGACACCCACGTGGGCAAGACCCGCGTTGCCACCGCCTTATGTCATGCGTTCGCCGCACGTGGGCTGCGCGTGGCCGCGATGAAGCCGGTCGCGAGCGGCTGCACCGCGACGCCCGCAGGACTGCGCTGCGACGATGCCCTGGCGCTGCGTGGCGCAACCAACGTGCAGGTCGCCTACGGCGACCTCAATCCGTATGCGTTCGAATCGCCGATTGCACCGCATATCGCGGCGGCGGCGGCCGGCGGCGCGATCGACTTCGAGGTGCTGGATCTGGCCTTCGAGCGCCAGCACAATTTGAGCGACGTGATCGTGGTGGAGGGCGCCGGCGGCTGGCTGGTGCCGCTCGACGCCCACCGCAGCATGGCCGACCTGGCCGTGCGCTGGAATCTCGAAGTGGTGTTGGTGGTCGGGCTGCGGCTGGGATGTCTGAATCATGCGCTGCTGACCGCAGAATCCATCGGCAGCCGGGACGTGCGGATGCGCGGCTGGATTGCCAACACCATCGATCCGGACTTCGAAAGGCGCGATGAAAACATACTGACCTTGCAAAACCGGATAGCGGCGCCGTGTTTGGGCATTTTGGAGTACGCGCCCCAGGCGACGTCGGAATCCATCGCGCAGGCGCTCTCCAGCACGTTGTTTGCGGCCGCCTGACCCGTACCCAAGTCTCTGTGTTGCAAGTCGCTGTCTTGCTTGAGGTATATCGCCCTCTGTAAGATCCGCTGACACCCCGGAGCCGACACCCCCATGGAGACGCGCATCGAGCTCAAGCCCAATTGTTCGCTGACCCTGCCGGCCGCCCGCGTGTTTTTCGTGTCCATCTGTGGATTTTCGCTGGTCGTCGCACTGCTTGCGACCTTGCAGGGATTTTGGCCCGTGCTGCCGTTCTGGGGGCTCGAAATGCTGGGTTTGGGGCTGGCGCTGCGCTCGAGCCTGCGGCGGCGCTTGTGGACGCAAACGCTGCTGATCACCGAATCACAAGTGAGCCTGGTGACGCGTTCACGCAACGGCGAAGCAAAACAGGAGTTTGCGCGGCACTGGGCGAAGGTTAGACTTCGCAGTCCGCGGATGCGCCAGTATCCGAGCCGGCTCATGATCGAGAGCCGGGGCCGGTCCTTCGAGGTGGGCAGTTTCCTCACGGAGGAGGAGCGCTGCCGGCTGGCGGAGCGGTTATACGCGATGGTGGGCGGAATGAACGAGTCGCCGCCGCTCGAATGGGAATGAACTTGAGGGGATCCGTCTCGATGAGCCTTACCGGAATGAATGTGGAGCACGCCGGCCGGCGTGGCCTTGCGCTGGGCGCCGCGTTGCTGAGCGGTCTCACGGCCGCCGGGGCCGCCGTCGCCAACACCTCGAACGGCTATAATCTGATGCCGGGAGTCACCGACATCAGCCGCGACATCTACGCGCTGCACATGGAGGTGTTCTGGATTTGCGTCGGCATCGCGGTGGTGGTGTTCGGCGCGATGATCTATTCGCTGATCAACTTCCGCCACTCGCAGGGCGCAGTTGCCGACACCAGCATGAGGCACAGCACCAAGGTGGAGATCATCTGGACCATCATCCCGGTGATCATACTGGTGGTCATGGCGATTCCGGCTGCCGAAATCATCCTCAAGATGGAAGACACCCGCGACTCGGAGCTGTCGATCCGGGTGACCGGCTATCAGTGGAAATGGCAGTACCAGTACATGGACGCCGCCGAGGGGATCAATTTCTTCTCCACCCTGTCGCAGGACTCGAACTTCGCCCGCCAGCTGCATTCCGGCATCGATCCGAGGACGGTTCCGAATTATCTGCTGGACGTCGACAAGCCGATGGTGGTGCCGAGCGGCACCAAGGTGCGGCTGCTGCTGACCTCCCAGGACGTGATCCACGCGTGGTGGGTGCCCGATTTCGGCGCGAAGCGCTCGGCGATCCCCGGATTCGTGAACGAACTGTGGTTCAAGGTCACGCCGGGCAAGGAGGGCATCTATCGCGGTCAATGTGTGGCGCTGTGCGGCCGCGATCACGGCTTCATGCCGGTGGTCGTGGACGTGCGCACGCCGGAAGAGTTCAAGAAGTGGGTTGAAGCGCAGAAGACCGCCGTCAAACAGGCGGCGGCGATCCCTCCGGAACCGCCGCGCTCCGCGCAACTGTTGAACTGAACCGATCATACGACCGATTTTACGAGAGAGTCATCACCATGGCCCAAGCGACCGACACCCTCCCCCACGACGATCATCACGATCAGCCGGACACCGGCATCAAGCGCTGGCTGTTCGCCACCAATCACAAGGACATCGGCACGATGTACCTGGTGTTCAGCCTGATCATGTTCTTCGTCGGCGGCGCGATGGCCATGGTGATCCGCGCCGAACTGTTCAAACCCGGGCTGCAGCTGGTCGATCCGATGTTCTTCAACCAGATGACCACCCTGCATGCGCTGGTGATGATATTCGGGGCCGTCATGCCGGCCTTCGTCGGTCTCGCCAACTGGATGATCCCGCTGCAGATCGGTGCGCCCGACATGGCGTTGCCGCGCATGAACAATTTCAGTTTCTGGATATTGCCGTTTGCGTTCACGTTGCTGCTGTCGACGCTGCTGGTGCCCGGCGGGGCGCCGGCCGGCGGCTGGACGCTGTATCCGCCGCTGGTTCTGCAGGGCGGGGATTATTTCCCGATGGTGATCTTCGCCATCCACCTGATGGGCATCTCATCGATCATGGGCGCGATCAACGTGATCGTCACCATCATGAACATGCGGGCGCCGGGCATGGACCTGCTGAGGATGCCCCTGTTTTGTTGGTCCTGGCTGATCACGGCGTATCTGCTGATCGCCGTCATGCCGGTGCTCGCGGGCGCGGTGACCATGCTGCTGACGGATCATTTCTTCAAGACCAGCTTCTTCAATGCCGCCGGGGGCGGCGATCCGGTGATGTTCGAACACATTTTCTGGTTCTTCGGGCATCCGGAGGTGTACATCATGATTCTGCCGGCCTTCGGCATCATCTCCGAGATTTTGCCGACTTTCTCGCGCAAGCCGCTGTTCGGCGCCGTCTCCATGGTCTACGCGACCGCGTCCATCGCATTCCTGTCGTTCATCGTCTGGGGCCACCACATGTTCGTCGACGGCATGCCGCTGGCTGCACAGATGTTCTTCATGATGTCCACGATGCTGATAGCCGTGCCGACCGGCGTGAAGGTGTTCAACTGGACGGCAACCATGTGGCGCGGCTCGCTGTCGTTCGAGCCGCCGATGCTGTTCGCGATCGCCTTCCTGTTCATGTTCAGCATCGGCGGATTCTCCGGCGTGATGCTCGCGCTGGTGCCGGCGGACTTCCAGTATCAGAACACCTATTTCGTGGTCGCACATTTCCACTACGTGCTGGTCCCGGGCGCGATTTTCGCCATCATGGCCGCCGTGTACTACTGGCTCCCGAAGTGGACCGGGCACATGTACAACCTGACCCTGGCCAAGACGCATTTCTGGCTGTCGACCATCTTCGTCAACGTGCTGTTCTTCCCGCAGCATTTCCTGGGCCTGGCCGGGATGCCGCGGCGGGTCCCTGACTACGCGGTGCAGTTCTCCGACTGGAACATGGTGTCCTCCATCGGCGCCTTCGGCTTCGGACTGTCGCAGGTGTTGTTCGCCATCGTGGTGATCCAGTGCATCCGCGGCGGCCAGAAGGCGAGTTCCGTGGTATGGGGCGATGCGCTGCCAACCGGGCTCGAGTGGACGCTGTCCTCGCCCCCGCCCTATCACAGCTTCATCACAGCGCCCGAGATCAAGTGAACGTGACCGATGCGGTGCGGATCAAGAGGCGCATACGCAACGGCGCACTGCGGTTGATGACGCTCGCGCTGGCGTTTTACCTCGCGTTCATCGCGATTGCCGTGCTTCGCAGCCGCCACTGATGGATGCGCCGGATCCAAATCCCGCCGGCCTCACCCGGGACCAGCAGCGGCGCGCCAATCGCAGCCTGACCTCGCGGCTGTTGATCATGACGCTCGCCAGCTTCGCCTTCGGCTGGGCACTGGTGCCGCTGTATGACGTCTTCTGCAAGCTCACCGGCGTCGGCAACGCGGAGGCCAGGGCGGCTCCGGTCGAGGCGCATGAGGCGGTCGATGCCGCTCGCCTGATCACGATCGAGTTCGTGGCGAATCCGGCGTCCGTGGGCAGCTACGAATTCCACCCGCGGCTGGCCTCGATGCGCATCCATCCCGGCAAACTCTACGATGCCGGGTTCTATGCCAGGAACCTGACGAGCGGTGCGTCGGTAGCGCAGGCCGTTCCCAGCATTTCGCCGCACGAGGCGGCGCAGTACTTCCACAAGACCGAATGCTTCTGTTACAGCCAGCAGAAGTTCCAGCAGGGCGAAGGACGCGACATGCCGCTGCGCTTCATCGTCGACCCGAAGCTGCCGGGAAACATCGACAAGGTCACCCTGGCGTATTCGTTCTACGACATCACCGAATCTTCAAGCCGTTAACTGCATAGAGACCGAATCATGGCGCAAGCGCACGCAACCGAAGCCGACAAATACTACATTCCGCACGGCAGTCCGTGGCCGATCTATGGCTCGGTGACGCTGTTCACGCTGATGTTGGGCGCGATCGCCACCCTCAACAACTGGCTGCCGGCGTGGTCCCTGCTGCCGGGATTCGTGATGCTGGCGCTGCTATTCGTCTTCTGGTTCAACACCGTCATCGGCGAGAACCAGCACGGGATCTACAATCTGGCCGTGGATCGCTCATTCCGGCTGGGCATGATGTGGTTCATCTTCTCGGAGGTCATGTTCTTCGCGGCATTTTTCGGCGCCCTGTTCTACGCCCGTGAATTGGCCGTGCCCTGGCTCGGCGGCGAGGGCGTGAAGATATTCAGCAAGCTGCTGCTGTGGAAGCATTACGACGGCGCGTGGCCCACCAATGGACCCGGCCACGTCGGCCCGCGCGCCGACGGCAGCTTCGAGACCGTGCCGGCATTGGGTTTGCCGGCGATCAACACGGCGATACTGCTGTCGAGCAGCATCACCGTGACCATCGCCCACCACGCGCTGATCACCGGCCATCGCACACGCTTGAAGATATTCCTGGCCGCGACCTTCCTGCTGGGATTCACTTTCGTCGCGCTGCAGGCCATGGAGTACCACGAGGCCTACACGGAACTCGGTCTGCAGCTCGGCACCGGCATTTACGGCTCGACGTTCTTCATGTTGACCGGATTTCACGGCATGCACGTGACGGTGGGGGCCATCATGCTCACGGTCATCTGGTTCAGGGTGCTCAACGGCCACTTCACGCCGCAGCGGCATTTCGGCTTCGAGGCCGTGTCCTGGTACTGGCACTTCGTGGACGTGGTCTGGCTGGGGCTGTTTATTTTCGTGTACTGGCTGTAGCGTGGCAGGCGCGGATGGTTCAGCGCACCTGCTGCGGAACGATCCAGCCCCGGTAGTAGGCGAGGATCAGCAGCAGGAATAGCGCCACCGATAGGCCGATGCGCCATGCCAGCGCCTTGACCATTTTGCCGCCGTCGGCTTCTTTGTTGCTCGTCAAGTAGTACAGAGCCCTGCCGAGGCTGATCAGGATCAGCACCAGGATCCCGACCACGAGGTATTTGAATTCCACGGCCGCCCGTCCGACATGAGATGGACCAGCAGTATATCGCGCCAATGAAAATCGGTTCCCGCATCTTCGCACCGCGTCCGTTCACGACGCTGATCACGATTGCCGTGATTTTCATCCTGTTGACCCTCGGCCGCTGGCAGCTGCACCGGGCGGCGGAAAAGCAGGTCCTGTTCGATGCGTTCGCCTCGGGCACGGACGTCACGCGGCCGATCGACGCCGCGACGTCACGGCTGGCGCGCTACCAGCATGTGGAGGCGGTGGGACGCTACGATGCAGCGCGACAGATCCTGCTCGACAACATGTTCGACGCCGAAGGACGGGCCGGCTATTTCGTCATCACGCCGTTCGCGCTGGTGGGCGGCGGTTGGGTGCTGGTCAATCGCGGATGGATCCCCCTGGGTGCGAGCCGCGCCGAGCGGCCCGACGTGCCGGTGGCGCAGGACCAGCGGCGCCTGCGCGGGCGGGCCGACGATCTGCCGCGGCCGGGAATACGCCTGGACGCGCCGGCGCTGGGACCGCCCTATCCCGTGGTGGCAAATTTTCCGACGCTGTCCGACATCGGACGGCTGCTGCACGTCTCCGCCTGGACACCGGCCACGGAACTCGTGCTGCTCGATCCGGGCGAGGCCGATGGCTACGCCCGAAATTGGCGGGCGCCGGGCTTTGCGCCCATGCGCCATATCGCCTATGCCGTGCAATGGTTCGCGCTGGCGGTGGCGGTGGCGGTGACCTACGCCGTGACCAATCTGAAGCGCTCCGTGGCCGGAGGTTCCGCGGGTTGAACGCGCGCGGCGCCAGTCTTGCGGGAGGCCGCGACGATCGCCGCCAGCGGCGCGTCCTGATCGGCCTCGCGCTGCTGTTCTTTGCGCCGGTCGGAATTTCCTTCTATCTGTATTACGGACACAGCACGCTGCAGCCCGGGCGCCGGGTGAACGTCGGCGAGCTGGTGCGGCCGCCGCGCCTTCTGCCGTCGGCGGCCTTGACGCTGGCGGAATCCGGCAGCACCACGCCGGAGTTGCTGCTGCACAAGTGGACCCTGCTGTACCTGGGCGGCGGCGCCTGTGACGCGCGCTGCCGCGAGGCACTGTATGACACGCGTCAGGTGCGTCTGGCGCTCGACCGCGACATGGATCGCGTGCAGCGGGTTTTCATCGCTGACGAGCCGTGTTGTGACCTGCGATTCCTCGGGGATCAGCACCCGGATCTGATCACGGTACGGGCGGACGCCGCGGCGGCGACGCTGATCGCGCTGCTTCCCGGCGCGGACGATCATGGGGCGGGACGGGTCTACGTGGTCGATCCGCTAGGCAATTTGATGATGTACTACCCGGCGGACGCCAGGCCGAAGGGCATACTCGAAGACATGAAGCGCCTGCTGCGCCTGTCGCATATCGGTTGACCCATGCAGCCGCAATACCGACTGCTATGGTTTCGCCGGCTTGCGCTGCTCGGGGCCCTGCTTGCAGCCGGCGTGATCGTATTGGGGGCCTGGGTTCGCCTGACTGATGCGGGCCTCGGATGCCCGGATTGGCCCGGCTGTTACGGCCATGTGTATCCGGATCGAAGCCATGATTTCGCCAAGGCTCTGCACGAAATGATCCACCGCTACTTCGCCACCAGCCTCGGGCTGGTCATCGTCGGGCTGTTGGCGTGGGCCATCGCGAATCGCAAGGATCGCGGCCAGCCGCTGTTGCCGGTGGCGGCCCTGTTCGTGGTGGTGTGCCTGCAGGGCGCACTCGGCGCGTTCACGGTGACGCTGCTGCTCAAGCCCCTGATCGTGACCGCGCACCTGCTCGGCGGCCTGACCCTCTTCGGCCTGTTGTGGTGGCTGTCCCTGGTGCCGGAACGCCGCGACCTGGCGCCGCGGGAGACGGGCCTGCGCATCTACGCTCTGCTCGGCCTCGCGGCACTGATCGTGCAGGTCGCGCTCGGCGGCTGGACCAGCAGCAATTATGCCGCCCTGGCCTGTCCGGATTTTCCCACCTGCCAGTCCCGCTGGTGGCCGCCCATGGATTTCCGCGACGCCTTCGTGCTGTGGCGCGGCCTGGGGGTGGATTACGAGGGCGGCGTGCTGGCCAATCCGGCGCGGGTGGCCATCCAATTCACGCATCGATTGGGCGCCGTGGTCGCCGGCTCCATTCTCATGCTTCTGGCAATCCTCGCTTTGCTGCGGGCCAGGGGAACGCGCCTGCGGGTGGCGGCGGTGCTGTTGCTGACGGCGGTGCTGCTGCAGGCAGGCATCGGCATGGCCATGGTTCGCCGCGGCGTCCCGCTGCCGCTTGCCACGCTGCACAACGCCGGTGCGGTCATCCTGGTGTTCGCCATGGTGACTCTGCTGCGCGCACTGTGGCCGGCGCCGTCCATCGACATGGTACCCTTGGACCGTGCCATCCGTACCTGAAAATCCTCCACTGAACGTCGCCGTCGCAGGCCGCTGGCGCGACTACCTGGAGCTGACCAAACCGAAGGTCAGTCTGCTGATCGTGTTCACCGCGCTGGTGGGCATGGTGCTGGCTTCGCCCGGCATGGTGCCGCTGCCGGCGCTGCTGTTCGGCACCCTCGGAATCGCAATGGCATCCGGCTCCGCGGCCGCCTTCAACCATGTGCTCGATAGACACATCGACGAGCACATGGCGCGCACCCGGCGGCGCCCGCTGCCGACCGGCCACCTGAGAAAGCGCCAGGCCGTGGCTTTCGCGGTGGCACTCGGCGCGTCGTCGATGCTGGTGCTGTGGTTCGCAGTCAACGCGCTCACGGCGGTATTGAGCTTTTTCACCCTGATCGGCTACGCCATGGTGTACACGGTTTGGCTGAAGCGTGCGACTCCGCAGAACATCGTCATCGGGGGAGCCGCCGGGGCCGCACCCCCGGTACTCGGTTGGGTCGCCGTCACCGGCCACATCGACTCACCGGCGTTGCTGCTGTTTCTGATCATTTTCACCTGGACGCCGCCGCACTTCTGGGCGCTGGCGATTGCAAGGCGCGACGACTACGCCAAGGCCGGCATCCCGATGTTGCCCGTCACGCACGGCGTACCGTACACGCGGCTGCAAATCGTGCTGTACACCATCCTGTTGGTCATCAGCACGCTGCTGCCGTATCTGACCGGCATGAGCGGACTGATCTATCTGGCCGCGGCCATCGCGTTGGACGGTCGCTTCCTCCATTACGTGCTCGAACTGCAGAAGGGTTTGAAGCCGGATCTGCCAATCCGCACATTCAGATACTCGATCAACTATCTCATGCTGCTGTTCGCGGCGCTCATTCTGGATCATTACGTGATGTTCAAGGTGTTACAGCCCGGAAACTGAGAGTTATCAGCCCGGGAGCTGAGATTTGACCCGCCGAAGGCCGGCCGTCCGATAAGTGCGTTAACGTACATACGTCACGCGGGTTTTGGCACAGGCTTGCGGTGACATGATTGTGTGTGCCAATGACGGCGCATTCTCCGGCGATACCAGCATCCAAGGATGGCCCATCACGTGAAGACCGCCCGGGTTGCACCCGACTCCATGCTGCGCAATCGCAGTCGGTTCGATCGTGGCTAAGAGCGCGCGTTTCAAATTCAGGCTGTATGTCGCCGACGACTCGCAAAATTCGGCGCAGGCACTCGCGAACCTGAATGCGATGTGCGAGCAGCACCTGGCCGGTCGATATGAAATCGATGTCGTGGACGTATTTCTGGAGCCGGCCCGCGCCATGGCCGACGATATCCGCATGACTCCCACGCTGATCAAATTGTCGCCGGCTCCGGTGCAGCGGATCATCGGGACTCTCGACCAGCTCGAGCGTGTGCAGCAGATCCTGAATGTGGCACCGAGGGCCGCTTGAACTCGAATAAGCCCCCCGCGGAAGAGGGCGGGGAGATCTCCGTGCTGATCAAGGCACTGCGCGAGGCCGATTTGCGGCTGGAGGAACTGACGGGCGGGGAGGTGGACGTCGTCTCGGACCGCGAGGGCCGGTCCTTCATGCTGAAGCATGCCCAGGATGAGTTTCGTTACAACGAGGCCGCCAAACAGGCCGCCCTCCTCAATGCGCTCCCCGCCAACATTGCGCTGGTCGATGCCCAAGGACTGATCGTGTCCGTGAATGAGGGCTGGCGGCAATTCAGCGCTGCCAACGGGCAAATGGAGTCGGGCGGGGCCGGGGTCGGCGCCAACTACCTCGATGTCTGCGACCACACCCGGGGCGCGGCCGAACTCGAGGCCCGGCAGGTGGCCACCGGATTGCGCGCCGTGCTATCCGGGCAGGCCGCGAGCTATTCGCTCGAATATCCCTGCAACTCGCCCACCGAGAGACGCTGGTACATGGTGACGGTGACACCGCTGGCGGCCGAGCATTTGAAGGGCGCCGCGGTGATGCATTTCGATGTGTCGACACAAAAGCGCGGCGAATTGGCCATCCGGCGCTTCGCCGCGGCGATGGACGCCATCGCCGATGGAATCTATCTGGTGGATCGCGCGGACATGACTCTGATTCACGTCAACGATGCGGGTTGTCGGCTGGCCAACCTGTCGCGTGAACAGTTGATGCGGCATCAGCCGGCGGTATTCCTCGGTCAATCCCGTCAGGAGCGCGAGCGGGCCTATGATGCGCTCATCGACAACTCCGGTTCTCCCGAATCCCTCGAGGTGCCGCTACGCATCGATGGCGTCGAGCACTGGCTGGAAATCCGCCGGCACGCACATTATCTCGGGGAACGATGGGTCATCGTCATTCTGGTGCAGGACATCACCGCACGCAGGCAGGCACAGACCGACATCCTGCGCATGAATCGCGTGCTGGCGCTGCTGAGCGGCGTGAACACCCTGATCGTGCGCGTTCGCGACCGCGACGAGCTGTTCCAGGAGGCATGCCGCATAGCCGTCAATGCCGGCGGCTTTCGCATCGCCTGGATCGGCTTGTTCGATCATACGCAGATGAAACTGGTGCCCGCGGCATGGGAAGGCGCCGACGAGGAACTCCTGACCTTCATCAAGGACCGCTTCACCTCGAGCGCCGACTCGCCGTCCGGCGACAGCATGACCGAGCGCGCGCTTCTCGAGAAGCGTGCCGTCGTGAGCAACGATTTGGAGGAATCGCCGTGGTTTTCGGCGAGAAATGTCCGGTTGGGCATCCGCTCGATCGGTATCTGGCCTCTGATCGTCGCCGGCGAGGCCGTCGGCGTCATCGCATTTTACGCTTCAGAGAGCGGATTCTTCCACCAAGGGGAGCTCAAGCTGCTGGACGAACTTGCGGCCGATATCGCCTTTGCCATGGATCACATCGAGAAGCTGGAGAGGATAGACTATCTGGCCTACTACGACGTGCTCACCGGTCTTGCGAACCGTCAGCTGTTTCTCGAGCGCGTCGCACAGTACATGCGCCGCGCGGTCACCGCGGGGCATAGGCTCTCCCTGCTGTGCATCGATCTGGAACGCTTCAAGAACATCAACGACAGCCTCGGACAGGCGGCGGGCGACACCTTGTTGAAACAGGTCGCCGATTGGCTGGTGGTCCACGTGGGAAACGTGGAACTGCTGGCCCGGGTCGAGGCGGATCATTTTGCCGTCGTACTCCCCGACGTGACCCACGCGGGCGACGTGGGACGCCTCTTGGAGAAGACCATCGAACAGTTTCTCGCGCATCCGTTCCAGCTCGATGGCGCTCCGTTTCGGGTCGCGGCCAAATTTGGTGCTGCCATGTTTCCGGATGACGGTACGGACGCCGAGACCTTGTTCAAGCACGCGGAGGCGGCCGTGAAGAAGGCCAAGGCCCACGGCGACCGATACCTGTTCTATACCGAAAAAATGACCGAATCCATATCCGGCCGGCTCTCTCTGGAGAATCAGCTGCGCCAGGCAATCGACAGGCAGGAATTCGTGCTGCATTACCAGCCGAAAATGAACTTGGGCAGCGGCGAATTGGTCGGCGCCGAGGCCCTGATCCGCTGGAACGACCCTCGCACGGGGATGGTGGCGCCGGGTCGCTTCATACCCGTGCTGGAGGAGACCGGATTGATTTATGAGGTCGGACGATGGGCGCTGAACAGGGCCGTCGCAGACCATCTTCGCTGGTGCAGCGCCGGCCTTGCCGCCGTGCGCGTGGCGGTCAACGTGTCACCGCTGCAGCTGCGAAACCGCCGCTTCGTGGACGAGATCCGGCAGGTGGTCGGCAGCAATGCGGGTGCCGCCGCCGGTCTCGAGCTGGAGATCACCGAGAGCCTGATCATGGAAGATGTCAGACTCAGCATCCAGAGCCTGGAGGTCATCCGTGCGATGGGAGTGACCATCGCCATCGACGACTTCGGCACCGGCTTTTCATCATTGAGTTATCTGGCGAGGTTGCCGGTGCATACTCTGAAGATCGACCGCTCCTTCGTCACCGACATGACGGTCTCGGCGAATGGACTGGCCCTGGTATCCACGATCATCGCCCTGGCTCATTCACTGAAACTGATCGTCGTGGCCGAGGGCGTCGAGACGGAGGATCAATCGCGCATGCTGGGGGTTTTGCATTGCGACGAAATACAAGGCTATTTGGTCAGCAAGCCGCTGCCCGTCGCGGACTTCGAGTCGGCCTATCTGGCGCCGCATGTTCGGGGTGCCGGCGCCGCGGGACCGGGCGCGCCCGCGGTCGGTTGATTCACTAGGCGCTGTGCGCGGCCGCGGCGCGGGTCATTTGCGGGGAAATCGGCAGAGAACGCAGCCGCCGGCCGGTGGCGGCGAAAATGGCGTTGCAGAGCGCCGGCGCCACCAGCGCCACCGAGGGCTCACCGATGCCCCCCGGCGGCGCGTCGCTGTCGAGCAGCTGCACCTCGATCTGCGGCAGTTCGTTGCCGCGCATCACGCGATAGGCATCGAAATTGGTCTGCTGCACGACGCCGCCCGCGATCGTCACCTCGCCCCAGAGCGCCGCCGACAGCCCGAAAATGATCCCGCCGACGATCTGCGATTCCACGATGCGCGGATTGACCATGCGCCCGCAATCCACGACGCACACGATCCTGTGGACCTTGAGCGCGCCGGCATGCACGGAGACCTCCGCCACCTGCGCCAGATGCGTCGTATAGCCCTCCATCAACGCGATGCCCTGGTGACGGCCCTGCTGACCGCCCTGGGGCGTGCGGCCCCAGCCGGCGCGCTCCGCCACCGCCTCCAACACGCGCCGGTGGCGCGGCTTTTTTTCGAGCAGCTGCCGCCGGAACTCGTACGGATCCTTGCCGGCGGCGTGGGCCAGTTCGTCCATGAAGCATTCGATCGCGAAACAATTCGGGGCGTGGCTCACAGAGCGCATATAGCCCACGTCGATGCCGATTTCCTGGCGTGAATAATCCACCGCCACGTTCGGCACGTCGTAGGGGAAGTTGACGGCATACTCGATCACGGAATCATCGACCCCCTTGACCGGCGGAAACATGCGCGCGGTGATCGACGGGCTCACGATGTGCAAACGCCAGGCGGTGAGCCGGTCGCCGTCGAAACCGGCCGCCAGATCCAGGATGGCCGGCGGCCTGTAGGTGTCGTGCGTCATGTCGTCTTCGCGCGTCCAGATCAGCTTCACTGGCGCGCCGACCGCCTTCGAGGCCTGCACGGCCGCGGGAATGAAATCGACGTCCAGGCGCCGCCCGAAACCGCCCCCGAGCAGCGTGGTATGGACGTTGACCTGCGAGGGCAGCAGTCCCGCGGCCATGGCTGCGGTGCTCTGGGAGACCTGCTGCACCTGCGTGCCCACATACAGATCGCACCCGTCCGGCCGGACGTCGGCCGTGCAATTCATCGGCTCCATGGTTGCGTGTGCCAGCAACGGCAGCTCGTACATGGCGCGCAGCGTGCGGTGCGCGGATTTGAGCGCAGCCGTGGCATCACCGTCGGCACGGGCGGAAAGTCCCGGGCCGGACGCCGCGGCCTTGCGCAGCAGTTTGCGGATGCCGCCGTTGTCGAGGGTGGCGTTGGCGCCGGATTCCCAGGTCACCTGCAGGGCATCGCGCGCCCGCAATGCCTGCCAGAAGTGATCGGCGACCACCACCACGCCGCTCGCGGTGACGAGCACCTGGTGGACCCCCGCCATCTTGCCGGCGGCGGCTGAATCCACGGATTTGACACTGCCGCCCAGCACCGGACTTTGCGCCAGCGCGGCGTGCAGCATGCCGGGCAGCTTGACGTCGATGCCGAATTCGGCGCTGCCGTCCACCTTGCCCGGCGTATCCAGGCGCGGCAGCGGGCGGCCCAGCAGCCGGAAGCTGCCGGGCGCCTTGAGCGCCACGCTCTTCGGCAACGGCAATTTCGCGGCGGCCGCGGCGAGTTCGCCGTAGGTCATCGAACCACCCTGCGGGTTCACGACCCGGCCGTTCTGCGCCCGGCACTCGACCGCATCGATGCGCCAGGCCTGCGCCGCGGCGGCGATCAGCACGGTGCGTGCCTGCGCACCGGCCGTGCGCAGCTTGTCCCAGGCATCCTGCACGCTGTTGCTGGTGCCGGTGATCTGGCCGCCGTTTCCGGGATTGACGTAGGCATCACCGACCGGCGCCGCGACGATCTTCACGGCATCCAGGCCGATCTCGAGCTCCTCGGCCAGCAGCATGGGCAACGCCGTGTAGACCCCCTGTCCCATCTCGGAGCGATCGACGATCATCGTGATGGTGTCATCGGCGCCGATACGCAGCCAGGCATTCAAATCGCGGCCGCCCGCGTCCGCGCTGCCGGCCGCGTCCGCGGCCGGCGGAGACTTTGCGCCACAGCCGGGCAGCGACAGGCCGATGATCAGTCCGCCGCCGAGCGTGGCGGCGGCGTCGAGGAATTCGCGCCGGTTCACCTGTACGGCCGGCGCGGTCGCGGGCGCGCGCAGCCCGCCGGAGCCGCTCATCGGCCTGTTCCGGTCTTGAGTATTTCCGCGGCGCGATGGATCGCATGCCGGATCCTCGGGTAGGTGCCGCAGCGGCAGAGGTTGCCCGACATCGCGGTGTCGATGTCGGCGTCGCTCGGTGCAGGGTTGGCCTCGAGCAGGGCAGCGGCACTCATGATCTGGCCCGACTGGCAATATCCGCATTGCGGCACGTCGAGCTCGATCCATGCGCGCTGCACCGCATGACTGCGATCCGGCGACAGCCCTTCGATGGTCGTGATCATTCGGCCCTGTACGGTACTCAAAGGGATCGAGCAGGAACGCACGGGCGCGCCGTCCAGGTGCACCGTGCAGGCGCCGCACAAGGCACGGCCGCAGCCGAATTTCGTGCCGGTCATGCCGAGGTGGTCGCGCAAAATCCACAACAGCGGCGTATCGGCCGCGGCCTCGACGGCCAACTCCCGCCCGTTGACGGTGATTTTGAAGGCTTGCGGCCGGGCTTGTGTGTCCTGAACTGGCGCGGTTTGCATCATCGGCGGCAGAGTCTCAATGTGGACAGATCGTGTCAAGGCCGCACAGGATGCTAGGATCGCGCCGTGCCGACCGTATCGACCTTCTATCCCCGCGTGTTTGCGCTCGCCCTGGCGGCGATTCTCGGCTACGCGCTGATGTTGATATTCGAGCCGTTCGCCGGCGCCATGACCTGGGCGGCGTTCCTCGCATTTCTGCTGTTTCCGCTCAATCTGCGGCTGCGGCGGCGGTTTGGCGGCGGCACCAGCGCGGCGGCCGGGCTCCTCACGCTTCTGGCGCCCATCGTGGTGCTGCTGCCGCTGACGGCACTGTCGGTCGAGTTCGTCGCGCAGATCTCGGCGCTGCTGCAGCTTCTGCAAAGGTCGGTCACGAAACTGGACATCAATTCGTTTGCCGACCTGCAGAAATTCCCGCTGATCGCGAGCGCCAATATCTGGCTGCAGTCGCATGGTTCGATTTCGGCGCAGCAGGTGCAGGGTTGGCTGGTGGCCGGCACGCGCGAGGTGCTGGAGCGGGCGGCGCGTTTCAGCGGCTCCTTTTTCCTTGGCGCCCTGAGCTCGGTGATCGGATTCGCGCTGATGTTGTTCTTGCTGTTTTTCTTCCTGCGCGACGGCGATGCCATGATCGTGCGTGCGCGCGGACTCATACCGCTGGACGAGCAGCGCAAGGATCGGCTCATCAACCGGCTGGCATTGATCACCCGGGCCATCGTGTTCGGCACCAGCCTGACGGCGCTGCTGCAGGGAATCCTGCTTGCGATCGGCTTCGGCATTGCCGGACTTCCCTCGCCGGTGGTATTCGGGGTGGCGGGCGCGCTCTTGTCCATGCTGCCCGTCGGCGGCACGACGCTGCTGTGGGGGCCGGCCGTGATCTGGCTGTTCGTCGAGGGCAGGTGGGGATTCGCGATTTTCATGCTGGTCTGGGGTGCGATGCTGGCGGCCCTCGACAACGTGCTGCGCCCGCTGCTGATTTCGGGGCGCGCCCGGATTTCCACCCTGGCCGTGTTTCTGGGCGCCCTCGGCGGCATTTCAGCATTCGGCGCGATCGGCGTCATCGCGGGTCCCATCGTGCTGTCACTGGCGATCGCCCTGGTCGAATTCTCGGAGGAAGGCCGCGTCAACAACCCCGCCGCATGAGTTGCCTCGCACGCCGCGCCGGTGCAGTACAATCCGCGCCCTGATGGACGTATCTCATCTCCTCGATTCGCTCAACGACGAGCAGCGGCAGGCGGTTGCCTCCCCGCTGCAGGCCGCGCTGGTGCTCGCGGGTGCCGGCAGCGGCAAGACGCGCGTGCTCGTGCATCGCGTCGCATGGCTGATCGAGGTCGAGGGGGTTTCTCCGAACGGCATCCTGGCCGTCACCTTCACCAACAAGGCCGCCGGCGAAATGCGCAGCCGCATCGAGACGCTACTCGGCATTCCGGGGGTGTCCCTGTGGATCGGCACCTTTCACGGTCTCGCGCATCGCCTGCTGCGCCTGCATTGGCGCGAAGCGGGCTTGCCGCAGAGCTTCCAGATACTCGATTCGGAGGACCAGTCGCGCCTGCTGCGCAAGGTTCTGAGGGCGCTGGATCTCGACGAGACGCGCTGGGTGCCGCGCGAGATCCAGTGGTTCATCAACGCCCAGAAGGACGAGGGTCTGCGGCCGAAGCTCATCAAGGATGATGGCGACCCCACGCGCCGGCAGCTGATCAGGATCTATCAGGCTTACGAGGAGGCGTGTCAGCGGGCCGGCGTGGTGGATTTCGCGGAACTGCTGCTGCGCGCGTTCGAGCTGTGGCGCGACAATCCGGGATTGCTGCAGCACTACCGCAACCGGTTTCGACACGTGCTGGTGGATGAATTCCAGGACACGAACGCGATCCAGTACAAGTGGCTGATGCTGCTCGTCGGGGACAGCGGCGTTCCATTCGTGGTCGGCGACGACGACCAGTCCATTTACCGCTGGCGCGGCGCGCGGGTGGAGAATCTCGACCAATTCCGCCGCGATCACCGGGCGGCCTCGCTCTACAAGCTGGAACAGAACTACCGCTCCAGCGGCACGATCCTCAAGGCCGCGAATGCGCTGATCTCGCACAATGCAGGACGGCTCGGCAAAACCCTCTGGACCAGCGGCGCGGACGGCGAGAAGGTCAAACTGTATGCCGCATTCAACGAGCGCGACGAGGCGGATTTCGTGGTCAACCGCATCCGCGAATGGGTGGCGGCCGGCGGTGTCAGGCGCGATGTCGCGGTGCTGTACCGTTCGAATGCCCAGTCACGGGTGCTCGAGGAGGCATTTCTCAACGCGCGCATGCCCTACCGGGTGTATGGCGGATTGCGCTTCTTCGAGCGGGCTGAAATCAAGGACGCGCTCGCTTATCTGCGTCTGGCCGCCAGCCGGGCGGACGACACCTCGTTCGAGCGCGTCGTCAATCTGCCGGTGCGCGGAATCGGCGCCAAGACGCTCGATTCGCTACGCGACCAGGCGCGTGCCCAGGGTACTTCTCTTTGGATGGCGGCGGTGTCCAGCATCCAAAACGGGCTCGCGCAGCGGGCGGCGCAGGCGCTGCAAGGGTTTCTGTCCCTGATCGACACCCTGGCAAGGGAAATTCGGGGCCTGGAGCTGCACGAGCAGGTCGATCACGTGATCCAGCTGAGCGGACTGATCGAACATTTCAAGCGCGAGAAGGGCGAGCGTGGCGAAGGCCGCATCGAGAATCTGCTCGAGCTGGTGAGCGCCGCGCGCGGTTTTTCGCCGGAAACCGAGGCGGAGGTGGAATTGTCGCCGCTCGAATCCTTCCTTGCCCATGCAGTGCTCGAATCCGGCGAGGGCCAGGCGGATCCCTACGATGACTGCGTGCAGATGATGACGCTGCATTCGGCGAAGGGTCTTGAGTTTCCGGTGGTGTTCATGGTGGGCATGGAGGACGGGCTGTTCCCCCACCAGCGATCCGTCTCGGATCTGGCCGGTCTCGAGGAGGAGCGCCGTCTATGCTACGTGGGTGCGACCCGCGCCATGCGGCAGCTATACATAACTTATGCGGAGCAGCGGCGCCTGTACGGCGTCGACACCTATGGCCAGCCGTCGCGGTTCATCGGCGAGTTGCCGGCCGAGGCGGTGGAGGAAATCAGGCCGCGGGTTCAGGTCTCCCGGCCCGCTTTCGCGGGCGGCCGCGTGGGCGGCCGCAAGTTGGCGGAGGAATCGTCGCAGCCAGGGGTGGCGCTCGGCAGCCGCGTCAGGCATTCGAAATTCGGCGACGGCGTGGTCCTGAATTTCGAAGGCAATGGTCCGCATGCGCGGATCCAGGTAAATTTCGAGCGCCAGGGCACCAAGTGGTTGATGCTGTCGTATGCCAATCTCGAGGTCGTGTAGAGTGGATCCACAGTGAAAATAATCATTCTCGGCGCGGGCCAGGTGGGCCGAACGGCCGCCTACCACCTCTCGCGCGAAGAGGCGAATGACGTCACGGTCGTCGACTCGAACGAGGAGGTTCTGCGGGATCTGCAGGACCGCCTCGACATCCGCACCGTCAATGGCAACGCCGCCAGTCCGCGCATCCTGGAAGCGGCGGGCATCGCCGGCACGGATGTGTTGGTGGCGTTGACCAACAGCGACGAGGTCAACATGCTCGCCTGCCACATTGCGTGGACGCTGTACCGCACGCCGAAGAAGATAGCGAGGGTACGCTCGGCGGATTACACCGAGCGGGAACGGCTGTTCGGAGAGAATGCCATCGCCGTCGACGTGTGGGTGAGCCCCGAGCAGCTGGTCACGGAATACGTCGCACGCCTGATCCGCTACCCGGGTGCTCTGCAGGTGCTGGACTTCGCCGACGGCCGGGTCCGGCTGGTCGGCATTCGCGCACTGCAGGGCGGCCCGTTGGTGGGCCAGGCGCTGTCCACGCTGCGCGAACACGTCCCCTCGGCGGACGCGCGCGTGGCGGCGATCTATCGCGCCGGCAAGAGCATCAAGCCCGAAGGCACCACCATCGTGGAAGACGGCGATGAGGTGTTCTTTCTGGCGGCGCGAAAGGACATCCGCGTGGTCATGAAGGAGTTGAGGCGCGAGGAGGCGCCGGCACGGCGCGTGGTGATCGCCGGCGGCGGCAACATCGGATTCCGGCTCGCGAGCGAGCTCGAGGACAAGAATCAAGTCAAGCTGATCGAGCGCGACGGCAGGCGGGCGCGGCGAGTCTCCGAACTGCTCAAGAGCACCACCGTGCTGCACGGCGATGCCGCGGATGAGGAGCTGCTGCTCGAGGAGAACATCGACAGCGCGGACGTGTTCGCCGCGCTCACCAATTCCGAGGAGGCCAACATCCTGTCGGCCATGCTGGCCAAGCGGCTCGGGGCGCACAAGGTCATGGCCTTGATCAACAAGCCCTCCTATGCCGAACTCATCGAGAGCGGCTCTATCGACGTCGCCATATCGCCGCAGATCGTCACCATCGGCTCGCTGCTCGCGCACGTGCGGCGCGGTGACGTCGTGCGCGTGCACTCCCTGCGCCGCGGTGCCGCCGAGGCTCTCGAAGTGGTGGTGCACGGCGACGCCGACAGCTCGAAGGTGATCGGGCGGCGCATCGAGGACATCGTTCTGCCGCAGGGCACCACCCTGGGGGCCGTGGTGCGCGGCGAGGACGTGATCATCGCGCACCATGACACCACGGTGCAGCCGGATGACCATCTGATCCTGTTCCTCACGGACCGGCGCCACGTCGAAGCGGTGGAAAAGCTTTTTCAAGGTTCAGCCTCCTTTCTGTGAAAGAGACACTGCTGCCGGTTGCCCACGTGTTCGCCATGGTCATGATGGTGTTCGCGGTGACCATGCTCGCGCCCCTGGTGACGGCGGTTTGGGGCCTCGATCCGGCGCTCTGGTCATTCGTCATCTCCGCCCTCGCGACCTTCGTGCTCGGGGCCCTGCTATGGCTCACGACCCGGCGCTTCAAGCGCGAATTGAAGACGCGCGACGGATTGATGCTGGTCGCGCTGACCTGGGTGGCGCTGCCGGCGGTCGCGGGCTTCCCGCTGTGGCATTACCTGCCGATCAATTTCACGGACGCCTATTTTGAAGCGACCTCGGGCCTCACCACGACCGGCGGCACGGTGCTCTCAGGCCTCGAATTCCTGCCCCGTTCGATCAACCTGTGGCGCCATCTGCTGAGCTGGCTCGGCGGAATGGGCATCATCGTGCTGGCGGTGGCCATCCTGCCGATGCTCGGCGTCGGCGGCATGCAGATCTATCGCGCGGAAATGCCGGGTCCCATGAAGGACAGCAAGCTCACCCCGCGCATCGGCCAGACCGCCAAGCTGCTATGGACGGTATATGCCGGACTGACGCTGGCGTGCGTGATGTGCCTGAAGGCGGCGGGAATGAACTGGTTCGATGCCGTGTGCCATGGCTTTTCGGCGCTATCCCTCGGCGGTTTTTCGACCTATGACGCCAGCATCGGGCATTTCAATTCGCTGCCCATCGAACTTGTGCTGACGGTGTTCCAGGTGCTGGCGGCGATCAATTTCGCCACCCATTATCTGGCCTGGAGCCAGCGCGGGGTGCGGGCGTATTTCAAGGATGCGGAAGCCCAGGCGATTCTCGGCGTGCTCCTCGTGAGCTGCATCGGCCTGGCGGTGTTCCTGACGATCACGGGCAGCTACCCGGATTTTCCGACGGCGCTGCGCCACGCCACCTTCAACGTCGTGTCGATCGCCGTCGACAGCGGTCTGCACACCCAGGATTATTCTCGCTGGCCGACGTTCGCGCCCATGTGGATGATATTCTTAAGCTGCATCGTCGCCAGTTCCGGATCGACCGGCGGTGGCATCAAAATGATCCGCACGCTGGTGCTCTCCAAGCAGGCGAACCGCGAACTCAATCAGCTGGTGCACCCGAACATGGTGAGGCCGCTCAAGGTCGGCGGCAGCATCATCGCCAATCGCGTCGTGTTCGCGGTGCTGGCATTCGTGTTCCTGTATTTCATGAGCATGGTGATGCTGATCTTCGTGCAGCTCGCGAGCGGGCTGGATTTTCTGACGGCCCTGTCGGCCATCATCGCTTGCATCAACAATGCCGGTCCGGGCCTGGGACTGGTCGGGCCGTCCAGCAATTACGGAGTGTTGACCGATTTCCAGACCTGGGTCTGTTCGGCCGCCATGCTGCTCGGGCGGCTGGAGGTTTTCACCATTTTGGTGCTCTTCACCCCCACCTTTTGGCGCAAATAGTTGCATTCGTATGGCGGGAATCCCACTGCATAGAGATCATTCGCTGAGTGGGATTAGAGATTGAAATTGTGGTCATTCTTGCCAGTCATGTGGAAGTTTTCTGGCCGCAAGCAGCAAAAATGTGACCGCCACGGCGTAGAATCCGGTGCCGGTTAGAATGGCGTAGCGCAACGATTCGGCGCCGAAATGCGCACGCATGGCGTCCGACAGCGCGCCGATCAAGGTCGTGCCCAGTCCGATACCGATCAGATTGTTGACGAACAGAAAGATGGCCGACGCGGTCGCGCGCATGTCGGAGGGCACCAGGTGCTGGATCGCGGCCAACACCGGTCCCAGCCACGCCAGACCGAGCGCGACCGGCAGCAGCAGAACCGGCAGGCTCACCCACGGGGTTTTGGTCAGCACGCCGGCCACATACAGCGGTACGGCGAGGACGAAGGCCGCCGCCGGTACCCAGGCGTAGATGGCCTTGTTGCGATCGCCGTACCGATCCACCAGCGATCCGCCCAACCAGATACCGGCGAGGCCGCCGAACAGCAGCAGTGCGCCAAAGGCCAGCGAGGCCTGCACCAGGCTCATGCCGAAGCTGCGAACCATGAAGGAGGGCATCCAGAAGAACAAGCCGTAGCCCATCATCGACGCCGACGCCGCACCCAGCGACAGCAGCCAGAAGCTCGGCTTGTGCCCAAGCACCCCGAACACATCCGACAGCGTTGCCGGGCGGCCGCCGGCGGGCGGATCGTATCGGCCGCGAATGGGCTCGGGCACGGCGAGTTTGAGCAAGGGGGTGAGCAGCAGACCGGCCAGGCCGACGATGAAGAAGGCCATGCGCCAGCTCAGCCAGCGGGTGATGAAGCCGCCCGCGAGGATCCCCAAGGCGCTGCCGATGGGAATGCCGAAGGAATACACGGCGAGCGCCCGTCCGCGGGCATGGCGCGGAAAGTAATCGCAGATCAACGAATACGCGGGTGCCACTCCGCCGGCCTCGCCCACGCCGACTCCCAGGCGGCACAGGAATAATTGGCCGAAGCACTGGGCAATGCCGCAGGCCGCGGTCATCAGGCTCCACAGCGCCAGGGCGGCGGTCATGATTCCGATGCGGCTGGCCCGGTCGGCGAGGCGGGCGATGGGGATGCCGAGCAAGGTGTAGAAGATGGCGAAGGCCAGGCCCCCCATCAAACCCAGCTGGGTGTCCGACAGTGCCAGATCCGCCTTGATGGGCACCGCGAGTATGCCGACGATCTGGCGATCGATGAAATTGAAGGTGTAGACGATGATCAGAATCCACAGCACGAACCAGCGGTGACCGCTCTTCGACTGTGCCGCACGACCGGCGGGCATCATTTCAGACGCGACAGGAATCCGTCGATGGCCGCCAGGCATTCGGGTTCATCCAGCAGGGGTACGTGACCGCGATTCGGCACCAGAAGCTGCTCCAAACCGGGCTTTTCCAGCTTCATCCGCGCAAACGTGGCGGCGCTCAGGATGTCGGAGGAGGCGCCGCGGATGGCCAGCATGGGCACGTCGCCCAAGGTCTTCCATAGCGGCCACAAATCGAGGGCGGCCGCGGGTGCGGCGCGCATCGCCTCGCCGATCATGGGGTCGGCGTCGGCGTGCAGCACGCCGGCAGCGTCCTCATGGTAGCCGCGGCGCGCGAGGGCCGGCCAGCGCTGCGCCGGCAGGTCCGGCCAGGCGCCGCCGTACACCGCCCGGGTCTGCGCAATCGCCTCGGCCCAGTCGCGCGCGGGGGGCGTCCGCCCGGCGTATTGCCGGATCCGCGCCGCCCCCGTCGGATCGATCTCCGGGCCGACGTCGTTGAGCACGATGGCGGCCACCCGCTGCCGGTGGGTGGCCGCCAATATCATTGCGAGCATGCCGCCGAGCGAGGTGCCGATGATGGCCGCTGAAGCGGCCTTGCACGCATCCAGCAGCAGCAGGATGTCCCGCGCGTACAGGGTTGGCTGGTAATTCTGCGGATTCGGGTCCCACGCCGAGCGGCCGCGGCCGCGCAGGTCCGGGACAATGACCCGAAAGCGCGTCTGCAGATGCGGCGCCAGATCCTCGAAGTCGCGGCAGTTGCGCATCAGGCCGTGCAGACACAGCACGCTCGCAGCGCCCGCGTCCGGCCCCTCGTAGATCCTCGCGTACAGATCGAGGCCATCCCCGCTGCGCAGGGTGAGTTCTTGAATTGATTTCGGCATGGCGGTTCCTTCAATACTCCCGGTCGGCCAGATCCTTGCGCAGCTCACGTTTCAGCACCTTGCCGTTGGGATTGCGCGGCAGGCTCTCCCGCCATATCACATCACGGATCCGCTGCTGTTTGCCGACGCGGGCATTGGTCCAGTCGACGAGCTCCCGCGGATCGGGAGGCGATGCCGCAGGTACGACCACCGCGACCGGCGTCTCACCCCAGCTGGCGCTGCGCACCCCCACCACCGCGACGTCCGCAACGCCGGGGTGGGTGCGCATCACCGCCTCGATGTCGGCCGGATAGATGTTCTGGCCGCCGGAGATGATCATGTCCTTCTTGCGGTCGACGATGTACAGGAAGCCGTCCGCGTCGAGTCTCCCGAGGTCGCCGGTGCGCAGCCAGCGCCTTCCCTGCGGATCGAGCCAGGTGGCATCCAGGCTGGCGGCGTCGTTGTCGTGGTAGCCGGCCATCAGCAGGGGACCGAATCCGACCACCTCGCCGGTCGCACCCGGCGGCACTTCACGGTCATCCTCGCCGATGATGCGCAGGTCCGTGCCGAGGAAGGGCTTGCCCACGGAGTCGGTCTTCCGCTCGAAGTCCTCCGGTGCGAGGACGGTGCACAGTCCCTCGGTGAGCCCGTACAGTTCGATCAGGCTGCAGGCGAAGCGGCGCGGAAAGTCCCGCTTCACCCCGGCCGGCAGTGGTGAGCCGCAGCACATGAACGTATCCAGACTGGCAAGATCATGACGCTCGAGCCCGTCCACCTCGAGCAGCCGCTGCAGCTGGACCGGCACGAAGCTGCCGTGGGAGACGCGTTCGCGCGCCATCAGCTGCACGGCGGCGGCGGCCTGGAAGCCGGCCATGATGACCAGCGTCCCGCCGACCAGAACCGTGCACAGCATGGCCACCCAGGTGATGTTGGAGAACATGCCGAGCGAGCACAGGGTCACGCAGTCGCTGCGATAGCGCAGCGCCAGCGCCAGGTCCGAGGCCCAGTACATCCGGCAGCGGTGGGTGTGCACGATGCCTTTGGGCACGCCGGTGGTGCCCGAACTGTAGATGATGTTGCATTCCTGTTCCGGCCGCACGGTCGCATGTAGCACCGGGGACTGCGCCTCGAGCCAGGCCGCGAATTCCAGCCAGCCGTCCTGCGCCGCGCCGCCCGCCTCGCCCAGGCCGACGAACACGGTGGCCGGGGCGATGCGCAGCTCGCGGCGCAGCGAGTCGATGCGCCCGCGGTGCCGGCCGGAGGCAAACACGGCGCGCGCCTGCGAATCGCGCAGCATGGCGGCGACGGAGCCGTCGCTGATCGACACGTTGAGCGGCACGGCCACGCAACCGGAGCGCAGGATGCCGAACAACAGCACCGCCATCTCCAGACTGTTGTCCATGAGCACGGCCACGCGGGCGCCCTGCCCGAGGCCGATGGCGCCGAGTCCGTTGGCCGCGCGCGCCGTCAGCTGCTCGAATTCATGCCAGTTCAGCCGCCGATCACCCTCGATCAGCGCCGTGCGCGCCGCCCGCCATCGGCCGTGGCGGGCGATCAGGTCCGGCAGCTGCGGTTCGGGGGCCACGAACCAGGTCATGATCGGAGCCTCGGCTGATGCTAATAACGATACTGCGCCGTCAGCGAATAGGTCCGCGGCGGTCCGTAGAAGCCGATCTGGCTGACGCCGCCGAGAACGTTGGCCGCGCTGGGCGGTCCATTGCCGAAATCATAGCCCGCGACCCGGTACCAGCGGTCGAATAGATTCTTGCCCTCGAGGGCGAAGCGCCAGGCGCGGCTCGTGGTGGTGAACGAGAGACCCGCGTCGAACACCTCGTACCCCGTCTGGTCGGTGACGCTCGCCACGGTGTAGCCCACCTTGGTATAGCCGCGATAAGTCTCGCTGGCATGCGCCAGCAGGCTGCCGGGTCCCAGATCGACCGTGTACATGACGGCGAATGCGCCCGACCAGAGCGGTGCATTGAGGGGCCGGTTGAAATCGGCGACGTTGACCGAGGTGGCACCGACCGGGCAGCCGACGTTGCCGGGGCAGGGCAGCAGAAAGCTCTGGTAATACGCATCGAGATAGCCGGTGTTCAAGGACAGCGTCAGGCCGTGGGTGGCCCGCCAGGCCGCTTCGAGCTCCACCCCCTGGTTGATCTGCTTGCCCGCATTGAGCTCCTCGGTGACATTGGTGAAGCCGATGACCTGTGCCTGCTGCAGTTGCACGTTGTTGTACGGCGTGTAGAAGACGGTCACATTGGTCTGCAGGGTGTCGCCGAGCCAGGTCGCCTTGATGCCGGCTTCGTAGTTGTCGGCGGTCTCCGAATCGTAGCCGTTCTTGGTCTGCGGATAGAACAGCGCATTCCCGCGCATGTCGAAGCCGCCGCTCTTGAACCCCTTGGAATAGGAGATGTAGGCCATCACCTTGGGGCTCAGGTGATAGTCGAGCCCGAGCCGCGGTGAGACGTTGGAGAACGTGCGTTCAGCGGTATAGTCCGATTCGACGCCGGGCAGCACGCCCGTCGCGCTGCCGAGGATGAAACCCGCCGGCACGTTGTTGGGGTTGAAGAAGGTCTGATTGGGCGCGAGCAGCCCGACGTACTGGGCGACGTACACGGAAGCCGTCTTCTGGTCCTGGTTCCAGCGCAGTCCGGCGTCGAGGTTCAACGCGTCGGTGAGCTTCCAGTCCGTGTCCAGATAAACCGCCTTGCTGTTGGTGTGCACGCAGCCGGCCGTGATGGATGTGAGCGGCAATCCGGGAATGTCGGCGCCGAGCGAGGCATCGTAGGCGCCGCAGGCGGTACCGTGCAGATAGTACAGGCCGCCGACGGCCTTCACGATCTGGTTCGTGTACGTCAGCTGCGCCTCGCCCGTGCCCTCGCGATCCACGTAGTGGCCGGGAACCTGGAACAGATTCTCGTTCAGCTCCTCGAAGTCGATGAACTGATGGGCATCGCCCTCGCGGTAGGCGCCGACGAGCTTCAGATCGAGCTCTGGCGCGAGCTTCTGGGTGTAGGCACCCGAGATGCCGCGGGTGAGGAAGTTGTCGCCGTTCACCGGCATGTCGGTGCGCGTGTCGTAGCGGCTGTCGAGCGACGGCGCAAAAAAATCATTGAGGCGCTGGCCGCCCGGCGCGTTCGAGTTGTCCTGCACGGTGTCGGCGATGATCTTGAGTTTCGAACTCGCTCCCCAGACGATGGTGAGGTTGGCGCGGCCCGAGATCACGTCCTTGTTGGAGACGTCCTCGCCCACATAGTTGTAGGGGCTCGGCGTGGTGCCGGGCTGCGCGACCACGCTGCCGTAGCCCTCGTGCTGCAATGACGCGAGAGCCAGACCGAAATAGACGTGGTCGGCGATGATCGGGGTCGAGCCGCTCACCCTGATGTCGTGCTCGTCGTAGTTGCCGCCCGTCAGCGACGCCGTGAGGGTGGCCGGTCCGACGATGTCGCGGGAAGTGTATTTGATGGCGCCCGCGACGGTGTTCTTGCCGTACAGCGTGCCCTGCGGTCCGCGCAGCACCTCCAGCTGATCGACGTCCAGCACGTCGAGCAGCGCCGTTTGCGGGCGCGCCAGGTAGACGTCGTCCACGTAGACACCCACGCCAGGGTCGAAGCCCCACAGCGGATCGCTCTGCCCCACGCCGCGAATGTAGACGTTGATGGTGCTGTTGGTGGCGCGATCGGCGCCGATGTGGAAGTTCGGTGTGAAGCTGTTCAGGTCCTGCAGGTTCACCACGTTCAGGTTCTCGATGGTCTCGGCGCCGATCGCCGTCACCGCGAGCGGCACCTGCTGCAGATTTTCGCTGTAGCGCCGCGCCGTGACCACGACCTCCGGCAGTCCGTCGGAAACGGCATTCTGAGTGCCTTGGGTGGTCTGGGCGCACACCATCGGCGAATTCAACGAGAACGCCAGGAAAATCGCCGAGAGCAGCCGCGCGATACGAGCCGTGGTCGTGTACATGAGTATCTCCCCGAGATATCGGGCAGCATTGGCCGCCCTTTGTATTGGTCGTCTCCGGCCGTCGCCGCCGCCCGGAGCGTCGCGTCCAGACCGGCTATTCAACAGTCGTTGAATTCATTATTCAACGATCGTTGAGTCTCAGTCAAGTGGTGGTTGTACCGCGGCCGGCCGGCCCGGGCACCGTTGCAGTGTCGCCGCCAACCAAGGAGAATCTTCGGGATGGTCGTTGCGCGGCGCAAATTGACGGACAATAAGAAGACGACCCGGGCTCGGCCGGCCAAGGGCAGGATCCTCGACGCCGCCGAGAGGCTGTTCGCGCAGCACGGCTTCTACGGTGTGTCGGTCCGTGATATCACGGATGCGGCCGGGGTCGACGTCGCCCTGGTCAGCTACCATTTCGGCGGCAAACGCGAATTGTTCACGGCGGTTTTTCAACGGCGCGCCGAACTGCTCAATGCCGAGCGGCTCGAGATGCTCGAAGGCGTGCGGCGCGCGGCGCTGCCGGGGGTCCCGACGCTGGAAGCGATCGTCAATGCGTTCTCCTACCCGCTGCTGGAGCGCTCCGCCCGCGGCGGACCCGGCTGGAAGAGCTATTTCGCCCTGGTGGCGCAGGTCAACAATTCGCCGGAATGGGGCCCGGTGCTGATGACTCAGCATTTCGATCCCTTGGTGGAGCGGTTCATCGCGGTGATGCGCGAGGCGCTGCCCACCTGCCCGGCGCAGGAAATCTATTGGGGCTATCAGTTCCTGACCGGCGCACTCACCCTGACTTTCGCCGAGACCGGACGCATCGACAAACTGTCGGGCGGCTTGTGCAAATCCTCCGATCTGGACAGCGTGCACGAGCGCCTGGCGCCCTTCGTCGCCGCCGGCTTTCGGGCACTGTGCGCGTCGCGGGAGGCCGCGAAACCGGGTGGCCCCTGATCGGCTTGTTGCAGCGCGTTTCAAAGGCCGAGGTCCGCATCAACGGTGCGACCGCCGCGTCCATCGGGCGGGGGCTGCTGGTGCTGGTGGGGGTGCGGCCGTCGGATGACGCCGCACACGCCCGGCGCCTGCTCGCGAAAGTCCTGCAATACCGGGTGTTTGCCGATGATTCGGGGCGCATGAATCTGAGCCTGCAGGACGTCCGGGGCGATCTCATGATGGTGCCGCAGTTCACCCTCGCGGCGGACACCCGCCATGGGCGCAGACCCGGCTTCTCCACCGCCGCAGCGCCGGAGCAGGCGAGGCTGCTGTTCGAGGGGCTGCTGACCGAGGCTCGGGCGCGACATCCGGTGGTGGCGGCCGGCGTCTTCGGCGCCCACATGCAGGTGTCGCTCACCAACGACGGTCCTGTAACCCTCTGGCTGGAAAGCTGAAGGCCTGCAGCCAAATGGGATAGAACCCTCATCGCCGGTCGTCGGTCAAACTCGGCATGGGCTTTGGCGTATCATGATCCCCCTAGCGTAGCGGCGGAATCGGAGAAGCGTTATGTTCGATTCAAAGATGTTATTGGTCATTCTCGCAATCGCCCTGGTGGTGTTCGGCACCAAGCGCTTGCGCTCGATCGGCTCGGATCTGGGCGCCGCCGTAAAAGGCTTCAAACAGGCCATGAACGACGGCGAATCGGAGGAACAAATCAAGCAAATCAAACAGGACAAGGACGCGGATTTCGCCGCCGGCGGCGCGCCGCGTGAAGCCGAAGTCAAGGTGCCTCCCAAGACGAACGCCTAAGACAGCGCATGCTGGATTTCGGGTTTTCGGAGATTCTGCTCACCTCCGTCATCGCGCTGGTGGTGCTCGGGCCGGAGCGGCTGCCGAGGGTTGCCCGCCAGGTGGGCAACTGGATGGGTCGCGCGCGCGCGATGGCGCGCCAGTTGAGCGAGCAACTGGACCGTGAGGTCAGCGCCGACGAGCTGTTGAAAATGCAGAACACCCGCAAAATCGAACCGCCACTGCCGCCTCCACCATCTGCGCCGCCTCCAACACCCGCGCCGCCTCCAACACCCGCGCCGCCTCCAACACCCGCGCCGTCCGCGGCGCCGCCCGCCGCGATCGCGGACCACACCAAGCCGCCCAATGACTGAACAGGGCGAGGGGCCGGGACTCGCGGAGGGTACGCTGGTCTCGCACTTGCTCGAACTGCGCGATCGGCTGCTCAAGGCCATGCTGGCGGTCGGCATCTGCTTCGTGCCCTGCGCGATGTACATGAACCAGCTGTTCTCCTTCGTCGCCCGGCCGCTGATGGCCAAGCTGCCGGCCGGCGCCACGCTGATCGCGACCAGCGTGGTGGCGCCGTTCACCGTGCCGTTCAAGTTGGCACTGCTCGCGGGGTTGGGACTCGCCATGCCCTACGTCCTGTATCAGGCGTGGGCATTCGTCGCGCCCGGCCTGTACCAGCACGAGAAGAAGCTGGCGGTGCCGCTGCTGGTGTCGAGCGTGCTGCTGTTCTATCTGGGCGCAGCCTTCGCCTATTACCTGGTCTTTCCCGTGATGCTGAGCTTCTTCGTCGCCACCACGCCGACGGGCGTGCAGATGATGACGGACATGGGAAGCTACCTGGATTTCGTGATGGTGCTGCTGCTGGCATTCGGCGTGGCCTTCGAGGTGCCGGTCGCCACGGTGCTGCTGGTTTGGACGGGCTTCGTGAAGCTGTCGACCCTGAAGAAGAACCGCGGCTTCGTGTTGCTCGGAATATTCATCGTGGCGGCGTTCCTGACGCCGCCCGACGCCGTTTCACAAAGTTTCATGGCCGTACCGATGTACATTTTGTACGAGATCGGTATTGTGATGGCGAAGCTGCTGCTGAAGGACAAGCTCGCGGCACGCGCAAAAGAAGAAGCGGAAGAGGCCGGACGCGGCGCAGGAGTATAGGAACCTGGCAAGTGGGACTTTTTTCGGTCAACCGCGTGGTCTTGCCACGCTGTTCTTCACGGAGATGTGGGAGCGGTTCACCTTCTATGGCATGCGCGCCCTGCTGGTGCTGTTCCTGGTCGGTGCGGTCTCCGCCGGCGGCTTCGGCATCGACGACAAGACGGCCACCGCCATCTACGGGCTCTACAACGCGGGCGTCTACCTGGCGGCGCTGCCCGGCGGCTGGGTCGCCGACCGCCTGATCGGCGCGCAGCGCGCGGTGCTCGGCGGCGGTCTCGCCATCACCCTCGGCAACACCCTGCTCGCCACGTCGGCGAGCCCGCGGGGCTTTTACCTCGGATTGGTGGTGATCGTCCTCGGCGTGGGCCTGCTCAAGCCCAATGTCAGCGCCATCGTCGCGGGATTGTATCCGGAGGGCGGTGCGCGGCTGGATGCCGGTTTCACCGTGTTCTACATGGGCATCAATCTGGGCGCGACGCTCGGACCGTTCGTGACCGGCGAATCGCAGGAGTATTTCGGTCCACGTGCCGGCTTTGGCGCGGCGGCGCTGTTCATGGCGATCGGCGTGCTGCAATTTTACCTGACGCGGCGCCACCTGGGCGGCGCCGGCGCCTATGTCCCGCCCGATGCCGCCGCACGGCCGCAGATCAACAAGCGCTGGCTGCAGCTGGCGATCGGCGCCGTGCTGGCCGGGCTCGTCCTGGCCGCGGTCAGTTTCGGCTTCGTCCCCGTCAATCCCGTGAGTCTGGCGCGCGCCACCACCGTGCTCATCGTCTCCATGGCGGTGCTGTATTTCGCCTACTTCTTCACGATCGCCAGGCTCACCGCCGAGGAGCGCAGGCGTGGCGTCGTGCTGGTGGTGCTGTTCGTCGGGTGCACGCTGTTCTTCAGCGGCTTCGAGCAGGCAGGATCGAGCCTGAATCTGTTTGCTGAGCGCTATACGGACCGCCAGATCGGGCATTTCGTCATCCCATCCGGCTGGTTTCAGTCCCTCAATCCGGCGTTCATCATCATGTTCGCGCCGCTGTTCGCGTGGGTTTGGATCGCGCTCGCCCGGCGCAATCTGAATCCGTCGGCGCCGGCCAAATTCGCCATCGGCGTGATGTTGATGGGCTCAGGCTTCCTGGTCATGGCCGCGGCGGCCTCGATCGTCGCCTCCGGCTCGAAGGTGCTGCCCTACTGGCTGATACTCACCTACCTGCTGCACACCTTCGGCGAGTTGTGTCTGAGTCCGGTGGGCTTGAGCTACTACACCAAGCTGGCGCCGAAGCGCTTCGTCGGGCAGATGATGGGCATGTGGTTCCTCGCCACCTCGCTTGGTAATCTGGTCGCGGGCCTCATCGCCGGCGAATTCGACGCCAACAACGTCGCGGCCATGCCGGCGCAATACATGCACATCGTGTATTTTTCGGTGGGCTTGGGGGCGGTGCTGCTGATCATCAGCCGGCCGGTGAAGAAGTTGATGGGCGACGTCCGCTGACGCCGCAAAAGGACCGCATGCAAGCCAATCCGGCGCCGCAGCTCACGCTGAAGGCCGTCATCCTCTCGGTGATCCTCACGGTGATTCTCGCCTCCGCGAATGCCTATGTCGGCCTGTTCGCCGGCCTGACGGTGGCCACCGCGATTCCGGCCGCCGTGATCTCCATGGCGGTGCTGCCCCTGTTGGGCGGTTCCAGCATCCTCGAGAACAACATCGTCGCGACCGGCGCCTCCGCCGGATCCTCCATCGCGGCCGGTGCGATCTTCACGCTGCCTGCGCTCATCCTGCTGCATCACTGGACGAGCTTCGAGTACTGGTGGACCTTGAGCATCGTCGGTCTGGGCGGACTGCTCGGGGTGCTGTTCTCGGTGCCGCTGCGCCGCACGCTGATCATCGAGCAGAAGCTGCTGTTCCCCGAGGGTGTTGCCGCCGCAGAGGTGCTCAAGGTGGGCGCCGATCCCGGGATCGGCGCGAAATACCTGAGCGCGGCGGCGATTGCCGCCGGAGCCTTCAAACTGGTCACCTCCGGTCTGCGGCTGCTGCCGGAGACCTTTACCGTCAATGGATTCGTCGGCGAGCGAGGCATCGCGTTCTTCGGCTACAGCTTCTCGCCGGCGTTGCTCGGCGTGGGCTACATCGTCGGCCTGAACGTGGCGGTGCTGATCGCCGCCGGCGGATTGTTCTCGTGGTGGCTGGCGATCCCGATCTACAACAGCTTCTTTTTCGATCACGATCCGGCGCTGCTGCAAAAGCTGTCCGGGCTCGATCCGGAGGACGCCGCTTTCGCCATCTGGCGCGCCCAGGTGCGCTATATCGGCGTCGGCTGCATGCTGACGGGAGCCCTATGGGCCCTGTGGTCGCTGCGCAGGTCGCTGTGGTCGGCGGTGCGCAGCGGGCTCGCCGCCGGCGGGCTGCATGCCGCCGACGTACCGCACACCGAGCGCGATCTGCCCATGGGGGCGGTGCTCATCGGCATCGCGCTGTTCGTGGTGCCGCTGTTCCTGCTGTATTACGCTGTGGTCGGCAGCATCGGCGTGAGCCTCGCCATGGCGGTCATCATGATCGTGGCCGGATTCTTGTTCTCCTCGGTGAGCGGCTACATGGCGGGCCTGGTCGGATCGTCGAACAACCCCGTGTCCGGCATCACCATCTGCACCATCCTGTTCGCGTCGCTGGTGCTGATGTGGATGGTTGGAGGCAAATCCAGCATCGGCGCCGTCGCGGTGGTGTTCATCGGCGCGGTGGTGTGCAACGCCGCCGCGGTGGCCGGCGACAATCTGCAGGACTTGAAGGCCGGGCAGCTGGTGGGAGCGACGCCCTGGCGCCAGCAGGTCATGCTGGGGATCGGCGTGCTGGCGAGCGCCGCCGTCATGGCGCCCGTGATGAACGTGCTGTTGTTCGCATACGGCATCGGCGAGCCGGCTCATCCCGGCGTCAAGGCGCTGCCGGCGCCGCAGGCGAACCTGGTGAAATCCGTCGCCGAAGGCATGTTCGGCGGCACGCTGCCAACCGGCATGATCGGCATCGGCGTCCTGGTGGGCGCGCTGATCATCGCGCTCGACCTGTATTTGAAGCGCCGCGGATCGCGCTGGAACGCTCCGGTGCTCGCGGTCGCCGTCGGCATCTATCTGCCGCTCGACGTGTCGACCCCCATTCTGGCGGGCGGCATCGTCGCCGAATTCGTCGACCTGTGGCATGCGCGGCACAGCGCCGGCCTGGATCAGGAGAAGCTCAAACAAAACGGCATGCTGTTCGCCGCCGGCATGATCACCGGCGAGGCGCTGGTCGGCATTTTCATCGCCATGTGCATCTGGGCGAGCGGGAATTCCGATGTGCTGGCGGTGGCCGCGGAAATGCTTGGCGGAAAATGGGTTGCGGCGGTGTTGCTGCTGGCGATCTGCTACTGGATGTTCCGCGCCGGCACCCCGCGCCGCACCGCCTAGAGGGTCGGCCGCGACGCCGCTCCGAATGCGCGACCCCCGCCGTTCCGCGAAGCTGACCTTTTGCCTGGCAACCGTCTACCTTGTCTGGGGATCGAGTTTTCTGTTCTCCAAGATCGCGGTCAACCACCTGCCGCCGGCGATGCTCTCCGGCGTGCGCTTCCTCACCGCCGGCGGGCTGCTCGCGGCGTGCTCGAGATTCTGGCTGCGACATTCCTGGCCGAACGGCCCGCGCGAGTGGCGCCATGTGCTGGTCGCGGGCTGCTTCATGGTGTACTTCAGCAACGGCCTCAACATCTGGGCGATCCGCTACATCCCGACCAATGAATCGGCCCTGCTCAACGGCACGGCGGCCTTCTGGATCGCGGGCCTCGGGGTGTTCGGCCGGCGCGGACATCCCCTGTCGCCGCGCGCCGTGCTCGGCCTCGTGATCGGATTCCTGGGCACGGCGCTGATGCTGGTTCCGGCCAGCTCCGTGAGCCGTTCCAGCCTCCTCGCCGAAGGGGGTGCGCTGATTGCCTGCCTGTCGTGGTCGCTCGGCACCCTCTACTACCGCAACATCGACACGCGGCTGACTTCGCTCATGTTCACCGCCTGGCAGATGCTGATCGGCGGAGCCTTGCTTCTGACGACGGCGGTGTTGCACGGCGACGTCGCCCGTTGGACGCCTAGCGTGCCGGGTTTAGTGGCGCTCGCGTATCTGACTTTTTTCAGCTCCTGTCTGGCGTACACCGCATACGGCTGGCTGATGCTGAACACCTCACCGGCGATCATCGGCACCTACAGTTATGTGAATCCGGCGATCGCCGCCTATCTCGGCTGGCAGTTCCTGCACGAGAGCCTGTCCCGGGTGCAGCTGGTCGGCATGGTGATCATCATCGTGGGCGTGGCGCTGCTCACGGTGCCCGGCGGCAGCCTGATCGATCCGAAGACCCTGCAGGAGCCCAAGTCGCCCTGAAAGGCCGGCAATTCGCAACGGCAGTGAGGTTGCCGCCTCAGCAGCCTCCGCGGTCATTCGCCGCCAGGCCGGCAGCTCATCGATCCCGCTCGAGCACCTGTTCGAATTGCGATCTTGCCGATGCCGCGATAATCGTGACAGCGCGCCGGCCGTGGGCGACGGATCACGTGGAAATCACGGTCACCGTGATCACGGCCCCAAGGCGTGCTGTTCGGCCAGGCTGCCGGGGAATGCCAGCGCCTGCATGGGTTGCGGCAGGTCGCAGGCGCATCGATCGGGAGCAGGCAAGGGCTGGTCCGTGAACACCGCCCACAGACTGGCGTTGGTGGCCTCGACGGCGTCGAACGGCGTGCCGTGGCGCGAGCCGCGCACCACGATGATATCGGCGGCGAGCGCGACGGCAAGCTCATGCTTTTGCGCCAATGGCGTGTAATCGTGTTCGGCTGCAATCAGCACGGTGCGGCTCTTGAGCATTGAGAGGCGCGAGGTGGCCGTCCAGCACGCCAGCGCCGCAATGATTTGCAAATAGGAAACGGCCGCCGCCGCACCGATCACGTTGACCGCCCGCTCGCGCAAGGCCTCCTGCCAGCGATGCGGGAACAATCGCGTCGCGCACATCCTGCCCATCAGCCTCATGCCAAAGATATGGATGAGCGTGGACGGCACATGGGCCTCCAGCCATTTGCGCCAATGGTCGATCTCATAGCTCGCCAGGCTGTTGATCAGGGCCAGCCGCGGCACGCATTGGGGTCGCTGCAACGCCATTTCGAGGGCCACGGCACCTCCCAGAGAAAAACCAGCAATGTTGCTTTCGGCCAGTCCCAGGTGGTCCAGGAGCGCCCACAGCGCTGCGGCGAAATTCGCGATGCTGCACTCGCCGCGCAGCGGCAGGCTATGGCCGCAACCAGGCAGATCCGGCACGATCAGGCGAAACCGGCCCTCGAGCGCCCGGACCTGCATCGCCCAGTCGGCGCCGCTGGACCCCAGGCCATGGATGAGCAGCAAGGGCACTCCGCTGCCGCGCACCAGGTAATGCAGCGCGCGGCCGTCGTAGGCCAAGCTCGCCATCACCTCTCGGGCGCAGTTGCGACAACCGCTGCCGGGGCGGCAGCCGCAATGCCGGCGCTGCTCGATGTCGCACCCGGCGGTTCGTGTGCCCGCCCCGCCTGCCATCCGACGATGATCAGTTGGCCCAGCAGCAGGAACAGCACATAGAACACGACCAGCGGTATTTTTTCATGCGCCGGCCGATCCGTTGCCACCGCACCCTGTGCCGGCATCGGCCGGGACTGCCAGGCCGATTGTTGCGGCGATGTTTGCGGCGGCAGAAGCGCAACCAGGCGATCGGCGATCGCCGCCGGAGCCGGCCGCGCCGACAGGCCCTCCGGCAATGCAGCGATCAGATCGGCCAGTTCCCGCGCGGCGGCCGGCTTGGGCATGCGGCTCCAATTTCCGGCCTGTTCCCAGGGATCGAGATCTTGGCGCGCGAGCGCAGACAGGACACTCAGCATCGTGCCGCTCTTCTCGTCGCCGATGAGGCCATACAGGAACGGTTGCAGCTCCGCGCCGAACACCGGCCGTGCGACCAGGCGCGTCACTTGAGGCGGATTCCCGAGCCATCGCCGGCGAGCGCCGCGGAATCGCCGCGCAATTTGCCGTTCGCGACTTCGAATCTGATTCCTGGTTTGACGCGCGGTTCGGTGCCCTTGCGCCGGGGAATGGATGGATCGGTGACCGCGCGATGTGCGACAGGCGATGCAAGATGTAAAGTTGACATGGGGTTTTCGGGCTCCTGGCTCGCGAAGTGGCGCGATGCCTCGCTTGGAGTTTCCGCGGGCAGATTATCGCCCTGACGTCGCAGCGTCGGTGCGGCCGCGCACTTAAGCGCACGCGGCCTTACTCTCGGTGTGCTAGCGAACGGACACCGCGACGCAAAGAGACCAATCTCCTTCAAGGCGGGCATTATCGAGGACCACATGAAAACGGATTCGGAAATTCAGCAGGACGTGGCGGACGAACTCAACTGGGATGCTGCGATCGATGCGTCCAAAGTCGAGGTCACCGTGAAGGACAGCCTCGTGACGCTGGGCGGTCAGGTCAGCACGTTGTGGGAAAAATGGGAAGCGGAACAGGCCGTACAACGTGTGGCTGGCGTGAGGTCCGTCGTCATCAAACTCGACGTGGCGCCGCTCGACGCGCACAGCGACGCAGACATTGCAAAGGCGGCACAAAATGTTCTCTCATGGGTGTCCGGCATGCCCAAGGATTCCATCAGGATCCAGGTGGAGAACAGCTGGGTGACGCTGTCGGGTACGGTGGATTGGGATTACCAGCGGCGCAAGGCGTGCAGTGCGGTGCGCTACCTGTCGGGGGTCAAGGGCATCACGGACGACATCTCCATCAAGTCGGACAGTCCCGCGGGTGAGATCAAGGAGGATATCGAAGCCGCCTTGGAGCGCCGCTTGGACGCCGACGAACAGAACATCGTGGTCAGCGTCAGCGGCAAGAACGTCACGCTGTCGGGCACCGTGACCAGCTGGTGGCAGCGGGATCGCGCCTTCGATTCCGCCTGGAATGCTCCGGGCGTGGAACAGGTCACCGACCACATGGTCATCAGCTATTGATGGGAAATTCCAGCCGCACCGGCACAGTCGCGATGACTCGCCCAGCGGGCGCGCTCAGTGCGGCGCGTACGGCGGCCCGCCGCCGCGCGCTTCGCATAGCGGCGGGCGGCTTGTACGGCTTGGGGTGGTTGGGTTCCGCGACGGCGGCCCCGCCCGCCGGCCGCCCGCTGCCGGTGACGGCGGGCCAGCCGGCGCCGCAGCCGGCGCGGGACTTCTCCCTCATGAATGTCCGTGCCTCGGCGGCGCCCCCGATTGCGTTCCCCGCGCTGTTCCAGGGTTCGGGTGCTTCCAGGGCGGATGCGGCGCGGGACGATCGCAGTGCGCCGGCCGCATTGGGCGGCGTCGAGCTGCCGTTCCAATCGGCGAGTTCGGTGGAAAAACTTGCGCGGGCGGTGCATCGCGACGGACTGCCGATCGCGCGGCTCTGGGAGACGCCATCGACCCTACTCAGCATCGGGCTGAATCGCCGTGGCAAGCCGGGCATTTGGATCAACAAGAAAATCCACTGACGCATCGATGGAATCGAGTCTCGGCAACACATCGAGCTTCAACAACACATCGGGTTTTTCGGCAACACACACGACGAGGTATCAGCATGGATAGGAATCGCATCGAAGGCGCGGCCAAACAGGCAAAAGGAACGATCAAGGAGGCCGTGGGCAAAACCGTCGGTGATGCCAAATTGACGGCTGAAGGCAAGGAGGACAAGGTCGATGGCCGTATTCAAAATGCCATCGGCGGCCTGAAGGACACCCTGAACAAGAAATAGCTTTGCAAAGGGCAGGGAGGAGAGCACCGCTCTCCTCCCTGAACGGGTCAGTGCTTGACCTCGGTGACGTGGCCGCGCCCGTCGCGCTGTTCATTACCCTTGAAACCGGCCTTGACCCGCTTCGATGCCTCGGCCTTCTCCCCCCGATTCGGCAGCTGGCCCTTGTAGCCATGTTCCGGATGATAACTGTTGTTCACGTCGCCGCGGAAATCACTGCTGCCGTGAAACCACGGCCCCGCGCCGATGAACACAGCGCCATTGAACCATTCCGGACCGTAATAGCCCGAAGGCGCGCAGCTGTAAGGAGCGGCGTCATAGTAGCCGTAGGGACATTCGGGGGCGACGCCGATGTTGATGTTCACCTGTGCCTGCGCCTCGGGCAGGTTGGCCATGCAGGCAGCCGCGACGGCAGCCATCGCCAGAAATTTCAATCCGTTCATGAGTTCACCTTGGGGCTTGAGAGTGGAACCCGAGGTTGCCATCGCGCCGCTGCGCGGTCTGTCTGGTAGCGAACCTCCGGAATCCGCTCCCAAGGATCACCAGCCGCGGAACTTGGGCGCCGAATCGTTCAATTCGTAGTAATCGGACTTGTCGGCGACGAAGATGTGTCTTTCGACGGTTATCCCCGTGGGCGCATCGAGCGTGCCGGCCATGATGCTGGTGGCATCGCCCCCCAACTCGCGCCAGAACAGGTTGCCGCCGCAGCGGTTGCAAAAGCCGCGTTCGGCGCTGTCGGAGGAGCGGTACCAATGGAGCGTGGCCGAGTCGATGAGCGCTAGGGCCGTGGACGGCACGCTGGTGGCGGCGACATGGTGGCCGCTGGTGCGGCGGCACTGCGAACAGTGGCAGGCGATCACGCCGCGCAGCGGCCCGCTGATTTCGTAGCGCACGCCGCCGCACAGGCAGCGGCCGGTATGCGTGGGCTGTTGCGCCATGGACGGATCTTAACCGCGCCGCGGCCGGGCTCCAACCACACGGGCAGATTGACTATTCGGCCATGCCGGCCAACAGTGGCGATCTTGGAGGGACAATCGGCCATGTGTCTGGTTCTGCTGGTTTGGCGCGTCCATCCGGAATTCCCCTGCGTGCTTGCGGCCAACCGCGACGAATTTCACGATCGGCCGACGGCCGACGCGGATTGGTGGCCCGGCGATGCCGGGATTCTTGCCGGACGGGATCTGAAGGCCGGCGGCACGTGGCTCGGAGTGACCCGGCAGGGACGGTTCGCGGCACTGACGAACTATCGCGATGCGCGGTTGCCGCGCACCGGGGTGCACAGCCGCGGCGAACTGGTAACCGAACTGCTGCAGAGCGGCCGCTCGGTGGCCGACGGCCTGTCGTACCTGCGTGAGGTGGCCGCCGGCTACAACCCGTTCAACATCCTCTTCAGCGACGGCGAGCGGCTCGGCATCCACGAGAGCGTGGTCGGTGAAGGCCGTGAGCTCGGGCCCGGCATTTATGGCCTGTCGAATCATCTGCTCGACACGCCCTGGCCGAAGGTGCGCAACGCCAAATCACGACTCGCCGCGGTGCTCGCCGACGTAGACGATGAAGCCGCGGTGTTGCGATTGCTGCGGGACGACCGGCCGGCACCCGACGCGGAGCTGCCGCGCACCGGCATTGGCATCGAATGGGAACGTCTGCTGTCGAGTGCGTTCATACGCACCGACGGTTACGGCACGCGCAGTTCCAGCTATTTTCGTGTCGACAGCCGGGGCCGGGCGATTTTCGACGAATGGTCCTGGGATCGCGACGGCCGGGAACGCGGCCGTCAAAGCCATCGGTTCCAGGTGACATAACGGGGTGACGCGGGCCGGCGGAGCCCGGCGGGCCGGCATTGTGAGAAGATGTCCGGCGAACGCCGGCACATCAACGAAGAGGATGGCATGGCCGTGAAATCCGCGCATTGGCGATTGAACGAAGGCGAGGTGTCGAGCGAAGTGATCGACGGCGAATTGATCGTCATGCACCATAAGTTGGGCAGGTATTACTCGAGTGCGGGCATCGGAGCGCTGGTGTGGACCTGCCTGGTCGACGGACTGTCGACGCAAGCCACCTGCGAAGCGGTGGCCGGTCGCTGCGGCGTGTCGCCGCAGGCGATCGCAGGCGATATCCAGGCCTTCATCGCGAGCCTCGTGGAGGAGCAGTTGCTGCAGGAATCCATCGCGGACACGGAGGCGCCCGTCACGGTCGCCGCTCGCGGCGGGGCCCTGGCTTATGCCAGGCCGCAGTTGCAGGTGTACACCGATATGAAGGATCTGCTGCAGCTCAATCCCATCCACGATGTGAGCGAGGAAGGCTGGCCGACGCGGCCGACTGCTGACAAAGTCTAGGCGACTGTCGGGGCAGGGGGCGCGAGCCGCGTTGCGGTCAGCCGCGCTTGACGATGACCTCGACGCGGCCTTTCGGGCCGATGAACCGGGAACCCACGAAGCTCACCACGCTGACCAACGCGGCGGTCCAGAATGCGGCCCAAAACCCGGCGACGTGCATGCCCGGCAGCATCCACGCGACCAGCGCGACCATGCCGGCGTTGATGATGAGCAGGAACAGGCCCAGGGTCACCAGAGTCATCGGCAAGGTCAGCAAGATGGCGATGGGCCGCACGATGGCATTGACCACGCCGAGCAGCAGGCCGGCGAGGATCAGGGTGGACGGTGTGTCGATGGAGACGCCCTTGACCCACAGAGTCGACAGCCACAGCCCCAGCGCGGCGATCGCGGCACGGATGAGAAAACCGAGCATGACAACCTCCCCGGAGACGTTCCGGCACAGGGACGTTATGCCGCCGGATCGGGCAATATCAAGGTTTAGAAATCCAGGCCGGGCAACGGCGGGTCTCGGGGCGGATCGGCCCGTTTGGCACGGACTTTGCGGGCATCCGGTGGATTCTCCAGCGTGACCTTGATCCGCGCCATCCAACGTTCCCAGCCGATGCGAATCCGCGCATAGGTCTGATCCCAGGCCGCAGCCTCCGGGATGCCGGAGCCCAGCAGCCTGAGGGAGGTCATGCCGTCCGCCTTGCGCACGTCCAGCATGAAATCATCGACGACTGCGCTGTTGCTCGGAGGGAAATCGTCGCCCCGCAGATAAATGAGCCGCAGACGCCGGTTGAGGTCGAACACGTCGATATGCGCTTCGCGGCTGCCGGAACCGCGCTTGCCCATGCGGTAGACGCCGCCCTTGCGCGCATCGATCTCCGCCTCATTGCCCGACCAGATCCTGATCAAGGCGGGTTCCGTCAGGGCGAGCCAGACCCGCGCGGGCGGTGCGTTGACCTCCACCAGATGTGCGTAACCGCGGGTTCCGGAGCGGTCAGGTTTTCGGACTACGTTCATTGGCGCAGGTTAGCGGCAAATCGCATGACGGAACTGCTAGAATTTAACAAGACGGGAGGAAGTTTCATGGCTTATCTCGATATCGTGACTGCGCTCGCAGTTCTGCAATTCATCGTCTTCGGATTCAAGGTGGGGGGCGCACGGGCGCGCTTCGGGGTTGCGGCGCCCGCGACCACCGGAAATGCGGTATTCGAGCGGTATTTTCGCGTGCAACAAAACACCCTCGAGCTGTTGATCGGACTGCTGCCCGGCCTGTACCTGTTCGGCCGCTATATCAACCCGCTGTGGGCCGCCGGACTCGGCCTCGTTTACCTGATCGGCAGGGAAGTTTACGCCGCCGCCTACGTCAAGGATCCGGCGAAGCGCGGTGCCGGCTACGGCTTGAGCTTCCTGCCGGTGATGGTGCTGATCCTCGGGGGCGCCGGCGGCGCCGTCTGGCATTTGATTCACGGCTGATTGATGCAAGCCTGATTGATGCACGCGGGATCGCTCAGCGCATGGAGACCCGGGGCACCCCGAGACCGCCTGCCTCCATCCAGGTCTTGATTCGCTTGGCGTCGGCCACGCGCGTGTACTTGCCGAACGAATCCAGCAGCACGATCACCACCGAACGGCCCTGGATGACGGCCTCCATCACCAGACACTTGCCGGCCTCCACGATATAACCGGTCTTCTGCACCAGGATGTTCCATCCGGGATTCGCCACCAGATTGTCGGTGTTGCGGAATTCGAGCAGGCGCCTGCCGACGCGCACCGAGTAGCGTCTGTCGGTCGAATACTCCCTGATGACGGGATTGTGCGAGGCTGCGACCACCAATTTCGACAAATCCTCGGGACTGGCGACGTTTTGACTGGACAGGCCGGTCGGATCCACGAATCGGGTGCTCGTCATACCCAGTGCGGCCGCCTTCGCATTCATGTCCCGCACCATGGCGGTCATACCGCCGGGATAATTGTTGCCCAGGGCATGGGCGGCGCGATTCTCCGACGACATCAAGGCCAGATGCATCAAATCCCCGCGGGTCAGCCGCGTGCCGGGATTGAGCCTGGAAACCGACCCCTTGCCGTAGTCACGATCGGCTGCCGTGATCCGGATGGTCTCGTCGAGCGGCTGGCGGGCGTCGAGCACCACCAGCGCCGTCATCAATTTGGTGATGGACGCAATCGGCGTCGCGAGATCCGCATGCCGCGCCAGCAGCACGGCTTGATTGTCGGCGTCGAGGACCAGCACCGAACTCGATTTGACGTGCGGGTCGCGCGGCGGGCTGGCGGCACGGCAGGGCACCGACAGCAGGCCGGCCAGGGCCAGCAGCATCGTCAGCCGCTGCATCATTCGCATGGCATTCTCGTTGTAGGAATGATTGTAGAAATTACAGAGGCACAATCTTGCACATTGCCGCACGTCCCGCAACGGCAGAGCGGAATGGGCGTCACAATTTCGCGGTCAGCGATGGGCCGGCCGCGGCGGCCTGCACTTTCAGCTCCTCGACGGCCCGGCCGATCTCCCAATCCCGCTGCGACAAGGGTGCGTCCGCCGGTATCGGCGACGTGGGGGGTTTCGAATCGCGCGCCAGTTCGATGTCCGGTGCGATACCGGTGTGGTTGATGGATACGCCGGAGGGCGTGTAGTACAGGGAGGTGGTGAGCTTGATGGCGCGATCGTCGGACAGGGGCATGACGGTCTGCACCGAACCCTTGCCGAAGGTGGTACGCCCCATGAGCTTGGCGCGGTGATTGTCCTTCAGGGCTCCGGCCACGATTTCGGCGGCCGAGGCCGAGCCGCCATTGACCAGGATCACGATGGGTGCGCCGCCGAGCGCATCGCCGGGGGTGGCGTCCATCTCGAATTTGGACTCCGGCGTGCGGCCCTTCGCCGTCACGATGACGCCGCGGTCCAAGAAGGCGTCCGCCACCGAGACCGCCGCCTCGAGCACGCCGCCGGGATTGTTGCGCAGGTCGAGCACCAGGCCACGCAGCTGCGCGCCATTGCGCTTGTGCAGCCCCTTCAACGCACCATCCAGCTCATCGCCGGTGGTCTCGCTGAACTGCGAGATGCGTACATAGCCGAAGCCCGACTCGAGCAGTTCGGCCTTGACGCTGTGCAGCTCGACGCGCGAGCGCTTCAGGTTGAACAGCAGGGGTTCGGCGATACCCTCGCGCACGATGCCGATCTTGACGACCGTCCCTTCCGGTCCGCGCATGCGTCCGATCGTATCCGCCAGCGTGACAGTATTCACCGGAACCCCGTCGATGGTGACGATGATGTCGCCGGAGCGAATCCCGGCCGCGGCGGCGGGTGATCCTTCGAACGGGGACACCACCACCACCTGTTCGTCTTCCATGGACACTTCGATGCCCACGCCCGAATATTCGCCGGAGCTGCTGATTTTCAGCTCGTCGTATTCCTCCCCGTCAAGGAACGTCGAGTAGGGGTCGAGCGAAGACACCATGCCGTGAATGGCGGCCTGCAGCAGCTGATGATCGTCGACAGGATTGACGTACTCGCGCTTCACGCGCTCGAGCACCTCGGCCAGCATGCGCGCGTCCTGCCACGGCAAATCCTTGCCGGGCGCGTCCTGCCTTTCGGCCGATACGCCCTGCATGAGGCCGAGGCACAATCCCAGCACGACGCCGGCCAGGATCAGGGAAACATTGCGGATTTTGTTGGCCATCGAGCACAGAAGCATACGCCCCGGCGCCGCCCCGCCGCTAGCCGTTGACCACCGCGGGCTTGACCACGGCCCTGTCGAACCGTCCGGTGGAGGTGGCGAAGCACGAGTACAGCGGCAGATCGCGAATGACGTCGTCGAGCGGCAGCGGCCTGCCAATGAAGAATCCCTGGCCGAAGTCCACGCCCAATTCGGCGGCGCGCGCGCGGATCGCGTCGGTTTCGACGTTGGCGGCCACCGTTTCGATGCCAAACGCGGTCGCGAGCTTGGTGATAGCCAACACCATGGACTGGGAGCGCGGGTTGTACGCGAGGTCGCGGCTGAAGCTGCCGTCCATCTTGACGTAGGACACCGGCAGCAGGTTCAAGTTGGACAGCGAATGCAGGCCGCGGCCGAAATTGTACAGGGCGAAGCGCACGCCCGCCTCACGCAGCCGGTCCATGCAGGGGAGGATGCGGTTGATCTGGGCGCTGGCGGCCTCTTCGGGCAACTCCAGGGTCAACGTGCCCGGTTCGATATTCGAGGCGCGCACCATCTGTTCGAGCAGCCGCCAGAATTCGGCGTCGGCGAGCGAAGCGGCCGCCAGGGTCAAGGAGAATTTCGCCGGGTGCAGCCGTAGCGTATCGCGGCAGGCGGCCAGCCGAGCCAGCGTCTGCTCGATCACCCAACGGTCGACCTTGCGCGTGATCTCCGGGTTTTCGGCGGCACCCACCAGCTTGTCGAGGCTGAGGCGCGTCCCATCCGCGGCTCGCATGCGCACCACGATCTCGAAGCGCGGATCGGCCGGAACGGCCAGCAAGGGCAGCAACGGCTGTGCCAGAAGTTCGAAGGAATCGGTGCCGAGCGCCGCCGTGATCTGCGCGACGATTCCCGCCCCGCCTCGATTGCCGGCGGCACCTTTGTCGCCGCCGTAGAAGACCTCGACCCGGTTGCGGCCGCGCTCCTTGGCGGTGCGGCACGCGATCTCTGCCGCGGCCACCGCGTGTTCCAGGCGCGGTTCGCGTTCACCGATGCGGCTGACGCCGATGCTCAGGCTGACGAGCAGGGGTTTGTCGCCGCGCACGCCGCTCATGTTCACCGCGGCGGCGCGCAGCTCTTCGGCGATTCGCGCGGCCGGCTCGATGCCGCATCCCGGCAGGAACATGATGAATCGATCGCCCGCCATGCGCGCGACCAGGGTGCCTTGCCGGCCGCGCCGGCACAGCAGGCTGGCAACGCCGAGGATCACCTCGTCGCCGACATGCATGCCGTGATTCTCATTGACCACGTTCAGCTGATCGATGTCGATGTAGAGCAATCCGTGCGAGACGGCGCGTTTGTCATCCCCCGCCAGCCCGGCCGTGGCCTGCGCCATGAAAGCGGCGGGTGTCAGCATGCCGGTGGTTCGATCGTAGCTGCTTTGCACGATCTGGCCGGCCCGGCACGCCAGCATTTCCAGGGCCTCCGCGTCGCGCAGCTGAAAGTCGTCGTCGCTGTCCGGTCGAAACACCACCAGCGCCCCGATCACCCGCCGCGCTTCGTCGCGCACGGGCGTCGACAGCGCCTTGAACGGCAATGCCGTCTTCGATCCGTCGAGCGAGAGCTTGTTAGCGGCAAGGGTGCAGCCGTGCAGCTGGGCGCGCGTCACCAGATGGTGATGCATCTGCGCCAGAAGCTCGGCGTCGATGCCGTGCGGACGGCCGGGCTGCGATCGGCTGACGGTCAGATTGCGGCCGGGAATCAACAGGGTCGCAACCACGCCCTGCAGATGCTCGATCGCCAATTCCGGTATCCGGCCGAGGGCATCGAGACCCTCCGACGGCACCGCAGCCGAGAGCTGCTGGAACAGATCGACGCCGCGGCTGCTGTGGGCGAGATCCGCGCGCAGCTCGCCGATCGAGGCGCGCGCGGCCAGTTCGCTCTGCAGGCAGTCGAGCGCGGGCTTGATCAGCGCGTGAACCGCACCCAGCGTGCGCCGCTCGACCGGCGCCGGCGGTATGGCGATGACCACGAATCCCAGCAGTTCGCCGAGCGCGCCGCGGATGCGAAATCCGAATTGCGAACCGCGCAGCTCATGAAATTCGGCCAGTCCATCGATTTCGCACTGCCGGCTGTTGGCCGATGTGCTCAGCAGCATCGCCAGGGTCGGAGCCACGAATGACTCGGCCGCCTCGCTGCACCACAGTATTTTTCCGTCCGAGCTTGCCAGCAGCGAATGACTGATGTTGGGAAGCAGCCGCGACAGCAGCTGTCCGTAGGACTTCCAGGTGTCGGTTGAAGCCGCCATGCCGTTAAGAATCCCCCATATCCGCTGCGCAAGCCAGGACCAGGTCGTCATAAACCCGCGCGGCTGATTCGCCAAGCCGCGACAGGCGACATAAGATTTCGGTAGATGGCGCCAGGCTCGCGTCAAGGCACCCGCTTGAGCCAGTCGTTGGGGTCCACCGGCTTGCGGCCTTGCCGGATTTCGAAGTAGAGCTGCGGCTGCCCTGCGTCGGTATCGCTCAATGCCGCTATCACGTCTCCGGGTGCCACCCAGTCGCCTATAGACTTATACAGTACCTCGGCATGACCGTAGAGACTTAAATAGCCGCCGCTGTGGCCGATGATGATGAGCAGACCCAGGCCCTGCAGCCAGTCGGCGTATACCACGCGCCCGTAGTAAGGCGCGCGCACCTTGGCGCCGCGCGCCGCTTCGATGAGCACGCCGTTCCAGCGCATGCCGCTTTGCGGAGAGTCGGCGCGCAAATCGTGGTACCGGGCCGCCAGACGGCCGGTAACCGGCCAGGGCAGCCGTCCGCGCATGAGGTCGAAGGGCTGTTGGGTGTCGACCGGAAAGTCCTGCAACATGCGCTCGAGGTCCGCGATCAGCGATTCCTCCGCCGATTCCTCGCGCTTGAGTCGGGCGAGCTCCTGATTGCCGTTCGCGACCTGCAGGTTGATCGCAGCCAGCGCCTGTGCGCGCTCGGCGCGCGCCCCTTCCAGGGACGCCAACTCTTTGCGGGCATCGGCTTCGAGCGACTTGAGATTGGCGCTCTGAAGCTCGATTTCAGCGCCCAGCGCCTGGAGCCGCGCGAGATGCTCGCGAATGGCGTCGAGCGCGGCCGCCCGTTGTCGGCTGAAATAGCCGTAATAGGCCAGCATGCGGCCGAGGCCGGCCGGGTCGCGCTGGTTCAGCAGCAATTTGAGCGGTTCCTGCTGGCCGATCATGTACGCCGCGCCGATCTGCCCCGCCAGTGCGGTGCGCTCGGCATCGAGCGCGGCCCGATTGCGCTGCTGCTCCAGCCGCAGTTGCGCGCGGCGCCGTTCGGCGGCCGATTGCGCGGCGTGCAGGGTCTCCAAGCGCCGGCGATCGGCGGTGACGGCGAGTTCGGCCGCGCGCAGACGGGCGCTCACCGCGTCGCGTTCGGCGAGATCCTTGCCCAGCCGGCCCGCGAGCTCCGCGATGCGCGCGCGCACCTGCGCCAGCTTGGCCCTGGCCTGTGCGGAGTCGTCCGCTTCGCCGGCGGCCGCGGCCGCCGGTCCGGCCAGAATCAGCGCGAGCGCTGCAAGCAGCAGCGGATAGGTGGGGCGGCGGTTCATCTTAAGGACGTCAAGCATACAAGCCTTGTACCCGCTGCTATACTTGCGCGCCCGAAAAACCCAAAAGTGCCTTATAGCCGCATGCAGCGACTGATCGAGTTCATTGGCCATCACCCGTTGCTGGCAGGAGGCGCGGTGCTCGCCGCCGTGGTGGTCGTGATCTATGAGCTGCGCGAACGCCTGCAGTCATTTGCCGCCTTGTCCGCGATGCAGGCCGTGCGGTTGATGAATCAGGGCGCACTGGTGATCGATCTGCGCGGCAGGGAACTCTACGAGGCCGGCCACATCGGCGAGGCACGCAACGTTCCGGCCGCCGAACTCTCCTCCCAGCTCGACACATTGAAGAAATGGCGCGAGAAGAGCGTCATCACCTACTGCGACAGCGGCAGGGACGGGGCCATCGCCGCCCGCACCTTGAAGAACCAGGGTTTTACCAAGGTGTTCAACCTGGACGGCGGTTTGAACGCCTGGGTAAAGGACAACCTGCCGCTGGCAAAGTCCCCGTCGGGCGGCAAATCGAACGCCAAATGACCCAACCGCCGATCACGATCTACGTGACGGGCTGGTGCGGATACTGCCGGCGCGCCAAACAGCTGCTCACGAGCAAGAATTTGGCTTTCAACGAGATCAACGTGGATGACGACGTGAAATTTCGTGAGGAAATGCTGGCACGCAGCGGTGCCACGACCGTGCCGCAGATCTTCGTCGGCGACAAGCACGTCGGCGGCTGCGACGATCTGTACGCGCTCGACCGCGATGGCGGGCTCGATCGACTCATTCAGGGGGCTTGATGAACGAGGTTACGACCACGGAACAGGAGACCAGCATCGGCGGCGTTCAGGTGAACCTGCAGAGCGTTTATTTGAAGGACAGCTCCTACGAATCCCCGAATGGTCCGCGTCTGCCGAACAACCAGACATGGGAGCCCAAGTTTCAGCTGAACATGAATACTTCGGCCGAAGAGCTGGCGAACGATGTGCGCGAGGTGCTGCTCACGATCACGCTCGAGGCCAAGCAGGGCGATCTGACGCTGTACCTGGTCGAGGTGAAGCAGGCGGGCGTGTTCTCCATATCGGGAGCGTCCGCCGCCGACATGAAGCGCCTGATCGGCAGCTTTTGTCCCAGCGTCCTGTTCCCCTACGCGCGTGAGGTGATTTCGGATCTGATCGTCAAGGGCGGATTCCCGAATTTTCTGCTGCCGCTGGTGAATTTCGACGCGCTGTTCGCCCAGGCGTCGGAATTGCCGCAAAACAGCCAGGTCAATTAGGTCCGCCGAACGGCGGCATCGGAACCACCGTGAGCCCGGGACCTGAACCGACCGCGGTCATCGGCGCCGGCTCCTGGGGCACCGCACTGGCCATCCAGCTGGCACGCGAAGGACACCCAACCTGTCTATGGGGCCGGGATGCCGAACAGCTGCGCAGCATGCAGCACGCGCGGCGCAATCTGCGCTACCTGCCCGGCACGCATTTTCCGGCGCTGCTCGGCATCGAGCCGGACCTCGGCGTGGCGCTGGCATCCGCGCGCGACGTCTTGGTGGCGGTGCCCTCGCAGTCCTTCCGCGCGACACTGGCCTTCATGAGGCAGCACCTGAATCCCGCCGCCCGCGTCGCCTGGGCGACCAAGGGATTCGAGATCGACACGGGGCTGCTGCCGCACCAGGTCGCGCATCAGGTGCTCGGTGACCGGCCCGGCGCCGTGCTGTCGGGTCCGACGTTCGCGGCGGAAGTCGGCGCGGCTCTACCCACGGCCATGACCATCGCGTCGCTCGATGAGGACTTCGCCGCCGATCTGGCGCGCAATCTGTCCGGTCCGGGCTTTCGCGCCTACACCCAAACAGACATCGTTGGCGTCGAGGTGGGCGGAGCGGTAAAAAACGTCATCGCCATCGGCTCCGGTATCGCCGACGGCATGGGCTTCGGCGCCAATACCCGTGTGGCCCTGATCACCCGCGGCCTGGCGGAAATGATGCGCCTCGGCTTGAAGCTCGGCGCCACGCGCCACACCTTCATGGGTCTCGCCTGCCTGGGGGATCTGGTGCTGTCGTGCACGGACGATCAATCCCGCAACCGGCGGTTCGGCATGGCGCTCGGGCGCGGAGCGACCGTGGGCGAAGCGGCGCAGGGGATCGATCAGGTGGTGGAGGGACATCTCGCCGCTCGCGCGGTGCGCGAGGTGGCAGCGACCGCGGCCGTGGACATGCCCATCTGCCGCGAGGTGTACGGCGTGCTCTACGAGGCGAAGCCGGTGCGCTCCGCCGTGCAGGCGCTCATGGGCCGCGAAGTCCGCTCAGAAACGGAATAGCGTGGCCGGAACCCGATGACGAACCAAGACGCGGTGCTCGTCGGCCGGAGCAAACCCATCGGATTCGCTGAATTCGTGGCCCTGGCCGCCGCCATGATGTCGACCCAGGCGCTCGCGGTGGACGCGATGCTGCCCGCCCTGCCGACCATCGTGCGGGCGCTGCACGTGGCGAACGCCAATCACGGACAGTGGGTGGTCACCGCGTACATCGTGGGGCTGGCGACCGGCCAGCTGTTCTGGGGAGTGATGTCGGATCGATACGGCAGGCGGCCGGTGTTGCTCACCGGTCTGTCATTGTACGTCCTGGCGGCGACCCTTTGCGGGCTCACCGACAGCTTCGTGGCACTCCTCGGCTGGCGGCTGACGCATGGGCTGGCCGCAGCCAGCGTCGTGGTGACGCGCTCGGTGGTTCGCGATCTGTACTCCGGCAGGCACATGGCACGCGTCATGTCGCTCACCTTCATCGTATTCCTGATGGTGCCGGTGATCGCACCCAGCCTCGGGCAGCTGATGCTGCTGCTGGCGCCGTGGCGCTACATCTTCATCGTGTGCGGCGGCTTCGCAACCCTGGTGTGGCTGTGGGCGCTGCTGCGGCTGCCCGAGACCTTGCATCCGGAATACCGCCTGATACTGACCCGCTCGCACATCGCGGGCGCCATCCGGCTGGTGCTCGGCAATCGAATCTCGCTGTGTTACACGCTGGCGATGGGCGTGATGTTCGGCTCGCTGCTGGCGTACGTCGGCATGGTCCAGCAAATCTTCAGCGAGGTGTTCCACCGGCCCCGGCTGATGCCTACGATGTTCGCGCTGTGCGCGGGCTCGATGGGCGTCGCCGCATTCCTCAATTCACGCATGGTGGAACGGCTCGGCATGCGCCGCATCTCACATTCGGCGCTGCTGCTGTTCATCATCATCGGTGCAGTGCACGTGCTGGTGGCGGAATCGGGAATCGAGCCGCTGTGGGCCTTCGTATTGCTGCAGTCTGCGACCATGGCCTGTTTCAGCCTGTCGATGTCGAACTTCGGCGCCATGGCGATGGAACCGGTGGGTTCGGTCGCCGGCATCGGCGCCTCCCTGCAGGGCTTCATATCGACCTTGGGCGGCGCCGTCGTCGGCGCGATGATCGGCAGGCAATTCAACGGCTCGACGTTGCCGCTGGCGGCCGGCGCGCTGGGCTGCGGGATCGCCAGTCTGCTGTTCGTGCTGCTGGCTGAGAACGGACGCTTGTTTCGCGGCCATCACTCGGCGGCGACGGTGACGGCGCCCGGGGCCGGCGCCGGTGCCGCCCATTGAGCGCCACCCACGGGAGAATCCGGCGCCAGCGGGCCCCGGTGGACGGAACCGTCAGCTCGGCAGGGCCGCGAGATGTCATTCGCCGTGGCATTGTCGGATGAAGGCGGAAAGGGCCGTTCGTTGGCGTACAACGTGCTCGTCGCAGGCCAGAAGCTGCGATCCGGCGGTGCGCGCGAAGCGGTCCAGCACTTGCGCGCAGTTTTGCTCGATCAGATGCCGCACCATCAGCGCCCGCCGCCGCGCTCCCCCGTGCCGGTCGTGGGGATCGGCATCGATTTCGCGGCCGGCCCGGTCGAGTATGCTGGTCATATTCCATGCGCTGGCATCGAGCGCCGCCACGTGCGCCTGCAACTGCGACTGCGGATTCTTGCGGTGCAGTTGCCGCGCGGCGTCCACCAGCGACTTCGCTCCCCCCGCCCAGCACGCCGCAGTTCCGATGGCTCCATGCCAATAAGCGGGCCGGTTCCGATACCAATCGGGACCACCCACCACGCTGGCCTCGCTCAGCATGACCCGATCGAACGACACTGGGCTGACCAGGGGGTCGGCCACCGTGGGATTCGCCCCGCTTGCACGCTCAATGCGGATTCCGCGAGTGCTGAGCTGCACTTCGAACAGCAACAGGCCCCGTTCGCTGTGCACGGTGACCAGCGCGGCGGAGACGAGGGGCGCGGCGCTGCAGAATTGCTTGACGCCGGTGACGCTCCAATAGCCTTCAACACGTTTGGCATGTAGCTTGTCCGGCAGATCATCGCCGGCCCAGACGCCGTACAGGACCCCTTCCAGCGGCTCGCGACCGCCCTCGTGCAGGATCGCCAAGGCGTCGATGTGCGCTGCGCCGAGTCGTGCCATGGACAGATCCGCGCGTCCCAGTTCCGCGAGAATGCGGTGCCGCATCGCCGTATTGCCCTGGCCTGGCGACGGCACGATTCCGGTCCGATTGACCACCGGGTTGCGAACCCGCGTATCGAACTCGACCATGTGAGTTCCCCCGTGGTTGGCGCCGACCTGCATGAAGTTTGCTGCTGCTGCGGCCGCAGTCGCCAGACCAGATCGGCGGCAGATCACGTAGGAATCCGCCGTCGGACGCGGGCGACCTGCCGGCAAATCGTCCGAACCAGCGCTTTCCTACAATCGTTCGAGCGCTATTCCCACGCTCGAACGCCCGTTAACACCGGGTGGCGCGCCGACAGCGCGGCGGGACACTCCTGCCATGATCTCGGCCCCACCTACTGTGCATGCCAGCAGCCGTCGCTAGCCAATGCCACGAACGCGCGTTCGCGGTGCTGCTGCTCTGTTGCGCCGCCGGTGTGCTGCACGCACAGGTCAACGTCACCACCTACCACAACGACAACTCGCGCACCGGCCAGAACGTCCAGGAAGCCATCCTCACCCCCGCCAACGTCAACAGCACC
>Ga0302157_10000436_pt1 | contig 55220 bp, 51 predicted proteins | sample I_Bog_N3_3_FD_193502 | JGI IMG/M metagenome (GOLD analysis project Ga0302157, IMG submission 193502) | Peat permafrost microbial communities from Stordalen Mire near Abisko, Sweden - I_Bog_N3_3 | ecosystem: Environmental > Terrestrial > Soil > Wetlands > Peat | place: Sweden: Abisko, Stordalen... | reverse complement strand
TAATTGGCGTTTCATGATCGGATGCTCCGTAGGAGGGCGATAAAGTGGGTACGAAGCTAATGCTACTCTTGCAAAATCGATATAAAAGTTCATAAGCACAATGGTAATAATCAACGGAATTGATGGTTCTACCCAAACCCCTCTAGACCGGGGCTTGCAGCGCGTTACCTTTGCCCTGCAATGGGTATTTTCGACCCACTGCCGCGCCACATGGGGGCATTCGGTGAACGAAAAGCTGGCGGATGGGTCAGGACCGTTTGTTCCCTGCCTGGGTCGATTAATGGTTTTTGGCGTTAAACCTTGTCGGGCGTTTGCTGGTCGTAAAGGCATAATGCGTCGATTTTTGGACGCTCAGTCGTTCTAGGAGCCCCGTGCAATGACGCGCACTCGAAAGATCCTTGCCTGGACCGGCGCCAGTCTCGTCCTCCTGCTGGCGGTGCTGGTTGCCGTCATCGCCTTGTTCGATTGGAACCGGGTCAAGCCGCCGATCAATGCCAAGGTCTCGGCCATCCTCCATCGCCCCTTCGCCATCAATGGCGATTTGTCCGTGCGCTGGCAGCGTGAAGCCGACGAAGGCGGCTGGCGGGCCTGGGTGCCCTGGCCGCATCTGATCGCCGAGGACCTGACCCTGGGCAATCCCGACTGGTCGAAGAACCCGCAGATGGTCACGCTCAAGCGGGTCGAGCTGCGCCTCTCGCCGCTGCCGCTGCTGGCGCAGCAGGTGGTGATCCCGCGTATCGACCTGACCGAACCCAATGCCAACATTGAACGCCTGGCCGATGGCCGCGCCAGTTGGAGCTTCCAGTTCGACCCCAAGGACCCGAATGCCGAACCGTCCAACTGGGTGGTGGATATTGGCGCCATCGGCTTTGACAAGGGCCATGTGACCTTCGACGACCAGAGCCTGAAGGCGCACCTGGACCTGGTGATCGACCCGTTGGGCAAATCGATTCCGTTCGGCGATATCGTCGGTGACAAGGCGGCGAAAAAAGCCCTGGAGAAGGGCTCGGCACCCCAGGACTATGCCTTTGCGCTGAAGGTCAAAGGCCAGTATCACGGCCAGAACCTCGCTGGCAGCGGCAAGATCGGTGGCTTGCTCGCGTTGCAGGATGCGGCCAAACCGTTCCCGGTCCAGGCCGATGTGAAGATCGCCGACACCCGGATCGCCGTCGCCGGGACCCTGACCGACCCGCGTAACCTCGGCGCCCTCGACCTGCGCCTGACGTTGTCGGGCACCAGCCTGGGCAACCTTTACCCGCTGACCGGCGTCACCTTGCCGGATTCGCCGGCGTATGAAACCGACGGCCATCTGATCGCCAAGCTGCGCGATCCTGCGGGTGCGGCGTTCACCTACGAGAAATTCAACGGCAAGATCGGCACCAGCGATATTCATGGCGACCTCACTTATCTGGCGAGCCAGCCGCGGCCCAAACTCAGTGGCACCCTGGTTTCCAATCAACTGCTGATGACCGACCTGGCGCCGTTGATCGGCGCCGATTCCAACGCCAAGCAGAAGGCCCGGGGCGGCGAAAGCAAGCAGCCGGCGGACAGGGTGCTGCCGGTGGAAGAGTTCCGTACCGAGCGCTGGCGCGATATGGACGCCGATGTGGAGTTCACCGGCAAGCGCATCGTCCACAGCAGCGAATTGCCGTTCACCGACCTCTATACCCACCTGGTGCTCACCGATGGCGAACTCAGCCTGGAGCCCCTGCGCTTCGGCGTGGCCGGTGGCAAGCTCGACGCGCAGATCCGCCTCAACGGCCGCACCACGCCGATGCAGGGCCGGGCCAAGCTGACGGCGCGCAACTTCAAGCTCAAGCAACTGTTCCCGACCTTCGAGCCGATGAAAACCAGCTTCGGTGAACTCAATGGCGATGCGGATATCGCCGGTACCGGCAACTCGGTGGCGAAATTGCTCGGCACCTCCAATGGCGACCTGAAGATGCTGGTCAACGATGGCGCCATCAGTCGTGGGTTGATGGAGATCGCTGGACTCAACGTGGGTAACTACGTGGTCGGGAAAATCTTTGGCGACAAGGAAGTGAAGATCAATTGCGCGGCGGCGGACCTGGGGATCAAGAGCGGCCTGGCAACCACCCGGCTATTTGTCTTCGATACCGAGAACGCGATCATCTATATCGATGGCACGGCCAACTTTGCCAACGAGCAGTTGGATTTGAAGGTCACGCCTGAGTCCAAGGGTTTCCGCCTGTTGTCCTTGCGCTCGCCTTTGTATGTGCGGGGCAAATTTATCAAGCCCGATGCCGGCGTGCAGGCGGTGCCGTTGATGTTGCGCGGCGCGGGCATGGTCGCCCTGGGCCTGATTGCCGGGCCGGCGGCGGGGCTGCTGGCGCTGGTGGCGCCCAGCGGAGATGTGCCGAACCAGTGCGCGCCGTTGCTGGAACAGATGCGGGCGGGCAAGGCACCGAAGACGGTGAAGGGCTGAAAGAGCGGCCTGGTAGCACTGGGCCGGCTCGCCACAATGCATTTGTCATCTTCAATGCCGATGCTTTGATCTTTGCAGTGCCGGGCTTTGGCTTTTGACCTTCAGGGACGCTCACGGAATGCCGCAAGAACTTGCCACACGTTATCCGCTGGTGCTGGTGCCGGGCATGCTCGGTTTTGTCCGCCTGGTGTTTTTCCCCTACTGGTACGGGATAGTTCCGGCGTTGCGTCGCGGTGGCGCGCAGGTGTTTCCGGTAGCGGTCTCGCCGCTGCATTCCAGCGAGGTGCGCGGTGAACAATTGCTGGCGCGGATCGAGCAGATCCGCCGCGACACCGGGGCCGACAAGGTCAATCTGATCGGCCATAGCCAGGGCGCGTTGACCGCCCGTTATGCAGCGGCGAAGCGGCCGGAGTGGGTGGCCTCGGTGACCTCGGTCGCCGGCCCCAATCATGGCTCGGAGCTGGCGGACTATTTTGACAAGCACTATCCCCGTGAGGGGCTGCCGGCTCGTCTGCTCAGTCTGGCGCTTTGTATGGTGGCGCGGGTGATGGGTTGGCTGGACACGGGCCATTACGGGCTGAGGCTGCCGATGGACCTTCCGGCGTCACACCAGTCGCTGACCAGCGAAGGGGTTGCGCTGTTCAATCAGCAATACCCGCAAGGGTTGCCGCAGAGCTGGGGCGGGCAGGGCGATGAACTGGTGAATGGGGTGCGTTACTACTCCTGGTCCGGCATCTTGCAACCCGGGATCACGGATCGCGGGCGTAATCTGTTCGACGGCACCAATCGCAGTTGCCGGCTGTTCGCCAAAACCTTTGTGCGTGAGGCCGGGCAGTGCGATGGCATGGTCGGCCGCAACAGCTCGCACCTGGGGACGGTGATCGGTGATGACTATCCGCTGGATCACCTCGATATCGTCAACCAGTCGTTTGGGCTGGTGGGCAAGGGCGCGGAGCCGATCCGGTTGTTTGTCGAGCATGCTCGGCGTTTGAGGTTGGCGGGTGTCTGAAGCGAGGCGTTCAAAGCTGAACGCCTTGTCGCAGAGGGTGAAAATGCCATCGCTGGCAGCGGTACTGGCACGTATTTCAGGGTGTAAAAGCGGCAGCTATTCGGCGATTCACTGGACTATAGTTCGGTGGTCATCGACGAATCGGTGACCGGTCTTAGCCGATCGAAATACATGCTATTGGATGCACAAGCGCCTCCAGTACAATGCGGGCGCTTTTTGTCGCTTTGCGTTTTGCTATGGCGGCTGTGCGCGGGACATCTTCGGGTGTGCCGGGTTCTCCCAAAGTATGTCCCGGTCGGCTAACCCGCGTGCAGCTGCCACCCTCACTTGTTTAGCCGCAAAGGGGTGGTCGCTATTCAGCCTACATACTTTGGATTTGAATCATGACCAATTTCCGCCCGCTACAAAGCAACCTCACTGACGCCCCGGTGCTCTACCTCAAGCTCGATGTCCCGGTGCGCAACCTCTATGAATTTGCCATACAGCGCCTCAAGGCAGCTCGCGACCTGAGCCACAGCCTGACCTGCATGAGCATCGGCAATACCTGCGACCGCGATCTCCAACACTTCGCCTCAGCGGCCTATCTGTTGTTACAGGATGGCTGCGATGCATTGGATGCAATGCAGGGTTGCTTCACGGATCGTCAGCCAAGCGCCTTGCAGGCTTGATCCGAAAAACGCGGATCTGAAAACACCACACAACCTGTAGGAGCGTGGCTTGCCCGCGAAGCTTTATAGCGTTCTCACGGGCCCCTTCGCGGGCAAGCCCTGCTCCTACAAGGGATCGCGTCCAGTCTCGCCGAGCGCCTGGTGGCCGGTATCGCTGGGAGTGACGACATTCGTGAGCGTTTGCGGGCCGCCATCGAGCGGCTTCGCGGAAACACCGCGCATTTATTTTTTGATGTTCAGTAGCTATCGGCGGATGTAAATAAATCCCGTTGCAGTGGCTCCTGCGCCACTGAGCTGCCAAGGGCTACACACACATTATCAAGCGGGCTATAGTGTATGTACAAAAGTAAATACAGGATGTCCCATGCGTTTTGAATGGGACGAAGCCAAAAACCAGGCCAACATCCGTAAGCACGGCATTGACTTCAATGACGTGCCGGATATTTTCCAGCATCCAATGCTGGCCTTGCGCGATGACCGAACGGATTACGGTGAGGAGCGCTGGGTCAGCATTGGCTGGATCAAGATATTGCTTGGCGTGGTCGTCTATACCGAGCAGCGAGGCGATGTGATCCGCATCATCTCTGCCCGAAAAGCTACCAAACAGGAGGCCAAACACTATGCCGAAAGCATCGAAAACTGACTGGGAACACCTGGCCAAGCTCAACGATCAGGACATCGACACCAGCGAAATCCCCGAGCTGGGTGAAGACTTCTTCCGCCGTGCCGAATTGCGTGTGCCGGTGAAACGGGCGGTAACCATCCGTCTGGACGCTGATGTGCTGGAGTGGTTCAAGGGTCAAGGTACCGGCTACCAGACACGCATCAATCAGTTGTTGCGCCAGTACATGCAGGCTCATCAGGGGTGATAAAACAAGCGGTAAGTGTTGCGCTAAGCGCCCGCATTATCAGCCGCAGCGTCTTCAGGCTGAGGTCTTCTCCTGTGCTGAAAACGTAGCTTGGATCTGAGCCATAGCCTAGCCTGCATGAACATGGCGCAGGGAATGAAAATGCCATCGCTGGCAGCGGTACTGGTACGTATTTCAGGGTGTAAAAGCGGCAGCTATTCGGCGGGGCGCTGAACTATAGTTCGGTGGTCATCGACGAATCGGTGACCGGTCTTAGCCGATCGAAACTGTTACGAAACGCAGAAGCGCCCTATGATGTCGGCGCTTTTTGCTGCCTGGTTTTTTGCCATGGCGGCTGTGCGTGGGACACCTACGGGTGTGCCGGGTTTCGTAATAGTCCCCGGTCGGCTAACCCGCGTACAGCTGCCACCCTCGTTTGTTTAGCCGCAGATGTTGGTGACTCTATGACTATTACGGAGTGACACCATGACCAATTTCCGCCCGCTACAAAGCAACCTCACTGACGCCCCGGTGCTCTACCTCAAGCTCGATGTCCCGGTGCGCAACCTCTACGAATTTGCCATACAGCGCCTCAAGGCGGCTCGCGACCTGAGCCACAGCCTGACCTGCATGAGCATCGGCAATACCTGCGACCGCGATCTCCAGCACTTTGCCTCAGCGGCCTATCTGTTGTTGCAGGATGGCTGCGATGCGTTGGATGCGATGCAGGGGCGTTTCACGGATCGTCAGCCAAGCGCCTTGCAGGCTTGATCCAAAAAAACGTGGATCTGAAAACACCACACAACCTGTAGGAGCGTGGCTTGCCCGCGAAGCTTTTAGCGTTCTCACGGGCCCCTTCGCGGGCAAGCCCTGCTCCTACAAGGGATCGCACCCGGTCTCAACCGTGGAAAACCATGCTCCGCGTTTCCCCCATCAACAGCGCCTGATTGCGCTCCGTCACATCCCGAATGTAATCCCACAACAAGGTAATACGCTTCAACTTGCGCAGATCCTCCCGGCAGTACATCCAGAACTGCCGGGTGATATTCACCTCATCCGCCAGCACCGGCAGCAACCTCGGGTCCTGGGCCGCGAGGAAACATGGCAGGATCGCCAACGCCCGGCCTTGCTGTGCCGCGACGAACTGGGCAATCACGCTGGTGCTGCGCAAATTGGCCGTGGCATTCGGCAGGGCATTGGCCAGGTACAGCAGCTCATTGCTGAACGCCAGGTCATCGACATAACTGACAAACCGATGCCGCCCCAAATCACTGGCACGCCGGATCGGCGGGTGCTGGTCCAGATACTCTTGGGTCGCATAGAGCTGTAGCCGGTAGTCACACAGCTTGCAGCACACATACGGCCCATGCTCCGGCCGCTCCAGCGCAATGACGATATCCGCCTCGCGCTTGGACAAACTGATGAAGTGCGGTAACGGCAGGATATCGACGGAAATCGCCGGATACGCGTCGACGAAATGGCTCAACTGCGGGGTGATGAAAAAGCTGCCGAACCCTTCCGTGCAGCCCATGCGCACATGCCCCGACAGCGCCACACCGGACCCCGAGACCTGCTCGCAAGCCATGTGCAAGGTGCTCTCGATAGACTCTGCATACCCCAGCAAACGCTGGCCTTCGGCAGTCAGCACAAAGCCGTTGGTCCGGGACTTTTCGAAGAGCAAGGTGCCTAGCGCACCCTCCAATGAGCTGATGCGGCGCGACACCGTGGTGTAGTCCACCGCCAGGCGCTTGGCCGCGCTGCTGGCCTTGCGGGTACGGGCGACCTCGAGGAAAAACTTCAGGTCGTCCCAGTTCAATGAACCCAAAGACGTGATGTTTTTTTGCATGTTGGTCCGGTTTTTATGTGCATTCTTATTAGAAGAACGCACATCTATACTCCAAAAACAGTCCAGTCACCATGCTCGGGCGCTGCCTCGCCCGCCTCGGATTCGGCCCCACAATAATTCAGGAGACTTCAATGAACGTTTCTCTCAAGCCCGACGCCACCCTCAAGACCGCCAAGCTGCTGATCAACGGCGAATGGGTCGAATCCAAAACCCACGAATGGCACGACATCGTCAACCCGGCCACCCAGGAAGTCCTGGCCAAAGTCCCGTTCGCCACCGCCGATGAAGTCAATGCCGCCATCGACGCCGCGCACCGTGCCTTCCAGACCTGGAAGCTGACCCCCATCGGCGCGCGCATGCGCATCATGCTCAAGCTGCAAGCGCTGATCCGCGAACACTCCAAGCGCATCGCCGTGGTCCTCAGCGCCGAACAGGGCAAGACCATCGCCGACGCCGAAGGCGATATCTTCCGCGGCCTGGAAGTGGTGGAACACGCCTGCTCCATCGGCACCCTGCAGATGGGTGAGTTCGCCGAGAACGTCGCCGGCGGTGTCGACACCTACACCCTGCGCCAGCCCATCGGTGTTTGCGCCGGGATCACCCCGTTCAACTTCCCGGCAATGATTCCGCTGTGGATGTTCCCGATGGCAATTGCCTGCGGCAACACCTTCGTCCTCAAGCCGTCCGAGCAGGACCCGCTGTCGACCCTGCTGCTGGTGGAGCTGGCGCTGGAAGCCGGCGTTCCACCAGGCGTGCTCAACGTGGTGCACGGTGGCAAGGAGGTGGTGGATGCGCTGTGCACCCACAAGGACATCAAGGCTGTTTCCTTCGTCGGTTCGACTGCCGTCGGTACCCATGTCTACGACCTCGCCGGCCGCCATGGCAAGCGTGTGCAGTCGATGATGGGCGCGAAGAACCACGCCGTTGTACTGCCCGATGCCAATCGTGAACAGACCCTCAATGCCCTGGTCGGTGCCGGTTTCGGCGCGGCCGGCCAGCGTTGCATGGCCACCTCGGTGGTGGTGCTGGTGGGCGCGGCGAAACAATGGCTGCCGGACCTCAAGGCCCTGGCGCTGAAACTCAAGGTCAATGCCGGCAGCGAGGCGGGCACCGATGTCGGTCCGCTGATTTCCAAGCGCGCGAAAGAGCGTGTGTTGAGCCTGATCGAAAGCGGTATCAAGGAAGGCGCCAAGCTGGAGCTGGACGGTCGCGACATTAAGGTGCCGGGCTTCGAACAGGGCAACTTCGTCGGTCCGACCCTGTTCTCCGGGGTGACCACCGATATGCAGATCTACACCCAGGAAATCTTCGGCCCGGTGCTGGTGGTGCTGGAAGTCGACACCCTCGATGAAGCGATTGCCCTGGTCAACGCCAACCCGTTCGGCAACGGCACCGGCCTGTTTACCCAGAGCGGCGCCTCGGCGCGCAAGTTCCAGAGCGAAATCGACGTCGGCCAGGTCGGCATCAATATCCCGATTCCGGTGCCAGTACCGTTCTTCAGCTTCACCGGTTCGCGTGGTTCCAAGCTCGGTGACCTCGGTCCGTACGGCAAGCAGGTGGTGCAGTTCTACACTCAGACCAAGACGGTCACCAGTCGCTGGTTCGACGACGACAGTGTGAACCATGGTGTGAACACCACCATCAATCTGCGCTGAGTGAGGAATCTGCCATGAAGATTGCATTTATCGGCCTGGGCAATATGGGCGCGCCAATGGCGCGCAACCTGATCAAGGCCGGGCACAGCCTGAACCTGTTCGACCTGAACAAGACCGTGCTGGAAGAGCTGGCGGCCCTCGGCGGGACCATCAGCGCATCGCCGAAAGTCGCGGCCCAGGGCAGTGAGCTGGTGATCACCATGCTGCCGGCGGCGGCCCATGTGCGTAGCGTCTGGTTGGGTGAGGACGGTGTGCTGGCCGGTATCGGTCGGGGCGTCCCTGCGGTGGATTGCAGCACCATCGATCCACAGACCGCCAAGGATGTCGCCGCGGCAGCGGCCAGGCAGGGTGTGGCGATGGGCGATGCGCCGGTGTCCGGTGGGACTGGCGGTGCCGCGGCCGGGACCCTGACTTTCATGGTCGGCGCTTCCCAGGAGTTGTTCGTCACCCTGCAACCGGTGCTGGCGCAGATGGGTCGCAATATCGTCCACTGCGGTGAAGTGGGCACCGGGCAGATCGCCAAGATCTGCAACAACCTGCTGCTGGGCATTTCCATGGTCGGGGTCAGTGAAGCCATGGCCCTCGGCGCGGCGCTGGGGATCGACACCCAGGTGCTGGCCGGGGTGATCAACAGTTCCACCGGACGTTGCTGGAGTTCGGAGACCTATAACCCCTGGCCGGGGATCGTCGATACGGCGCCGGCGTCGCGGGGCTATACCGGTGGTTTCGGGGCCGAGCTGATGTTGAAGGACCTGGGGTTGGCAACGGAAGCGGCGCGCCAGGCGCATCAGCCGGTGGTGATGGGGGCGGTGGCGCAGCAGCTTTATCAGGCGATGAGTTTGCGCGGGGAAGGTGGTCTGGATTTCTCGGCGATCGTCAATTCCTATCGCAAACCCTAGGTGTGTGAGGGGCTCCTGCGGCCTTCCGGTAAACACCGCCTCAGGGCACGACACAAACCTGTAGGAGCGTGACTTGCCCGCGAAGGGGCCCTTGAGGGCGCCAAAAGCTTCGCGGGCAAGCCCTGCTCCTACAGGTTTTCAGTGTTCTTGAGGGCCTGGACAGGGCTGGATCCGCACACCTGACCGCCCATGACGCGTAGAATCATCCCCCTGAAAATGCTTTCGAGGTGCGGGTGGTGGATCTACAGCAGGGTTTTGTCCTGACCCGGCATTGGCGCGACACCCCCACGGGCACGCAGGTCGAGTTCTGGCTGGCCACCGACAACGGTCCCCGGCATGTCCGGCTACCGCCGCAACCCTCCGTCGCCTTCATTCCCGTCGCCCATCGCCAACGTGCCGAAGCCTTGCTGCGTGGTGAGCGTGGCGTCGAGTTGCGTCCCCTGGAACTGCTCGACTTCCATCATCGCCCCATCCTCGGCCTGTATTGCCAGCAACACCGGCAACTGATGAATATCGAGAAGCTGCTGCGCAAGGGCGGCGTCGATGTCTATGAAGCCGATATCCGCCCGCCCGAGCGCTTCCTGATGGAGCGTTTTATCACCGCGCCGGTGCAGTTCGGCGGCACCGCCAATGCTGACGGCCCGCTGCTCGATACCCAGATGAAACCGGCACCGGACTATCGTCCGAGCCTGAAGCTGGTGTCCCTGGACATCGAAACCACCATGCAGGGCGAGCTGTACTCCATTGCCCTGGAAGGCTGCGGCGAGCGCCAGGTGTACATGCTGGGACCGGCCAACGGCGATGCCACCCAGGTCGATTTCAAGTTCGAGTACCGCGACACCCGCGCCGGCTTGCTCGAAGCCCTGAACGACTGGCTGGCCCTCCATGACCCGGACGCGATCATCGGCTGGAACCTGGTGCAGTTCGACCTGCGCGTTCTGCACGAACACGCCGAACGCCTGAAGGTGCCCCTGCGCCTGGGACGTGGCGGCGATGTCATGGGCTGGCGCGACAACGGCGCGCGCAACACCCATTATTTTGCCGCCGCCGCCGGCCGCTTGATCATCGACGGCATCGAGGCCCTGCGCTCTGCTACCTGGAGCTTTCCGTCCTTCAGTCTTGAGTACGTGGCGCAGCACCTGCTCGGTGAGGGCAAGTCCATCGAAAACCCATACCAGCGAATGGACGAGATCGACCGCATGTTCGCCGAGGACAAGCCCGCCCTGGCGCGCTACAACCTCAAGGACTGCGAGCTGGTGACGCGGATCTTCGACAAGACCCAGCTGCTGACCTTCCTGCTGGAACGCGCCACGGTCACCGGTTTGCCCACCGACCGTAGCGGCGGTTCGGTGGCGGCCTTCACCCATCTCTACCTGCCGTTGATGCATCGCCAGGGTTTCGTCGCGCCGAACCTGGGGGAACGCACCCCCGAAGCCAGTCCCGGCGGTTTTGTCATGGACTCACGGCCCGGCTTGTACGAATCGGTGCTGGTGCTCGATTACAAAAGCCTCTATCCGTCGATCATCCGCACCTTCCTGATCGATCCGGTGGGGCTGGTGGAAGGCCTGCGCCATCCCGACGACAGTGACTCGGTTCCCGGTTTTCGCGGCGCGCGTTTCTCCCGTACGCGGCATTGCCTGCCGGCCATTGTCGAGAGCGTCTGGCAGGGCCGGGAGACGGCCAAGCGTGAGCACAATGCGCCGTTGTCCCAGGCCCTGAAGATCATCATGAACGCCTTCTACGGCGTGCTCGGCTCCAGCGGTTGCCGCTTCTTCGATACGCGCCTGGCGTCCTCCATCACCCTGCGCGGCCACGAGATCATGCGGCGGACCCGAGAGCTGATCGAAGCCCAGGGCTACGCGGTGATCTATGGCGACACCGACTCCACTTTCGTCTGGCTCAAGCGTGCCCACAGCGATGACGATGCCGCGCAGATCGGCCGCAAGCTGGTGGCCCAGGTCAACCAATGGTGGCGCGAACATCTGCAACAGGAGCTCGGGTTGAGCAGCGCCCTGGAGCTACAGTTCGAGACCCACTTCAGTCGCTTCCTGATGCCGACCATTCGCGGCGCCGAGGAGGGCAGCAAGAAGCGTTATGCCGGCCTGGTGACCCGTGCCGACGGTACCCAGGAGATGATCTACAAGGGCCTGGAAACTGTGCGCAGCGACTGGTCGCCCCTGGCCCAGGACTTCCAGCAGGAGCTGTACCGGCGGATCTTCGACCGGGTGCCGTATCAGGACTATGTGCGTGACTATGTGCGTCGGACCCTGGCGGGCGAGCTGGACGACCGGCTGGTCTACCGCAAGCGCCTGCGTCGCCAGTTGGGCGACTACCAACGCAACGTCCCGCCCCATGTGCGGGCGGCACGCCTGGCCGATGAATACAACGATGCTCAAGGCCGGCCCCGGCAGTACCAGAACGGTGGCTGGATCAGCTACGTGATCACCCTGGCCGGCCCCGAGCCGCTGGAGATACGCCGCGCGCCGATCGACTACGACCACTACATCACCCGGCAGCTACAGCCGGTGGCGGACGCGATCCTGCCCTTTGTCCAGGATGATTTCAGCACCCTGATCGGTGGGCAGTTGGGGCTGTTCTAGGCGTCACCCTCAGAGACTGAAGCGCGCCACCAAGCGATGCATATCCGCCGCCAGTCGCGACAGTTCGGTACTCGCCACTGAAGTCTGCTGGGCACCGGTGGCGCTGTGCACGGACAGGTCGCGAATGCTCGTCAGGTTGCGGTCCACGGTGCGTGCCACTTCGGCCTGCTCCTCGGAGCCGGCGGCGATGCGCAGGTTCATCTCGTTGATCTGGTTGATCGCCGTGGAGATTTCCGTCAGCGCGGTGCCCGCTTCGTGGGCGATGCGCAGGGTGTCCTGGGCTTCCTGGCAACTGTCCTGCATGGCGCTGGTGACCTACTCGGTGCCCTGGCGAATGCGCTCGATGATCTGCGAGATTTCCCCCGTCGACTGTTGGGTGCGTCCGGCCAGCGCGCGCACCTCGTCGGCCACCACCGCAAAGCCGCGTCCCTGCTCACCAGCCCGGGCAGCCTCGATGGCGGCGTTGAGGGCCAGCAGGTTGGTCTGCTCGGCGATGGTACGAATCACTTCCAGGACCTGGCTGATGTCCTGGGACTGTGCCGCCAGTTGCTGGACGTCACCGCTGGTGCTTTGCACGGTGGCGCTGAGTTTCTCGATGGCGGCGACGGTGTGCGTGACCCGGTCGGAGCCGATCTGGCTGGACTGGCCGGAGGAGCGCGCCGCGTCCGAGGCCGAGGCGGCATTACGGGCCACGGCATCGACAGCGACGGTCATCTGGTTCACCGCCGTGGCGGCCTGTTCGATTTCCTGGTTCTGGCGTTGCAGGCCGCGACTGGATTCGCCGGTGACGCTGCTCATCTGTTCGGCAGCCGAGGCCAGTTGCGTGGACGAGTCACCGATCAGGCGGATGGTTTCGCGCAGGTTGTCCTGCATGGTTTTGGCCGATTTCAACAGGGTCGAGAACTCGTCCTGGCCCTCGATCACGATCTCGCTGCGCAGGTCGCCACGGGCGATGGTGTCGTTGATCGTCAGCGCGTATTTCAGCGGTTCGACGATGCTGCGGGTGAAGAGGAAGGCCAGGGCCAGGGTGGCGAGGGCGGCGACGATGATCAACGCGACGATGACGTTGAAGCTGTTGTGGTAGGTCTGGTCGGAGTCCCGGCCGGACTGCCTGGCACCGTCGATATTCAGCTGCACCAACTGGTCGATCGCTTGCTGCATCTGTTTGTTCAGGGGGATCTGATCGTCGAGCAGGGCGGCGGCTTCGGCGTACTGGCCTTTCTGGCTGAAGTCGATGCAACTGTCGGCCAGGCGCGTCAGGCGCTGGATGCCGTCGCTGACCACCGTGAACAGTTGGCGTTCCTGGTCGCTGCTGATGTAGGCGCTGTAGCTCTGCAGTTGAGCGAGCAGGTCGGCGCGCAGGCTGCGGATGTTCTGCACGGTGCCGTCATGGTTCGGGGAGTTGGTCTGGGCGATCAGCCGACGGCTTTCCAGCAGCAGCTTCAGGCCCGTGGCATTGACCCGGTCGGCGGCGATAACGCCCGACATGGAGTGCTCTTCCAGTTGCGCGGCCAGGCCACGAATCGACTTCATGTTCGACAGTGAGAACAACCCGAGGATCACCAGCAACAGGGTGATGACAGCGAAGCTCAGGGCAGAACGAACAGGGATCTTGAGGTTCCTCAACAGCATGACGAACGGCTCCTGGATAGGCTCGGTTAGGGAGGGGGCTGGAAACGGGATGGGGTCTTTCCGAATGTGACGATACTGGCACAGTAATGTTACTGCTCGCAGGGGGCGCTGATTGAATTACTTAATCAGGGCGATAGCTTTCTGGCCGGGGGAGCGGCCCGGTGCCGGAAACGGGGGCCTATGGGCACCAGATTGGCGCAACGGCTGCACCGGTCTCGCGCCTTGGCGCTATCAAGCGGTGACCCCTGATGATCTTCAGCGGTATTTCGAACCTCAAAAGAGGCCGGAAGGTCCTCGCTTACAAAATAAACGTCTACGCTGGGCGAGCACTCCAATGAACAATTTTAGTTATTGGATGTATCCATTTTAGAGCGTTCAGTCGCACCAATCGAAAAGTCTCCAATCGGCACAGCCCCTTCAAGACCCGATCTGCGAGCGTCCATCAGACAGCTCATGGTTTTTCTGGCGCGTATTTTGCTGATGCGTGTTTATCAGGCTTGCGGTTGTGGCCAATCTTGCACGTACATGTATTCAAAATAACGCCAATCAGAATGCGCAAAATCATGGGAGTCACCCCAATGTCTATCGATCCAACTCAGGTCCCGGTGGTCGTCATCACCGGCGCACACGCCCAGCTCTACAACCAGGACCTCGCCCCCACGCCGCCGGAGGGGCGAACCTGGGGGACGTTCAGCCTGTTCTCGATGTGGATGTCCGACGTTCACTCGGTCGGTGGTTATACCTTTGCCGCCAGCCTGTTCTTTCTCGGGCTGACGGGCTGGCAGGTGCTGCTCTCGATGATCGTCGGGATCTCGATCGTGTACTTTCTGATGAACCTGATCGGCAGGCCGTCGCAAAAGTACGGCATCCCCTTTCCGGTGGTCGCGCGCATGTCTTTCGGCGTTCGCGGCGCCAATCTCGCCGCGGTCGTGCGGGGGATCGTCGGCATCGTCTGGTATGGGGTGCAGACCTATTTCGCCTCCAAGGCGGTGCAGGTGCTGGTGATCGCGGTGCTGCCCTCGGCGGCGGAGTTCACCCACAACAGCCTGCTGGGGCTGTCCACGCTGGGCTGGATCAGTTTCGCCTTCATGTGGTTCTTCCAGCTGGTGATCTTCCTGGCCGGGATGGAGACGATCCGCAAATTTATCGATTTCTGCGGTCCGGTGGTCTATGTGGTCATGTTCGCGCTGGCCGGCTGGATGATCTCGAAGACCGGCCTGGACAGCTTTTCGATGCAGTTCTCCGACAAGCATTTCACAGGCCTGGAGTCGGTCGGCCTGATGGCCAGCGCCGCGATGCTGATCGTTGCCTACTTCGCCGCGCTGCTGCTGAACTTCGGTGACTTTTCACGTTTCGCCAAGAGCGAAGCGGTGATGAAAAAAGGCAACTTCTGGGGGCTGCCGGTGAACTTCGTCGTCTTTGCGATCATCACGGTGATTGTCACGGGCGGTTCGATGAAGGTCTTCGGCGAGGCGATCATGGACCCGGTGCTGATTGTCGAGAAAATCAATAACCCACTGGTCTCGATCATCGGCGCGCTCACTTTCATCGTCGCCACCATGGGCATCAATATCGTGGCGAACTTCGTCTCGCCCGCCTATGACATCGCCAACCTGGCACCGCAGAAAATCAACTTCAGGCTGGGCGGCTTGATCACCTCGATCCTGTCGGTGCTGGTCTGCCCCTGGTTGTTCGTCTCGAGCCCCCAGGCGATCACGGTATTCGTCAGTATCTTCGGTGCCGTGCTGGGGCCGATGTTCGGCATCATGGTCGCCGACTACTATCGGGTGAAGCGCCAGGTCATCAAGCTGGAGGACCTGTACACACTGTCGCCTGCCGGCTCGCTGTATTTCGAGGGCGGTTGGAACAGCAAGGCCTTGTTCGCGCTGATCGTTTCGGGAAGCCTGTCGATCGGCCTGGCGCTGCTGGGCGCATTCGGCTTGATTTTCAATGTCGGTGACTGGGGCTGGCTGATCGGTGCCGGCAGCGGGGCGCTGATCTATGTGGCGGCCAATCGCCGGGGGACGGCTGTTTCAGCGCTCGGCGAAACAGTCTAGAGGGACTGGGTGAAACGACGGACAGGGTTGTCCGTCGTTTCACCCGCGGTCTGTTCCGGCTGAGCGGAATCAGGCGAAGACGAAGTACTTGCGCACGGTTTCCACCACTTCCCAGGTGCCTTTCATCCCGGGCTCGATCACGAAGATATCGCCGGCACGCAGGTGGATCGGCGCCAGGCCGTCCGGAGTGATGATGCAGTAGCCTTCCTGGAAGTGGCAGTACTCCCACTTCACGTATTCGACCCGCCATTTGCCCGGGGTGCAGATCCAGGTGCCCATGATCTTGCTGCCGTCTTCGCTGGTGTAGGCGTTGAGGTTGACGGTGTGCGGGTCGCCCGCCAGTTTTTCCCATTTGCAGGCATCGAGGACCGGCAACGGGTGGGTGTCGCGCAGAACGGTGATCGGTGGATTGGACATGCTGGGCTCCGGGCGCAGGTTCTTGAGGAAGCCTGCACCCTAGCGGTCGCCGACACCGGGCAGTTGTCCAGGTTCGACATCGACCTGCCCATGAGCGCATAAAGCGTCGAGCAAGGCGCGGGCGTAACCCGGCAACTGTTCGAATGAGCGGGCGCACAGCAGCAGCTTGCGCCGGGCCCAGGGTTCGGGCAGCGGACGGCTGACAAAGGCCGTGGCGCCGGGCCAACGATCCAGGGTTGCCTGGGGCACGATGCCGGGACCCGCACCGCGCGCGACCATGCGCAACACCCCGTCAAAACCGTCGGCGCGCACCCGCAGTTGCAGGCGCATCCCCAGGTGCAAGGCCTGCTCTTCCAGGTAGGCGGCGAGGGCGCTGCCGGCGGGCAGGCCGACCTGTTCGTGGTGCAGGGTATCGCTGAAGCGCAGGTGCGGTTGTTCCGCCAAGGCGTGACCCAGGGGAATCGCCACCACCAGCGGATCGTCGCAAAAGGCTCGGGTCTGCAGGTCCCGGGTATCCACCGCGTCGGAGACGATGCCGAGCTCCGCCGCGCCCTGGCTGATGGCGTGGACAATGCGCAGGCTGGGCAACTCCTGCAGGTCGAGGTCGATATGCGGGTGACGGCACAGAAAGTCCGCGAGCCGTTCCGGCAGGTATTCACTGATCGCGGCGCTGTTGCCCAGCAGGCGGACCTGGCCTTTTACACCTCGGGCGTATTCGGCCAGGTCCTGGCGCAGGCGTTCGGCCTGTTGCAGCATCAGCCGGGCATGCTGGGCCAGGGCCTTGCCGGCGGGCGTGGGGGTGACGCCACGGTGGCCACGCTGGAAGAATGGCATGCCGAGGGAGGTTTCCAGGGCTCGTATCCTGGCACTGGCGGCCGGTAGCGACAGATGGCTGCGCGCCGCCCCGGCGGTGATATTGCCGGCGTCGAGGATATTCAGGTACAGCCGAAGGTCGATCAGGTCGAAGTGCATGCTCAGCCTCTCTCTTTGCAAGAGGCTAGCTCAAGGCATGGCAGATTTTCAAATCCGTTGCTCGGGTCCAGTCTGTCGGCATGAATACATTCCTCGAGTTTTACCAAAGCCTGGGCCTGGCCCTTTCCCTGCTGGTGCTGGGCACCTTTCTGCTGGCGGGCATGATCAAGGGGGTGATCGGCCTCGGGCTGCCGACGGTTGCCATGGGCCTGCTCGGCCTGGCTATGGCACCGACGCAGGCTGCGGCGCTGTTGATCATTCCCGCGACCCTGACCAATGTCTGGCAACTGGCGACCGGCGGACACCTGTCGACCCTGCTCCGGCGGTTGTGGCCGATGTTGCTGGCGATCTTCCTGGGTACCGCTGCCGGCACGGGATGGTTGGGCGGGATGGACGGCGGTCATGGGATGGTGCGGGCGTTGGGCGCGGCCTTGCTGCTGTATGCCTTGAGTGGCTTGTTCCTACCGGCGCTGCGGGTCGGTACCCGAACGGAGCGCTGGTTGGGCCCGGTCTGTGGGCTGGTCACGGGTCTCATCACCTCGGCCACCGGTGTGTTCGTGATTCCCGCCGTGCCGTACCTGCAAGCGCTGGGGTTGAACAGGGATGAGCTGGTGCAGGCGCTGGGCCTGTCGTTCACCATCTCGACCCTGGCGCTGGCCCTCGGCCTGTTCTGGCGCGGGGCGCTGGGAGAGGGCGCCCTGGGCGCCTCATTGCTGGTGTTGCTCCCCGCGATCCTCGGCATGCTGTTCGGGCAATGGCTGCGCCAACGGGTCAGCGCCACGCTGTTCAAGCGGGTGTTCTTTATCGGCCTGGGCCTGCTGGGTGGGCATCTGCTGATCGGCGGTTGATGGCTTGAAGTCACCGGGGGTGGAGGGCTCCAACCCCGGTCTTGTTGCAATCAGTCCCGAGGATAGCTGTGCAGCGGTGTGGTATCGCCAGGCGGCCACATCGAGCTTTCGGAGCCTGGCTGGTAGAAGGTAACCGTCATGCTGCGGCGTGAGATTCTCTGGTCCGGGACGACGGGAGAGACGGCGTGCCAGGAGTTGCTCGAACGCACCAGCACGGCAGAGTTGCCCACCAGCGGCTCGACCAGTGCGGCCAGGTCGGCGGGGTCCTTGCTGCGCAGGATGTTCAGGCAGCCGCCATGGGCCCGGTCCCAGGACTCGTTGAAATAGAGAATATGGGTGACCCGTTTGTCCGGCAGGTCCGGATGGGCGCCCAGGCTGGCCCCCGGGCCGTAGTGGAAAACGTTCACTTCCATCGGTGCCTGTCGCAGGTCCTGGTCGGTCAGGGCGCTGAGGGCCTCGCGATAGGCCGCGCTGCACAGATCCCGGGCCAGTCGGCGCCAGACATCGCTCAGTGCCGATTCGTAGGCAATCGCCTCGCTACCCATGGGCAGCAGCGCGCGGGCCTCGTAGTCATAATTCTTTTCGCCGCCATAGCCCGTCACGGTCTTGAAGTGATCGTGGGGATAGGTCGCGGCCAGGGCGGCGGCGTCTTGCGCCGAATACAGGTTGCTGATTTCGGCCCAGGCATACGGGTCGCTCTTGAGTGCGCCGTGTTTGAGCGCCGACAGGTTCAGGATGGGTTGCATTTATCGCCCTCTCAATTTTCTGAAACCACGCCCCAGTGAGCGCAAAGGCGCCGTGAGTTTGAAGCTGTTGGAGTTTCGCAGTGTGGTCAGTTGTTCGTTCAGCTGGAAGATCTGTTGCTGCCGGGCGTTGAGCTCGATATTCAGATAGTCGAGCGTCGGGGGGGACGGTTGCGCTTGCGCCAAGGGACGGTTTACGCCGTTTTCCAGCAAGGTCGGCAGGTGTTGCCAGAAGCGGTTGAGGGTGCGGTGAGCCGAGGTCTTCCCTTGGACGATGATCTTTGCGACCTGGTCCCAATAGGCGCCCAGCTCGACCTTGGCTGCGCTCAACGACGCGGACGGCGGCTTTTTGCCGATGCGTGAAGTGAACCATTGCACCGTCAGTTCTTCCGCTTTCGGCAGGGCATGCATCTGCCCCATCTCGGCCAGCGCGGTGTACTTGCCGGTGCTCAGGTCTGCCGTGGAAAACACCGGCACGCCAAAGACCAGGGCACTGATGGACAGGTGATAACTGTGACCGATGACCGCCTGGGCGTTGCCGAGGATCTCCGCCAGCAGTAAGGGCTCCGGCCAGAACGGCAGGGTGATGGCGTCGGGTATGCGCGCGGTCACCACCATGTGATGGTCGCCCAGTACCGGACCGATCGGCATGACCAACAGGCGGTAGCCGGCCAACGCCTCCGGGTGTTGCTCGAACAGTTGCAAAAACGGCTCAACCACATGAATCGACTGGATGACGATATAGGGCACATCCAGTCCGAACGTCTGGCGCAGTTTGGCAAAGGCCGCGCTGGGGTATTGTTCGTCGATCAGGTTGGGCAGGTTGAAGGCGGTATCGGGCAGCACCTGGATGTCGGTGTTCGGGCTGAGCGCGCCGAGGCTTTCGCGGGTCGGCTCATCCCTGACCCGCACGCATTGGCTGTGCTCCAGCGCGAGCTTGAGCAGGGGCGTGCTCCACTCGGGAATATCATTGCAATGCATGCCCGGGGCGTTCCAGATCACCGGGACGCCGTGCTGCTGGGCAATCAGCGCCGGCGATAACCAATAACCCGTGGGGTGATGGATATCTGCGGTGGGGGGGAAGTAGCCATGGGCGACGACTTTGTCGAAACGGATGATGAAACCGCCGCCGATCAGAACGCCGTCGAGTTGTTCGGCCAGCTCCGGCAAGTCGCTGACCGACGTCACGGCGTAGGGCCACTCGGCTGGGCTTTTTGCATTGTAGGAAAAACGATGCAGTTGAACCGCGCCAAGGCGTTTGCTTAATTCGGCTTCGGCGAGGATTGGGAACAGCAGGTCACCATAGTTCTCGACATCGAAGGTGCCGAAGATGCCGATGTGCCAGGTGCGTCCAGTCATTTGCATGGCGCGGTTCCGTTACTGAATAGAGGATTTTTCCGGGTGGAGGTGTCGACGGCGTGCAAGCCGAGGTCGACCGCCCCGAGAAAGTTTTCGGCGTTGGGCAACATCTCGAAAGAGAGCGGCGCCACTTGTTTTTCGATCAGTTGGGCGGTGTGTTCGATCAGCCCATCCATGAGTTTGAGGGTGACGTGATAACGACCCGCCGCCAGCCTGGCCTTGAAGGTGACGGTGATTGAAGCACGCTGCCAGCCGTCTTCCTCCGGCTCTACCACCAGCGCCAGGTTGGCGCCGCCGATGACCAGCAGATGAGCTTCTTGAATCGTAAAACTGACCGAGGGTTGGCGAATGGACGTCTGGATCCGTGCCTGGACATGGATTTCGACGTTTTCGCCATACAGGTAGGCGGAGCTCAGAGCTTGCGTGTTGGTGAACACGGCGCTGCTGATATGCCCTTCCGAGGTACCGAAGGCGATACCGTCCCGGGTGTCGAGGAATGACTTGCGCGTGACCGCAATATCGCCTCCGGAGGCCCAGCGTCGCTGCTCATCGCGCATGTCGAGCAGGTACAACTCGGCCATGTCCTCGGGCGCGCCGCTGGCAACCAGTTGGCCCTGGTTCAGGTAGATCACCCGATTGCAAAAGCGTTTGACCAGGTTCATGTCGTGGGACACGAACAGCAGCGTGGTGCCATTTTTTGTCAGGGTTTCCAGGCGGTTCAGGCACTTGAACTGGAAGGCCGCATCGCCCACCGAAAGTGCCTCGTCGACGATCAGGATGTCCGGTTCCACGCACACCGAGACCGCAAAGGCCAACCGCACCAGCATGCCGCTGGAGTAGGTTTTGGTCGGTTGCTCGATAAAGTCGCCAATGTTGGCGAAGGCCTGGATCTCGTCGAAACGGGCGTCGATCTGCGCCGGCGTCAGACCCAGGACCGCACCGTTCAGGTAGACGTTCTCGCGGCCGCTGAATTCCGGATTGAAGCCGGAGCCCAGCTCCAGCAGGGCGGCAATCCGGCCCTGAACCTGGAGGGTGCCCTGGGTGGGCGTCAGGGTCCCGCAGAGCAACTGCAAGAGCGTGGATTTTCCGCTGCCATTACGGCCGATGATACCGACGGTTTCGCCTCGGCGAACTTGCAGGGACAGGGCTTTGAGCGCCCAGAACTCACGATAGAATCGCTTGCGGTTGCGCAGCAGCATTTGCAGCAGGCGATCTTGGGGCGTGTCGTAGATCTGGTAGCACTTGCTCAGGTCTTGGACATCAATTGCGAAATCAAGCGACATTGGCAAGTCCGTTACACATTAATACAAGCATCCTTAAAGCACTGCTTTATGTGCATCACCTCGCACCCAAAGGTCGGTCAGACAGCTCCGTCTTTGTTGCGGGCATAATGAGTAGGACTTTTCTCTGATTTGAGGGGGAGTTCAGTCCGATTTCTGTAGTGAAATTCTTGGTGTGGCTGAGAATAATTGATAATTGAGATTTCCGAAATAAGGAATTATCCCTGGGCGTAAAACAGTCCGTCTTGAAGAACAGAGTGCCGAGGAATAGGTCGGCTTATGTCGGGATATTGGCGTCAATGGGCATTTAAATGCGATAAATGGGTTAGGGCGAAGAGTGCCTGGAGTCAAGCAGTGCCCAAGTAATAATTGTGTTTGAATTAATACATTTCAGACAAAATAAAGTGACCGCTGAATAAGGCGATTGTCGAGCGAGTTTTCCATGAGGGACACAGGTGAAAGCCAGATCCGATGAATTGCAGATCTTCGTGTGTGTAATCGAGTGCGGTTCGATTTCCGCCGCTGCCGAACAGGTCGGCCAGACACCCTCGGCGGTCAGCCGAAGTCTGTCGCGGCTCGAGGCCAAGTTGGAAACCACCTTGATCAACCGCACCACGCGGCGCATGGACCTGACCGAGGAAGGCAAGTTCTTCTTCGAGCGGGCCAAGCAGATCCTTGAACAGATGGATGAGTTGGAGGAGCGCCTGTCCTCGCGTCAGCAGACGCCGGCCGGGCGCCTGCGAATCAATGCCGCTTCGCCTTTCATGCTGCATGCGGTGGTGCCCCATATCGCGGAGTTTCGCCGCCTGTATCCGGATATCCAGCTGGAGCTCAACAGCAATGACCTGATTATCGACTTGCTGGAGCAAAGTACCGATATCGCCATTCGTATCGGTAACCTGGCGGATTCGACCCTGCACGCGCGTTCCCTGGGCAGCAGTCCGCTGAATATCCTCGCCAGCCCCGCGTACCTGGAAGCGCATGGGGTACCGGCCAGCGTCAACGAGTTGTCCGGGCACACGTTGCTCGGGTTTACCCAGACCGAAAGCCTGAATCACTGGCCGTTGCGGCATGCCCAGGGTGATCGCTGGCAGATCCAGCCGGGCATCAGCGCCTCCAGCGGCGAGACCTTGCGTCAGCTGGCGCTGGAAGGGCAGGGCATTGTCTGCCTGTCGCATTTCATGACCCACCAGGATATCCAGGCCGGGCGCCTGCAGGTGATTCTGCCCGAGGCCAACAGCGGCTATCGCCAGCCGATTCACGCGGTGTACTACCGCAACTCGCAATTGGCGTTGCGGATCCAGTGCTTCCTCGACTTTATCCAGGACAAGCTGGCGGGTTATGCCGTGTAGGCGTCGGTATGGCGCGGCCAGCGTTCAGATAATTCGTGACTCCTGCGCAAGAGTGAATTGGGTCCCACGGGCTTATTCGGCACGGATAAGTCTTTGATACTGAATCCATCACTTACCCACGCACGGAGTTTCTCCATGAATGTTTTCATTACCGGCGCCGCCGGCTTTATCGGCGGTTCCATCGCCACTGGCCTGGTCAAGGCCGGCCATCAGGTCACAGGCCTTGTGCGCAGCGCCGAACAGGCCGAAGAAATGCGCCGCCTGGGCATTGCCCCGGTCATCGGCACCCTGGATGACAGCCTGCTGCTGGCCGAACAGGCACGCCAGGCCGACGCGGTGATCAACGCCGCCAGCAGCGACCATCGGGGGGCGGTCGAAGCCTTGCTCGGTGCTCTGCGTGGTTCCGACAAGGTGTTCCTGCACACCAGCGGTTCGAGCATCGTCGGCGACGCCTCCGGCGGCCTGGCCAGCGACCGTATCTACTACGAAGACCAACTGCCCGAACCGACTGTCGACAAGGCTGCGCGCGTAGCCATCGACAACCTGGTCCTGGGCGCGGCGGCCTTCGGCGTACGCTCGGCGGTGCTCTGCAACACGCTGATCTACGGCCATAGCCAGGGCGTGAACCGCGACAGCGTGCAGTTGCCGCGACTGCTCAAACAGGCACGCAAGAGTGGTGTGGTGCGCCATGTGGGCACGGGCCGGAACATCTGGTCCAACGTGCATATCGATGACGTGGTGGCGCTGTATCTGCTGGCGCTGACCAATACCCCGGCGGGCGCCTTCTATTTCGTGGAAAGCGGTGAGGCCGCGTTTATCGAGATGACCACCGCGATGGCCCGGGCCCTGAACCTGGGCGAACCGCAGGACTGGCCGCTGGCTGATGCCGAGGCTGAGTGGGGCTATGAAATGGCCAACTATGGCCTGGGTTCCAACAGCCGGGTGCGTGGCAAGAAAGCCCGCGAACTGCTGGGCTGGAAGCCCAAGCGCACCTCGGTAACCGAGTGGATTCTCAACGAGATGGTGTAACGCAACCGTGGGTTGATCGCTCCCGGGTCAGGGTGGCGATCAGCCCGACCAGGCGCTGCGATCTGCCCGCTTGCCTGCGCGCCCGGAGGCTTTGCGACGCGGTTTTTGCGAGCCACTTCGCGCTTTTTGCACTGGTGGCATCTGGCTATTAAAGAATCTGCTTTCGAGGCCGAAGCGCTTTGATCCAGGTAGCCAGGAAGACCCGTCATGAGCTTCGGTAAAACCACTCCCGTCCTGCATATCGATGACGAGGGCAAGGCGTTGGCGTTCTACATCGACTTCCTCGGGTTCTTCGTCGATTGGCAGCACCGTTTCGAGCCCGGGTTTCCGTTGTACCTGCAAGTGTCCCGGGGCGACTGCGTGCTGCATCTGAGCGAGCACAAGGGCGACGCGAAGCCGGGGGCGGCGCTGCGCATCGAAACCGACGAGCTGGAAGCGTTCCGGGCGCAGTTGCTGGACAGCGCCGGCGGCGAGGTACCGCCAGAGATTCAGGCCATGCCCTGGGGCAGTCTGGACATGACTCTCCATGATCCGTTCGGCAATCGGTTGGTGTTTACCAATGCGATTTGCGTCTGAGGACGTCCATTCAGGTTGAATTCGATCGCAGTTAGGCGCGGAGCCTGCCGGGGTGCCGGATTGCCGCGAAGAGGTCTTTGAAGCCGGTTGGATGTCCGAGGGGGGGCTGTTTTTTTCGCCCTTGCAGGCTCCACAGATTCCCTTCTGTGGGCCTCGACGAGACGGGGTATCAGACTCGGAAGTGGCTGACCATCATCTGCAACTGATTACCCAACCGGGCCAGTTCGACGCTGGACGCCGCGGTTTCGTCGCTGGCGGCGGCGGTCTGTTCGGACACGTCACGGACATTGACGATGCTGCGACTGATTTCTTCGGCCACCGCGCTCTGCTGCTCGGCTGCCGCAGCGATCTGCTGGTTCATCGACTGGATGTTCGACACCGTGCGGGTGATGTTTTCCAGTGAGGTGCCGGCCTTGCGGGTCAAGGCGACGCTGCTGTCGGTCAGGGTGCGGCTGTTGTTCATCACATTCGCCACTTGCTGGGTGCCGTTCTGCAAGGCCGCGACCAGGCCCTCGATCTCCTCGGTGGACTTCTGGGTGCGCTGGGCCAGGCCGCGCACTTCATCGGCCACCACGGCAAACCCGCGACCGGCTTCACCAGCCCGCGCCGCCTCGATGGCGGCGTTGAGTGCCAGCAGGTTGGTCTGTTCGGCCACGGCCTTGATCACGTCCATGACGGCACCGATCTTGTCGCTTTCCTTCTGCAACACGGTCATGGCTTCGGTCGAGCGCACCACTTCGGTGGCCAGGCGTTCGATCTGGGCAATGGCCTCGCCGACCACCTTGTCACCTTCACGGGCTTCACCGTCCGCTGCGGCGGCGGCCTGGGAGGCCTGTTCGGCATTGCGCGCGACCTCCTGAACGGTGGCGGTCATTTCGTGCATGGCGGTGGCGACCTGGTCGGTTTCGATCTTCTGGCTGTTGACCCCGGCGCTGGTCTGTTCGGTGACCGCCGAGAGTTCCTCGGCGGCGCTGGCGATCTGGGTGACGCCATCGCGGATACCGCTGATCAAGTCGCGCAGGGTGCTGCCCATGCGCTGGATGCCTTGTTGCAACACGCCCAATTCGTCACGGCGGGTGACTACCAGGTTGTGGGTCAGGTCGCCGGCGGCAATGCGCTCGACCACACCGAGGGTCTCGTGGATCGGGCGGGTGATCTGCCGGGTGATGACGACGGCGGCGAGAATCCCGACCAGCAATGCCAGCAGCGTACTGCCCAGTTGGAAGCTGCGGGCCTGGGCGCTTTCGCTGTCACGACGGTCCAGCTGGATCTGATACAGCGCTTCGCTGCGGGTGACGATGTCGGTGCCCTGGTCGGTCATTTCCTTGCGCGCCTGCACGGCGGCGGCGTTGGCGGACTTGTAGGCCTGCAAGGCGGTGCGGTAGTTGCCCAGGGCCGTCTCGAGCTGGGTCACGGAGCCCTGTTCGGCGCTGCTGAAGGCTTGCTCCAGGGCCTTGAGGCCGTTGATCGCTTCACTCAACTGATTGAAGGCTTTCTGCTCGGTGTCCGGGTTGCTGTTGGCGGCATAGCCACGCACTTCATAGCGGGTCAGCTGGAACTGTTCCTTGGCCCGGGTGATGGCCTGGAAGCGTTCGAAGCGGCCTTCCTCGCCGGGCTGCATGTGCAGCACCTGGTCGTTGATGGTGGTGATCAGCTTGCTGACGGTATCGGCGTTGTCGCTCATGGTCTGGCGTGCGCCGTTACCGGTGCGATAGGCATCGCGCATCTTGTTCAGTGATTGCTGGTATTGCGTGATGAGGTCAGCCTGCTCCTTGAGCAGCTTGAGGTTTTCCGGGCTCTTGAAACTGCCGATCAGCTTCTGCTGTTGATCGATGAACGCTTGCAGGTTGACCTGGACGTTCTGGGCGGCAGTTTCGTCGCCGTTGGTCAGCATGTATTGCAGGCGCGCCACGCGCAGTTTGGTCAGCGAGGCGTTGAGCTGGGTGATGTCACTCATCCAGTTGCTGCGGTCGATCAGCCCACCCAGGCTGTTCCAGCCGGTCAGGGCCAGGATGGTGGTCAGGAGCAGCACCAAGCCGAAACCCAGGCCAAGTTTCAGGTTGACGCTGATATTGCCGAACCAGCTATTCATCGAATTCCTCCAGGAACGTTGTGTTGCGTGCTATCGGGTGGCTGGAAGGTGTTGTTTTTGGAGCCAGCTGAATTTGTTGGTAGAGCCTGTATCGGCGCTAACACAAATAGCTGAAAGATTTTTGTCTTGCAGCATGTTTCTGGGTAACTCAGTACCGAGGATAGTGTTATTTGTTTGCGAAACCGATTTTTCAGGCAAAAAAACCGGCGCTTCGAAGGCGCCGGCTCTTTATGGTTGGGCAGTGCGGGGCAACTTACTGCCCGTAGAAATGATACAGACGCTTGCCACCGATGGTGATGCTGCTCAGGACCTTGATCGGCGCTGGAGGTGTCGGAATTTTCAGGTTCTGGTCGACGATGACCACGTTGTCCGGCGAGGCGGCGAGGAAGGCCGTCAACTCGGCTTCGGTCATCAGTACCTGCTGCTGGCGCCGGGTATAGAACACGGTGGAGGCCAGTCGCTCTTCCGGTTGGAACAGCGCGACCTGCTTGCCATGGGCCTGCAACTCGATGATCTGGTCGGTCAGCGGTTTGAAGGAGCTCTTGAGGTCGATGCGCGATTCCAGCGTCGCCAGCACCAGGTAGGCGCAGACCACCAACCCCATCAACCCCACTGCCAGGGGGCGGCGATGTTTCACCAGCTTGGCGCTGAAGGGCGAGGTGGCCGAGCGCCGACGCAACCACTCGAGGATCACCACCGCGTATTCGGCGGCGATGATGGCGGCGGCCGGGGCCATGGACATCAGGTAGACCATGCGCTTGCTGGAGGCCAGGGTCAGCATCGTGAACTGGGCGAGGATCCAGACGGTAGCAAACAGCAGGTGACGGTTGGCCACCAGGCGCTTGCGCAGCGTCCACAGGCCCAGGTACACCAGCAGGTTCCAGGGCAGGAAGGCTTCCGGCAGCTTGGCCAGGTAGTAGTGGAACGGCTCGTAGTGTCCGGCGGAGGTGAAAGAGCCGCTGAAGCGGCCGACGCTGTTGGCCCACAGCACTTCACCGATGGCCTGCAGGCCGCCGCGCTGGTAGAGCAGGGCCAGCCAGATCAGCAGAGGGATCAGCCCTAGCGTGGTGAACAGTGCCGGGCGCAGCCAGTTGCCGAGGGTGAAGCGTCTGTCGATCAGGCTTTGGCTCACCAGGTAGACGAAAATCACGACGCCCGGCAAGGCCAGGCCCAGTACCCCCTTGCTCAGGGTCGAGATCGCGATGCCGAGGACGAAGACGCACCAGGCGCCGCGGGTCCTGTTGCCTTGCGCCGCTTGCTCGGTGGCCCGGAAGAAAGCCAGCAGGGCCAGGGTCACTCCGAGGCTGAGCAGTGCGTCTTCGCCGACCTGACGCGCGTTGCCCAGGTAACTGGCCATGGTCGCGAGCATCGCGGCGGCGGTCCAGGCCAGCACGGTCGGGCGACCGATCTTGCGCAGGAACGCAAACAGCGCGAGCACCGTGAACAGGCCGGCGAAGGCCGAGGCCAGGCGCACGGCCAGGGGAGTGCCGCCAAACAGTTGTATGGCGCTGGCGTCGAGCCAGAGGCTCAGCGGTGGTTTTTCCAGGAAGGGCTCGCCCAGCAGGTGGGGTGTGACCCAATCCTGGGTCAGGTGCATTTCCATTGCGATCCCGGCTACCCGGGATTCGGTGGAGCCTTGCAACTCGTGGTTACCCAGTCCGAAAAAGAACAATAGGCCGCTCATCAAGAGCAGGAGCAGGAAAGGGCGTGTCATTCGCATAGTGATACCGAAAGAGAGGACGCGGGTCGCGGGGCAATCTGTGGACGGCCGAAGTATACGGGGCGATTTCTCAACATATTGTGAAGAGCTGTCGCCCCAGAGTGTGCCAAGACGTTTCAGTCGCCCAAGGCCTCGCCTTCGCGCCGAGGGTCGGCGCCGCCAGCCCATGACGACTGCCCTTTGGCATCACGCACCCGCATGATCGCCTGGGTGCCGCTGGTCATGTCCAGTTCGTTGACGGCATGGCCCTTGTCCTGCAACGCCTTTACCAGCTGCGCCGAGAACAGGCCTTGCTCCAGTTCGGTGGGGCCATTGCGGCTACCGAAGTTGGGCAGGTTGATGGCTGACTGCGGATCGAGTTTCCAGTCGAGCAAACCGACCAGGGTCTTGGAGACGTACTCGATGATCTGCGAGCCGCCGGGCGAGCCGACGGTGCCGAGGAATTCCCCGTTCGCCCGATTGAACACCAGAGTCGGCGCCATGGACGAGCGTGGACGCTTGCCCGGCTCGACACGGTTGGCCACCGGCTTGCCGTTTTCGCTCGGGATGAAGGAGAAGTCGGTCAACTGGTTGTTGAGGATAAAACCCTCGACCATCAGGTGCGAACCGAACGAGCTTTCCACCGTGGTGGTCATCGACACGGCACCGCCCTGGTCGTCCACGGCGACGATCTGCGAGGTGGAAATGCGCATCGGCGAGCGGTCCGGCGCCAGGGCTACCTGGATACCGGCCGGGACGCCGGGTTCGGCCTGGCCCAGGCTGCGTTCGCCGATCAGGCGGGCGCGGCGGGCGAGGTAGCCGGGGTCGATCAGCCCGGCGACCGGGACCGGGATGAAATCGCTGTCGGCGACATACAGGCCCCGATCGGCATAGGCCAGGCGGTCGGCTTCGGCGATCAGGTGCACGGCCTGTGGGCGCGGCTCGAGACCAGCGGGGCTTGAGCTTTTCACCGGGCCGAGGGCTGACAGCGCCTGGCGTTTGTCCTGCGCTTCCAGGGCCTGCAAGGTGCCGAAGATCTGCGCGATGGCGATGCCGCCGGAGGACGGGGGTGGCATGCCGCAGAGCTGCCATTGCTTGTAGTCGGAGCACAGCGGTGTGCGCTCCTTGGCCTGATAGCCTTGCAGGTCGGCCAGCGAAAGCGTTCCGGGGTTGGCGCTGCCATTGACCGCGGCGACGATCTCCTCGGCGATGACGCCCTTGTAGAGTGCGTCCGTGCCTTCGTTGGCGATGCGCTTGAGCACGGCGGCCAGCTTCGGATTCTTCAGCGTCGTACCGACCGCTTTCGGGCTGCCGTCGGCATTGAGGAAGTAGGCGGCCATGGCGGGCGAGTGGGGCAGGAACGGACTGGCGACGATCTGCTTGTGCAGGCGTGGCGAAATCGGGAAGCCTTGTTCGGCCAGGCGGATGGCCGGCTCGAAGAGCTTCGCCCAGGGCAGGCGGCCCTGGGTGCGATGGGCCAGTTCGAGGGCGCGCATCACCCCTGGCGTACCGACCGAGCGTCCGCCGATCTGGGCCTGGGTGAAGGCCATCGGGGTGCCGTCAGGTTTGAGGAAAAGTTTCTCTGTCGCGCCTGCCGGTGCGGTTTCACGGCCGTCGTAGGCATGCACCTTTTTGCCGTCCCAGACCATGATGAAGGCACCGCCGCCGATGCCGGTGGCTTGCGGTTCCACCAGGGTCAGGACGGCTTGCATGGCAATCGCCGCATCCACGGCGGAGCCGCCCTGGCGCAGGATCTCGCGCCCGGCCTCGGCCGCCAGTGGGTTAGCCGCCGCGGCCATGTGCCGGGCCGCGTGTTGCGTGAGCATGCCGGTGCGATAGCCCGTGCCGATTTCCGGCGCGTCGGGCAGGGTGGTGTCGGCTGAGGCAACGGGTGCGTTGCTGAGGGTGAACGCGAGGCTGAGAGCCAGGGCGCGAAGAGGGAAACGACGTGATGGAAAACGTGAGTGCACTGTGTAGGCTCCTGCCATGGACTTGCCCGGCACTATAGTCCGGGGGCGGCGGCGGGAACAATCGTTGAGCTAGCGGGGCCAGGAACAGGAAAACCGATGAGCCGCTAGTTCATGGCTGGAAAGATCAAGTTTACATATTGCCCGTGACAGGCAATCAGTCTGACAGGTAAATATCTCGATCTACCTGTCTGCTGCGTCGCATGGAGTGTGTGCTTGAACCGACCAGAAAAAGTGGTGACCAGCGTGTCCGATGCTCGGGCAGATGACCGCTTCGACGAAGTGCTTGCGTTGATTAACAGTGCCAGGCTTGCAAGCCGTGCAAGCGGTGAATACCCGGCTGATTGAGTTTATTGGCAGGTGGGGGCTTATATCAGCCGTAAGCTGGAACAGGCCGAGTGGGGCGATGCAGTGGTCAGCCAGTTGGCCGAGCATCTGGCTCGGACACAACCTGGGTTACGCGGATTTACTCGATCAAATTTGTTCCGCATGCGCCAGTTCTATGAGATTTAGCGTGAGGAACATTCAATACGCCCGGATCCAGCGCACTTTCGTCGAGGCCGGGACCGCCGAGCTTCCGCCTCCCGTGGTGGGCGTGCCAGGGTTGGTGATGGTCTGGTCACCGGTCACGGCCGACACATCGATGGCGATGCCGCCCTGGGAAATAGTGGTTGGACTGGTACCGTTGTTGCCGGTGGACAGCGCACCTTTGATATTGGTGGTGGCCCCCGAGGTGCTGACCAGGCCGCCGAGGATGACGTTGCCGTACAGGGTCCAGCCGCTGGTGCTCAGTCCGCTGTTGGCTTCAATGGCGATGTTGCCGATGGGCAGGCCGCTGTGGACAACGTTGGAGGAGTCGGTCCAGGTGGTCAGTCCCGGCGGGGTGGCGGTTTTGTTGCACAGGTTGGTCGGGTAGAAGGCGCCGGTGCACAGGCTCGAGTAACCGGAGAAGTTCGGTGAATACAAGGGCACCGAGCTGTTGCTGGTCAGGGTGACGCTACCGGTGGTGAGCACGGTATTGGTGAGCCGGCTCAGGCTCTGCACGCCGTCGAGGGTGACGTTGCCCTGGAACCAAAGCACGCCCGGCGGGAGGGCCTGGATACCGGTGAAGGTCCAGCCGTTGGTGGGGGTCGCGCTGTTGCCGCAACTGTTGTTGCCGTAGTTGCAGGTCAGGAAATTGGACCCCAGCAGGGTGCGCATGTCGGTGGTCGCCAGGTTGTACGGCCCCACCGACACCGCCGTGCCCGCGGCGGTGTTGACGTTCTGGATCTTCAGCATCGGCGTGTTCCCGGAAAAGTAGAACACGTAGTTGGCTTGGCTTTGCAGGGGGGTGACATCTATCGTGCTGGCGGTGATGTTGCAGTACGGTACGCCGGGCAGGCCGGGTGAGGCGGTGGCAACGTTCTGCGTCAGGTTCGCCAGTGGGGTACCGGTATAGGCCGTGCCGTTCTGGTTGAGCACGGTGCCCGTGATCTGGCTGGCGGTGGTGAACGTCGGCGTGTTGTATTGCGTCACGCTCAACGTGCCGCCGCCCTGGAACTGACCCACCGTCGCGGTGAGGATCGAGACGTTGCTGTTGGCCTTGAGCAGGTTGTAGGTGGCGCTGTAGCCGGTCAACGCGAGGGTGTTGCCCCAGAGGCTGCCCACGGTGCCGGTGAGGAAGTTGACGCCGCCGCCGTACACCGCGTTGTAGGTCAGCGAGATGCTGGTGGGCAGGGTACCTGTGCCGGAAATCAACTGCGCGCCGGCGGTGGTGGTGATGACCCCGCCGGATTGAGTGACCTTGGTCAGGTCCAGGGTGTAGACCGTGCCATTGGTGAGGGTGATCAGGGCGGTCCCGGTGTTGGCGGCGGTGATCGAGTTGTCGGCGTTTTTTAGACCGCCGACCAGGGCGGTGCCGATCGTCGATCCGGCCGAGATCACATTGGCGGTGAAAGCCCCGGCGCTGATCGCCGCGTAGCTGCCGCCGGACTGAGTGATGTTGATGGTTTTGGCGGCTACGGTCAGGTTGACCGGCGGGCTGCTGGAACTCATGGAAAAGGTGCCTTCGGTGCTGAGGCTCGCGTTGTTCGCGATACCGCCGCCACTGAGGTTGATACCGCCCTTGGCGCATCCGGAGACATAGGCTGTCGAGCCGTTGGAAATGGTCAGCACGCCGGTCACGGCGATGTTCGCCAGGGTCGTGCCGTTGGTGATCGACAGGCTGCCGCCGCTGTAGTTGAAGTCGCCGTTGAACTGCAACGCCGGCGGCAGATTGCCGCTGGGAGGCGAGCTCGCGGCGCTGGCCGGTGTCAGCAGGTAGACCACTTGCAGGGTGCTGGTCGCCAGGGTGTTGGTGGCAGTGACGGTGGCCGTGACCAGCGTGCTGCCACCGCTGGCGACTTTGGAAATGATCTGTGCACTGAGCCCGCTGGCGCTGATGGGCAGGTTGCCCAGGGTGACATTGGCCAGGGTGCTGTCCAGCAGCAACTGCCCCTGCAAGTACAGGCGCACCCATTCCACGCCACTCCAGACCCGCGACTCCGCCGGCGCGGTGGCGTGTGCCGCCAATTGCTGCTGCTGGGCGCCGCGTATGCCGTACATCATCCCCAGGGCGGTCACGGTCAGGGCCATGCCGACAAACAGGATCATCAGCGTTGCGGCCATGCCGCGTTGAGCGGCGCGTGTCGACTGGGAAAACGATCGGGCTGGCATCGAGGGCTCGGTCAGGAAGAGGGTTTTTCGAAATTGATCAGGCACGCCGTCGCCTTGCTTTGGACGTAGGCGGGCTGCGGATTGGTGCTATTGGGGTCCAGTGTGCTGTTGTTGGCGCTCAGGGTGATTTGCAGGCGATAGGCGGTATTGGTGGTGTCGGTGTTACGGCCGTAAGGCCAGCAGGTGGCGAAGCCGACCGAGAACGGCGCGGTGCCCTGGTTGGTGGCGATCAGCGTGGTGCTGGTCCAGGTCGCTGTACCCCATTGCGTCGAGGCCTGGGTACAACTGGTTCCGCCATTGATGCTGATCAGGGCGCCGTTGCTGGCCAGCAGCCCGGCACAACTGGCCGTGGCCGTGGAGCTGGTCTGGTAGGACCAGACAATCGCGTTGCCGGTGGTACCGGTCGGCGCGGCACTGGTCAGGGTCGGGAAATTGGTCTGGGCGGTGGCGGTGCCGGTCAGGGTGCCATTGCTCAGCGCGGCACCGGACAGCAGCACGAAATTATTACCGATATCGGAGGTGGCGCGCACGGTGGCGCTGCCACTCCAGAACCCGCCATTCATCAGCTCACGTTGAGCGGTCAACAGGGCCGAGGCGGCCTGGCCATCCTGGGTGGCGCTCTGGATCGATGTCACCGAGTTATAGACCAGGTTTTTATACAGCGAGAGCATGGCCAGGATACTGAGCAGGGAAATGACCGTGCCGACCATCATGCTGATCATCGTGAAGCCACGTTGTCCGCGGCTCATGGCTCGTCTCCCACGCGAATGATGCCGCCAAACATACTGGTGTCCTGGGTGCGGGTGGTCAGCACCACCGAACTCAGCGGCGTGCCGCCGGTGAGGACGCTGGTGCCGACGGTGACGGCCAGGGGGGTGGTGCAGGTCGCCACGATCGGTTGGGTTGCGGTCTGGGTGGGGAGGGAGACGACGAGCAGGGCGGCGTTGGTCGTGCACAACAGCGCGCCGTTTTGCTCCAGCAGGCTGCGCATCTGGCTGACCACGATATTTTCCAGTTTCATGTCGCGCTGGCTCACCGCTGCCCGCGATGCGACATAGCTGATCCCCAGGCCGATAATCGACATCAGCAGGATGCCGAACAGCGCTTCGATCAGGATATCGCCCCGTTGTGGCTTCGGAACCGACCTATATGAGCGGGACATTGACTGCGCTCTCGCTGCCTGCCGTGACTTGAACGGTGCCGGTGGTACATGAGCCGCTGCTGACCGCGAAACCTCGGTTGCTGAAGGCGATACAGGCCAGGTTGACGTTGGCGACCTGAAGCACGGCGACGGTCGGGAGCGGGGTACTCCAGAGGATTTGTGTGGTCACGGTACAGTCGATGGTCTGCCCGGGAGTGAGGCCCAATAACTTGAGGCTCTGGCCGGAGACGCACAGCACGGCGGCGGGTGCGGTGTCCTGCACCTTGCCCTGGTTGCGCAGGGCGATCGACTTGGCGCGGCTGATCCCTTGTCTCAAGAGGCCGGCGGCATCGCGTTGATAAGCGCTGTTGGTCCACGACTGGGTCAAGGGTACCCCCACTACCAGCAAAAGCGCGAACAGGGTAATCGTGATCATCATCTCGATCAGGGTGAAGCCACGGCTGTGCATTACAGCCAACTACTATAGGGACTGCAGGAGGAGATGCCGCGGTTGTTACCCTGGTCCAGGGTAAGGATGCAGCCACTGACAGTGGTGCCAGTGCCCGTGGCCGTTACGGTATAGGTCGTGGCGGTGGAGCTGATGGAATAGCTGAAATTACTGGACTGGCTGGGTTGCCAGCCTGACGTCGGGCTGGTGCAGGGCGTCGGGTTGCCGAACAGCACGCATTGGATCTGGGTGACACCGCTGGCGGTCGAGACCGGGTAAACCAATTGTTTCTGGTAATAGTTTTCCAGGTTGAGGCTCAGTGCGACCAGATCCGCCTCGGCGGACTTGAGGTTGCTCTTGGTGACGTAGCTGTTGTAGGCCGGAAGGGCAATGGCGGCAAGGATCGCGACAATGGCGACGGTGATCATCAGTTCGATCAGGGTAAACCCCGATTGTGTTCTGTTGTTGTTCATAGGCATTTGATTGGCGCTCCCCTGACCCCATGGTCACGTTTCATTATGACATCATTGAGTGACGGTTCGGGAATCAGGCCGGGAGAAACGACCCGGCCTGGAGAATCTTTCATCATCGGTCTTATTCCAGGACCTTCTGTTGATCTCCATCAATCCACAGACCGGGCGGTGCCCTGCCCAGGGCAGGACCCCACTCGGTCCGATTCATCGGTCTGCAGGTTCAGCGCGCAGCCTTTACGCTATTGCCAACTGCACCACCTTGAAAATCACCATGCCCATGGCGACGACCAGATAGCCGCGCAGCACCCCCATCCAGATCCGATTGCGCTGGGACAGGACCATGGGTTTAAGCTTGCCCAGTGGCGGCATGCGCCAAGAGTTCATCATTTCCTGGGTGAAGGTGGTTGTTTTGTCGGTCAGGCCGGCTTCGTCCACGGCTTTACGGGCGTGCAACACGTTCACCGCAATGGCGATGATCAGGCCCACGACACCGCCACCCATCAGGATATCGGTGATGGTTTCACCGGACATGTCCGGGAAGGCCACGGCCGAGGTCAGGACTACGGATAACAGCACGAGTATAGCGACGATGACCGCGGTCACCACATTGGTGAAGCGTTTGTTCACCCAAGGGCCCAGGACTTCCTTGTCATTGCACAGCAGCAGCAGGAACACCGTGGCGCTGGGCAGCAGGACGCCGGCCAGGGTCTGTACCGCGTTGGTCAGCAGGCCCAGCGGTACGCCCGGGATCAGCACCAGGGCCGCGGCGACGGCGATCAGGCCGCAGTACATCAGGTAGAAGCCCTTGGCATCGCCGGGTTTGCGGTGCAACGAGTGCTTCAGGCTCAGGACATCGCCCAGGGCGTAGGCGGTCGACAGTGACACGGCCATGGCGCCGATGATACTGGCGTCGATCAGTGCGACCGCGAACAGCACGCCTGGCAGACGCCCGTGATACTTGGCGATGCCGGCGGCGATGGCACCGGCGTCGGTGAAGTTGCCGAACTCCGGGTTGCCGACGAAGACCTGGGCGGTAAAGGCAATCATCGCCACCGCACCGATCACCACCAGGGCGATGCCCAGCCACAGGTCGGCGCGTTCGTACTTGATGAAGCGTGGGGTGATGCGCTTGTCGATCACGTAGCTTTGCTGGAAGAACAACTGCCAGGGCGCCACGGTGGTGCCGACGATCCCGATGATCAGCAACAACACGTCCGACAGCTTGCCATCCGCCGGCAGTTGCGGGATGAAGAAGTCATGGGCGACCTGGGTCATGGGCGGATGGATCATCAGGAAGATCGGTACCAGCAGCAGGCTGCCGATGACCAGGACCAGGGCGAACCGTTCGAAGCGCCGGAAGTTGCCCGTGCACGCCGCCAGCATGATGAACACCGCTGCCAGGCACACGCCGGCCACCTTGGGCACCCCGAGGAAATCCATCCCCAGGCTGATGCCGATGAACTCGGTGACGATGGTCAGGGCGTTGAGGATAAACAGGTCGATGGCGCTGAACGCACCCCAGAACTTGCCGAAGCGGTCGAGGATCAGGCGGGCATGGCCGACACCGGTCACCACACCGAGACGCAGGACCATTTCCTGGTTGACGTAGAGCACCGGGATCAGCAGCGCCAGGGTCCACAGCAGCAGCGTGCCGTAGTTCTGGCCGGCCTGGCCGTAGGTGCTGAAGGCGCCGGCGTCGTTGTCGCCGACCATGACGATCAGGCCTGGGCCGAGGATGGCCATCAGGGTTTTGAGACGATGCATCCAGCCGTTGCGTGGGGCGATATCGTCATGGCGAATGGTGCCGAAGGCACCGCGGATATCGCCGATATGGGCGCTGTCGAGGACAGCGGATTGTGCATTCAAGTTGGACATGGTGAGTTCCTCCAAAGCGTGGAATTGGCAGCCGCTTTCGATTCCCATCGGACAGGCGAGCACACGTCTTCCTTCTCCTGGCCACAAACCGTGGGCGTTGTTGGAGACGAAATGACAGGCATTCCTGGCGTTATGGAAAACGCAATAAATTGGGTTGTTCAACCGCTGACCGAGGTCGGTCCGGGTTGTCTGGAGGTCACACGGAAGGGAACTGCATAAAGCGCGGGGCGTTCGAGCGGGGGGAGATCAACCAGGGTCAGTCCTACCTGCCAGGCGGCGCCATTCCAGTCAGTGTGACCGGCCTACTAGAGCTGGGGTCCATAGGAGTTCTCCGTGGTTATTTCGGCGAATGTAACCAAATGTGAGAGAAAATGGCGAGTAAAAATTTATGAAACTTTTATAGGCGCTTTTGCCCGTGGGGTGAGGCGGCATTAATCCTTTGTTTTGCTCTGTGGTCGGCATCCGGGTGCAATGGATGGGGCTCATGACCCATGCTACTCTCAGTCAGACAGCCGAATATTTGCACACAAAACAGTGAGTCTGGAAATGGACTATTTACTCGTTTTTGTGGTGTTTTTATCACAGTTGATGTGCTCCGCCACTCAACGCTGTATGCGACAAATCACCCTCTCAGCAAAAACCGTTTACCTATTTGAAACTATTAAGTTTTCCGTGATTCATGGACGGTTTCGGCTGCCTTGTGCGTAAGGCTTGTGGATTCAAGTATCGGTAAAACAACAACGCCCGCCCCGCGGGTTCTTTTGCACATGGAGAGATCATGAAAACATCACCCAACGGTATCGCAGTGCTGAAGTATTTCGAGAGTTGCCGGCTGAAGGCGTATCCAGACCCGGCCAGCGGTGGTGCGCCGTGGACAATTGGTTGGGGGCATACCGGTCGCGAAGTGACTTCCGGGCTGGTGTGGACCCAGGCGCAGGCTGACGCGCAGTTGACCACTGACCTTGTCTCGCGGGAGCAGGCCGTCTCCAAAGCAGCAACGGTGCCGCTCAAGCAGGGCCAGTTCGACGCCCTGGTGGACTTCGTCTACAACCTGGGTGCCGGCAACTTGCAGACGTCAACGCTTCTGCGCTTGATCAATGCCAATGACATGACCGGGGCGGTGAAGCAGTTCGCGTCCTGGAACAAGGCCGGCGGCAAGGTGATGGCTGGCCTGACTCGTCGTCGCGCCGCCGAGGCGGCTCTGTTCACCGGCAGCAGCGGGGCGGATGCAATTGCTGCGGGAGTGGCGGCGGCATAAGCCTGTTCAGAGGGATTACCCAGGTCTGAAGGTGTCACCCGGCCAAGTTCAAATCACCACGATGGGCGATATGGACCTTGTTGCCGTCCGGGTCGCGAAGGTAGGCGCCGTAGTAGCCGTCGCCATAGTGAGGCCGAGGCCCTGGTGCCCCTTCGTCAACGCCTCCGACATGGAGGCCGGCGGCATAGGCTGCGTCCACGGCTTCCGGGGAAGGCGCAGAGAACGCCAGCATGCTGCCGTTGCCAGGGTTGGCCGGCAGGCGGTCATAGGGCGAATAGACGTAGAACCGAGGCAAGGTGCGATCAGGCATGACCCAGCAAGCGGCAGGTGGGCCACCGTCAGGCGTGACCGTGCGCCGGCACAGGCCCAACGGAATCAGGACCGCGTCGTAGAAGGCGGCGGCCTGGTCGAGATTGTTTGTTCCGACAGTCACGTGGCTGAACATTCCGGATCCTTCGAAAGTGTAGGTTTCAAGAGTATCGCAGTCCCACTCCATGACTGCATAGAGTGCCCGTTTGATCAACTGCACGCCTCAAGGGCGTGGCAATCCCTGTGCTCACACAAGGAAGGCTACGCCCCGGCGGGACGGCGTTACTTGACGTCTGGCCACTCCTTGAGCGCCCAGTCGGCAAACTGTTTGGCTCGACGCTGGATCTGCGCTTTGTCCCAGCTTCTCGCCAAGGCGACCTTTTGGGTGATTTTCCAGTTTGAGCCCTTTATGTGGGTCTTTTTATTGGCCCAGTCCTGGTCCTTGATCCTGCCGTTTTGCCCTTCAGTCAACGGCACAAGATTGCCGATGGTATGCAGGAGGGCCTTGTGCTCTTCCTTGGTAAACAAGATCGACCATTTGGCGTTCAGGCTTTGGGGCAGAACGTGCTCCACCGTGAAGTCATCGGTTGCGTTGTCATAGCCATTTTCCTTGTTGTAGTGGAGCTCACTCTGTATCAGCAGATACTTGGTGATTTTTCTTGAGTACATGTCCCCGCTTCGCAGGGTTTCTCGGATGTGCTGATCGTTGGGGCAGCGTGTCGTGCCAGTGACCAGTTTTTCCTTGAGCTTCCTGGGGTCAGCCCCGGCCTTGCCCCACAGGCCTTTGAAGACGGAGTGCAGTCCCGTGGGTTCCAGGCCCACGACGGCACGACGAACCAGGAATGATTCGACGATCGACAAGCACTGCAGCGTATGGCTTTTGGCGGCTGTTCCTTCTCTGGATGCATTTAACAGCTCCACGATGTATGGCCAGGTGACGGTGGTTTTCGGCATCAGGCTGAATCGGTGAACGCGCTCCCCAACCTCTTTGCTGATGCCCTTCAGTGGCGCGTATTTTACCAAGGCACAATAAAGGTCCGCGTACAGGTTCATTTCCGAGACGATGGCGCTCGGGTCAATACCGAACCAGGCCTTCTGCAACTCGGGAAAGGCCCTGGATTTAGAGACGGACCCATTGAACTTTATGAAGGAGTAGGTGGTGATATATTGATCAAAAGAGTTCTCCGGGAAAGACTTTTCAAAAGGTCTCCAAGTGGATTCATAAAACTTGTTCAGGTCATCCCTGTTTTTGTCTGGAACGCGGGAGATGATATCGTTCCTGATCAGGTCTGAGAGCGACAGTTTGACGCCCTCATAATTCAGCTTCGAGAAGACACTGTTGGCGTCGTCTGTGGCCTCGAGGGTGACTTGAATGAATACGATCTTGGACAGGAGACGTTCCTGAAAGTACTCGATTTTCTTTTTTGAAATGCGCCCCGTCTCGCTGAAAAAGTCCTCGTTGAATTGCCGCTTGATATTGTCCCATTGGTTTGAAATACCCCGGCGGCTGGAGTGCTCATCGACACTTTCCTCTTTGAAGTTCCATTCAATGCAGGTGATGTCGGATTGCAGGATGTTGAACAGCTGCCGACGGTCCTGGATGGTCGGCAGGAGCTTTGGCATGCCCGCGTGCCTGCCCGCAGAGAAGGACAAGTAGGTCTGCGCGAGCGTCAGCGCATCTTCGTCCTTGCCGCCCTTGAGGTAGGACCAGACAAGGCCGCAGATGAGCAGGTAAATGGTGGTCAGGCGTTGTTGGCCATCAATCATCAGGTATTCATTAGGCGATTGGTTACCACCTTTTTTACCAAAGTCCTGGACAACGGTGGCGCCAATGAATTGCTCTGGGTTTTCGTCGCCAGAACTTTCTATGTCTTCCAATAGCGCCTGTAATGGTTCATTTCCCCAAACATAGTATCGCTGGTACACGGGGGCCGAGTACCGAACGGAACCATCGAAGGTTTCGTGAACACTAATTTTGTCAGGGTTTTTCATTTTCTATAGATGCTCAAAATGGTGAGTGGCCACTGATCGGGACTCTGGGGGGAGCAGAGAGCGTCTGATACAACCAGGTTGTAAGTTTTTGCAGGACGCAAAGTGGCCTTTGCAAATTCTGAAAAATTCACAACGGTTAAGTCTGTGTGATCGGTTTTTTTAGTAAACCTTTATCGGGGCATGCCCAATGTCAAGTTTGCAGTTGCCGTGGCCTGTGTCTCCAGAATGAACTTGGGCAGGTTCCGCCCGGATGGATCCGGGGCGCCGTTCAGTCAGGGTTTCAAGGCGTCACATTGGCTGCGTAGGTCACTCTCGGAGATCGCAGCCGTAGCCGAGGCGGCCGTGACCTGTTTGCGCATGGCAGGCATGGCGCAGGTCACTGTCTCCGGTGCTGTCGCAGTCGGTATAGGCGTAACCACTCAGCATCAACGGCACCGCAATGATGACTCTCATCACACCCTCCATGATTGCCAGGAAACAGTCCGGCACTGCTAGGTCCAATATTCTTCAGCGCTACAGGACGCTATCAAATTGACACTAGTGCGCGGAAAAGTTCCTTACATGTAAGAAAAGAATGTAGCGAGGCGCCCCGCATGGGGCCTGGGTTTCAGGCCGGCCATATGGGATACGTCTTGTGGCGGCCGGGCCATGGGCGTGGGATGTGATTCCCACAGGAGATCGAGCAGGAGTAGACGCTGGCATTGTTTCAGGGGGAGGGTGGGGAGCGCGGCCCAGACACAGGCGCCTCTCTCCCATTGGGTTTTCTAGTCGAGTGTGTCCAGCAGGAGCCTCGGCTGTGTTGCTAGTCGAGGATTGAAAATCAGGGCAACTGCGTCAGTTTTTCGTGCGCGGCGGCCAATGGATTTTCCGCCGCAGGAGCCGCCTCCGGAGGCGGCAGGCGAGAAAGGTCATAAGCATATGAATTTATAATTCCAGGTTTTTTGGTGGTTTCTGCTAGTTTAAAAAATGAAAGACGTCATTGTTCCTGCTGGCCAACAGAGCGGGTCATGTTTCATAGGATGATAGTTAGATGCGGACTTCAACGGATTAAAGTCTTCTCAGCATTAGCTGCATGGCCACTGGGGAATAACTCTACCTATTGAAAGTCCATTTCATTGGATTGATAAACGGTATATGACATGACGGCTACTCTGAGTCACTCGTTTTCAAACGCGGTGCCCGCGACGAATGAACCCCTGGATATTTTCGAGCGCCACGAGTCCAACGTTCGCTCTTATTGCCGGGACTTTACCGCTACCTTCCAGACCGCCGAAGGCTCGACGCTGACGAGCGAGCAGGGCCAGGTATTCATCGACTTTTTCAGTGGTGCAGGCGCCTTGAACTATGGGCATAACAACCCGTTATTGAAGGCCGCGCTACTCGATTACATTGGTGGAAATGGCATCACCCACGGGTTGGACTTCAAGACAACGGCCAAAAAGGCCTTCCTGACGGCCTTCGAGGAGCAGATCCTGGCGCCCCGTCACCTGCGCTACAAAGTACAGTTCCCCGGACCCACCGGCACCAATGCTGTGGAAGCGGCGATCAAGCTGGCCCGTAAATACACCGGACGACAAAACGTCGTGGCCTTTACCAACGCCTTCCATGGGATGTCCTTGGGCGCGCTCGCCCTGACGGCCAACCCGCGCAAACGTGCGGGCGCGGGCGTTACCTTGAACAACGTGACCTTCATGCCTTACGACCAGTATTTCGGCGAGACGGTGGACACCTCACAGTTCCTTGAGCTGATGCTGCGCAGCGGCAGCGGAGTCGACAAGCCTGCGGCGATCGTGCTGGAAACGGTCCAGGGCGAAGGTGGGGTCACCCATGCATCGGCCGGCTGGCTGCAAGCAATCCAGGCGATTGCCCGGAGCCATGACATCCTCTTGATCATCGATGACATTCAGGCCGGCTGCGGCCGCACGGGGGACTTCTTCAGCTTCGAGGCCCTGGGTGTCACGCCCGATATCGTCACGTTGTCCAAATCCATCAGCGGCTACGGCTTGCCGATGTCGCTCACCTTGATCGCGCCGCATCTGGACGTATGGGAGCCAGGGGAGCACAACGGCACGTTCCGGGGCAACAACCTGGCATTCGTGACGGGAAAGGCCGTGATCGACCACTATTGGGCCGACCAGCGTTTTGCCGAAGAGATCAAGGCCAAGGCCAGCTTCTTTCATGAGGGCTTGCTGGCCTTGTCCGAAGGCTTTGCCGCCCAGGCGCCGAACCAGCTCAAAGGCCGAGGTTTTTTCAAGGGGATCGAGTTTCAGGACAAGACCCTGGCGCAAAAAATGGCGGCGCAGGCCTACGTTCTCGGACTGATCATCGAAACATCCGGTGTCGACAGCCAGGTATTGAAGTTCTTGCCGGCCTTGACCATCACTCGGCAGCAGATTACCCAAGGCTTGAAAATACTCGAGCAGGCGTTTGTCGACGTGATCTCGCGGGGTGAGCCATGAGCGCCATTATCGTGACCCGGCACGCGTCACTCGAAGATGCCCCGGCGATTGCACCGTTACTGGACAAGTATCGGGGTTTTTATGGCGAACCTTCCAACCTGGCGCGGTCGCTCGCGTTTATCCAAGAGCGTTTCTACTTGGGGGAATCGATTATTATCGTTGCGCAAAGCAATCAGGCAATTATTGGATTTACTCAGCTGTTCCCGAGTTTTTCAAGTGTCACGCTGCAGCGCTTATGGATACTGAATGACCTGTATGTCGACGAGGCGCAACGCGGTGCCGGTGCCGGACTGGCGCTGTTAACCGCGGCCAGGGAATTTGCCAAACAAACCGGTGCCAAACAACTGTTTATCGAAGGGGCGGAAGACAACCCCAGGGCGCGAAACTTATACACGCGCTTTGGATTTGTCGAGAACAGCGATTACCACTATTACCACCTGCCACTTCATCGCATCCAAGGATAGGAGCTTCCCATGTCAGAGACTGTTTACGATATCGTCGGTATTGGCTTCGGCCCTTCCAACCTGGCCTTGGCCATCGGCCTGGAGGAGTCGGATTCGCCGTTGTCCTTTCGTTTCCTGGATGCCAAGAAACGGCCCGATTGGCAGGATGAAATGCTGCTCAGCGGCTCGGATATCCAGAACAACCCTCTCAGGGATCTGGTCACACCGCGAAACCCGCGTAGCCGCTACGGCTTCGTCAATTACCTGAAGGAAACCGGCCGCCTGTTCGACTACCTCAACCTGCCGCTGACGTACCCGTTGCGGCGCGAATATGCCGAATACATCAAATGGGTTGCCGACCATTTTCAGGGCAGCGTGGAGTCCTCGGCGTTCGCCAACCGTGTGGAGCCGCTGGTGCTCAAAGGTGAACGGGTGTGGAAGGTCACCTATAACGACCAGCGGATTATCTACGGCCGCAGCCTGGTGCTGGGCACCGGGCGTACGGCGAACATCCCGGCGGTGTTCAGCGGATTGCTCGGCCCGCAGGTGTTTCACCTGAACCACTACCTGGAAAATGTCCACAACCTGCCGCTCTCCGCGCAACGCATCGGCGTGATCGGTTCGAGCCAAAGCGCTGTGGAAATCGTTCTCGACCTGAGCGCCCGGTTCCCGGACAAGGAAATCTATTCGTTGCACCGCAGCTTCAGTTTCCGTCTCAAGGACACCAGCCCGTTCAGCGACAAGGTGTACTTCCCGGAGTTCGTCGATTACTACTTCGACCTGCCCGCCGAAGCCAAGGCTCGCCTGGACAAACAGCTGCGTGGTACCAATTACAGCTCTGCCGATGGCGATGTGATCAACGCCCTGTATGTGCGAATCCATGAGGAAAAACTGCAAGGGAAACAGCGCATTCGCATTCTCAATAACATCGCAGTCGAACAGGCGGTGCTGGGGGCGTCGGGGCAGGTGGAACTGGCACTCAGGGAGGTCAACCAGCAGCAGCACTCAACCCTGGCACTGGATGCGCTGGTCTTGGCCACCGGCTTCAAGGACATTGCCGCCAAGGAAAACGGTGAGCTTTACCCTCCGTTGCTCGAGCCACATCACCGCCTGTTCCGAGCCGATGCCCACGGGGCTCTGGTGGTCAACCGCGACTACAGTCTGACGGCCCCGGATGATTTGCCGGCGGTGTTTCTCAACGGTTTGTGCGAAAGCTCTCACGGCCTTGGGGACGCGGGATCGTTCAGCCTGATTTCCCTGCGGGTTGAGCACATCTTGTCGGCACTGGAGGGAAAACTGACGCAGGTTGCGGCATTGCATCCGCCGGCAACAGCGTTGGCCTGATCCACGCCCCCGCAGCAGCCATCGCTGGCTGCTGCCCCATGAAAAGGAGTTCTCATGTTTACTGCGGCACTGATCTACATCCTGGCGGTTATCAGCCCTGGCCCCAACTTCATTATCGTCAGCCGGTTTTCTTCCTTGGGCTCGGTGTCCACTGGCATTGGCGCAACCCTGGGGATCTGCACGGTGGGTGTGTTCTTCTCGACCATTTCGCTGTTGGGCCTGGCGGCGCTGTTGCATGAGTATCCGGCGTTCTCCAAGGTCGCCACGCTATGCGGCTCGGCGTACCTGCTGTACATCGCCTATAGCATTATCAAAAGCGTGCTTGCGAAAAATACGGGCACGCCTGAAACCGCGGGGCCGGGCGTTACCAGCTTTGCCAAGGCCTATCGGGTCGGTGTTATCACCAACATCAGCAACATGAAAACCATCGCTTTCATGATCAGTATCTACGCGGGCTTCCTGTCCTCGCCGCGCTCGGACCTGGACAAGGTGCTGGTGGTGCTGTTGTGTTCGACCCTGGAAGTCACCTGGTACTCCCTGGTGGCCCTGTTGTTCGGCCAAGGCCCGATCAAGACATTGTTCCTCAAATACACTCGGCAGATCGACGTCGGATTGGCGATATTCCTGGTGGCGTTCTCCCTGAACAACGCGATCCCTGTGCTGATTGCCAGTCGCTGAGGGTGCACCATGGAATGGAAAGACTTGCTCAAGGAAGTGGGCGTGCGCTTCAAAAACCGTAGTTGGTTGTTGATCGACGTGGCACCGGAGGCCGCACAGTTGAGAGGTCTGGGGGCGAACCTGACGAGCGCCTACCCAGGTGTGACGTTGATCCTGGACTGCAGCCTTGAAGGCATTTTCCAGCTTGTGGAAGCGCTGGGCCCCGGGATCAGCTATGCGGCGTCGCTGCAGGCTGCCCGCCATGCGCCATCCCGCGCTGTCGTCCTCGCACCGGCCAAAGGTTTGGCGTTTCAGGACTTCAAGTGGGCCTGTTAAGCGGGTCGAGGGGGCGATCGGGAACTGACCGTGGCGATTGAAACTCACCGCAACTGTTTCAGTTTCGCCTCCACGGCATCATCAAAGATGATGTAGAGCGCTTCGATATCGGATGCCCGCAATCGCTTGGCGGATTCCAGGCCTCCGATCAATTCAATCTGAATGACCCTTTCAGCCTCCACGTCTGCGACGGTGCTGGCTGCATTGAGGGCCCGCACCAAGTCGCTGACAGGGTCCCGGATGGGTTTCGGAAGTCGTAAGAGGTCGAGCCGTTCTTGTGGCATGTATTCCTTAACTGATTGATTTTAATGAGTGATATTGGTTTTCATGCGGAATGGAAACTGGAGTGCCGTTCGAAATTACATTCCACTGTAACACCTGTTTGAAGCCGATCTGATAACCGATCGCATGCCTGCGCAAGGCGCTAGCCCCTGGGATACAACTCCCCCTCACTCAGTCTCGACACCACCGTGTGTATTTGTCTGCCAGCTTGTGACGTTTTTTGAGGGTTATACGACCTTTACGCCATCAAGGTGCTGTTTCCATACTTTGCCCAGGACATCGAGCGCAGGCATGCGCATAACCGTGATGACGCCATGACCTTTCGGCTTGACCAATCACGAGGCAGAGAAGGGGACAGAAGATGAGGCTCAAGAACAAATCGGTTTTGATCACCGGCGGTACCAGTGGCATCGGTCTCGCCACCGCCAGGCTCTTCATTGCAGAGGGTGCGCGGGTCGCGGTGACCGGTCGCGATGTTGCCGTATTTGAGCGTGTGCAGGCCGAGCTGGGAGAGAGCGCGCTGGTGCTCCAGGGCGACGTGCGTTCGCTCAAGGATATGCGGGCGATTGCCGACGAGGTGAAAGAGCGGTTCGGCGGCCTGGATGTCGTGTTTGCCAACGCCGGTCGAGCGTTCCCGTCGGCACTCAACGACATCGATGACGATCTCTATGAGGAGATCATGGACATCAACGTCAAGGGCGTGGTGGTCACGCTTCAGGCGGTGCTGCCTGACTTGCGAGAGGGCGCTTCGGTCATTCTCAACACCTCGTTCGTCGCGCAGATCGGCAAGCATGGCATCTCCTTGACCGCCGCGGCGAAGGCGGCCGTGCGATCACTGGCGCGCAGTTGGTCCTACGAGTTTCTCGAGCGGAAAATCCGCTTCAACGCGATTGCGCCCGGCGCGATGGACACGCCCCTGATCAGCAAGTGGGGGATGTCCGATGAGTGGGTTCGCGAGCGTAAGGCCGAGTTCGCCCAGGCTGTTCCGGTGGGCCACATGGGCAAGGCCGAGGACATTGCGTACGCGGCGCTCTATCTCGCCAGCGATGAATCCTCCTATGTGGTCGGCACCGAACTGGTCGTCGATGGCGGAGCCTCGCAACTTTAAAGGAGCAATTATCGTGACCGACAATAGCGAAAACAACGTCACCGGCGAGGGTCCGCTCAGCTCGGGGAGTTCCCGCCGCGATGTTCTCAAGTTCGGCGGCATCGTCACCCTCGGCTCCCTCCTGGGCGGCGGAGCCCTGCTTGGCCGTGCCGCTCCCGCTCTCGCGCAGGCCGGCAGCGGGGGAGAAGTGGCGCCGAACGAACCCCTGAATATTCTGATCGTGAATTACGACGGCGGCACGCTGCTCGATTTCGCCGGCCCCAGCGAGATTTTTCACCGGCTACCGAATACCAAGGTGCGTTATGCGAGCCTCAATGGCGGCAACGTGACCCTCGAATTCGGGGTCGTGTATGGCAACACTGAACGACTGGCCGACATTGAGCGGACCGACGTGCTCCTGGTCCCTGGCGGCTCGGATTTGTCGGCGCCGATGCGGCCGGAGTACCAGGCGCAGATCCTGCGCCTGGCTGAAAGCGCCAAGCATATTACGTCGGTCTGCAATGGATCGCTCGTGCTCGCCGCCACGGGCATTCTCAAGGGCAAGCGCAGCGCCTGCCATTGGGCCTTCGTCAACAAGCTGACTGAATACGGCGCCATCGCTGTTCCGGACCGCTTCGTCGAGGACGACAACGGCCGGTTCATGAGCGGCGGCGGCGTGACGGCGGGCATCGACTTCGCCCTTCGCGTGGCCGCGAAGCTGCGCGGTCAACAGGCCGCCGAATTCACGCAACTCGCGATCGAATACGATCCCGCCCCGCCGTTCCACTCCGGTCATCCCAGGGATGCTCGGCCAGAAGTCATTGCGATGGTCGACAAGGTACTGCCCGGCGCATCCAGGGGGCTCGCGCGAATACCCGGCGTTCGCTGAAACGCTGGCAGGCAATGCTGGCTGCACCTGCCCAATCGGGTGCAGCCCTCTTCCATTCAAGCCAATATCGGAAATCATCAGATGCGACAGATCCGTCTTTGTGCGGCTGCCCTTGCAGCCGGCTTCTCCTTTTTCGCCTTTACCCTGCCGGCCACTGCCGGTGATCCGCAGCGTCCGCCCGAAGCGGCCATCAAGGCCGAGAATGCACGATGGGCACAGGCCTTCGCGCGAGGTGACTATGAGGCGATAGGTCGCCTCTATACGGAAGATGGGGCCCTCTTGCCGCCCGGGGGCGACAGAGTTATAGGTGCCCGCGCGATCACCGAATACTTCGCCAAAGGCTATGCCGGATCCCAGCCTGGCAGCGTATCTTTCAGCAATTACGAGTTCTACGGTGACGATCAGGCGGTTACAGAAGTTTCGGAGGCCGATGTCCGTGATCACAGTGGCGCGCTCAAGTTTCGCGGTAAACAGATCCTGGTCTTCCTGAAGCAGGGTGGCGTCTGGAAGCTGCACCGCGACATGTGGAGTGATTACGGCCCCCTGAAACCTGACGCGCGTTGAGCGCCCGGTTCTGACAACAGTGGCCCTGGTGGCCACTGACTAGGCTACGCACGCGGATAGGGCGTCGATCTATCCGCGCTCACCGCTCAATCGACTCTCGCGTCGGACCGATTGCGGCGGATGTCCATGCAGTTTGACGAAGGCCCTGCGCATCCGTTCCGGATCGGTGAAGCCCACCGCCAGGGCAATCTGTTCGATTGGTTCGCTACCATCGCGCAGGCGCAGGCACGCCGCTTCAACGCGCAAGCGCTCGACCGCCTTGGCCGGTGTTTCACCAGTTTCCCGGCGAAAGGCCCGTCCGAATTGTCGCAGGCTCAATCTGGCCGCATCGGCGAGTCGCTCGACAGGTAGCGCTTCAGCTAGATGTTCCCTGGCAAAATTCAACGCAATGCGGATGCGATCCGACTCCGGCTCCATTTGTGACATGGCGGAGAATTGCGACTGACCGCCTGGTCGACGATAGGGCACGACCAGAAGCCTGGCGGTAGCACGCGCCACTTCCACGCCCATATCCCGTTCGATCATGGCGAGCGCCAGGTCGATGCCGGCGGCGATGCCCGCAGATGTCCAGATATGTCCGTCCGCTATATAAATACTGTTCCCCCCGACTTTGATGCCAGGGAAGCGCGACTGCAATTGAGCGGCGTACAGCCAGTGCGTCGTTGCCCGGCGTCCGTCCAGCAAGCCGGTTTCCGCCAGCAGAAACGCCCCGGTACAAACGCTTGCCACCCGCGAGGCCTTGGCTCCCAGTTTCTTGGCGGCGGCGATGTTTTCCGACGTTCGCATCGGCTCGATATCGCCACCAATGAACAGGACGGTGTCAAACCTGCGCCTGCCTACCGGCCTGGTCTCGATCGGAAGGCCCGCATTGCCCAGCACTGATCCTCCCGCCTGCGAGATGACCTGGAGATCATAGGGGGTATGGCCGGCGGCGGTGACCACCTGATTGAACGCCGAAAGGGGGCCGGCAAGATCAAGAGCATCATGGCCATGGCAAACGAATAATCCGACTCGATGCATGATGAGGTCACTCAAAATCCGGGAGGGCGTATTTTGCGGGAAACCCTCGGATAGCGCCATGGCAGATCATTGCCTTCCACTGATGCAGAAGTCCTCGCGCCTGGCATGAGTGAGCGCTGCCGCTGTCCGAGTGTGACGTTTCGTCGCTCCCGTCGCAGTCGAGAGTATTGATCTGAGTCAAGGTTAGCCGTCTTCGCCGTCGGGACAATTCCGCCATCCCTGCGAGTGCCCATCATGCCAGGCCCCTTCGAATTTCTAAAAAAACCATTAATGAAGGAAATTGGCCTGATATTGCTTATCAAGCTCATCTTGTTGTTGGGGATCCGAAGCATCTGGTTCAGCGCTCCGGTCGAGGTCATGGATGACGGCGTCACAGTAGGCCAGCACGTGCTTGGCCCCCCTCCTACACCTCCGGAGAAGCCCCCCCAATGATCTCGGAATCAGTCGTCGACTTATCTCGACTGCAATTCGCTATGACGGCGCTGTATCACTTTCTGTTCGTCCCTCTGACCTTGGGTTTGACCTTCCTCCTGGCCATCATGGAGTCTGTCTATGTGATGACCGGCAAGCAGGTCTACAAGGACATGACCCGGTTCTGGGGCAAGCTGTTCGGCATCAACTTCGCCTTGGGTGTCACCACCGGCCTGACCATGGAGTTTCAGTTCGGCACCAATTGGGCGTACTACAGCCATTACGTCGGCGACATTTTCGGTGCCCCGTTGGCGATTGAAGGCTTGATGGCGTTCTTCCTGGAATCGACCTTTATCGGCCTGTTCTTTTTTGGCTGGGATCGCCTGAGCAAAGTCCAGCATCTGGGGGTTACCTGGCTGGTCGCGATCGGCTCGAACATGTCGGCATTGTGGATCTTGATCGCCAACGGCTGGATGCAAAATCCAATCGGGGCAGAGTTCAACTTCACCACTATGCGGATGGAACTGACCAGTTTCAGCGCCTTGCTGTTCAACCCCGTGGCACAGGTCAAGTTTGTCCACACCGTTGCGTCCGGTTACGTGACCGGTGCGATTTTTGTCCTGGCTATTTCTAGCTGGTACCTGCTCAAGGGCCGCGATATCGGGTTCGCGCGGCGCTCCTTTGCCATCGCGTCGGCCTTCGGCATGGCATCGATTCTTTCGGTCATCATTCTGGGCGACGAGTCTGGGTATGAAATCGGCGATGTTCAAAAAACCAAGCTCGCGGCGATCGAGGCCGAGTGGGATACCGAGGCCGCACCTGCAGCCTTTACGCTGTTCGGGCTGCCGAATCAGGCCGAACAACGTACCGATTACGCGGTGAAGATTCCTTATGTCATGGGGATTATTGCCACGCGATCGCTAGACACACAGGTGACAGGCATCAAGGACCTGGTTGCCCAGCATCAGGTTCGGATCCGCAATGGCATGGTTGCTTATGACCTGCTTCGGCAACTGCGCGCAGGGGATAAAAGCGAACAGACAGTCTCTGCCTTCAACGCCGTGAAAAAAGATCTGGGCTACGGTTTACTGCTCAAGAAATACACGGACAAAGTGGTCGATGCCAGCGACCAACAAGTCAAACAGGCTGCGCTGGACTCCATCCCCGGCGTATCTTCGATTTTCTGGACCTTTCGCCTGATGGTACTCAGCGGCTTCCTGATGCTGGCCTTGTTCGTCTGTGCGTTCTGGGCGTCTACCCGCAAGAACGAAATGAGCAAACCCTGGTTGCTCAAGTGGGCGCTGTTCAGCCTGCCGCTGCCGTGGGTCGCCACGCAAACCGGCTGGTTTGTCGCGGAGCATGGTCGTCAGCCCTGGTCTGTCGGCGAAATACTCCCGACCCATCTGTCCGCTTCAAGCGTTTCGACCGGTGATGTCTGGGGTTCTCTGCTGGCGCTGGTCGCGTTTTACAGCGTGCTGTTGGTGATCGAGATGTACCTGATGATCAAGTTCGCCCGACTGGGTCCGAGCAGCCTGCACACCGGTCGTTATCACCTGGAACGCGAGGCATCGCTCGCCCACGCCACACAGCCGGCCCTGGTCTGAGGAGCACAATGATGTTCGACTATGAAAGCCTCAAACTGATCTGGTGGGTACTGGTTGGCGTCTTGCTGATCGGCTTCGCCCTGACCGATGGTTTCGACCTCGGCGCCGCCGCGCTGATGCCCTTCGTCGGCCGCAACGATAACGAACGACGGGTGGTGATCAACACCATCGCGCCGCATTGGGATGGCAATCAGGTTTGGCTGATTACCGCCGGCGGTGCCTTGTTCGCCGCTTGGCCATTGGTCTATGCCGCTGCGTTTTCGGGCTTCTACTGGGCCCTGCTGCTGGTGCTGTTTGCCTTGTTTGTTCGCCCGGTAGGCTTCGATTATCGGAGCAAACTGAGCAACACCCGCTGGCGGAAAAGCTGGGACTGGGGCCTGTTTGTTGGCGGTGTGGTGCCTTCGCTGGTATTCGGCGTGGCGTTCGGTAACCTGCTCCTGGGCGTGCCCTTCCAGTTTGATGACACGCTGCGCTCCAGCTACCACGGCAGTTTCTGGCAACTGCTCAGCCCATTCGGACTGCTCGCCGGCGTCGTCAGCTTGAGCATGCTCTGCCTGCACGGCGGCACGTGGTTGATGATGCGTACGGAGGGTGATATTGCCCGGCGTTCACGCCGCGCTGCTCAGCTGTTCGCGGCGGTTTATCTGCTGGCCTTCATCGGTGCCGGTCTCTGGCTCTTGCTGGGCAGCATCGAAGGGCAAACCATCACCTCCGCCTTTGAGCCCGGCATGGCCCTGAATCCGTTGAGCAAGACCGTCGCCGCGAGCAACCTGGGCTGGATGGCGAACTATGGGAAATACCCGCTGACCGTCATCGCACCGGTAGTGGGAATAGTCGGGGCGTTGTTGGCCCTGCTTTCGGCCAGCGGCGGTCACAGTCGCTGCGCGTTCCTGGGCAGCAGCCTGGCCATCGTTGGCACCCTCTGCACCGCTGGTTTTTCCCTGTTCCCCTTTGTCATGCCGTCGAGTATCGACCCGGCCTCCAGCCTGACCGTATGGGATGCGGTTTCCAGCCGTATGACACTCAACATTATGCTGGTTGCCGCAACGATTTTCGTGCCGCTGATCCTCTGCTACACCCTTTGGTGCTACGCCAAAATGTGGGGCAAAGTGACCACCAAGCACATTGACGCCAACCCCCACGGCCTTTACTGAGGAGCGCACACTATGTGGTATTTTGCCTGGATCCTCGGCGTCTTGTTGGCCTGTAGCTTCGGCATCATCAACGTCATGTGGCTCGAAGCCACCGACACGCTGGATAAGGAGTCCGCGGGTGACCGCTGAAGCCGCACCGCGGTTGCGACGAGCCAGCAGCAGGGTCTTGTCCCTGCTGCTGGCCGTTCCATTGAGCCTGATTCTACTGATCCACCCCATCACCATCCTCAACGCCCAAGGTCACTACAACCACAACCTGCTGATGCTGGTCATGTGGGGCGTGGCCGCAGGGTATGTGCACGGTGTGGGCTTCGACCCGCGTGCGCGAGTGTGGCAAGTGCTGTTTCATCCGCTCGTGGCCTGGGGGCTGATGACCTTGGGCTATGCGGTGATGTGGGTGCATTAGGGACACTTAGATGGACGCCGCCTTTTCCAGTCACCTTTTCCGCAGAACGAGGACCTGCTGGCCGTCCTCGCGGGCTGATCCGCCGCGACACGGCGGGTGACCATCGTCAACCTGGCCATGGCCGCTGCTGATGCCCGGGGACCGTCGGTGGCCCAGGGCGTCGACGGCCAGAACGGACCGAAGATCCGGCGGTGTGTGGTAATGGGGTGGCCCCTCGCGGTTGCCGGTTTGCTCCATCGTTCTGCAATGCCGCCAAGGGCGGTGGCCAGCAAACGCGGAGAACACACCTACATGCCTACATCCACTGACAGTGAAGTTTCCCTTGAGCCTCCCGAGGAGACGGGGGCGTACTTCGAATGGTTGATCGACACGCTGCTCATTGAGTTTGATGACGCCGACATCGAACCGATTTGCGTGGCCAGTGGTATCGACGACCCCGTGTTGCACCAGGTCTATCCCCAGGCACGGCAGCCCCCGGCATTTTTGCTCGATACCGTGGAGCGCTTCCGGCTGGACAGGGAGATCAGGCGCTTCATCGAGCATCCCGAAGACGAGACGCCGGCAAAAGACGCCGATGTACAACGCTATCTGCAACAAGTGGGACTGCAACTGATCTGGCCCACTTCACGGGTATTGCAGTTGTTCGAAGCGGGAGCCGCCAACCGGGTCGAGTACCCGCAAGACAGCGCCGAGGACTTGCCGCGAATCTCGGTGAGCGAGGCTCAATTGATGGCCGGCGACCTGTGGATCAGTGTGCTGAATCATCTGGACGACGAGCAGATCAGGGAGTGGCTGGGGGGCGACTACGCCTCGGCCGCAGACCGCCTGTTGGCGTTGAGGCGCAAAGCCGGCGAAGCCCTTGCCCGGCGCAGGAACGAAGTGTTCGACATCTGTTATCAGTTTCGGCAGCAGTCGGGCGATCCCCGGGTGCGGCAGGTCAGAAGGTTCTTTGCCGATCTGCCGACCTCCATGGTACGAGAGCTGATCGCCCGGGCTGACGAGGACGAGCTTCGTCAGTTGTCCACGGCGCAGGTGGCACCCCCGCGGATGCTCCGGGATGCGCTGTGGTATCGCCAGCAGTTGCGCTTGAACCGCGCGTACGAGGGGCTCTACCTGGCGTCGGCGGCCGGAGAGGACAGCGATGTGCTGGTGCTGCACACCCTGGAAACCTTGCCTTGCTGGCCCGGCTGCATGCGCATCGAGGTGCGCCAGGACAGCCCCGCGGGGGCCTTGCTGGACTGCATCGGGCTTGAGCAGGCCGAGTTGCAGCGGGTGCTGGTACGGGCGGATGGGTGCTATCGGGTCTACAACGGCCTGGGCCAATCATTGGCTGAGGCAGTGGACATGGTCACGGCCTTGCGGGCGGCCCTGCCCAAGTCGGTGCGCAGGACACTGGACATGCCGCTTGAAGCCGATGCCAGTGTATTGAGGGCCCTGCTGGTCGATCACACGCCGTTGCCACGCGTGCAATTGCTCGCGGCGTTGGGAATGACTGCCGTATCGCCGCCGGTGGCGGCCATGGCAGGGCTGTCGCTGCCTTCGTCGGCCAGGGGCTTGCCGTCGAGCAGGTAGCCGTCGTGAAGGGCCTTCGGGCGGTTGGCGGTGGTGTTCCGGGCCCAGCGGTTGAACGGTACGAGCGCGCGGAAGGCCCGTTGATCGCCGTACAGCAGGTAGTCCAGGCCGACCCGCCAGGGATGTTGCATTACGTCGGTAGTTATAAATATCTACCGACAAAACACAACGGAATCGTTATGCGCGAGCGAATGGTCCAAAGCTACCACGAAGGACAGCTTTAACCCGAGCCGCCATCTCAAGAGCCTGGGGAGTAGTGACAGATCCCATTGATCAGGTGGGGCGAGCGACGGCAGGGGTAGCCCGAAAAGTCAGGAGCACAGATGCAACAAAGCCCGCACAAGGCGGGCTTCGGTTTGCTTTGTTGGCCGGGGTAATTTGAATCAACCTTATATCTTATTGATTATTATGATAAATATCTGTTTTTTATTTTGATTGGAATACCAAAAGGAATACCTCACGAAATAGCATCCCATTGCCCCCGATTGTATTCGATCAGAACACCTTGCTTCGCACCGATGATAAGCCGTGATCTTCTTACCGCTGTCGAGATAACCCGCAGCACTCGCTCTGAATAGGAATGTGGCAACAGGCCGAAACTGGCCGAGATTGCGTAAAAACGTTTTCCTCCCCCATCGGCGCAAAAAGTCAGCTCAAAAAATGTGTCCCAATTCTAGGTCTGTTACCTGAGCAAACACTGACAGATTTCACGTAGCGACGGAAATCTCAAGACCATGGATGCGTTTTTGCACACTCTGGGGCCAAAGTAGTCGTTCCGCTCAGGAGGCTGCTAAATTCGAAAAACGGG
>Ga0302157_10000435_pt1 | contig 55225 bp, 55 predicted proteins | sample I_Bog_N3_3_FD_193502 | JGI IMG/M metagenome (GOLD analysis project Ga0302157, IMG submission 193502) | Peat permafrost microbial communities from Stordalen Mire near Abisko, Sweden - I_Bog_N3_3 | ecosystem: Environmental > Terrestrial > Soil > Wetlands > Peat | place: Sweden: Abisko, Stordalen... | reverse complement strand
GTTCAACAACTCCTCGTGCATCCTCGGGACCGCGAGCGGCAGCATCAACCTGGGGACCCCGAGCGCCGCGGCACCCGGCAACCTGGTCAAGTAGCGGGAGGCGCTCTGCGGGAGGGGCCGGGAGAGCGTGCGACGGCGACGGAGAGTTGTTACGGATCAGTCGCCGTTCGTCGACCGTAACCGAGGGGGGCGGCCGGTAGGCTCAGGACTCGGCCGGATCCCGGCCGGCCTTGGAGGAGTGCAGTGCAGGTGCGCGAGCGTTGGGGACGGTCGGCCTCGCGGCGAGGTCTGAACCGGCCGGTGCGCCCCCGCGCACGCCGGGGCCGGGGTCAGGCGATGATGGAGTTCGCCGTCGTCTTCCCCTTCCTCCTCCTCCTGGCGGTATCGATCGCCGACTACGGCTACTACCTGGAGCACGTCAACAACATCACCACCGTGACCCGGGACGGTGGCCGCTACGCCAGCGAGCACTCTCTCGGGAGCCTTCCCTGGAGCGCGGCCTGCCCGGCACCTGTCGCCGGGCCGTCGGGCGCCTACTCGTGCCCCGGAGCCTCGTACAGCACGACGACCACGGCCCAGTACAACGCGGGCACAGCGTACTCGAGCCTGAGCCTGGCGGCTCTGCCGGTCGGGCTCGGCGCCGGGGACAACCTCTTCATCGGAGGGGCCAGCGGTCCGGAGGTCACCCTGGGTGCGGACGCGGTCTACGGTGCCACCAGCGCCAGCCTCAGCCCTTCGTGGACGCCGAGCACCACCGTGAGCAGCGGGGCCACCGTGCTCTGGCAACCGGCGAGCGCCAACGTCGAGGCGCTGATCCAGGACGAGGCGGAGAGCTTGACCGTGCCCGAGGGCGGCCTGGCCCTGGACAACATCGACTGCTGCTGGTCGAGCAGCAGCAGCGGGTCCGGCTGCCCCACCGGCTCGACCCTCACACCGGGGTACGGCCTGACGCCCAGCATCCCCACCTCGTTCCCGGCCGGCAGCAACGCCTCCGGGTCCCCCTCGAGCTGCGTCTCCATCGTCTATTTCGCGAGCAGCGGCGGCACCTATGCCCCGGCCAGCTACAGCACGGTGGGCTGGTGGTCGTCGGATGCCGTCTCCGACACCGGCTGCTTCGACACCAGCAGCGGTTGCACCACGGCCAACCTGGTCGTCGGTGATCTGGTTCAGGTAACGGTCATGTACAACTGGAGCGGCACCAACCCCGGGCCGGTCTTCGACGTCCTGAACTCCACGTTCCATCTCCAGGCTGACATCACGGCCCAGTACGCGCTGGTGGTCGAGTCGTGAGACGCCGTCGCACCGGGGCCAGCGGCCAGACCATCGTCGAGTTCTCCCTGGTCCTGCCCCTCTTCCTGCTGGTCGTCCTCGCCACCATCGACTTCTCCGGCTACTTCGGGGCGCGGCTCTCCGTGGAGAACGCGGCCCGCGCCGGGGCGAGGTTGGCGACGACCACGACGCTGGCCGACTACACGACCGGTACCGCCCCTCAGACCGGCTCCGGCATCATCTCGACCATCGTCGGCAACGCCGCTGACGCCAGCCTGCCCACCAATGTCGACTGCAAGTGGCAGGGCACCACTCTCACCCCGACCCAATACCCGCCGTTTGTCTGGGGCGCGGGCAAGGGTTGCATCGGCATCTGGTACTTCGAGCTGGAGAAGGTGGGCCCGCCCCAGCTGTGCACTCAGTTCAGCACCGCTTACCTGGCTTTTGGGAGCTACAGCGGCAGCACGTGGACGGCCGCGGCCCCGGCGGCGGGGTGTGTCGCCGCCGAAAGTGACGTGGTGGTGGTCGGAGTGGGGTACAACTACTCGCCGCTGACGCCCCTCCCCGCCCTGAACGGGCTGACAACCTACGGGGAGACCCAGCTCCTCGAAGAGGACTAGCAGCGCCACGGGTCACCTGGCAGCGTCCGGGGCGATCGACGTTCGCCGGCACCATCGGCGGGTAGACTTCCGAGCGATGTCGGCGATCACCCGCCCCCGGGGCACCAACGACCTGCTGCCGGCCGAGTCCGGCCTCCGCCAGTGGCTGCTCGAGACCCACGGCCGGGTGGTGGCCGCCCACGGCTACCAGCTCATCGACACCCCGGTCTTCGAGGCGACCGAGATGTACGAGCGGGGCACGGGGGCCGGCACCGACGTGGTCGAGAAGGAGATGTTCTCCTTCACCGATCGTGGCGGCCGGGCTCTGACGCTCCGGCCGGAGGGCACCCCCGGGGTGTTGCGGGCGGTCCTCGCCGCCCACCTGGAGCAGGCGCGCCGGCCGGTCAGGGTGAACTACGCGGGGCCGATGTTTCGCTACGCGCGGCCCCAGGCCGGCCGCTACCACGAGTTCTGGCAGCTCGGCATCGAGGCGATCGGGGAGCGCTCCCCGGCCCTGGACGCCGAGGTCATCGAGGTCGCCTGGCGCTTCTATGAGGCCCTCGGCGTCACCGGGCTGAGCCTCCAGGTCAACACCCTCGGGGACCTCGACGATCGCCTCCGCTACCGGGTCGCCCTGGTCGAGTACTACACCCCGCTCCAGGACCGGCTCTGCGAGGACTGCCGGCGCCGCCTGGGGGTGAACCCGCTCCGGCTCCTCGACTGCAAGCGGGATTCCGGCCTGGTGGCCGGGGCACCCCAGATCGGCCCGTCGCTCAGCCCCGAGAGCCAGGCGTTCTTCGCCCAGGTCACCGCTCTGCTGGCGGCCGCCGAGATCCCCTTCCAGCTCAATCCCCGCCTGGTGCGGGGGCTCGACTACTACGCCCACACCACCTTCGAGCTCTGGCATGAGTCGCTCCAGGGGGCGCAGAACGCCCTGGGAGGCGGGGGACGCTACGACGGTCTGGCCGAGGTGCTGGGGTTCCCGTCCACCCCGGGGAGCGGGTACGCGCTGGGGGTCGAGCGCACCCTCGCCGTCTGCCTCGAGCAGGGTCTCGGTCCCGCCGCCCGGCGCGAGCAGGTGGTCGTACTCGGCATCGCCGGCACCGACACCCCGGCGGCCGCCGGGGTCGCACGCACTCTCCGGGCGGCCGGGATCACGGCCGTGCTCGACGCCTCCGACCGCCGCCTCGACCGCAGGATGACCTCAGCCGCCCGCCAGGGCGCGCGTGCCGTCGTGCTGGTGGGGGAGGACGAGGCCGCCGCCGGTACCGCCACCTGGAAGGACCTGGACACCGGCCGTCAGGAGACCGCCCCGGTCGTTGAGGTGGCCGGCGCGCTCCGCCGCCTGCTCGTCGGCCAGTGAGCCAGAGCCGCCATGAGCGCTCGGCGCCGATGTCAGCGCAGCGCCGCCGGCCGGGTACCATGAGGTCGGCCCCACGCCGGTCGCAGCGCGCCTCATGCGGCTGGACCAACAGAAAAGACACCGGGATCCCCATATCCGTCGCCGGCCTTCGCGCCCCTCTGACGGGGAAGGAGAAAAGCGCCGTGCGGGAACCCACCTGGTCCTCGGGCTCAGCCCAGGACAGCGGCACCGGCGCTGGGGTCATCTCGCCGTCACGCCGGATCAGCGGATGAGCCCGGGCGTCCTTCTCGGCGTCCTCCTCGCGCTCATCGGGGCCCAGCTGACCCGCCTGGTGTGGCCCCGCCGGCTCGGCTACCTCGCCGCCCTGGCTCTCGCGGTGGCGGGCGTGGTCGCCGGCGAGCTGGCCGCCCTGGAGCTGCACGGCGGCGGGCCCCCGCTCGGGCCTCTCCACCCGCTCGCCGACGTCGCGGGCATCGCCGTCCTGGAGGTCGTCGGGGCGCTCCTCCGATCCCCCCGGAGCCGCCCGGGGCGGGCATAATCGGAGCCTGATACACCGGCGCTCGACGCGAGCCCTCACCGTCCCGGTGCCACACGGAGGACCGGCCATGCGTCTGCCCATCCCCTTCGGCCGCAAGGGCCTGATCGCGGCGGCGGCCATCGCCGCGGGGGTCGTCTACTGGCAGGTGCGCGCACACCGCCAGGAGGCAGCCGACCGCGAGTGGGACGAGGAAGTCCAGAGCGCCATCCAGGACGGTGTGGCCGCGGGCCGCGCCGCTACCACGGGCGAATCGTCGGCGACGGCGAGCGAGTGAGCGTGGATCCTCAGCCCGGATGCGGGAGGGGGCGCTCGTGAGTTTGGGCACGGCTCCACTCGGGTATGCCCCGGATGTGACCCCCACCACATCGGAGCTGCGGCTGCCGGCCGAGGGACGCTACGTGCTCGTCGCCAAGCGCGCCGCAGCAGGCTTCGCCGCGGTGGCCGGCCTCGACGTCGAGGCCCTCGACGACCTGGTCATCGCCGTGTCGCAGGCCTGCGAGAACGCCATCTCGCTCACCGAGCGGGTCGCCGGTCCGGGCAACGGGCAGATCCGGCTGGTCTTCACCCTCGCCGACAACGCCATCGAGGTCCGGGTGCGCAGCAGCCTCTCCCGGGTCGAGTTGGAAGCCGCCGCGGCTCGTCAGGTGGTCGCCGTGGCTCGGGAGGCGCAGGCCCGGGAGGCCGAGGAGATGGCGATGCGCATCATGGGCCTCTTCGTGGATGACTTCGGCTACCGGATGGATGAGCGCACCGGCGGCCTTCGGGTTCGGCTGACCAAGTACCTCGTGCGGTGAGCGCCGCCACTCAGGGCGGTCCCGCAACCACGCCCGAGCGGCGAACGATGCCGAAGCCGCGTGACACCCCGCTCCGCGAGGAGGTCCGGCGGCTGCTCCGTGAGTACCGCGCCACCCGCGATCCCGCCATCCGGGACCGGTTGGTGGAGCTGAACAGCGACCTGGTGCACTACATCGCGCGCCGTTTCGCCAACCGCGGTGAGCCTCTGGAGGACATCGAGCAGGTCGGGTTCCTCGGGCTGATCCAGGCCATCGACCGCTTCGACCCGTCGCTGGAGAACGAGTTCAGCACCTTCGCCACTCCCACCATCATGGGCGAGATCCGGCGCCACTTCCGCGACCGCTCCTGGGCGGTGAGGGTACCCCGCCGGCTCCAGGAGAACCTGCTCCGGGTGCATGCCGCCCAGCAGGAGCTGCAGAGCAAGCTGGGCCGGCCCGCCTCGATCGAGGAGATAGCGGCACACCTTGCTCTCCAGCCCGACGACGTCCTCGCCGCCCTGGAGGTGAGCCCCGCCCAGCACACCGTCTCCCTGCAGGCTCCGATCGGTGATTCCGAGGATGGCGGCGTGCTCGGGGAGCGGCTCGGGGGAGAGGACGAGGGCCTCGGCCGGGTCGAGATGCGCGACGTCCTGGAGCGCGCGATGGCCCATCTCAGCCCTCGCGAGCGGCGGATCATGGCCCTCCGATTCGTCGAGCAACTTCCCCAGACCGAGGTGGCAAAGCGCCTGGGGATCTCCCAGATGCACGTCTCGCGGCTCCAGCGAGCGGCGGTCGAGCATCTCCGCCACGAGTTCGGCGACGAGGTGCTGGTCTGACCTAGGGGGTGGAGCAGCGGCACGGTGAGCCGCGGACGGCTCTCCCCGTCAGATGGGGAAAGCCCCCCGCCGTCCGATACAATCACCCCGCTCCGCACCTCGGACGAAGGGCGCGCCTCACCCGCGCGAGTGCCGCCCAGCGGCCGCCAGGTGCCCCACCCTCCACGAGCTCCACGATTTGCGCAGCCACGAGATCCGGCAGCGCTTCCTCGGATTCTTCGAGGAGCGCGGGCACCATGTCCTGCCCAACGCATCTCTCATCCCAAGTGACGACCCGTCGCTTCTCTTCACCGTGGCCGGAATGGTGCCCCTCAAGCGCTACATCAGCGGCGAGAGCACCCCGCCCGGCCCGCGAATGACCTCGTGCCAGAAGTGCTTCCGCGGCTCGGGGCTCACCACCGACGACATCGCCTCGGTGGGCGACTGCACCCACCACACCTTCTTCGAGATGCTCGGCAACTGGTCGATCGGCGACTACTTCAAGCAGGGCGCGATCGAGATGGCCTGGGAGCTGCTCACCCAGGGCTTCGGGCTGGACCCGGACCGGCTCTGGCCCTCGATCTACCCGGACGACGGCGACTCTCTCGACATCTGGACCAAGCAGATCGGCATCCCCGACCACCGCGTGGCCCGTCTGAAGGACAACTGGTGGCAGGCCGGCCCGACCGGACCCTGCGGTTACGACAGCGAGATCTACTTCGACTTCGGTGGGCGCTGCTCGTGCGGGCGGTCCGACTGCACCCCCCAGAACGAATGTGGCGGTGACCGGTGGATCGAGATCTGGAACCTGGTCTTCATGGAGTTCGACCAGGCCGAGGACGCCTCCAGGGTGCTGCTGCCCCAGCGGACCGTGGACACCGGCATGGGCCTGGAGCGGATCGCCGCGGTCCTCCAGGGGGTTCGGTGCAATTACGAGAGCGACCTCTTCGCCCCCATCGTCGCCGGGCTCGACCGCCGGGCGGGGGGAGGCGACGACCCTGCCCGGCGGTCGCGTTCGCTTCGGGTGCTCGCCGACCACGCGCGGGGTGCGACCTTCCTGATCGCCGAGGGCGTCCTTCCTGGCAACGAGGGGCGCGACTACGTCCTCCGCCGGGTCATCCGCCGGGCCGCGCTGCACGCCCGGCGGGTGGAGTTGGAGGGCGGCCTCGCCCTGGCGGTCGGCGACGTGGTGGCGACCCTGCAGGACGCCTATCCGGAGCTGGCCCAGTACCGCGGGCTCGCCGAAGCGACCATTCGCGGGGAGGAGGCGGTCTTCGCCCGGACCGTCGAGGCGGCCACCGACCGGCTGGAGGCGCTCCTCGCCGGGGGGGCCAGCGAGATCTCGGGAGAGGACGCCTTCCGTCTCTACGATACCTTTGGGCTCCCGGTGGAGTTAACCGTCGAGATGGCAGGGGAACGTGGCGTCTCGGTGGATCGGGCCGGCTTCGACGCGGCCCTCCAGGCCCAGCGCGAGCGCAGTCGCGCGCACCGGGCGACTGGCGGCGGCTGGACCTCCACTGCGCCGGGATACAGTGGCGGGTCGGGCACGCTCACGTGGAGCCTGGACACGCGGTTCGTCGGCTACGAGACGACCACCGCCGAGGCGGGCGTCGCCGGGATCGGTGCCGCGAGCGACCGCGAGACCCTAACGGTGGGGGAGGAGGACGTCGTCTTCCTCGACGTCTCCCCCTTCTATGCGGAGGCCGGCGGGCAGGTCGGCGACACCGGCACCCTGAGTTGGGAGGGGGGCCGCGCCAGCGTGCTCGACTGCCTCCCGATGGTGGACGGCCCGGTCCGGGGAAGGGCTCACCGGGCCCGGGTGGAGGTCGGCACCCTGCGCCGGGGCGAGACGGTCACCGCCCTGGTCGACCTGGAGCGCCGCGCCGCCATCGCCCGGCACCACAGCGCCACCCACCTGCTCCACAAAGCCCTCCGTGAGACCCTCGGGGAGACCGTGGTGCAGCGGGGCTCCTTCGTCGGCCCCGATCACGCCACCTTCGATTTCAGCTTCCCGCGCGGGCTGACCCCCGAGGAGAACCAGAGCGTCGAGCGGCGCATCAACGCCGCTGTTCGCGACAACCTCGTCCGCAACGTGCGGGAGATGCCGGTAGCCGAGGCCCAGGCGACGGGGGCGATGGCGCTTTTCGGAGAGAAGTACGGGGAGCTGGTGCGGGTGGTGGACTTCGGCGGCTGGTCGCGAGAGCTCTGCGGCGGCACCCATGTCGGCAGGAGCGGGGATATCGGGGCGGTGATCGTCGTCGCCGAGACTTCGATCGGGCAGGGCACGCGGCGTATCGAGATGCTGGCGGGTGGCGCCGCGGTGCGGCGCTGGGAGGAGTCGGAGGCGCTGCTCCGCGAGGCCGCCCGGGCCCTCAGGGCCCGCCTTGACGAGGTCCCGGATCGAGTTGTCCGGCTGCTGGAGCAGAACCGCGAGCTGCAGCGCAGGCCCCGCGAGGGCGGGGGCGACGCGGTGAGCGCGGCTCTCCGCTCGGTCGCGGTGGATCACGCAGCCGATGTGGCGCGCGCCATCGCGGATGAGCCGGCACTGAGCGGGGACGATGCCGTCGCGCTGGTGGACCGGATCTTCGCCGAGCGCCTCGAGGGCGACGGGATCGCCGTCGTGTTCGGAGAGGGGACGGTCTGCGCCAAGGCGGGGGGTGCGGCTCTCGCGGCGGGGGTCGACGCCGGCCGCCTGGTCCGCGCCGCTGCGCAGGCCTCCGGGGGCAAGGGCGGAGGCCAGCCGGGCTTCGGCCGTGGAGGGCTCGGCGACCCGGGCCGGCGCGCCGAGGCGATGGCCGCATTCCAGTCCGGTCTGGAGGAGCTGGCACGGTGATCGGACGTAAGAAGTTCTCCTTGCTGCGGCGTCGCGACGAGTTCCACAGCCACTACACCGTGCTCGACATCGGCACCGAGTTCGTCAAGGCGCTGGTGGTGAAGCGGGAGGAGGGGACAGGCATCGTCATCGGCGTCGGCAAGGTGCGCCAGTCCCTCTCCGACATGCAGTCGGGGGCGGTCGCCGACATCCAGGGCGTGATCGACAACTGCGATCGGGCGCTCACCGAGGCCGAGGACATGTGCGGGGCGATCCCCGGCCAGGTGGTGATGGGCATCGCCGGAGAGCAGGTGCGCGGCTTCAGCACCACCATGACCATGCCCCGCCCCCAGCCCCAGGCCCGGATCACCCAGGCCGACATGGCCACCGCGCTCCAGGCGGTCCAGCGCCGCGCCCTCAAGGAGGCGGTGCGCCAGATGTCCCACGAGCTGGGTGTGGCCGAGGTCAACGTCAAGCTGGTCCACAGCAGCATTACCTCGGTGCACATCGACGGCTATGCGGTGACCAACCCGCTCGACTTCCAGGGCCAGGTGCTGGAGGTGTCCGTCTTTAACACGTTCGCTCCGCTCACCCACATCGGGGCACTCCAGACCATCGCCCAGGAGCTGGACCTGGAGCTGGTGGCCACCGTCGCGGAGCCCTACGCGCTGACCCGGGGCTGCGCCACCGAGGATGTGTACGAATTCGGGGGCATCTACATCGACGTCGGCGGTGGCACCACCGACATCGCCGTGGTCCGCCGTGGCATCGAGGCGATCCGAATGTTTGCCCTGGGAGGTCGCTCCTTCACCCGCCGTCTTGCCAACGAGATGGGCATGAGTTTGGAGGAGGCCGAGCGTTTCAAGCTCGCCCACGCCGAGGGCCGGCTCCCGGCCGAGCAGGACGCCCTCGCCCGCGCCACGCTGGAGCCGACCGCCGAGGTGCTCGCCCAGGGGGTCGCGCTGACCCTCGAAGAGCTGTCCGGCAAGGAGCAGCTGCCGCCCGCGCTCTATCTGGCCGGGGGCGGGGCGTCCCTGCCCGAGGTCGCCGAGCAGCTCTCCGCCGTCGACTGGCCCGAGATGCTGCCGATGAGCCGCCAGCCGACGGTCAGGGTGCTCGGCCCCGCGGACGTCCAGGGGATCCACGATTCGACCGGCCTACTGGTCGGGAGCCAGGATGTCACGCCGATGGGGCTTGCGTATCATGCGGTGTCCCTGGAAGATGACGCGGACCAGCCGCTGGGCGGCCTGATGCGCCGCGTCATGAAGGCGATGAAGGTGTGATGAGGCCTGCTGAATGGCCAACCGACTGATCTACGTCGGCCAGGACGACGACATCTCGGATCTGGCCGGGAAGCTACAGGCTGCCAATCCTGGCGATCAGGTCGCGCTGACGGTGCCGGCCGGCGCCCAGGCCTTCCAGACCGCGCTCAACGTCCGCCTGCTGCGCAGTGTCGCCACGAAGCGCGGCCTGAGCACGACGATCGTGAGCCCGGATCCGCGCATCCAGGAGGCGGCCCAGCGCGCCGGACTCGTCGCCTTCAGCTCCGTGGCCGCGCTCGAGGGTGGGATACCGGTCCAGGCGCCTCGGCCCGGTTTCCGTCCCGGGGAGCCGTCGCCCCGTTCCCAGGCGCCGTTCCTGCCCGATCGGCCCGCGGCGACGGCGGCGACGCCGGGGGTGGCGAGGGTGCCGGCAGCGCCGCCGTTCGAGTACGTGCCCCATCCCATCGTCCCGGCGGCTGCCGCTGGCGCCGAGCTGTACGGGTCACCGCCGGCGGTCGGCGCGGTGCCGCCGGGGGTGGGGGCGGACGTGCCCGGAGTCGTCCCGGCACCCCGGACCGGGCCCTGGGGCGCACCGATCGTGCCGCCCCGGCCGCCCGCCCCGCTCGAGCACGCCCTGCCCGCAGCTCCGCCGCGTGCACCGTTCCTCCCGGCGTCGCCTGCCGGGGTGCCAGCCCGACCGGGGAGCCAGTGGACCGCCCTCTCCGACATCCCCGACGACGGGGAGGAGCCGGTCTCGCCCTGGACCGGGGCGGGGGCGGCGTTCGCGCCGGCGGCTGCCGCCGGCATGCTCGGCGCGACGCTCGCTCCTCGCGCGCCGGCGGCGGTCACCCCGCCCCCGCTGTCCAGGCCCGGCCCCTCGAGCCGCCACCTGCCGCCGACCCCGCCCCCGGCGTCCACCGCGGGACGTCTGAGCATGCCCCCGCGCAGGGTCATCTACGGTGCCGTGGTGGGTCTCCTGGCGCTCGGCGTCATCCTCTTCCTGCTCCTCGGCACCTCGGCGACGGTCACGATCACCGTGGCGGAGCCGACGCTGAGCGTCAGCCCGACCATCCAGGGGACGACGTCCACGGCCCAGGCGAGCCAGCCCAACTACATCCTGAGCAAGCAGATCACCGACACCGCGAGCCAGACCTTCCAGGCGTCGCCCACGGGGACCCAGCCTATCGCGGCGGTGCCGGCTGCCGGGCGCGTGGTGCTGAAGGCGTTGCCCGGCATTTGCTATGCGGCAGGATGCAGCCTGGAGCTCACTCAGGGAACCGAGTTCGCAACGTCTGGAAGCCCGTCCGTCCTCTTCGCGGTGAGTGCGGATACGGCGGTCGTGGTCCCACCCGGCGGTTCCGCGAGCAACTCTGTGGCGGTCGCGGCTCTTGACGGCGGGACAGCTGGCAACGTGGGACAGGACACCATCACCGCGTGGGTATGCGCACAGAGCGATCCTCAATGTCAACAGGACGAGGGCGCCGTAGCGGTCTCGAACCTGGATTCCACCACCGGTGGGGTCGACGCCTCCAGCGAGACCGTGGCCAGCGCCGCCGACCTCAGCAACTGGCAGGAGCAACTCGGCCAGGTCGAGAACCAGCTCGGCCAGAAGGCCGCTTCGGACCTGATCACCAAGGCCGGTCAGGAGAAGGTCGCCATCGACCCCAACGGCGGGGGCAGGAGCATCACCTACGTGGTCACCCCCTCGACCTTCCCCCCCGCCACCGCGGGCACGGTGATGACCGCCGCCACGGTGACGGTGACCATGACCGCGCAGGAGACCCTCTACAACCCGGCCGATCTCAATGCGGTGGTGCTCAAGGACCTGCAGGCATCGGCCAACCTCCCCGCGGGGGACAGCCTGGTGCCCAGCCAGCTCAAGCTCAGCAACATCCAGATCATCCAGGCCGGGAGCGACGGCAGCTTCGCCTTATCGGTCTCGGGTGTCGACTACTACCACGGCAAGGTCGACCTGACCCAGTTGGGGAGCAAGCTCAGCGGGCGCAGCCCCGGCAGCGTGAAGGGGATCGTCCAGCAGGCGATCCCGAACGTCCGGGGCGTGACCGTCGACGAGTCCCCGATCGGGTTCCTCTTCATGCCGTTCTCCAGCTCCAGCATCCACATCGTGGAGACCTTCGTGACCTCCAGCGGCTCCGGATCGAGTGCGAGCGGCTGAGCTGACGGCTCCGAACTGCAGCGTGAGCGCGACCTGCGCCGCCATCGGCGTCGACCTGGGCACCCGCCGGGTGGGCCTCGCCGGGGCCGATCCCACCGGCACCATCGCCACCCCCCTGGCCACCCTGGAACGCCGCCATCCCAAGTTCTGGTCCGCGCTGGAGCAAGTCTCCATCGAGCGCGGCTGCCGCCTGCTGGTGGTCGGCCTGCCCCGCCGCCTCGACGGCAGCGAGGGTGACGCCGCCGTTGCCGCACGCCGCTTCGCCGCCGACGCCGGGCGCCGGCTCGGGCTGGAGGTGACCATGTGGGATGAGTGGTTGACCACCGTCCAGGCGGAGCGGGCCCTCATCGACGGAGGTGTCCGCCGGATGCAGCGGAAGAGTACGGTGGACGCGGTGGCCGCCAGCCTGATCCTCCAGAGCTACCTCGACGCCCACCCCCGGAGGCCTTCGCCGTGAAGAACGGCCAGAGGGGCAGGCTCGGTGTGCTCTTCGCGCTCGTCGGGGTGGTCGTGGTCGTGACCCTGCTCGCCGGGGCCGTCTTCGTCTACGGCCGCATCCAGCTGGAGGCGGCGAATACCGGGACCGAAGCTCCGACGGTCATCACCGTCAAGCCCGGGGAGAGCCTCGACCAGCTGGCGAACAGCCTCGAGAACCAGGGGCTGATCAAGAGTGCCCTCTTCTTCTCGGCGTACGCCCGGATCCGGAGCGTGCACCTTCACGCCGGCGTCTACCAGGTCGATTCGGCGATGGAGGCGAGCGAGATCATCAACGTCCTGGATGGCCCGCAGTACTGCCAGCCGGTGACATTCGTGATTCCCGAGGGGTTCACGATCGAGCAGATCGCCGAGCGCATCGGCACGACCAAGGGGTTGGACATCACCCGGACGGAGTACCTCGGCGCCCTCGCCCAGAGCGGCTACACGGCACCCTTCCTCAACATCCGTCCGGCGGGCGACACCTCCCTCGAGGGATTCCTCTTCCCGGCCACCTACACGGTTCCGGACTGCGCGACCGCCCAGCAGGTGGTCCAGAAGCAGCTCACCGCCTTCGCCCAGAACGTGGTGCCCAAGCTCCCGTCGTCCCCGACCGAGGCCTACGACGATCTCATCACCGCCTCCATCATCCAGGCGGAGGCCCGGTTCTCCGCCGACTTCCCGCTGGTCGCCTCCGTGGTCAACAACCGGCTGGCGGCTCCGATGGACCTCCAGATCGACGCCATCGTGATGTACGGGCTGCACATGTCCGGGCAGCCGATGTCCCCGGCCGACGAGGCCATCGCCACTCCCTACAACAGCTACCAGAACCCCGGCCTGCCGCCCACCCCGATCGACTCTCCGGGACTGGCCACCCTCGGGGGCGCGCTCGCCCCGGCCTCGACGACGTACCTCTTCTACGTGACCGACCCGTGCGGACACAACCACTATTCGGTCACCGAGGCCGTCCACCTGCAGCAGATTTCCCAATATGGGAGCTCGTGTTGATCGGTAGGGCGGACCGAGGATGCCGGTAGCGCCACCCAAGTGGCTCCAGCTCGGTTTGATCGGATCGGGGATCGGGCACTCGCCGAGTCCCGCGATGCACCGTGCCGCGCTCCACGCCCGTGATCTCCAGGGCGACTACACCACCCTGGATGTCACCCCCGCCGAGCTTCCCGGGCTGCTCCGGCAGCTCCGCACCGGGGAGTTCACCGGCTGCAACGTCACCGTCCCCTACAAGGCGGCGCTGGCGGCGGCCTGCGACCGGCTGGAGGGCGATGCCGCGGTCTGCCAGGCCGTCAACACTCTGCTGATCCAGGACGGGGAGCTGATCGGAGACAACACCGACGCCCACGGCTTTGAGCTCGCGCTCAGCTACCAGCGCCTCCGCCCCGATCCAGGGGCTCGGGCCATCGTGTTGGGAGCGGGCGGCGCGGCCGCCGCCTGCGTGCTCGCCCTCTGCCGGATGCGGGTGGACGAGGTGGTGGTGGTGGCCCGACGTCCGGAGCAGGCGGAGGAGCTCTGCCTGCGGGTCTCGCCCGACGCCCGAGCCGTCGACTGGAAGGACACCGAGGCAGTCCGGGCTGCCGCCCGCGGGGCCGACATCCTCGTCAACGCCTCGTCGGCCGGGGTCTCCGACATCCCTGTGCCGGTGGAGCTGCTGGCCGCCGGCTGCATCGTCGCCGACCTCCGCTACCGCCCCCGTCCCGTCGACTTGGTGGCCGCCGCTCAAGCACGCGGCATCCGGGCCGCCGACGGCGTCGAGATGCTCCTCTTCCAGGGGATGCTCAGCTTCCAGCGCTGGACCGGCGTCGATCCTCCGTGGCACGCCGCCCGTGCCGCGCTGGAGGAGGCACTCGCCGGATGACCGGGTCCGCGGCGCGCCGCCTCCCCACCACCGGACGATGAACATCGCCTTCACGCTCGCCTCGGGGGCTGCGGGCGCCGCGGTGGGGCTTGGCACCGGGTGGCTCAACGTCGTCCTCGAGCGGGTGGAGGGTCTCCGCCAGGAGGAGGACGAGGAGCGCGCCGAGTACGAGGCGGAGGTTGCCAAGGAGGCGGATGCCGCCGGGGAAAGGGGCCAACAGCCCGCGTTGCCCGCACCGTGGTTGCCCGAAAAGTACGGGTGGACCTGGCTCGAGTGGGGTCTCGCCCCGGTGCTGGGCGCCTTTGTCTTCGGCCTCTTCGCGGGGCGCGAGACGCTCACCTGGGCGGCCCTCGAGACCTTCCTCTGGATGGCCGTGTTTGTCCAGATCGTCCTCTTCGACCTCAAGCACCGGCTGATCCTCGACAAGATCACCTACCCGGCCATCGTGGTGGCCGTGGTGCTCTCCGCCGTCACTCCCGGGCTGTCGTTCACCCGTTCGCTCATCGGCGGCGTGGTGATCGGCGGCTTCTTCCTGCTCTTCCACCTCATCTCGCGCCACGGCATCGGGCTGGGCGACGCCAAGCTCGGTGCCCTCATCGGCGCCGTGACCGGGCTCGGTCTGGACAGCCCCGACCATCTGCAGGCGATCTACGCGGTGACCGGCGGCGTCTTCCTCGGCGGCATCGTCGCGCTGCTCCTCCTGGTGACTCGGGTGCGGAGCCTCAAGGACCCGATCCCGTATGGGCCCTTCCTCTGCGCCGGCGCCGTGCTGGTGCTGTTCCAGAGTCTCCCCCTCACCTGACCCTCGCCCGCATGCCGCATCATTGCGGCGGTATGGCGCTTCACCTCCTGAGCGGCGAGTCCCTGGTGACCACCGAGCGGCAGCACGTCGCAGTTCTGGTGCCGGTGACCCTGGTCGCCGTGATCTGCCTCGGCCTGCCGTTGATCCTCATCCAACTGGTGCCCGACCAGGTGAGCAGCACCAACGTCAGCGGGGCAAAGGCGATTGCCGATGCGGTGGTGGCGGTGGTGGTGGTGGCCTGGTATCTGCTGCGCGTCCTGCGCTGGCGCTTCCACACGTACACCCTGACCACCCACCGGATCGTCCTCTCCAGCGGGGTGATCTCCCGGGTGACCGAGTCGATCTCCCTCGACCGGATCCAGGACACCCTGGTCCGTCGCCCCCTCGCCGACCGGCTGATCGGGGCGGGCTCACTCGAGATCCAGTCCGCGGGGCGGGACGGCACCGAGGTGCTGCGCCTTGTGCCCAAGCCCGATCGCTTCTACACCCAGATCCTCCAGGCCATCGAGAACTACCGAGTGATCGCCTATCCGGGCGCCGCGGAGCAGGAGGGGCGCGCCACTTCACCTACCCCCCAGGGGAGCGCCGGCGGGGTCTGACCGGCGCCGGGGCGGCCCGGGGCCGTGGGTTGGCGCCCGAGCTGACGGAGGATCACGGATGAAGGGCGCCATCGGCGGCATGGGAGGGGAGCCGCACACTGTGGGGGCACCCCTGCCGGCGCCTGCGAAGGGTGCCCAGCAGGGGATCTGGTCGATGGGCTTCCTCGGCCGCCGCCAGAACGCGGCCATCGTCGCCCTGTGCGCCGTGATCGCGGCAGCGCTGGACGTCCTCCAACTCAGCCGTCCCGGGTACCTGCTGGGCGGCACCCCGGACATCAGCGTCTACCTGGGGACCGCGGTCAGGCTCGTCCACGGGGCCCTTCCCTACCGCGACTTCGTGCTGGTGCAGCCTCCGGGGAGCACCCTCCTGCTCAGCCCGGCCGCCCTGCTCTCGGAGCTGGTCGGCACCCGCTGGGCCCTCGGCGTCCTCCGGCTCGGGACCATCCTGGTGGCAGCCGCGAACGTCCTTCTGGTGGGAAGGCTGGTCTGGCACCACGGACGGCTTCAGACCCTGGTCGCCTGTGGGGTGATGGCGGTCCTCCCCGCGGAGATGTACGCGCTCAACGCGGGACTGCTCGAGCCCCTGGTGGATCTCTTCTGCCTGCTCGGAGCGGCGATCGTCTTTGACGGCGGTGCGCCATCGAGCTCATGGCGGCGGTGGGTGATCGGTGGAGCGTCGGTCGGCTTCGGCGTCGCCGTCAAGCTCCCCGCGGTGGTCCCCGCGCTGGTCCTCGTCGCCGTCTGCCTTCCCGACCTGCGGCGCCGCCTGGTGCCCTTCACGGCCGGGGTGGTCGCCGGCTTCGCCCTGCCGTCGGCTGCCCTCTTCGCCGCCGCGCCGGGGTCGTTCCTCCGCGACGTGGTGGTCAGCCAGCTCGGCCGCGTACCAGGCGGGAGCCGCGCATCGGCAGTGACCCGGCTCGCCGGGATGACGGTGGGCGGAGGTGGCAACGCGGCTGTGGCCCTCACGCTGGCCGTGCTCGCGGTGACGGTGCTGGGGCTTGCGGTCCGCGGTAGGCGGATGGACACGAGCGAGTGGTTCGCCATCGCCTCCGCGCTTCTCGTCGGCGCTGTCCAGTTCGTACCGTCTCAGTACTACCCGCAGTACGCCGCGCTGCTCGCGCCCTTCCTGGCGATGAGCCTGGCCACCGCCGTCGACCGTCTCACCGGCGTCATCAGGCGGCCGGCGCTGGTGCCCGCTGTGGTGATGGCAATGCTTGTGGTGGCCCTCACCGGGCAGGTCGTCGCCGTGGAGGCCTCCTCGATCAGCGACCCCGCCGCTGCCGTCGATGCGGTCGTCCCTCCGGGGGCCTGCACCCTCTCCGATGGGCCCCGGGTGCTCATCCCCAGCGACCGCTTCGTCTCGACCGCGCCGGGCTGCACCGAGATGGTCGATGCCTTCGGCACCATGTTGAGCTTCGCGGGCGATCCGCAGGCCGGTGTCGCCGTCCTCCGGGCCGCGGTATCTCATGCGGACTACCTGGTGCTGACTGGCAGCGTCACCGGCTGGCTGACCGGTCCGTACACGCCCCTGCGGGCCCTGGTCGACGGCGGCTTCCACCTGGTGCGGTCCGGCGACCTGTGGATCTACGTGCGCGACGGCCACAGAGTGGCGTGACCGCGGCGGGGGGATGCTGCTCCGGGTGAGGGCGTATCGTGGCGCGACGAGGTCGGGCTCGCTGACCCGTAGAATCGCTGGCGCAGCCCGCGACGCCGATCGCGCCTCCGCACGAGTGAGATCCCCCCCTTGATGACGTCCCCGCGACAGACCCGGAGAGCGCCGCTCCGGTCTGCGCTGAAGTAGCGCCGATGCTCCGCTTCCTGACTGCCGGGGAGTCCCACGGGCCCCAGCTGACGGTGATTGTGGAAGGCCTGCCCGCCGGGCTGCGCCTCGACGCCCGGCGCGACATCGATCCCCACCTCCTCCGCCGCCAGGGCGGCTACGGCCGGGGCAAGCGCCAGCAGATCGAGCACGACCACGCCGAGATCGTCGGCGGTGTCCGTGGTGGCCTCACTCTCGGCTCGCCCCTCGCCCTGGTCATCACCAACCGCGATGGGGACAACTGGCGGGGACCGATGCAGGTGACCGCCGCCGGTTTCAAGCGCAAGCCGGTGAGCCGGGTCCGGCCCGGGCACGCCGACCTCGCCGGCATGCTCAAGTACGACCTGGACGATGCCCGCGACGTCCTGGAGAGGGCGAGCGCGCGAGAGACGGCCGCGCGAGTTGCCGCCGGGGCGGTGGCCATGGCGCTGCTGGCACGTCTCGGCGTCCAGGTCAGCTCGTGGGTGCAGCGGATCGGGGCCGTGGCCATCGACTGGCGCGACCTGGTGGACCCGGCGGCCGTCGAGGCGTCGCCGGTGCGCTGCCCCGACCCCGGCGCATCAGAGCGGATGGTGGCGGCCATCGACGCCGCCCGCGAGCGTGGCGACACCCTGGGGGGCAGCGCGGTGGTGACCGCCCACGGGGTGATCGCCGGCCTGGGCAGCTACGCGCAATGGGACAGGAAGCTCGACGGTCTGATCTCCCAGGCCCTCTGCAGCATCCCTTCGGTCAAGGGCGTCGAGATCGGAGCCGCCGTTGTCGCCGCCCGGTCGCCGGGCTCTCAGGTCCACGACTCCCCGAGGTACGTCGAGGGCGAGGGGTTTCGCCATCTCAGCAATCGCCAGGGCGGGCTCACCGGCGGGGTCACCGACGGCGAGCCGGTGTGGGCGACCGTCCATTTCAAGCCGATCTCGACGCTGCTCGCCCCGCTGCGCTCGGTCGATGCTCACACCGGCGCCGAGGTCAACGCCCACTACGAGCGGAGCGACATCTGCGTCGTGCCTGCCGGCGCCGTGGTCGCTGAGGCCATGCTCGGATGGGTGATCGCGGCGGCCATGACCGAGAAGCTCGGAGGCGACTCGCTCAGCGAGACGCGTCGCAACCTGGCCGGGTACCGGCGCAGCATTCGGAGGCTTCGGTGATCGCACCCGCCGCGGCCGGCTCGCGGCCGGTGGCCCTGGTCGGCCTTCCCGGGACGGGGAAGACCACCCTCGGACGGCGACTCGCCGAGCGTCTCGGCTGGGAGCTGTGCGACACCGACGCGGAGATCGAGCGCGGCACCGGGCGGAGCCCGGCCCAGATCATCGACCTGGATGGGGAGGATGCGTTCCGGCGGATCGAGCTGGCCACCGTGACCGAGCTGCTGGAACGCCCCAACGCGGTCGTCATCGCCTGCGGCGGGGGGCTCTTCGGTGAACCCGCCGCGCGCCGCCGGCTGCTCGAGGCCGCCTGGGTGGTGGCCCTCGACGCCCCCGACAGCACCCTGCTGGAGCGGCTGGGCTCGGCCTCGGACCGCCCCCTGCTCCGGGGCGACGTCAGCGGTCGCCTCGCGGAGCTGCGGCGGCGGCGGCAGCGCGCGTACGCCGAGGCCCACCTCCGCATCGACACCGACCGCACCTCCCCGGAGGAGGCCGAGGCGGCCATCCGCGCCCTGGCCGGCTCCATCCCGGTGCCGACTGCCGGCTTCGCCTACCCGGTGATCGTGGGTGAGGACGCCGTCGACAACATCGCAGCCCATCTCCCCGCCGACTCCCGCCGCGTCGCCGTGGTCACCGACCGCAGCGTCGAGGCCGCCGCCCGCCGCCTCGCCGCCCGGATCGCCGCCTCGGGCAGGGAGGCGCCCCTGGTGAGCCTCGCCGGCGGGGAGACGGCCAAGAGCTGGGTGTCAGCGGGACGGCTCATCGAGCGTCTGGCCTCGCTGGGGTTGGGCCGGCGCGACGCCGTGGTGGCGGTGGGTGGGGGCTCGGTGGGCGACCTCGCCGGGTTCGCGGCGGCGACCTACTGCCGGGGGATCGCCTGGCTCGGGGTGCCGACCACCCTCCTCGCCATGGTCGACAGCTCCATCGGGGGCAAGACGGGTGTGAACCTCCGTGCCTCCAAGAATTTGGCCGGTGCCTTCTGGCAGCCGCGGGCGGTTCTCTCCGACCCCGGCCTGCTGCGCGGCCTCCCATCCCGAGAGCTCGCCTCCGGTCTGGGGGAGATCGCCAAGTACGCGATGATCGCCGACACCGACCTCCCCGCCCTCCTCGACGCGGGGGTCGAGAGCGGCGGAGCCGGCGACGTGGAGACCCTCACCCCGATCATCGAGCGCTGCGTGGCGATCAAGGCGGAGGTGGTGGGCCGCGACCCCCGCGAATCCGGGTTGAGGGCCGTCCTCAACTACGGGCACACCGTGGCCCACGCCATCGAGGCGGCCACCGGGTACGGCACGGTCACTCACGGGGAGGCGGTGGCGGCGGGGATGCGGGTCGCCGGCAGGCTCTCCAGCGAGATGGTGGGGCTCTCCGCGGCCGATCGGGAATGGCAGGACCACCTCCTCGACCGGCTCGGCCTCCACCCTCTGCCCCCCGTCCAGCCGGCGGCCGTGCTGCGCCGGCTGGGCCACGACAAGAAGGCGGTGGGCGGCGAGGTGCACTGGGTGCTGCTGGCCCGGCGCGGCGAGCCGGTCACCGACCAGCGCGTGCCCGCCGATCTGGTGCGCGAGACGCTCGAGGAGGTGCTTCATACGAGATGACCAGGGTCCTTGTTCTCAACGGTCCCAATTTGGGGAGCCTCGGGCGCCGGGAGCCCGAGCTCTACGGTGGCCGCACCCTCGCCGAGGTCGACACCGATCTGCGTGAGCGTGCCGCGGCGATGGGCATCGACATCCGCACCGAGCAGCGCAACAGCGAGGGCGAGCTGATCGACCTGATCGAGGCGGAGACGGGGCACGCCGACGCCCTGGTGATCAACCCCGGGGCGTTCAGCCACACCAGCGTCGCCCTGCTCGACGCGCTCCGAGCGTTCCCCGGGGTGGTCGTCGAGATCCACCTCACCAACACCTTCCGGCGCGAGAGCTACCGGAAGGTCATGCTCACCGCGGAGGCCGCCGATTCGGTCATCCTGGGGCTCGGCGTCTCCGGGTATGCGGTCGCCCTGGAGGCAGCCACCCGGATGGTGCGAGAGAGAAGAGAATTGGACCAATGATCAATGCAGGCGAGCTCCGTCCCGGAGCCACGGTGGAGAGGGGCGGTCAGCTCCTCCAGGTCCTCGACTTCAACCACATGAAGCTCGGCCGGGGCACGGCCATCGTGCGCACCAAGATGAAGAACCTCCTGACCGGGGCGGTGACCGAGGAGACCTTCCGTCCCGAGGAGAAGTTCGGTCGCGCCCGGATCGAGCGCAGCGAGGCCCAGTTCCTCTACCGGGACGGGGACGCGTACGTGGTCATGGACACGACCACCTACGACCAGACCCCGCTCTCTCCCGAGCAGGTCGGCGAGGGTGCTCGCTGGCTCAAGGAGAACGTCAACCTCACCCTGCTCACCTGGGACGACAAGATCCTCGGTGTGGAGCTGCCCACCTCGGTGGATCTCGAGGTGGTCGAGACCGACCCGGGGTTCAAGGGCGACACCGCCAACGCGGCCACCAAGCCCGCCACCCTGGAGACCGGGGCCACCGTCGATGTCCCGCTCTTCGTCAACGCCGGCGACCACGTCCGCGTCGACACCCGCAACGGACGGTACCTGGAGAGAGCCTGATGGACGCACCGGCAGACGCCGCGACCAACGGGCAGAGTCCCGACCTCCGCGGTCCGCTCGGCGTGACCCGGGTGGCCAACGAGGTCGTGGCCTGGATCGCCGTCCTCACCGCCCTCCAGGTCGAGGGCGTTCACGCCATGTACCAGGCGGCGGGTCAGTCTCTGGAGCGCATCCTGCGCCGCTCCGCGGCTCACCGCGGCGCCAAGGTCGAATTGCGCGACGAGGGTACCCTCGACATCGACCTCTGGGTGGTGGTGCTCTCGGGTCACTCCGTCCCCAAGGTTGGGGCCGAGGTGCAGCAGCGCGTAGCCGACGCCGTGGAGCGGATGCTGGGCCTGGACGTGGGCACCATCAACGTCCACGTCAGCGAGGTGGTCTTCGCCTCATGAGCCGCTCCGCGGGGAGGCGGCGCCGGGGACGCGAGCTGGCGCTGCGCGTCCTCTTTGAGTTGGAGGGGACCGAGAAGGAGCCGCGCCCGGCCCTGGAGTATCAGGCCGAGGACATGGGCGCGCCCCGGGACACCGTCGAGTTTGCCCGCACCCTGGTGGAGGGGACGCTCGAGCACGTCGTCAACATCGACGCGGCGATCTCCGAGGCGAGTGTTAACTGGGACCTCGTCGACTACGGCAAGGTCGAGAGAGCGGTGCTGCGGCTCGGGACCTACGAGGTGCTCTACGAGCCGGCGACCCCGGTCGCGGTGAGCATCGACGAGTCCCTGGAGCTGGCCCGGGTGTACGCCGGCGAGGAGGCCGTCCCCCTCGTCAACGGGGTGCTGGGCCGGATCGCCCGGGAGCGGGTGTGAGCGCCGGGCGGAGCCCGGGCTGGCCCTCCGGAGGCGCCTGAGCTGATCGCTGCACCGGCCTCCCGCGCCACCGGGACGAGCCGTCCGGCCCCGGCGGCGGCGGCGTCCTTTGAGCGATCATCTGTTCGATCCATGAAAGCGCCATCGTCTCGCGTGCGCGATCCGGAGGGCCACCCGGTCGGGGGCGGCCGGCGATGAGCTTCCGCCAGGCGCTGACCGTCGCCCAGCTCACCGCCGTCATCCGCGGGGTCATCGCGCTCAGCCCGGACCTGGAGGACGTCCTGGTCGAGGGGGAGATCAGCAACCTCTCGATGCCGGCCTCGGGGCATCTGTACTTCACCCTCAAGGACGCCAACGCCTCGCTGAGCTGCGTCGTCTGGCGATCACAGCGTGCGGAGATCCCCTTCCGGCCGGAGAACGGGATGACCGTGATCGTTCACGGCCGCATCGAGGTCTACGACGCCCAGGGGCGCTACCAGCTCTACGCGGACCGGCTGGAGCCCTCCGGGATCGGCGCCCTCGCCCTGGCCGTCGAGCAGCGCCGCAGGGCACTCGCGGCCGAGGGGCTCTTCGACGAGGCGCGCAAGCGGGCGCTGCCACTCCTGCCGCGGCGGGTGGTGGTGGTGACCTCGCGGAGTGGAGCCGCGCTGCGCGACGTCCTCACCGTGGTCGGCCGGCGCGCTCCCGGCGTCGACCTGGTGCTCTCCCCGGCAACGGTGCAGGGGGAGGGGGCGGTCGAGACGCTGATCCTCGCCCTGGAACGGGCCCAGTCGGTGAGCGGAGCCGAGGTGGTGCTGCTCGTTCGGGGCGGCGGCTCCCTGGAGGACCTGATGCCCTTCAACGACGAGCGGCTCGCCCGCGCCATCCGGGCGGGCCGGCTGCCGGTGGTCTCGGGTGTCGGCCACGAGACCGACACGACCATCGCCGACCTCGCCGCCGACCGCCGGGCGGCCACACCCTCCGCCGCCGCGGAGCTGGCGGTTCCCGACTCCCGCCGGCTGGGCGCCGAGCTGGGCGCCCGCCGGGCCCGCCTCGGGGCCGCGGCGCGCCAGGAGCTCTCCGTCAAGCGGGGCGTCCTCGAACGGCAGCGGTTGCGTCTCGACAGCGCCTCGCCGCTCCGGCGGTTGCCCAGTCACCGCCAGGAGCTGGACCTGCGCGCCGAGCGCCTGCGCGCGGGCCTGCTGGCCTCGCTGACGGCCAAGCGGCGGCACCTCGACGCCGCCACGGCGCGCTTCCGCCTCGCCTCCCCGGGCCAGCGGGTGGCCCTGGAGCGCCAGCGCCTCGGCGGCCAGCGGCGGCGGCTGGCCCGGGTGGTCGGTGAGGCTCTCGTGCAGCGACGCCAGGAGGTGCGCGCCCGGCGCGACCAGCTCGAGGCGCTCTCACCGCTCCGGGTGCTGGAGCGGGGCTATTCGATCACCATGGAGGCGGCGAGTGGCGCGGTGCTGACCGACCCGGCGAGGGTAAGGTCCGGGCAGCGCCTCCGCACCCGCCTGGCTCAGGGCCTCGTGATCAGCACGGTCGAGTCGACCGGCTCGACAGACCAGGACGAACGCATGTACGATAACGGGCACGACACTCTGGAGAGAGGATGAAAGGCGACGGCAGCGAGGCCCCCGGGGTGCGACCCGCCGGTGACGACATCGAGGGGCTGAGCTACGAGCGGGCGCTCGCTGAGCTCGACCAGATCATCGAGCGGCTGGAGCGCGGCGCCGTGGCGCTGGACGAGGCCATCGCCGCCTACGAGCGGGGCGCCCGCCTGGCCCAGCACTGCGGGAGCCTGCTGGACCGCACCGAGCAGAAGGTCACCCAGCTGGTGGTCGGCGCCGGCGGGCGGATCGCGGAGAGGCCGCTCGAGCCGGAGCGCGAGGTCGTGGAGCTCCCGGCCGTCCCCCCCGGTGCCCCGCTCACACCCCTCCCAGGGCGGCGAGATGTATTGGACATCGACCCCGACGAGATCCCCTTCTGATGGCTGTGACCGCGCAGCGGCTGGACGTCGTCCTGGTGGAGCGCGGCATCGCCGTCAGCCGCGAGCGCGCCCAGGCGCTGGTCGCCGCCGGCATGGTTGAGGTGGACGGCCGGCAGGCCCGGAGCGCCGCGCAGCGAGTGGGTGAGGCCGCCGAGCTGCGGATGGTGGGGGAGGGGAGCCCGTGGGCGAGCCGTGCCGGGGAGAAGCTGGTGGCCGCCCTCGACGCCTTCGGTGTCGACTGCGGCGACCGCGTCTGCCTCGACGCCGGGGCCTCCACCGGAGGCTTCACCGACGTGCTCCTCTCGCGAGGAGCGGCGCGGATCTACGCCGTCGACGTCGGTCACGGCCAGCTCCTCACCCGTCTGGCCGGTGACCCGCGGGTCTGCATCCTCGACCGGACCAACCTGCGCTACCTGGAGACGCTCCCGGGCGAGGCCCCGACCCTGGTCACCCTCGACCTCTCCTTCATCTCGCTGCGTCTCGTGCTGCCGGCGGTGGCGCGCCTTGCACCGGGGGCCGAGGTGGTCGCCCTCTTCAAGCCCCAGTTCGAGCTGGGCCGCGACGCCGTCTCCCGGGGCGGGATCGTCCGCGACCTGGCGGCGGCGGAGGCCGGCGCCGTCGCCTTCCTGCAGTGGTGCGTGAGTGAGCTGGGAGCCTCGGGGACGGCGGGGCCGATCCCTGCAGTGATCCGCGGCACCCGGGGCAACCAGGAGCTGCTGGTCCGCTTCCTGCTGGCCGGGGCGCCGGCGGGCGGCGATGGAGTGGAGCCATGAGCAGAGGCACCATCGGTTTCCTTCTGCACCCGGGGGAGAGTCCCGAGACGGTGGCCGCCGCGGCGGAGGTTGCGGTCCGCTGTGGGTACCGGACCTGGACGACCAAGGTCCGCCCGGTCGAGGACGTCGCCGCGCACGCCGAGGGCACCGACCTGCTGGTCACCCTCGGCGGCGACGGGACGTTCCTCTTCGGGGCCCGGCTGGCCGCGCCCCGCGACATCCCCGTCCTCGGCATCAACCGGGGACGGCTCGGTTTCCTCACCGATATGGAGCTCGATCAGCTTCCGGGTGCCATCGAGGCGTTCGCCGAGGGCCGGACTTTCCGGCAACGGCGGAGCATGCTGGCGGCGGAGATGGTGCCGGGCGAGGGCGGAGTCGGGGAGGGCACCGGCGAGAGCCGCGTCCTGCTGGCGCTCAACGACATTGCCCTGAAGTCCCCCGAGGTGGTGCTGGTGCGCCTGCGGGTCGAGGCGGACGGCGAGCTCCTCGGCGAGTTCGACGCCGACGGGATGATCGTCGCCACCGCCACCGGTTCCACCGGCTATTCGCTGAGCGCAGGGGGACCGCCCATCGACCCGCGGGTGCGTGCCATCACCGTGGTCCCGCTCGCCCCGCACGCGGTCATCACCCGCCCCATCGTGCTCCCCGAGGTGACCGTGGTCGAGGTGACCGTGATGCACGGTCGAGTTCACGTGGCCGCCGACGGTCAGTACCAGGGCAATCTCATGGCCGGAGGCAGGGTTCGGATCGGTCCGGGGCCCGATCTGACGGTCGTCCGCTGTGTCGACTCCCCCTCGTTCCTCCGGCAGCTGCGGGACAAGGTCCATTTCGGTCTGCCGCTCAAGCCGGCCGATCGTGCTACCGGTGAGAGGGAGCCGCTGTGACCCGGCTCCTCGAGCTGCGCCTCCGCAACTTCGCCCTCGTGCGGGATGCGCGCCTCGACTGCGATCCCGGGTTCGGAGCCCTGAGTGGAGAGACCGGCGCCGGCAAGTCGCTCTGCATCGCGGCCGTCCGCTGGGCGCTCGGTGCCCGGGTCGATGGCGAGGCGGTGGGGGAGGGCACCTCGGTCCGGGCCGTCTTTGAGCCGAGCTCGGAGAGCGCCGTCCTGCTGGCGGGGCTCGGCATCCCCGTCGACGACCTGGTCACGCTCACCCGCGCTGCGGGGAGCTCGGGACGCTCGACCTGCCGCGTCAACGGCGCCCTCGTCTCCCAGGCGACCCTGCGCGAGCTCGGTGAGCAGCTCGCCGAGGTCACCGCTCAGGGGGCCAGTCACCGTCTGCTGCAGCGGTCGTGGCAGCGCAGAGCCCTCGACGAGTCGGGCGGCGATCCCGTCCTCGAGGCCCGGGCCGTGATGGCGGACGCCCACCGCCGGCTGCGCAGCGCCGAGGCGGCGCTCGCCGGGGCGCGTGCGGCGAGCCGTAGGACGGCCGCGGAGCTCGCCGAGGCAGAGGCGACCATCGCCGAGCTGGAGTTCCTGCGGCTGCGTGAGGGTGAGGAGGACGATCTCGGCGCGGAGCGGCTGCGCCTTCGCCACGCGACCGGCATCGCCTCTGCCGCCACCCTGCTGGGCGAGGCGGCGACCGGTGACGAGGCGGGCGCCGCCGACCTTCTCGAGCGAGCCCTGGTGGGCGTCGACGCGCTGAGCGGGGTCGACCCGGCCCTCGCCGACCTCGGCGCAGAGGGGGCCGCGCTGGCCACGGCACTGCGCGATCTCGGCGTATCGGCCCGGCGGCTGGCCGACCGGGTGGAGGTCGACCCGGTGCGGCTGGAGGCGGTCGAGGAGCGCCTCGACGCGCTGGCCCGGGTGCGCCGCCGGCACGGATCGATCCGCGCCGCACTCTCGGTGCTCGAGGGCGCCCGGAGGATCTGCGACGCCGCCCGCGGCGGCGTGGACGTCGCCGCCCTGGAGGGGGACGCCCGGTTTGCCCAGGCGGCTGCCGCCACCGCCGCGCGCCGGCTCAGCGCCGCCCGGCGCGAGGCGGCCCACGCTCTCGAACAGGCGGTCGAACGGCACCTGGCCGTGCTCGAGCTCCCCGAAGCCCGCTTCCGCGTGACCCTCGGCGTCGCAGCCGATGCCGACGGCGTCGACCTGGGCGACGGTCCGCTCCGCTGCGACGCCGACGGCGTCGACCAGGTGGAGTTCCGGTTGGCCGCCAATCGCGGCGGGGTGCCGCTGCCCCTCGACGAGGGTCCGTCGGGTGGGGAGCTGAGCCGCCTGGCTCTCGCCCTCGCCGCCGCCGGGGGCGGGGGTGGCCAGCCCCTGCTGGTCCTCGATGAGGTGGACACCGGGGTGGGCGGCGAGACGGCAGCGCGGGTTGGCGACCTCCTCGCCGACATCGGACGAGGTCGCCAGGTCCTCGCGGTCACCCACCGCCCCGAGATCGCCTCGCGCGCCGGCTGGCACCTGCTGGTCTCCCGCCTGGGAGGTGGCGGCGCCGTGGAGAGCACCGTGCGCCGGGTTGAGGGTGAGGAGCGGGTGTCGGAGATCGCCCGGATGATGTCGGGCCGGACCACCGCGGCCGCGATGGCCCGTGCCGGGGAATTGCTCCGCGAGGGGAATGCCACCGACGGGGCCCATCAGCGAGCCGGCTGAGCGCGGCGGGCTGCGGGTGCGTGTGCATCGGTGAGACTTTGGGACCGGCCGCCGGCCTCGGGTTCGACCGGCTGGGCGACCACGTACCATGGCCGCCATGAGTGAGAGCGCGCCCGCCGGCCCCCGTTCCGGGTGGCCCCGGCGCTTCCCCGTCGAGGTGGATGGATTCAGCGGCACCCTCGAGGAGCTGGTCCTCGCCGCCCAGCGCGGCGACGTCGACCTGCATGACCTCCCGGTGGCCCAGGTGACCACTCAGGTGAGCCGCCAGCTCACCGGGAGCGAGTTGGGAGGGGATCTTCGCGACGCCGCGGAGGCACTCGGGCTCCTCGCCCGCCTGCTCTCGATGAAGGCGGCGAAGGTCACCGAGGGCAATGCCGAGCTCGACGAGGAGGAGGCTGTCGTCGAGTCCGAGGCGGGGCGACGTCTCGCCGAATACCGTCTCTTCCGGGCGGCCATGGAGGCGCTCCTGCTCGAGCCCGCCGAGACGGGTGAGCGCAGCTTCCTCGGTCTGGTCGCCCCCGAGGTCCTGCCCCTGGAGCGGCTGCGCATCCCCCCCGATCGGCTTGCGGCCGCCTTCCGGCAGGTGCTCGAGCGGCTGCAGGAAGGAGCGCCGCCGGTCGGGATGATCACCTTCTCGGTCGAGGAGAAGGTCGCCTGGCTGGTGGAGCTGCTGGGCCGCGGGCCGGTGGAGTTCGAGGCGATCTTCGCCGAGGTGACCACCCGGCTGGAGGCGGTCGCCTGCTTCCTCGCCCTGCTCGAGCTGCTGAAGCGTGGCCTGGCGGTGGTCGACCAGCCCGAGCCGTTCGGGCCCATCTGGGTGCGCAAAAGTGACTGACGACCTGACGCCCCCCGCCGTACCCGGCGAGGACCCGCTCGACCCGGTGGAAGAGGACCTCGACCCGGCGGCCGCGCTGGCCAGCCTGCCCCTTGACGGGGAGGACGACGGCGAGGAGGGCTTCACCCTCGAACTGGACGACATCGGCCGCCCCCGGGTGCCTGACTGGGTGCCGGGCAGCGAACCCGAGGACCTCGCCCTGGCTCTCGAGTCGGTCTGCTTTGTGCTCAACCGTCCGGTGACCCTCGCCGAGCTCGCGGGCATACTCGGACAGCCTGCCCAGCGCATCGACCGGGCCGCCGAGTCGCTCGCCGGCCAGCTGCGCGGGCGGGGCCTGATGCTGCAGCGCCACCGCGACCAGGTGCAGCTGGTCACCCGCCCTGAGACGGCTTGGGCGGTCCAGCGAGCCCTCAACCCCGAGCGCCCGGCTCGTCTCAGCCGCCCGGCGCTGGAGACGCTCGCCATCGTCGCCTACCGCCAGCCGGTGACCCGTGCCCTGATCGAGTCGATCCGCGGGGTCAACTGCGAGGCGGTGCTCGACAGCCTGGAGCGGCGGGGCCTGATCGCAGAGATTGGCCGCGCCAGCACTCCCGGACAGCCCCGCCTCTTCGGGACGACACTCCGATTCCTCCAGCTCGTCGGGTTGGAGCGGGTCGATCAGCTTCCCCTCCTTCCCGGAGGCATCGGGCTGCCGGAGGAGCAGGAGCGGGAGTGGTCCGAAGCGCTGGCCGCTCCTCCCGAGGGCGAGCCGGCGCCGCCGGGCGAGATCTAGATGGCGACCACCCGAGAGCGACTCAATCGGTATCTCGCGCGCCGCGGAGTGGCGTCCCGGCGCGGGTCGGACAGCCTCATCGACGCCGGGCGCGTCAGCGTCAATGGCACCCGGGCTGCGCTCGGCGCCACTGTCGACCCGCGGCGGGATCGGGTCTCGGTCGACGGCAGACCGATCGCGGGCGACCAGCGCCTCGAGACGCTGATGCTCAACAAGCCGGCCGGCGTGGTGACGACGGTCCGCGATCCCCAGCGCAGGCCGACCGTGATGGGGCTGCTCCCGGAGCCGGTGCCGGGGCTGGTCCCGGTGGGACGGCTCGACGCCGACAGTCGCGGGCTGCTCCTGCTCAGCACGGACGGAGACCTGGCCCACCGGCTCACCCATCCCCGCTACGGGGTGGCCAAGCGCTATCGCGTCGTTCTCGGTCGCGGCTTGAGCGATGCCGACATCGAGCGTCTGCTGGAGGGCGTGGAGTTGGAGGACGGGCTCGCCCGGCCGCTCGGCGTTCGGCGGCCGAGCCCGGAGCGGGCGGACCTCATCGAGGTGACCATGGGCGAGGGGCGCAAGCGGGAGATCCGGCGCCTCTGCGCGGCACTGGGCGCTCCGGTCCTGGACCTGGCCAGGGTCGGCCTCGGTCCTCTCAAGCTCGGCCACCTCGAGGAGGGCAGAGTCCGGCTCCTGACTGCCGCGGAGCTCGAGGCGCTCTACGCGGCGGTGGGGATGACGGCGCCGTGACCGTTCCTGTCGTCACCGTCGACGGGCCGGCGGGGAGCGGCAAGACGACACTTGGACGCCGACTGGCCCTGACCCTCGACCTCCCGTTCATCGACACCGGCCTCTTCTACCGCGCCGTCATCGTGGCCGCGAGCCGGGCGGGCCTCGGAGCCGGAGACCTCGCCCGCATTGCCGAGCTGGCCGGGAGCGTCGCCATCGAGATCAACACCGTGCCCGACGACGACAGCTGGGAGGTCCGCGTGGACGGCATCGATCCCGGAGCCGAGATCCGCGATCCCCGGCACGCAGCTCTCCTCACCACTGTCAGCCAGCTCCCCGAGGTCCGCCGTCATCTCCTCTCCCTCCAGCGCGCACCCGCCACGCGGGGGGCGGTCGGGGTGGGGCGAGACTGCGGCACCGTGGTCTTCCCGGAGGCGGTGGTGAAGCTCTACCTGCAGGCGACGGCTGCCCTCCGCTCCGCCCGGCGCGCGGTGCAGCTCCAGCGGGACGGGGCGGCCGTCGACCCCGAGACACTCGCCGTCGAGATCTCCGGCCGCGACAGTGGTGACGCCCGGGCGATGGCCGCGGCTCCCGACGCGGTGGTCATCGACACCGGGACCCACGGCGTTGACGAGATGGTGGAGCTGGCGCTCTCCCGCTGCCGGGCGGCCGGTCTGTGACACGCACCCACCTCTCGCCGTCCGGGCTCGACCTCAACTACTGGTGGATGACGGCGGTGGCGCGCCTCATCTGCCGCGTCGTGGTGGGCGATCTTCTCGACGTCACCGGCACGGAGAAGGTCCCCGCACGGGGCGGCCTGCTGGTGGTGAGCAACCATGTGGGTACCGCGGACCCGCCGATCGTGGGCGCCTACATGCCGCGCCGCGATCTCTACTTCATGGCCAAGAGCGACTACTTCCAGTCGCCCCTCACCCGCTTCTTCATCGTCGGCTACCACGCCTTCCCGGTGGTGCGCGGCAGCGCGGACCGGGCGGCGCTCCGTCAGGCGGTGGGGTTGATGCGTCAGGGGCATGCGGTGCTCGTCTACCCGGAGGGCCACCGCAGCCCGGACGGGGTGCTGCAGCGTCCGCACCCGGGCGCCGGCTTTTTGGCCCGGACGGCCGGGGTGCCGATCCTCCCGGTGGGAATCTGGGGCACCGAGCGCGCTCTGCCCCTCGGGTCGAGGCGGCCCCGCCACGCTCCGGTGCACGTCCGCTTCGGGCGTGCCGCCCCGCTGCCCCCCGAGGACCCGGGAGGCCCGCGCCGGTCCAACCAGGAGGTCTCGGACCTACTCATGCAGCGGATCGCGGAGGTCCTTCCCCCGTCGCGCCGCGGCATCTTCGATGGGACGACGGACTACCGGGCGGTGACCCCGCCCCTCATCTGATGACCGTCGAGTTCGTCTCCTTCGATCTCGAGACCACCGGGCTGTCGCCCAAGAGCGAGCGGGTCATCGAGATCGGGGCCGTCCGTTTCCGACAGGACGGGGTGCCCATCCGCGAGCTTCAGCTCCTGGTCGACCCGGGCATCGCGGTGCCGCTGCCGGTGCAGCGGCTGACCGGTATCACGAGCGCCGATCTGGCCGGCCAGCCGTCCCCGCTCGAGGCCATGGTCCAGCTCGCCGAGTTCTGCGAGGATGCCGAGCTGGTCGGCCACGGGACCGCCTTTGACCTCGCCTTCTGCAGCCAGCTCCTCCCCGATACCTTTGGTCGGAGAGTGGCGATGGACACGCTCGAGCTCGGGCGCATCCTGCTGCCGCTCGCCGCCAGCCACAACCTCGGGGCACTGGGCCGTCAGCTCGGGCTCCATCACGAACGTCCCCACCGCGCCCTGAGTGACGCGCAGGCGACCGCGGAGCTGTTCCGATGGCTGCTGGTGGAGGCCGCCTCCCTGCGGCGGTCGACCTTCTCGGAGATGTATCGCGTGGCCGCCCAGGCGGGGACGTCGCTCGGGCACTTCTTCGACCTCGCCGTGGCCGAGCGGGGCGCGCACCCCGAACTGGAGGACGGCCCCCACCCGGGCCGCCAGGGCCTGGCGGCGGCGCCGGGTCGAGCTGCGGGAGCGGCGGACCCCGGCACCTCCGGCGCCGGGGATCCCATTCGGAGCGAGCGCGACTCGCTTCTCTTCGGGCCCCTGGCCGACGCCGCCGTTGCCCTGATCGGTCCCGGCGGCCCGCTTGCGGAGCGCCCGGGTTACGAGTATCGGGAGCCCCAGGAGCAGATGGCACGGGCCGTCGCTCAGAGCCTGGAGCGCGGCGGACGCCTCCTCGTCGAGGCGGGAACGGGGGTGGGGAAGACGCTTGGCTACCTCGCCCCGCTCGCCATCTGGATCGAGCGGGGCCGCGGCCGGGCGGTGGTCGCGACCCACACCATCACCCTCCAGGAGCAGCTCGCCGCGCGAGAGCTGCCCGCCCTGCAGCCTCATCTTCCTCGCCCGCTCGGATGGGCGATGCTCAAGGGTCGCAGCCACTACATCAGCCTGCGGCGTTTCCAGCGCCACCTCCGCCGCGGCGACATCGGCCCCCGCGGGGCGGACCTCGACGTCATCAGGTTCAAGCTCAAACTGCTGCGCTGGCTCGACCTGACCCGCACCGGCGACCGGGTGGAGCTGCACCTGGGAGCCTCGGAGCGCGAGCTCTGGCGCGCCGTCGAATCGACCGGGGATGACTGCCTGGGCGGCGCCTGCGCCAACTGGGCCAATGGCGCATGCCACATGGTCGCCGCGCGCCGGACGGCGGCGACGGCCGAGCTGGTGGTGACCAACCATGCCCTCCTGCTGAGCGACGAGTCCGCGTCAGGGCACCTGCTCGGGGATTACTCGGCGCTCGTCGTCGACGAGGCCCATCACCTCGAGGAGCAGGCCACTCAGGCGGGCGGGCACCGGCTCCGGAGCGCGGATGTCCTCCGGGCCCTCGATCGCCTCCCCGAGGTCCTGGACGCCGGTCTGGCGAGTGCCCTGGAGGCCTGCCGCGACGCCGCCAACGGGCTCTTCGGGGAGGCCAAGGGGCTGCTCGCCGAGCGCCTCGGCGGGGGAGGAGGGGCGCCGACCGGGAGCCTGAGCGTGACCGACGACCTGCTCGTCGAGCCACGGCTTCAGCCCCTGGTGCGCAACGCCCATCACGCTGTCTCCGTCCTCCGCCGGGCTGCCGAGGCGCTCCGCGCGGCGGGCCCGGCCTGCCTCCAGACGGATCTTCTCCCCCAGCCGGATCGAGAGGCGGAGGAGCTGGCGCTGGCGGCGTCCGCCCTCGAGGGGTCGGCGGGCGCCATCAACGACGTCCTCCTGCAGCGGCGGGAGGGACACGTCGCCTGGATGGAGCTCCGCGCCGAGCAGGCGGAGCTGCGCGACGCGCCGGTGGCGGCGGGAAGCGCCCTCGGGGAGGGGCTCCTGGACGCGGCCCGCACCGTGGTGCTGACGTCGGCCACCCTCGCCATCGCCGGGGACTTCGGGTTCATCCGGGAGCGGCTCGGGCTGGGGGCGCGCACCGAGGAGCTGGCGCTCGAGTCACCGTTCGACTACCTGACCCAGGCCCTCTGCATCGTGGTCACCGACATCCCTCCCTACGACGACCCCGAGTACGAGCAGGCGCTCGCGACCATCACCGCCGGGATCGGGCGGCGGCTGGGCGGCCGCACCCTCGGCCTCTTCACGGGGTACGGGGCGCTCCGGCGCGTCCGCGATCTGGTCGGCCGGCGGCTTGCCGGCAGCCAGATCTCCGTCGTCGCCCAGGGCCTCGACGGGACCCGGCGCCAGCTCCTGGCGTCCTTCGTCGAGAACCCGCGCACCGTGCTGCTCGGCACCAACACCTTCTGGGAGGGGATCGATGTCCCCGGCGACGCCCTCCAGTGCGTGATCATCGCCAAGCTCCCCTTCGCCGTCCCCACCGACCCGCTGGTCCGCGCTCGCACCGCTGAGCTGCGCGATCCCTTCGGGAGCTATGTGCTCCCCGAGGCGGTCATCCGGTTGCGTCAGGGATTCGGCCGGCTGATCCGTTCGGGCACCGATCGGGGCGTGGTGGTGATCGCCGACTCCCGCCTCCAGACCCGGGACTACGCGCGGCGCTTCCTGGCGGCGCTGCCGCCTGCCACGGTGGCACGCGAGCCGGTGTCCGGCGTGGTCGGGCGGGTCACCGAATTCATCGGCGGGACGCTCGATGGCGGAGAATCCACCCCATGGTGAAGACCGAGCCCTCTCCGGCCATGACCACGGACGTCGCCCCACGAAGTGACATCGTGGTCGCGCTCGCCCAGCTGGCACCCCGGCTGGGCGATGTCGCCGCCAACGTCACGCGCCATCTGGAGCTGATTGGGACCGCCGTCGCGGGCGGAGCGGACCTCGTGGTCTTCCCCGAGCTCTCGCTCACCGGGTACTTCCTCAAGGACCTGGTCACCGAGACCGCTCTGCGCCTCGACAGCCCCGAGATCCAGGCCCTCGCCGAGGCGTCACGGGGCGTGGACGTCGTGGTCGGTTGCATCTTGGAGAGCGACGACCACCGCTTTCACAACGCAGCCCTCTACCTCTCCGGGGGGGCCGTCGTCCACGTCCATCGCAAGGTTTACCTGCCCACCTACGGCCTCTTCGACGAGGCCCGCGATCTCGCCGCCGGCAACCGGTTCCGAGCCTTCGAGGCTCCGCTCCGTTCCGCCGGACCGCGCCGTCCCTGGCGAGCGGGCGTGCTCATCTGCGAGGACCTCTGGCACCCGAGCTCCGCGTACCTGCTCGCCCGCGACGGCGTCGACCTGATCATCTGCCCGTCGGCCTCCCCGGGCCGCGGCGTCGGGTACGGATCCGAGATCGGAACCGCCCAGAGCTACGACGTGATCACCCGCACTTATGCCCAGCTCTTCACCGCCTACGTCGTCTACTGCAACCGGGTCGGCTACGAGGACGGCATCAACTTCTGGGGAGGCTCGCGGGTCGTCGACCCCGAGGGACGCTTGGTCGGCGAGCCGGCCGGCCGCGACGAGGGGATGCCCCTCCACCGCCTCGACCTGGCGGCCCTCCGGCGGGCGCGGATCGCCAACCCGATGCTCCGCGACGAACGCCACGACATCGTCGACGCCGAGTGCCACCGCCTGCACCGCCGCGAACGTGACTGAGACCGCGGACGGACTGAGCCGCCGCGACGCGGCGGACGCGCTGACCGTCGACTGCCCCCTGGTCACGGAGATCCTGACCGGATTTGTCCGCGAAGAGGTGCGCAAGGTGGGCTTCGAGCGCGGCGTGGTCGGGCTTTCCGGCGGCATCGACTCCGCGCTCACCCTGGCCGTGGTCTGCCGGGCCCTCGGCCCGGACAATGCGATTCCGGTGTTCATGCCGTACCGGGCGAGCAGCCCCGCGTCGGAGCGCGACGCCCGCCTGGTCGCCGCCCAGCTGGGCACCACCCCGCTGGTGGTCGACATCTCCCCCCAGATCGACGCCTACTTCGAGCGCAATCCCGACGCCGACCGCAACCGTCGCGGCAACAAGATGGCCCGGGAGCGGATGTCCATCCTCTACGACCTCTCGCTGGCGCGGACGGCGCTGGTGATCGGGACCTCCAACAAGACCGAGCTGCTGCTCGGCTACGGGACCATCCACGGCGACATGGCCCACGCCCTCAACCCGCTCGGCGACCTCTACAAGACCCAGATCTTCGCCCTCGCACGGTACCTAGAACTGCCCGCCGCGGTGATCGAGAAGGCCCCCTCCGCCGACCTCTGGGAGGGCCAGTCGGACGAGGACGAGCTGGGCTTCGAGTACGCCGCGGTCGACCAGCTGCTCCACCAGATGATCGACGAGCGCCGCACTCGGGCCGAGCTGCACGCCTCCGGCTTCGACGACGCCTTCGTCAAGCTGATCCACCGCCGGGTCCGGGACAGCCAGTACAAGCGCCGGCCACCGCTCATCGCCAAGCTCTCCAACCGGACCATCGACCGCGACTTCCGCTACCCCCGCGACTGGGGCCGCTGACGAACACGGAAACCCCGGAGGGGGCCCTGCTCACGGTCCTCGCCACGCCGATCGGCAACCTGGAGGACGTCAGCCGGCGCGCCGAACGTGCGCTGCGCGAATGCGACGCCGTGGTCGCCGAGGACACCCGCCGCACCCGCATCCTGATGCGCTCGCTGGGCATCGAGCGGCCGGTGATATCGCTGCCCGCCTTCGACGAGGAGCGCCGGATCCCCGCCCTGCTGGCCAGGCTGGAGGCGGGTCAGCGCCTCACCCTCTGCTCCGACGCGGGCACGCCCGCGGTCAGTGACCCAGGCAGCCGGCTGGTCGCCGCCGCCCACCGGGCCGGGATCACGGTCACCGTGGTCCCGGGACCGAGCGCGGTCACCGCCGCGGTGAGCGGCAGCGGCCTGGGCGGGGGCGGTGGCTTCGTCTTCCTGGGTTTCCCGCCACGCTCCCCCGGCAAGTTGCGCCGCAAGGTCGAGGCGGCCCTCGGGCTGGGTGTGCCGGTGGTCCTCTTCGAGGCCGCCAACCGCCTGGCCAAGACCCTGGAGCTGATTGAGCCCCTCCTCGGCGACCGAGCGGTCGTGGTGGCCCGGGAATTGACTAAAGTCCACGAGACCTTCCACCGCGGCACCGCCCGGGAGCTGGCCGAGGAGCTTCGCCGGGAGCCCCCACGGGGCGAGTGCACAGTCGTGATCGGGACATGAGCAGCACCTTCTACGTCACCGCCGCCATCGACTATGTCAATGGCGACCCACACCTCGGCCACGTCTACGAGAAGGTCGCCTGCGACGTGCTCGCCCGCCATCACCGGCTGCGCGGCGATGACGTCCGCTTCACGGTCGGGACCGACGAGCACAGCCAGTCGGTGCTCCGGGCCGCCCGGGATCGCGGGGTCAGCCCCGAGGAGTTCGTGGCCGCTCAGGCGGAGAGGTACCGCTCCCTCTGGGCGTCGCTGGACATCGACTACACGGCCTTCGTGCGCACGAGCAGCGACGCCAACCGGCGCAGCACCGAACGCCTGATGCAGGCCGTCCACGACGCCGGGTTCATCTACAAGGGCTGGTACCGCGCCTGGCTCTGCCCCTCCTGCGAGCGCTACTACTCCGACAAGGAGCTGGTCGCGGAGCTGTGCCCGGTTCACGAGCGCCCGGTCGAGCTGGTGGAGGAGGACAACTACTTCCTCCGTCTGAGCGACTTCCAGGACCGTCTCCTCGAATACCTGGAGAAGCACCCCGGCTTCCTGGTCCCCGAGTCGCGGCGGAACGAGATCCTCCAGCTCATCCGGGGGGGGCTGGAGGACGTCAGCATCTCCCGCGGCTTCTCGGACTGGGGCTTCCCGCTCCCCTTCGACCCCTCCCAGGTGGTCTACGTCTGGTTCGACGCGCTGATCGCCTACCTCACCGGGGTCGGCTACGCCTCCGACGACGAGGAGTTCGCGCGCTTCTGGCCGGCCGACGTCCACGTCATCGGCAAGGACATCACCCGCTTCCACGCGGTGATGTGGCCGGCGATGCTGATGGCCGCCGGCATCCCGCTCCCTCAGCGGGTGCACGCCCACGGCTTCATGACCCTGGGCGGCGAGAAGATGAGCAAGACTCGCGGCGTCTTCGTCGAGCCCACCGCTCTGGTGACGCAGTTCGGCAGCGACGCGGTGCGCTACGTGCTGATGGCCGAGATCCCCTTCGACCGCGACGGCGACTTCTCGATGGAGAGCTTCGTCGACCGCTACAACGCCGACCTCGCCAACGACTACGGCAACCTGGTGTCGCGTACCGAGAAGATGGTCCAGCGCTACTTCGATGCCCGCATGCCCGGGCGGGGAGGGGAGGAGCCGATCGACGCCGATCTGCGCCGGCTCGCCGCCGCCGTGGTGCCCGCGTACGACCAGGCCATGGAGGGCCTCGATTTCACCGCGGCCCTCGCGGCGGTCAAGAAGCTCGTGGCCCGGGCCAACAAGTACATCGAGGAGACCGCCCCCTGGAAGCTCCGCAGCGCGGAGGATGACCGGCTCGGCACCGTCTGCGCCGAGCTGCTCGAGGCGGTGCGGGTGAGCACCCTGCTGCTGCACCCCTTCATCCCCCGGGCCACCGCTCAGGTCGCGACCGACCTGGGCATCGAGCTGGGCGGCGACCGGAGCCGGGCCGTTCGGGCGTGGCCGGAGCTGCACGGGGGGGATCCGGTCGGGGTGGGCGAGATCCTCTTCCCCCGATTGGATCGTGAGGCGATCCTGGGCGGGAGATGAGCGAGCTGCGCCCCGCCGCCGCGAGCCACACACCCCTCGTCGACAGCCACTGCCACCTCCAGATCCTCGCCGAGCGCGACGGAGCGGCCGGCGTCGAGCGGGCGCTGGAGCAGGCGGTGGGCGCGGGGGTGGTGCAGATCGTCTGCCCGGGCCTCAACCTCGAGGACAGTGACCGTTGCCGGGAGGTCGCGGAGGCGTATCCGGGGGTGTTCTTCACCGTCGGCTGGCACCCCCATGAGTCGGCCGCCCCCGATCGAGCCCAGCTCGACGCGCTCGATCAGCTGCTCCGGCACCCGCGCGCGGTGGGCGTCGGTGAGGTGGGGCTCGACCAGTACTGGCGACCGGGGTACCACGAGACGTCGCTGCAGGTGCAGCAGGCCGCTCTTCATCAGATGCTGGAATTGGCGCGTGCCCACTCCCTGCCCGTGGTCATCCACGATCGTGACAGCCACGCCGAGGTGCTCGCGGCGGTGGATGCGGTCCCCGGTGTCCGGGGCGTCATGCACAGCTACACCGGCGATCCGGCGCACGCGCGGAGCTGCCAGAAGCGCGGCTTCCTGCTCTCCTTCTCGGGGATGGTGACCTTTCCCCGCAGCGAGGGCATCCAGGCCGCGGCTCGCGAGGTCGACGCTGACGGGTATCTGGTGGAGACCGACTCGCCCTTCCTCGCGCCCGTGCCCCACCGGGGGCAGCCCAACACCCCCGCCTTCGTGGCAGCCACCGCGGCAGCGGTGGCGCGGCTGCGCGATGTCGACCTGGCCGAGGTGGCGGCGGAGACCACCGCCAGCGCGCGACGTCTCTTCGCCCTCCCCGCGGACGACCTCCTCCGTGGCTGACCGGAAGACGCGTCTCGCGGGAGCCGGGCCGCTCCGCGTCCGGAGATGGAAGGGGTGAGCGCGGTCACCCGCCCGCTCGATCTCACCGACCCGGGAACGGTGACCAGGGTGGCCCGCCAGGCCGGGCTCTTCGCCAAGCGCCGGCTCGGCCAGCACTTCCTGGTGGATCGGGGCGCGCTCGAAGCCATCGTGGAGGCGCTGGACCCCTCGGCCGATGACACCGTCTGGGAGATAGGGCCGGGGATCGGGGTGCTGACCGCCGAGCTGGCGCAGCGGGCCAGGCGCGTGGTCGCGGTGGACCTGGACCCCGCCTGCATCCGGGCCGCCAGGGTGACCCTCCGCGGGCTCGCCAACGTCGAGCTGATCGAGGGGGACGCGCTGCGATCGGACGCGGCCACGCTCGGCCTCCCCGACGAGCATCTCGCCGCCGGCAACCTCCCCTACAACCTCACCGGCGCTTTGCTCGGCCACCTCTTCGAGGCGCCGATGCCTCCGCGACGCGCGGTCTTCCTGGTCCAGCGCGAGGTCGCCGCCCGGATCGCCTCGCCCCCCGGGGGGTGGAGCCTGGCCACGGTGGCGGTGCGTTCGATCGCGGACGTCGAACGGGTTCGGGACGTGCCGCCGGCGAGCTTCATGCCCGAACCGGCGGTGGCGTCGAGCATCATTCGCATGCATCCCGCCCGGCTGATGCCCGAGGCGGAGAGGAGAGAGGTGCTCCGACTGGCTCGCGCCGCCTTCCAGCTGCGTCGCAAGACCCTCCGCCACGGCCTGGGCCGAGCCCTGGGCGACCGCGCCGACCTGGTCGAGGCGGTGCTGGCCCACTGCGGCGTGGACCCGGGGCGCCGGCCGGAGACGCTCGATCTCGACGAATGGCGCTGCCTGGCCCGAGCCGCGGGGGAGATGGGATGAGCGAGGACCGGATGCCCCCGCGGCCCGAGCACGCCGCGCCCCTGCACGCGGTCCGCCCCGCGGTGCCACCCCACCCCGACGACGCCGCCGGCTTTGCCCGCGTGCTCCGCCGGCGGGACTTCCGCTTTCTCTGGGGAGCCCAGTGCGGCAGCCAGCTGGCTCAGAACTTCATCCAGTTCGCGCTCCTCGTCGTCGTCTACGACCTGACCGGCCTCACCACGGCGGTGGCGGCGGTGGCGGTCGCCTTCACCTTTCCCGGGGTGCTGCTCTCCGCCCCCGCCGGTGTCTACGCCGACCGCCACGACAAGCGGTCGCTGATGATGCTCACCAACCTGCTCCGAGCCGGGCTCCTGGTCCTCATACCGGTGACCCAGCTGATCCCCTTCCTCCAGCACCAGGCGTGGCCGCTGCTGATCATCACCTTCCTCTTCAGCTCGGTGGGTCAGGTCTTCGCTCCGGCCGAGGCGGCCAGCATCCCCTCCCTGGTGAGCCGCGAGCAGATCCAGGGCGCCATGTCGCTCTTCATGACCACGGTGATCTTCACCCTCCTGCTCGGCAGCGTACTGGCGCCCATCTGCCTGATCCTCTTCGGGGACCTCGTCCCCTTCTACATCGCGGCCGGGCTGTTCGCCCTGGCCGCCCTCTCCTGCTGGCGGATCGGCGCGACACTGCGGGCGGTCGCGCCGGGGGCAGGTCGCAAGACCCACGCCTTCCGGGAGTTCCAGGACGGCCTCGGCATCCTCCGCCGGGGGCCGGCGCTGCGCTGGGGGATGATCCAGCTCGGGCTGGCGCTGATCATGGTCTTCACCATCTACGCGCTCGGCGCGCCCTACCTGCAGAAGGTGCTGCACCGCTCGCCGAATGACATCTCCATCGTGTTGGGCCCGGCCATGATCGGGCTGGTGGCGATGGCGGGGGTCCTCGGCCAGCATCTCATCACCCTCCGGCGGCGCTCGTTGAGCGTCGTCGCCTTCGTCACCACCGGGACCTGCCTGGTGGCGATGGGCGTCTTCCCCCCGGTCTTCCAGCACATCGGCATCACCGGGCTGCTCACCCCCGCCGTGGTGTTGCTGGCCCTCGTCTTCGGTGGTGCTCTGGGGGCGATCCTGATCCCCGCCTTCACCGTTCTGCAGGAGGGCACCACGGAGGAGTCACGGGGCCGGATCTTCGGCGGCGTCTTCACGGTGATCAACGCCTCCATCGCCCTGCCGCTCCTCGCCTTCGGTGGTGCCGTCGACCTCTTTCATTCGGTCACCGGCGTCGTCGACGTCTTCGGCGCCCTGGTGATCTCCGCCGGGCTGAGCTTCCGGTTCATCTTCTGGAGCCGGCTCGCCGTCCTGGACCACCCCGGCGCGGCGGACGCGACATCCGAAGGAGCGACTTCCAGCCCTTGACACGGCCGTGCAACGGCGGGGTCGCGGTGCCATGTCAGGTCCTGTCCATTTCCACACCGGTGCCAAAGTCGGGGAACTCCGCGAGCGGTGGCCGCCCCTTGGGGGCACCGGCTCGGGGAGAGTGGAGGCGCAAGGGGAGAGATGCGAGCCATCGTGACGTGTGAGTGCTGTGGTTATCGCCAGGCGGTGGCCCGCCCGATCCGTCGCCCGGAGCAGTTCCACGTGATCTGCCACGGCTGCGAGGGAGTGCTCCTCGTGGAGGTCACGAGCGCCGATTTGAGGCAGGCTGACAAGCCGGCCACGGCCCGCGCCCCCCACGCCGCCGGCGGCGTGGGCACCCCCGTCTGAGCGGAGGCAATCCGCGGGCCGGCTCGGCGGGACCGTCCGCACGCGGTATCATCCCGCCTGACCTGCGTGGGTGCGCGGGCGCATAGCTCAGTTGGTACGAGCGCAGCGTTGACATCGCTGAGGTCTCAGGTTCGATCCCTGATGCGCCCACGTCCGCCGGAGAACGGCACTCGCTCCGCTCTGGGCGATGCGACCTCGTCGCCGGACGTGGGGTCCCGTGGGCGATCGTGGTGTCGCCGTCCATTCACCGGACGTCACAACCGTTGCACTCGATGTCGCGGAAGCCACCAGGTCCGCAAAGCACGTGCGCAGCGCCTCCGGCTCCTCGTACACCACGCTCCTGAGCGCCAATACCTGCGCAGGCAAATCGTCACAACTGGATTTTCCGAACACCTTTCCCACAAGCCGCGAGAGGCTGGTGAGATGGGCGTTGACCGGTTGTCCACAGTGTGCACACCTCTGCAGCTTCCGCTGGCGCGCCGATAGGCGGACTTCTCACACACCTGTTCTTTGCAAACGTGAAATCGGATGTTGACAGCCGAGCAGAGGGCAGTCGTAGACTGGCCTGACTCATGGAGGTGGGTGTGCGACACGCGACTCAAGGTCGCCTGCCGGCGGTGCGATTGTGCGCTCGACGGGGGTGTGGCCAACCGGTGAAGAAGCCGACCAACAAGTACTGCAGCGTGCATTGCTGCGCCATCGATCCCGAGCGACTCGAGCGTCTGCGGGCTCAGGCGCAGCGCGGCTCGCGACGCACCGTGCTCCCGCTCGCCCACCAGCTCTCACTGGAGATCTGGGGCTCGTCGCTTGCCAACCCGGAGGCCGAGATCGACATCCTGGGCGAGGGCCGCGAGGACGTGCCGCGGGGCATGTCCCGCCTGGTCGTCTGACCCTTCCGCGCGGGGGCCGTTCGCGCCTCTCGTCAGGTCCGGGCCCTTCTGTGGGCCAGGCCCCGCAGCCCGCGTGACCCGGAGGCATCGCTTCCGTACAATGCGGCCACCATGCCCGATGAAGTCGACGATGCCGCCGAGGCCGGTCCGCCCCTGGAGGCCCCGGTCGACCTGACCCTGGACATCCTCCGGCACAGCGCCGCCCACCTCATGGCGGCAGCGGTCTGCGAGCTCTTCCCGGGGACCCAGTACGATGTCGGTCCGTCGATCGAGGACGGCTTCTTCTACAACTTCCTGCTCCCCGAGGACCGTCATCTCACCGACGGAGACCTGGCGGCCATCGAGGCGCGGATGGGTGAGCTGGCGAAGCGGCGGGTCTCCTATCAGCGCGAGGTGCTGCCGCGGGACGAGGCACGGCGTCTCTTCGAGGAGATGGGGCAGAAGTTCAAGGTCGCGATCATCGATCGCCTCGCCTCGGACGTCAGCAGCGTGAGCGTCTACCGCACCGGCGACTTCCTCGACCTCTGCCGGGGACCGCACGTCCCGGATAGTGGCGCCCTCACGACCGTCAAGCTGCTCCGCGTCGCCGGGGTCTACTGGCGCGGCGACGAGCGCAATCCCCAGCTCCAGCGGGTCTACGGCACCGCCTGGTTCAGCCCCGCCGACCTCGCCGCCTACCTGGACCGCCTCGCCGAGGCCGAGCGGCGCGATCACCGCCGCCTGGGGCGCGAGCTCGAGATGTTCCACTTCGACGCCTCGGCCCCGGGCATGCCCTACTGGCTGCCCAACGGCGTCATCGTCCTCAACGAGCTGATCGACTTCTGGCGCAAGGACCACCGGGCCCGCGGCTACCACGAGGTCATGACCCCGCTCATCAACGAGAAGGCCCTCTGGGAGACGTCGGGTCACTGGGACCACTACCGCGACGACATGTTCCTCTTCCCGGTGGACGAGCAGACCACCTACGGCCTCAAGCCGATGAACTGCCCCAATGCCCACGTCATCTACAACCTCCGGCGTCACAGCTACCGGGAGCTGCCGCTCCGCTACTCGGACATCGACCCGCTGCACCGTTTCGAGCGCTCGGGGACACTGCATGGACTGCTGCGCGTGCGCAAGTTCATGCAGGACGACGCCCACATCTTCGTCACCGAGGAGCAGATCGAGGAGGAGTACGCGCGCATCCTCGAGATCACGCGCATCTACTACGGGATCTTCAACCTCGAGTACTCTCTGCGGCTCGGGACGCGACCCGCCGACTTCATGGGCGACCCGGAGACCTGGGACCGAGCCGAGGCCGCGCTGCTGCGCATCCTGGAGGCGAACGAGGGGATTCCCTTCACCGTCGAGGCGGGGGAGGGGGCCTTCTACGGGCCCAAGATCGACATCCTGATGAAGGATGCGATCGGCCGTTCCTGGCAGACGGGCACGATCCAGCTCGATTTCCAGCAACCCCGCCGCTTCGGCTGCGAGTACATCGACGCGTCCGGTGCACCGCGCACTCCGGTCACCATCCACCGCGTCATCTACGGATCCCTGGAACGCTTCATCGGCATCCTCCTCGAACACTTCGCGGGCCAGCTGCCTCTCTGGCTGGCTCCCGTCCAGGTCGAGGTGGTGCCGGTCCAGGACGACGTCGAGGCGGTCATGGACTGCGCTCGGAACCTGGTGGAGCGCCTCGAGGCGGCAGGGCTCCGCGCCGCGGTCAGCGATTCTCCGGGCAACCGGATGCAGGCGCGCATCCGCGACGCCGAGCTGCGCAAGGTGCCGTACGTGGTTGTCGTCGGCAAGCGCGACGTCGAGCGCGGCGACGACGTGGTCACCGTGCGCGACACGCGCCGCGGTGGGACGGAGCAGCGGAGCGCTCCCGAACTCATCGCCCTGCTCGGGGACGAGGTCGCGAGCCGACGGCCGAGCTGAGCGCGCGGGGCGACCCGCGCCCGGCATTGCAGGGTGGTCGAGAGCGGTGACCCGCCGCCTCCGCCGGCTCGCCGATGTCGTCGCCGAGCTGGAGCCCGGCGCGGATCCCGCCGTCCTGGTGGCGAGCGGCGAGATCGAGGTCGACGGCTTTGCCGTCACCAATCCCGAGGCGCGCGTCTCCGCTGCTGCGCGGGTCCGGCGCCGGCGCCCGGTCGGCCTGCGCGGGGAGGCCAAGCTCTCCGCTGCGCTGGCCGCCTTCGACATCGACGTCCTCGACCGGGTGGGCCTGGACGTCGGCGCGGCTGCCGGGGGCTTCACCCGGGTCCTGCTGGGTGCGGGTGCGCGGCGCGTCTACGCCGTCGACGTGGGTCATGGGCAGCTGCTCGGCTCGCTGCGCCAGGACCCCCGTGTGGTCAACCTGGAGGCGACCAACGTGGCCGATCTGACTCCGGTTCTCGTCCCCGAGCCGGTCGAGGTGGTGAGCATCGACGTCTCCTACCTCTCCCTGAGCGCCGCGGCCGCACAGCTCGATCGCATCCACCTCGCTCCACGGGCGGAGCTCGTCGGGCTGGTCAAGCCGATGTTTGAGCTCCGTCGGGCGACGGCTCCGGTCGACGACGCCAGCCTGGCCGGCGCTTTGGCGGTCGCCATCGCCGGGGTGGAGGCGGCGGGCTGGCAGGTGGTCTCCAGCATGGCCTCGCCCGTCCTGGGGGCCCATGGCGCCCGCGAGCTGCTCCTCCATGCCCGGTGGAGGGTGCCGGAGCCCAGAGGGGAGGATGGGCCGTAGGCGGCCCGCAGTGGTCTCATGGGGGGAGCCTTATGCCTGTGACGAGCATTGGCGGGGTGAGGTGAGCGCGGCTTGGCCGCGCCACCGAGGGGCGGCGAGCCCCTGTGAAGACACGGGGACCCCACGCGGCCTGCCGCGTGGGGAGGCCCGTGGTATGCTCCGGCGCTGGACGCGTAGTGCGCCGCCAAGAGGGTCCGCGAGAGCGGCCCCACCTTCCGGGTCCGCCTTGAAGGTCCAGCCCACCCAGCCTGGATAGCGGAAGCTATCCGTTTTTTGTTTCAGCCGATTTTTCGGGAGGTCCCACCCCATCGCATTCCGAGAGCTGCGGGTCAACGACCAGATCCGGTTGCCCATGGTCCGACTCTTCGACGACACCACCCAAGAGGCCTTCGGCATCGTTGCCATCGAGCGGGCAAAGCAGCTCGCCCTCGAGCGCGAGCTGGACCTCGTCGAGGTGGCGCCCCAGGCCCAGCCCCCGGTGTGCCGGCTGATGGACTACGGGCGGTTCAAGTTCGAGGCGCTCAAGCGGGAAAAGGAGAGCCGGCGCGAGCACAACGTCATCACCGTCAAGGAGATGAAGCTCCGGCCGAAGATCTCGGAGCACGACTTCCAGACCAAGTTCGGCTACGTCAAGCACTTCCTGGAGGACGGGGACAAGGTCAAGCTGACCATCGTCTTCCGGGGACGCGAGCTGGTTCACCAGGAGTACGGACGCAAGCTGCTCGACCGGATGGCCGAGGAGCTGCGCAACCTGGCGGCCATCGAGCGCAATGCCCTCGTCGAGGGCCGGAACATGACCATGATCCTGAGCCCGGCACACAAGAAGCCGGTCAAACCTGAGACCACGCGAGCGGAGGACGACCGGGACCACGAAGCCGATGCGGTGAGTGACGAGCCGGTCGTTGAAGGGAGCCAGCCAGATGCCCAAGATTCGCAACCATAGGGGTACAAAGAAGCGCTTCCGCGTGACCCCCACCGGCAAGGTGATGCGGCGCCACGCCAGTCAGTCGCACATCCTGGAGAAGAAGAGCCAGAAGCGGAAGCGGCTTTTCGCGGGCGAGTCGGCGGTGTCGCATGCCGATCTGCGCCAGATCCATCACAACGCCCCGTATCTGTAAGGAGGTCCCGTCATGGCCAGGGTCAAGCGGGGAGTAACCCAGCGCGCTCGTCACAAGCGGGTGCTCGATCGCGCCGAGGGAATGCAGGGGAGCCGCCACCGGCTGCACAAGTCCGCCAACGAGGCGGTGATGCACTCTCTGGCGTACGCATATCGCGACCGCAAGCAGCGGAAGGGCGACATGCGCGGCCTCTGGATCGCCCGGATCAACGCGGCCGCCCGCCAGAACGGGTTGCCCTACAACCAGTTGATGCACGGTCTGAAGTCGGCCGGCATCGACATCGACCGCAAGCAGCTGGCCGACCTCGCCGTCACCGACACCGACGCGTTCAACCGTCTGGTTGGGGTGGCCAAGGGCGCGCTCTCCGCCGCCTGACGGCGGCTCGTGCGACCAGCGGAGAGAGACGCTGACTGAGGGCGTGGTCACCGACGACCTGCACGAGGTGCTGCGGCGCGGGCTGGAAGCGGTGCGCGCCGCCGTCGACCTGGCTTCCCTCGACGAGGCACGGGCCCGGTTCCTCGGCCGCGGCGACGGCGAGCTGACCCTGATGAGGCGCCGGATCGGCACCATCGCCGACCCCGACGCCAAGCGCCAGTACGGCCTCTCCGTGAATGAGGCGTGCCGCCGTCTCGAGGAGGATGTGGAGGCCCGCCGCGCCCAGCTGGAGCGGGAGCGGCAGGAGGTGGCGGTCGCCGCCGAGGCCCTCGACCTGACCTGGCCGGCCCCGCCGCTCCGGCGCGGGCACCTCCACCCAGTGACCCGGATGACCCGGGAGATCCGTCGGGTCTTCACCCAGCTCGGATACCTCACCCTGAGCGGCCCGGAGGTGGAGTACGACCGCTACAACTTCACGCTCGTCAACATGCCGCCAGGGCACCCGTCCCGCGACACCCAGGACACCTTCTACATCGACGACTCCCGGCTGCTCCGCACCCAGACGTCGCCCGTGCAGATCCGCGCCCTGGTGGCCCTCGGCGCCCCCCTCCGGGTGATCGTTCCGGGCAAGGTCTTCCGCCGCGACAACGACCCCACCCACTCGCCGGTGTTCCATCAGGTGGAGGGGCTGCTCGTGGACGAGGGGGTGACCGCAGGCGATCTCAAGGGGACCCTCGAGTTCTTCGCCCGCTCCATCTTCGGAGCCGAGCGCGCCATCCGGCTGCGGCCTCACAACTTCTCTTTCACCGAGCCCTCGCTGGAGCTGGACGTCTCCTGCATGGTCTGCGAGGGAAAGGGCTGCCGGCTCTGCAAGCACAGCGGTTGGATCGAGGTCCTGGGCAGCGGCATGGTTCACCCGGACGTGCTCCGCAACGGGGGCGTCGACCCGGAGCACTACACCGGCTTCGCCTTCGGCTTCGGCATCGAGCGGGCCGCCCAGCTCGCCTACGGGATTGACGACGTGCGCGTCCTCTACGAGAACGACGTCCGGCTGGTGGGTCAGGGATGAAGATCTCCCTCGAGTGGCTCCGGGAGTACGCGGATCTCGACGCTCCCGTCGATGAGCTGGTCCGTCTCCTGGTCGACACCGGCACCGAGGTGGACCGTGTCGAGCGGGTTGCCGACGGCACCATCGTGGCCCGGGTTCTGGATCTGGCCGCCATCCCCGAGTCGACTCGCGGAGTCCGCCTCGCCGACATCGATGTCGGCGACGGCAGGACGGTCCGCCTGGTCACCGGGGCACCCAACGTGAAGGTCGGGGACCTGGCTCCCTACGCCCCACCGGGCACGGTCCTTCCGGGCTTCCCCGAGCCGCTCGGAGTTCGGTCGATGTTCGGCGGCAAGTACAGCTCGCCCGGGATGCTGCTCTCGGCCGTCGAGCTGGGGATCGGCGAGGACGCCGCCGGGCTGCTCATCCTGGAGCGGGGCAGGCCGGGCCAGCCCCTCCACGAGGTCGTCCCCCTGGACGTCGTCTTCGACGTCGAGGTGACCACCAACCGGCCCGATTGCCTCTGCCACGTCGGGATCGCGCGCGAGCTGGCCGCCGCCCTCGGCGAGCCGCTTCGCGAACCCTCCGCGACCGTCCCCGAGGGACTCCTCTCCGCGTCCGCGTCGAGCCAGCGCGCCCGCGTGCGCATCGAGGATCCGGTGGGCTGCCACCGCTTCACCGCGGTGGTCATCGAGGGGGTGGTGGCAGGGGAGTCCCCGGATTGGCTCAAGCGGCGGCTGCGTGCCATCGGCCTCCGCCCGATCAGCGGGTTGGTGGACGTCACCAACTACGTGACCCACGAGCTCGGCCATCCCCTTCACGCCTTCGACATCGAGCGTGTCGCCGCCCTGGATGGCGGGGGGCGCCCGGTCACCCTGACGGTGAGGCGAGCCCGCACCGGCGAGAGCCTCGAGTGCCTGGACGGGACGACCCGCTTCCTCGACCCCGCGGACATGATCATCGCCACCGGCGGTGTCCCGATCAGCCTGGCCGGGGTCATCGGCGGTGCGTCGACTGCCATCGGCGACACCACCCGCGCGGTGCTCCTGGAGGCGGCCAACTGGGAGCCGACCGCGATCCGGGCGACCTCCCGCCGCCACGCCATCCGGACCGACGCCTCAGCTCTCTACGACAAGGGGTTGCCCGACGATCTCGCCCCCCTCGCCCTCGGAAGGGCCGCCGCGCTGATCGCCTCCATTGCGAGGGGGCACGTGCTGAGGGCCCCGATCGACGAACATCCCTCGCCCCTGCCACCCCTGGAACCGGTCACGGTCACCGGCAAGTGGCTCGGGGGTCTGCTCGGCTATCCCGTCGACGTCCACGAGGCGTCCAGCACCCTGGCCCACCTCGGCTTCGCGGTGGAGCAGGAGGGGGACCGGCTCACCGTCCATCCTCCGTACTTCCGGCGTGACGTCCACATTCCGGAGGACATCGCCGAGGAGGTGGGCCGCGGCCTTGGCTACGCGCGCCTGCCGAGCACCCTGCCCGGTCATCGCACCGTGGTCCACCAGCTGGCCTCCGAGGCCCCCGTGGATGACCGGGTGCGCGACGTCTGCGTCGGGGCGGGATTCGACGAGGTGCTCCCCTACGTCTTTCTCCGGCCCGAGGCCGCCGGCTGGCTGCCCGGTCTCGGCGAGCAGCGGCAGCCGATGCGCTTGCTCAATCCCCTGAGCGACGAGATGACCCACCTGCGGGTGAGCCTGCTCCCCGGTCTCTGTCAGGTGCTGGCGTTGAACCAGAGCCGTGGTGTCCCCGGTGCCGCCGTCTTCGAGCTGGGGTGCGCCTTCTGGGAGGGGGAGCGCGACGGCCTCGCCCCCGGCTCGACGCCCGACGGCGAGGACCTCAAGCTCCCCCCGCTCCCCGCCGAACCGCTCCTCCTCGGTCTGGTGACCCACGTCGATGGGGACGCTGTCGCGGCCGCCGTCGCCCTGCGCCAGTCCCAGTCGCTCCTGGAGCGACTCATCCGCGACCTGAGCGGTCAAGCGGTGACCGTGGAGCCGGCCGAGATTCCCGGCCTTCGCCCCGGCCGCGCCGCCTGGATCCATGCCGGCTCCCGCCGGGTCGGTGTGGTGGGGGAGCTGGACGCCGGCACCGCCGAGCGATTCGAGCTGCGCGGACGGATCACCGTCGCCGAGCTGAATCTCGAGGCCTTCACCGGCCGCGACCACAGCCCTGCACAGTACCGGCCCGTTCCCCGGTTCCCGGCTGTTACCCACGATCTCTCGGTCACCGTCCCCATCCCCCAGCGGGCAGGTGACGCTCTGGCTGCGGTGCGGGAGGCCGGACGGCCCCTCCTCGAGGCAGTCGAGCTGTGCGACGAGTTCCGCGGGGCCCAGATGGGGGAGGGACGCAAGGGATGGACCTTCCGGCTCACCTTCCGCAGTTCCGAGCGAACCCTCACCAGCGAGGAGGCGCAAGCGTCGCAGGACGCTGTCGTCCTTGCCCTGCGCAGCCGTTGCGGGGCCGAGGTTCGCCACTAGTTCCGCAGTGCGGGTGCATGGCCTAAGCTGGCTTGCAACGTGAGTGACTACGTCGACACCCGATCTGCCCGGGCCTCAGCAGTGACCGGCTTCGACGCGCAGCTGCAGCGCCTGCGCGACCTCGTCCTGACCATGGGGGACGAGGTCGATCGAGCCATGACCCGCGCCACCACTGGCCTGGTCGAGCGCGATGTCGACCTCTGTGCCGCGGTCATCCGCGACGACGCCCGCGTCAACGCCCTCCTCGTCGAGGTGCGCACGCTCGCCTTCGAGGCGCTGCCCCACCCGGCAGAGCCCCCCCAACTCCGTGAGGCCCTCGGCCTCCTCCACATGGCCAGCGAGCTGGAGCGGATGGGCGATCACTGCGCCAGCATCGCCAAGAGTGGCCGCGAGCTCGCCAACCTGCCGCCCCTCTCCACCCACATCGACCTCCCCCAGCTCTCCGAGGCGTGCCAGGCGCAGGTGCGTGACATCCTGAGCGCCCTGATCGCCCGCGACGTCGACCGGGCCCGCGCCATCGCCGCACGCGACGACCGCGTGAACCGGATCCACCACCGCATCGTCGACGACCTCATCCAGCTCATGACCGAGGACGGCGACGCCGTCTTCCGCGGTACCAAGCTGATCATGGTGGCCCAGAACTTCGAGAGGATCGGCGACCGGGTCACCAATCTGGCCGAGGACCTGATCTTCCTGGAGACCGGCCAGATCGAGGAGCTGGGCTGATCCCGCAGGCTTCGGCAGGCGCTTCCCGAAGCAGACGGGGTCACGTGAACCGCCGGCACATCGAGAGCGGTGCAGTCTATGCAGGGGTGAGCGTCCCGCCATCCACCAGCGCGTAGGTCCTGCCGTCCAGCGACGGGTTGGCACTTGACGTGTAGTAGACGGTGTGGCCGTCGCCCAGGATGTTGGTGACGCTCGACCCGGTGATGCCGGCTGAGTCGCTGAGCACCGTGAGGTACGAGGTCCCGGTGACCGTCCACCGGCTGGAGCCGTCGAGGCTGAGCGACACGCTCTTGGCCGATGCCGCGGTGTTGATGGCGCCGGTGAGCGTGGATTCGTTGCTCAGGTCAAGCGCGACGGTGCTGGTGCCGTCGACGTCAACCGAGCCGGAGAGGGTCTGATGGACGGCATTGAAGCTTGCCTGGCCGCCATTGGAACCGCTCGACCCCCACTGACCGGCCGCGGCGTCGAGCAGCACCCCCGACGACCCGTCCAGGGTCACGCAGGTGAGGTTGATGGTGGCCGTGGTGTTGGTGACGTAGAAGATCGGTCCGGAGAGGGCGGTCAGTGACCCGCCGGTTTCGCTGAAGACGCCCGCCGACCCCTGGGCGTCCCCCGACATGCTCTGGTAGATCATCACGCCGCGATTGACGCTCCCGGTCAGGTGGCTGTCGGTGACCGTTACGGAGTTGGCCCCCTCGATCACGGCCGCCTCGGCGCCGGTCGCGTCGAAGGTCGCGCCACTCGCCGTGATGGTGCCCGTCGAGTAGATCCCCGGCGAGCTCGGCCCCGAGGTGCGGTAGGTGCCGCCCAGAACGGTGATGGTTCCGCCCCCGCGATCGGTTGCGACCGCGGCTCCGTTGGCACCGGTGGTCGTGACGGTGAGGCCATCCCCCGTCAGGGATCCTCCGCCTGAGGCCATCACCCCGTGGGCGTACTGGCCGCTGGCGGAGATCACCACACGGGTCAGCGCCACGGAGGAGCCGGATCCGTAGGAGAAGACCGCATTGGCGCCGTCTCCCGTGGTGGTGACCGAGCCCCCGGTCTCGGTGACCGTCGAGCCGTTCAGCGCGATCACTCCGGCGTCCAGGCCGTAGAAGCTGCTGTCATCGGATGAGGAGCTGGCGCCGGTGGTCGTGACCACCACGTCGCTGAGGGTCAGCTTCCCGTCCTCGTTGACGAGGACGCCGGACTCGTCGGCAGATGGTGCGCTGATGGTTTCCGCGGACTTGGATGCGGATCCTCCGCTCTGGGAGTAGGCACCCGTCCCCACCACCGCGCTGCCCGAACCGGATCCACCCGGCCCGGAGGCTGCGGAGGCGGAGGACGACCCTCCCGACGCAGGAGATACGCACGCGGCCGTCGTGGTCGGGACAGCCGTGGCCGTGGCTTTGGTCGACGCGCTCGGCGAGGCCGACTCGGACGACCTCGCGGTCGGCGTCGCCGCGGTGGCCAGACCGCACGCTGACGCGGTCAGCGAGGCCAAGACGATGAGGGGAAGGCGGGCGCGCCTGGAAGGGAGTCGCATGCCATCAGGGTCCGCCCTGAACCTGGGGATCCCCTGTGAAATCGCTCAGAGGCGGCCCAGTATCAGCGCGAATCAGACGTCCAGCCGGGCCACCATCTTGCGCTGGCGGGCGGTGATCGCCCGCCCTCCGAAGATGAGCAGGAGGACCAGCAGGATGGTCACCGCGGCCGCGGCGCTGGCCAGGGCCTGGTTCTGGGCGCCCGGCAGCTGCACGTAGTAGTAGGTGACGTAGGTCAGGTAGCCGATCGGGTTGTGGAAGAGGCCGGCGGTGGGGTTGGACTGGCTGAAGCTGGCCGTGTAGAGGAGCGGAGCGGTCTCGCCCGTGGAGATGGCCAGCGCGATCACCATGCCGGAGATGATCCCGGGCAGCGCCGGGGGCAGCAGCACCTTGCGGATCGTGGTGATCCGGGAGAGCCCCAGCGCTATCGCGGCCTCACGCAGGCTGCGCGGGACCTGGGTGAACGAGACCTCGGTCGTCTTCACGATGTAGGGGAGGGTCAGCAGCGAGAGCGCGATGATGGCGCTGAGGATCGAGAAACCCCAGTGCAGCGCAACGACCAGCGCGGTGTAGGCGACCAGACCGATGACGATCGAGGGCACGCCGGCGAGCACCTCGGAGAAGAAGCGCAGGGTGCCGCCGAGCCGCCGTGGCGCGAACTCGGCGAGATAGATGCCGCCGAGGATGCCAATCGGCCCGGCCACGATCACCACACCGAGACTGAGCGCCAGGGTGCCGAGGATCGCGTTCTGGAGGCCCGGGTTCTGAATGTTCTGGGTGGTGTTGGTGAGCAGCGTCCACTTGAGCGCCGGCGCGGCCTTGACCAGCACGCTGATGACGATGGCCGCCGCGGGGGTGATGATCAGCAGCAGCGCGAGTCCGCAGAGGATCCAGAACCCGACCCCTCGAATGTGTCGGAGGCGGGGGGCCTTAGACACCACGACCCACCGGAAGTGCATCGGAGCTGATGCGGCGCACCACCAGCCGGCCGGCGAGGTTGGTGATCAGGCTCATGGTGAGGAGCAGCAGGCCCAGCAGCGCCATCGCGCGCACCGCCATCCCGGTGCCGTCGCCGAGCGCGCTGTCCAGGTCTGCGGCGATGGTCGAGGCCAGGGTCGACGTGGTGCCGTAGACGTTGACAGGCGGGTTGTTGGCCATCCCGATGATCAGCAGCACGGCGATGGTCTCGCCGAGTGCGCGTCCCCAGCCGAGCAGGGCCGAGGCGATGATGCCGGTGCGCACGTAGGGGATGGTGACCACGCGGACCACCTCGTATTTCGTCATCCCCAGCGCCAGCGCACCCTCGGTGGCGAGCACGGGCACCCGCCTGACCAGCTGTCGGGTGGTCGAGGCGATGATCGGGATGATCATCAGGGTGAGCACCAGTGAGGCGGTGAGCAGCCCCTGGCCGTTGTATGCCCACGACCCCTTGAAGAAGGGGAGGATCACGCCCAGATGGGAGAGCGCGGGGAACACGTGCGCACCGAGGAAGGGGCCGAAGACGGTGAGGCCCCAGAAACCGAAGACCACACTCGGAATTCCGGCGAGGAGCTCGAGGAAGGTGGAGAGCGGCCCCTCCAGCTGCCTGGGAATCCACTCTGAGAGCATCAGCACGCCGCCCACCGAGATCGGCACCGCCAGAACCAGCGCGATCAACGAACTGGTCATGGTCCCGATGATGAAGGTCAGTGCCCCGTAGTTGGCCCCGAAGGGGGCGACGACGCCGTTGACGGACGAGAAGTTCGGGTTGTAGAAGTTGCCGATGAAAAACTTGTCGCTGGTGAAGAAGGTACCCCCGCTGTAGATGATGGCGGGAATCGCCCAGACCACCAGGATGATGGTGATGAAGAGCAGCCCCGCCAGCGGGACCGTGGCCGCAGCCCCGGACACCCACTGGAGCACCCGGTCTCCGGTGGACAGCTCGTGACTGTGGGTCCGAGCGACCCGGGCCGGGCCGGCGGGCAGTCCACCGGCCCGGCGACGGACCAGAATCATGTTAGCCAGTGATCTGGGCGACCGCTGTGTTGACCAGCGGGACCACGGTGGTGGGAAGCGGCACGAATCCGACCGCGCTCAGGTTGTCCTGGGTGGCACCTCCGGTCGAGGAGATCGCCCACTCGATGAAGGTGCGGATGGCGAGAGCCGTGTCCGAGGAGGTGATCTTCGACGGGTTGATGATCAGGTACTCGAAGTTGACGATCGGGTAGGCCTGCGCGCCCGTCTCGTAGATCAACGAGGCCGCAAGGCTGGCCGGAACGTTGGTGGCACCGGCTGTCACCGCGGCGGTGATCGTGGTTGTTTCCGGCTGCACGTAGCTGCCCGAGGCGTTCTCCAGCTCGGCTTCACCGAGGCCGTCCACCAGGGCGGTTCCCTCGACGCTCACTCCGACGTAGGCGATGCCGCCCGGGGTGGTGTGCAAGGTGTCGACCATGGCGGGGTTGCCGGAGGCGGTCAGCTCACTGGCGACGGTTGGCCAGCTCACCGTGGTCCCGAAGCTGGGCCCGCTCGACCAGGTGGGGTTGGTGGCGCTCAGAAAGGAGGTGAAGATGAAGGTGTCGCCCGAGGAGTCGGAGCGCCGGATTGGGATGATGGGAGTGGAGGGCAGGGTCACTCCCGGGTTCAGGGTGGCGATCGCCGCGTTGTTCCAGGTGGTGATGGTGCCCTCGTAGATCTGGGCGATCACGCTGCCACTCAGCTTGAGGTTGGTGATACCGGGCAGGTTGTAGTTGACCGCCTGGGCGGAGACGGCGATCGGGATGTTGAGGGAGCCCGGATTGGCGGTGACCTGGGCAGAGCTCAGGTAGGCGTCAGAGCCGCCCAGGTCGATGGTGCCGCTGAGCGCCTCAGACTGACCCGTGCCCGAGCCGCCGGCGGCGGGGGTCAGGGTGATGTTGGGGAACGCGGCGCTGATGCCGGGGGCCAGCTTCTGGAGGTACGGGTAGAGCAGGCTCGACCCGGCCTCGGACAGCGTCTGCGGCCCGGTCGGGTTGCCGGTCTGCACGGCCGCGGCGGTGGGACTGCTGCTCGCACTGCTCGCCGCGCTTGTAGGTGGCGCGGTGACTGTGCTCGTAGAGCCGCAGGCACTCACCAGGACCGCCCCGGTGATCACCGCAAACCCGATGGACGCGTGTCGACGAACGTTCATGAGACCTCCCCTTCCAGGATTGGATGTGATGACGGTGATGAGGACCGCGGGTGCGAGCTCATCCGATCCGACCGCTGACGTAGGCCCGGCTCCTGTCGTCTGCCGGGTCGTGGAAAAAGGTCCTCGCCGACGTCGCCTCGACGACGTTGCCCTTCATCAGGAAGAGGACGTTGTCGCTGATACG
>Ga0302157_10000434_pt1 | contig 55234 bp, 52 predicted proteins | sample I_Bog_N3_3_FD_193502 | JGI IMG/M metagenome (GOLD analysis project Ga0302157, IMG submission 193502) | Peat permafrost microbial communities from Stordalen Mire near Abisko, Sweden - I_Bog_N3_3 | ecosystem: Environmental > Terrestrial > Soil > Wetlands > Peat | place: Sweden: Abisko, Stordalen... | reverse complement strand
GCTTCGCTCCTCGCCCCTTCGGGGCCGCCCTCCGGGCGTTATCCCCGCTTCGTTGCCCACATTGTCGTCTGATCCACACCGAATAGAATTTACCCGTCGTCTGGCGGAGAGGGAGGGATTCGAACCCTCGAACACCTTTTGGGGTGTTACTCACTTTCCAGGCGAGCGCCTTCGACCACTCGGCCACCTCTCCGCTGGAATCGTCAAGCGGGCCGCAAGGGTACCGGAGCGCGCCCGGGCGATCAAATCCGGCCGCCGGATCAGCCGCCCGCTTTGTTCGAGGGCGCTGCTTTGTAGCGCGGCGGCGCGTCCAGACAAGGATCCTTCCGACCGGGCGGCGGTGCGACCAGGCCGACGTCGGGGATCACCAGCGCACCCTGGGTGTTCGGCGAATCGAGCCCCGGGGGCACCTTCAAGGGAGCCACCTCCGAGGCGTGCTGATATTCCTGCGGCGCATGGCAATCGACCGCGAACCAGTGGCTGATGTGGCATCCCGCGAGCAGCGTCATCGCCGCCGCGCAGGTCAGTGATCGGATGATGCTCATGCTGCTTGGTCCTTGAGTGACACGCCCGCTGCCCGCATGGCATGCAGAACCGTTTCGTGATGCGCGGTTGACAATTCGACCAGCGGCAGGCGGATTGCGTTCCCCATCAGGCCCATCCGGGCCACGGCCCATTTGACCGGAATCGGGCTCGCTTCGACGAATAAATCCCGATGCAACGGCTGCAGCGTGGCATCGAGTGCGCGCGCCCCGGCCATGTCGCCGCCCAGAGCGGCCGCGCACACCTCGTGCATGCGCCGCGGCGCCACGTTGGCAGTGACCGAAATCACGCCCTTGCCGCCCGCGCCGATGAGATCGAGCAGGGTCGCGTCATCACCCGACAGCAGCGTGAAATCCGCCGGAACGGCGGCGAGGATCTCGCGGGCTCGGCCAAGCGAGGCCAGCGCCTCCTTCACCGCCACGATTTGCGGATGCCGGGCAAGACGCGCCACCGTGCCCGGCAGCAGATCGACCGCGGTCCGGGACGGCACGTTGTACAGGATGACCGGCACCGCCGACGCGTCCGCAGACGCCATGAAATGCCGGTAAAGCCCCTCCTGCGGGGGCTTGTTGTAATACGGGGTGACCAGCATCACGCCGTCCACGCCGAGCCGCGACAAGGCGCGCGTGCGGGCGATGGTGGATTGCGTGGAATTCGTGCCGGTACCGACGATGAGCTTGATCTTGCCGCCGCAGCGGGCCACCGCACGCCGCGTCAATTCCTCGATTTCGTCCAGCCGGAGCACCGGTGACTCGCCGGTGGTGCCTGCGATGACGATGCCGTCGGTGCCTTCGCGCACGTGAAAATCGAGCAGCCGGTCCCACGCCGGCCAGTCCAGGCCGCCGTCCGCGCCCATCGGGGTGACGATCGCCACCATGCTTCCGGAAAACATCTCGAGGCACTCCGCGGGAAATACCGCTACCTTAAGTGGCGGACATGCACCCTGGCAAGCGGGCATCCGGTAGAATTTGCACCGATGAAACAACATATCGTGATTTCGGCGGTAGGCGGGGACCGCGTCGGCATGGTCCACGACCTGTCCAAGGTGGTGACCGACTGCGGAGGGAACATCAGCGAAAGCCGCATGACTTCGCTCGGCAGCGAATTCGCCATGCTGCTGCTGGTGACCGGCAACTGGCACACGCTGGCCAAGCTCGAGGGCGAGTTCAAGAAACTGGCCGACGCCTCCGGCATGAACATCCAGCTGCGACGTACCGAAGCCCGCGCGGCCCGCAACGACATGCTGCCCTATTCCATCGATGTCGTATGCCTCGACCAGACCGGGATCGTGGCCGGGCTGGCCGGTTTCTTCTCGCAGCGGGGAGTCGACATCGCCGAACTGTCGACCCGCTCCTATGCGGCGGCGCATACCGGGGCACCCATGTTTTCCGTGCAGATGATCGTCAACGTTCCGAGCCGCCTTCACATCGGCGTGCTGCGGGAAGAGTTCATGGATTTCTGCGATCACCTGAACCTGGATGCGATTTTCGAACCCGTCAAAAGCTAGGCAAAACACATGAGCAAGATGGAAATTGGCAGTAAGGCGCCGCAGTTCTCGCTCGTCGGCACCGCCGGCAGCTGGTCACTGAAGGACGCCGCCGGCAGCAACCTGGTCATCTATTTCTACCCGCGCGACAACACGCCCGGATGCACCCAGGAGGGCGCGGACTTTGCGGACGCCTTCGCTCAATTCAAGAAGGCCAAGACGCTGATAATCGGCATATCCGCCGACAGCGTGGAATCGCACGGCAAATTCAAGGCCAAGATGCAATTTCCATTCGAGCTGCTGAGCGATCCTGACCAGAAGGTATGCAAGCTGTACGACGTCATTCGGGAAAAGAGCATGTACGGCAAAAAGTTCATGGGAATCGAGCGCAGCACCTTTCTGATCGATGCCAAGAGCGTTTTGCGCCAGGAGTGGCGCAAGGTGAAGGTGAAGGGTCATGCCGAGGCGGTTCTGGCGGCGGTGAAGGCGCTGTGACCTCGGCCTTGCGGCCCGGGGGAGCCGCGGCCGCCAAACCACCCGCATCGAAGCAGGTCCGGCGCATTTTCGTGCTGGACACCAATGTCCTGATGCACGACCCGACCGCGATATTCCGCTTCGAAGAGCACGACATCTACATTCCCATGACCGTGCTCGAGGAACTCGACGCCGGCAAGAAGGGCTTGTCCGAGTCGGCACGCAACGTGCGCCAGGTGAGCCGGTTTCTCGATGAGCTGATGCGCAATGCCACCAAGAAGCAGATCGACCGCGGACTGGCGCTGCCCACCGCCATTCCCATCAATCACGGCAAGCGGCCGCCCGGCGGGCGGCTGTTCTTTCAGACCCGGCTGCTCGAATCGGTGCTGCCGGACAGCCTGCCCGGACACGGCGCGGACAATGCAATACTGGCCAACACGCTGGCGCTGCAGCAAAAATTCCCGAAGATCCGGGTCACGCTGGTGTCGAAGGACATCAATCTGCGGATCAAGGCGTCGATTCTCGGCGTGCACGCCGAGGATTACTCCAGCGACAAGACCATCGAGGACGCGGATCTGCTGTCGAGCGGCGTGCAGCCGCTGCCGCCCAATTTTTGGGACAAGCACGGCCGCGGCATGGAGTCCTGGCAGCAGCACAGCCGGACCTTCTACCGGGTTCGCGGCCCCCTGGTGCGCGATTGGCAGCCGAATCAGTTCGTCTACGATCCCGGGGAGAACGGCGTCGAGGCGGTGGTGCGCAAGCTCGAGGGGGATTCGGCGATATTGGAATTGACCATCGATTACCGCACCGAACGCAACAACGTGTGGGGGGTGAATGCCCGCAACCGCGAACAAAATCTTGCCCTGAATCTGCTGATGGATCCGGAAATCGAGTTCGTCACCGTCCTCGGACCCGCCGGGACTGGAAAGACGCTGCTGACCCTGGCTTCCGGCCTGGCGCAGACCCTGGACCACAACCGCTTCAGCGAAATCATCATGACCCGGGTCACCATCCCGCTGGGCGAGGACATCGGTTTTCTCCCCGGCACCGAGGAAGAGAAAATGGAGCCCTGGATGGGGGCGCTCATGGACAATCTGGAGGTGCTGACTCAAAGCCAGCCGGGTGGCACCTGGGGGCGGGCCGCCACCAATGATCTGCTCCGGCACCGCATCAAGATCCGGTCGCTGAATTTCATGCGGGGGCGTACCTTCCTGAATCGCTTCATCATCATCGATGAGGCCCAGAACTTGACACCCAAGCAAATGAAGGCTTTAGTTACGCGCGCGGGCCCGGGAACCAAGATGATCTGTCTGGGCAATATCGCCCAGATCGACACCCCCTACCTGACGGAAACCACGTCGGGGCTGACCTATGTGGTCAGCCGCTTTTACGGCTGGGCACATTCCGGGCATATTACGCTGGTGCGGGGCGAACGCTCCCGTTTGGCCGACTACGCCTCCGAAGTTCTTTAGATTTCGGGCGTTTGCGAGCGAACTTACCGGCCCTGAAGCCACTCCAATGAGTTTTATGGGAACCACGATGAAACCCTCAAATTCCGCGCGCGCCCTGCTCGCCGCTGTTGCGGCGGCCGCCGGCGTCGGCGTGGCGGGGGCGGCCGGCTTCAATGTGGCGGATCACCCCTCCGCAGATCAGGAACTGCCGGAATTGGGCAGCGCCGCGAATGCGGCCATTTCCCTGGATGACGAATACCGCGTCGGCCTGATGATCGTCCGCGGCATGCGCGACACCGGCCAGATCCTCGAGGATCCGGAGATCAGCGAATACATCCAGGAACTCGGCCACCGGCTCTCCAGCCATGCCGAGGAGGGCCAGCACCAGTTCAACTATTTCGTCGTACGCGACCCCGAGATCAATGCCGGGGCGTGGCCGGGCGGCTTCATCGCGGTCAACAGCGGCCTCGTGCTCGCAACCCGCAGTGAGGATGAGCTGGCGGGCGTCCTCGCCCACGAGACGGCCCACGTCACGCAACGGCACATTGCGCGCATGGCGGTCGACCAGGCGCATGCCGGCCTGGTGTCCACCGCCGCCATGCTGGCGGCGGTGCTGGTCGGAGCCACGGCCGGGCGCAGTTCGCCGGGAGCCATGGAGGGGGCGATCGCCGCCACCGAAGGCGCGGCGATCCAGCACCAGATCAACTACACCCGTACGCAGGAATTCGAGGCCGACCGCATCGGCATCTCCACCATGGCGAGCGCCGGATTCGATCCGCTCGGCATGCCGAGCTTCTTCGAGACCTTGAATCACAATTCGGCGGATCCGAGCCGCATCAAGGCCATCGAATTCCTGATCGATCACCCCGTGACCTCCGACCGCATCGCCGAATCGCGCAACCGCGCCGAGCAGATCGGACGCATTCACCACACCGATTCACTGGGATATGGATTGATGCGCGAACGCCTGCGATCGCTGGTCGGCGATCCGCAGTTGGCGCATGCCTACTACGCGAACCTGTTGAAGAACGGCAGCGGCCAGAGCCTCGAGGAGCGATATGGCGATGCCGTGGCCAACATCGCGGCCAGGAATCCGGCGGCCGCCGTGACGGAACTGCAGACGCTGGTGCGCGAATATCCGAAAGTCACGCAGTTCCACAGCAGCCTCGGACAGGCCCTGCTGGCCGAAGGCCAGTTCAAGGAATCCGAGGCGGTGCTCGAAAAGGCCCTGACGCTGTTTCCCCGCAATGTGCCCGTCACGATCCATCTCGCCGAGACGTTGATGCGGGCGGGCGACAACAAGCGGGCCCACCTGGTACTTCTGGATCTGTTCAACGTGGTCGAACCAACGCCGGATCAGGCGCGTTTGATCGCAAAAGCGGCCAATGCGGCCGGCGACATCGCCGACTCGTATTATTATCTGTCGGAATTCTACATCATGAGCGGCGAGTTGATGATGTCCTACAATCAGCTGCAGCTCGCGCTAGGGCTCCCCGGGCTCAACGCGATTCAGCGCGCCCGCTTCAGCGCCCGGCTCGACGAAGTTCGTGCAGCGCTGCCCAAAGACCGTCAGAATACGACCGCGGGCCAGAACGGAAACGGCCGCTAATTCGAATTTCAAACAGGGGTGCGATTTGTGACCATGCCGGTTTCGCAGCATTGATTCACGCATGCTGAAGGATTTGTTCGCACGCACTGCAGCGTGTTTCATTGTTGCGATCGGGCCATGCGCCTGCGTGACCTTGCCGCCGAACGCCCCGCGGTCGGCGCAGGACCCGTTCGAGTCCTTCAACCGCGGCGTCTACAAATTCAACGACGCCATAGACCGTGGGGTGGTCAAGCCGGCGGCGAAGGGGTACACCCGGGTGGTGCCGAAGCCGGTGCGAATCGGAATCAGCAACGTATTCTCCAACCTCGAACAGCCGACGGTCATGATCAATGACGCCCTGCAGGGCAAGCTGCGAGCCTCAGCCAACGACCTCGGAAGGTTCCTGTTCAACCTCACGGCGGGCGTGGGGGGCCTGCTCGATCCGGCGACCCGCATCGGCATGGATCGCAACGACGCGGATTTCGGGCAGACGCTCGGGGTCTGGGGCGTGCACGCCGGACCGTTCGTCGAATTGCCGCTGTTCGGACCGTCGGACATGCGCGACGCGCCCGGCAAGCTCGTGGACACCTACACGAATCCGAAGCAATACATTTTCAGCAACACCTACGTGAAATACGGCGTGACCGGCCTGAGTTTCCTCAACACGCGCGCGGAACTGCTTTCCTTGGACAGCGCCTTGACCAACGTCTACGACCCCTACACGTTCATCCGCGACGCCTATCTGCAGCATCGCGCCTACAAAATCAGCGGCCAGGTCCCCGACGAGGCGCCGCTGGTCGATCCGGATGCGCCCGCTCCGGCGCCGCTGGCTTCGCCGCCGACGCACTAGGTAGCGGCGCCGATGCCCGTGCGGCCGCTCTCAGGCCGTCATCAGCAATTCCTCGACCTCGCTCAGGCGCGCCAACTGCTGCAATTGTAACGGCACGTTCTCATAATTGAGGCTGCGGCGGGAGGCGCGCGCCACGCTCAGCCACTCGATCAGCAGGGCAAGACCCGCACTGTCGCTCGCGGTGACGCCGGCCAGATCGATGACCGTCGCCCGCCCGCGGCCGATCGCCTCGCTGCCCACCGGCAGCAGTCGGCCCACCGTGTTGAAATCGAGCGAGCCGCTGACCAGCGACCGGTCATGATCCTGCACCTCGAAAGACGCCGGGTTTGCGGCCTGCGCACCCATGAGCTATCCGGTCACGCTTTTGCCGGGCGCGCCCTTGCCCCCGCCGGCCTCTTCGGTTTCGAGCCGCTGGATGACCTCATCGAGTCCCTTCTGCTGAACCTCCGTGCCAATGTCGGTACGGAAGCTCTTCACGTAGGAAACACCACTGATGACCACATCCCAAGCCTTCCAGCCGGTGTCGGTCCTGCGCAAAGTGAAGTTCACCGGCACTTTTTCCCCCGACGATTTCTTCACCTCGGTGCGCACGGTGGCCGCGGTATCGCCTGGATCACCCTTGTACGGCAGGATCACCAGCCGATCGGCCGTGAAATCGAGCAGCGCTTCACCGTAATTGCGCAGCAGCGAATGATAGAACGCATCGACGAAGCGCTTGCGCTGTTCGGGTGTGGCGGTGCGCCAGATCTGGCCGAGCACCAGCCGCGCAGCGTATTCGCTGTCGAAATTCGGCAGCAGCACGTTGGCGACCAGCGCGTCGAGCTTGGCGGGATCCTTGGCGTAAATCGGCCGATTCGCATCCAATTCGGTCAGCATGCGCCTGGCGGACGTCTGCACGAGTTCCTCCGGTCCGGGACCGGGCGTCGGCTCCGGCGCATCGGCGGCCGCGGCGGCGGCCGACAGCACCGACAGTAGCAAGGCGGCAATGGTCAATTTGCTCATTTGGTTTTCTCCGGGGCCGCAGGTGTGGGTGCGTCCGATTTGCCCTTGATGAAGTTCGCCGCCAGCTGTCCGATCAGATTCTCGAGGACGAACGCGGAGAACGTCACGTCAATGTGATCCTTGTCCTTCAGATAAGTATCGGCGCCGCCGGGCGCCAGGCCGACGTATTTGCCGCCGAGAAGACCCTGCGTGTAGATGCTGGCGTCGCTGTCCGCGGGTATCTGGTTGTAGCGTGAATTCAGGCTCATGACCACCACCGCCTTGAACTCCCGGGAGTCGAAACTGATCTTCGCCACCCGGCCCACCTCCACCCCGGCGATCGACACGGGCGCGCCCACCTTCAGGTCGCCGATGTTGTCGAATTTCGCAGTGACGTCGTAGTGCGGCTGGCTGGCGAAGGACAGGCCGCGGCTGGTGGTCTGGGTGGTCAGGAAGAACAGCGCCGCGAAACCCAGCAGCACGAAGCTTCCGGTTCCGAGGTTCAACGCGCGCGACTTGCCCATAAGGATCCCCTCTTACAGAAACATGGCGGTAATCAAGTAATCCAGAAACAGCGTCACCACCGCCGACGTCACCACGGTGCGGGTGGTTGCCTGGCCGACCCCCTCGGCGGTCGGCATCGCATGATAACCCTCATACACCGCGATGAGGCTGCATGCCACCCCGAAGACGGCACTCTTGACGATGCCCTCCGTCACGTCCTCCAGATCGACCGAGGCCTGCATCTGCGACCAGAAGCTGCCCGAATCGACCCCCATGAACTGCACGCCGATGAGCTGCGCGCCATAGATGCCGATCATGCTGAAAATGGCGGCCAGCAGCGGCATGGCGATGACTCCGCCGAGGAACCGCGGCACGACCACCCGCTGGATGGGGTCGACCGCCATCATCTCCATCGCCGACAGCTGATCGGTGGCGCGCATCAAACCGAGTTCCGACGCCAGCGCCGTTCCGGCCCGCCCGGCGAACAGCAGCGCCGTCACCACCGGGCCCAGCTCCTTGACCAAACCGATCGTGGCGGCGGTGCCGAGCGCCTCTTCCGATCCGAAGCGCTGCAGCAGCTGGAATCCCTGCAGGCCCAGCACCATCCCGACGAACAATCCGGACAGCATGATGATGACCAGCGACAGCGTGCCCGCGTTGTAGATCTGGGCGATGATCAGGTCGCCGCGCAGAAGCGCCCGCGGGGTGTTGACGAGCAGCCGCATCAGGAAGCGAACCACGTCGCCGAGATCCGCCAGGGATGCGGTGAGGTAATCCCGAAACTCCGCCAGCACCTTCAAGGGTCCCCGTCGCGCGCCAGCAATTCACCGAAATAGTCGGTTGCGGGAAAATGAAAGGGCACCGGGCCGTCCGCAAGACCGCCCATGAACTGCACCACGATTTCCGACGGGTAGGTGCGTAGTTCCTGCGGCGCGCCCTGCGCGACCACCTTGCCGCCCGACAGCAGGAACACCACGTCGGCCACACTCGATATCTCCTGCACGTCGTGCGAGACCACGATGCTCGTCAGGCCCAGCGCATCGTTCAGTCGGCGAATCAAGCGCAAGATGACTCCCAGGGATATCGGATCCAGACCGACGAACGGCTCATCGTAGATCAGGATCTCCGGATCCATGACGATCGCGCGCGCCAGTGCCACCCGGCGGCTCATCCCGCCGGACAGCTCCGCGGGCATGAACTCGGCCGCGCCCCGCAGGCCGACCGCCTGCAGCTTGGTGAGCACCAACTGCCGGATCAGCCGCTCCGGCAGATCCGTGTGCTCGCGCAGCGGGAAGGCGACGTTTTCGAAAACACTCAGATCCGTGAGCAGCGCGCCGTTTTGGAACAGCATGCCCATGCGCCGGCGCAGCAGATACAGTTCGGCGTGCGAGAGCCCGGTCAGTTCCTGGTCCGCCACCCGGATCGAGCCGCCGTCGGCGGCCACCTGTCCGGTGATCAAACGCAGCAGGGTCGTCTTGCCGGTGCCGCTCGGTCCCATCACCGCGGTGACGCGGCCACGGGGGATCTCCATGGCCAGGCCGTCGAATACGGGGCGGCCGCCCACCCCGTATTTCAGATTCCGGATCTCGACGATGGCGGCGGATTGGTTCAACGAGCAGACTTAGGCAGCGGTGCTTTCCATCGAGGTCTTGTAGGAACCGACCGCGGCCAGCCCGTTCAGTTTCGCGCGCTTGAACAGTGCCTGCTGGCCGCTGGTGAACGCACCGCTCTGGCCACCCCATGCCAACAGCGCGGGCTCCTGCAGTGCCCGGCCGTAGCTGAACGTCAGCGTCCAGGGCAGCGGTCCGGCAGCGTTCATCAGACTCAGATGCAGCGTCGCCTCGGTCGGACTCTGACCGCCGGACAGAAAGGCGATGCCCGGTACCGCGGCTGGAACATGTCGTTTCAGGCAGCGCAGCGTCGCCTCGGCGACCTGTTCCGCCGAGGCCTTCTGGGCGCACTTCTTGCCCGGGATCACCATGTTGGGCTTCAGGATGATGCCCTCCAGATACACCCCGGCGGCGAACAAATGCGTGAAGACGCTGTCCAGCACGGCGCCGGTCACCTGCTCGCAGCGCTGCAGGTCGTGGCCGCCGTCCATCAGCACCTCCGGCTCGACGATGGGAACGATGCCCGCCTCCTGGCAGAGCGCGGCATAGCGGGCCAGTCCTTCGGCATTGGCGGTGATGGCGTAGGCGCTGGGGATGCCGGCGCCGATGTCGATCACGGCGCGCCATTTGGCGAATTTCGCGCCGAGCTTGCCGTATTCCGCCAGGCGCTCGCGCAAGCCGTCCAGACCCTCGGTGATGGTCTCACCGGCAAAGCCGGCCAGGGGTTTTGCGCCGGTATCGACCTTGATGCCGGGCAGCATGCCGTGCTGGCTCAGGTAGGCCGCAAACGAGCTGCCCGCCTTGGTGCTCTGGCGGATGGTTTCGTCGTACAGGATCACCCCGCTGATGTAGTCATTCGCACCGGGCGTGGTGAACAGCAGTTCGCGATATAGGCGGCGATTCTCCGCCGTGGAGTCAAGCTTGATGCCGGCGAAGCGCTTGCCGATGGTGCTGGTACTTTCGTCTGCCGCCAGAATCCCCTTGTTTTTCGCGACTAAAGCGTGCGCCGTAGCGCTCAATTCCTGGTGTTTCATTGCTGGAATCTCTTTCTGAAGATGAACAGGCCCCTATGCCGCAAGGATAGCAAAGTCAGACCCATGTCGCGCTGCGGGTGGAACTTGCCGACAAATAGGACTAAAATCGTCCTACTTGAATCATCCCGACATGGAATGGGGAACCTATGCTTCGCATCGCCAAGTTGACCGACTACGCAACCGTGGTGCTCGCGAGTCTGGCGCAGGAGCCGGAGCGCCATCGCGCCGCAAAAGATCTGGCCGAAAGAACGCGCCTCAGTCTGCCCACCGTGAGCAAGGTGCTCAAGGAGTTGCAGCGTGCCGGCATGGTGATCTCCTCGCGCGGCGCGTCCGGCGGCTATCGCCTGGCACGCGCGCCCGAATTCATCACCGCCGCGCAGATACTCGACGTGTTCGAGGGCCCCATCGCCATCACGGAGTGCAGCGGCGCCTCGAGCCAATGCGGCATCGAGCGGCTGTGCCGGGTGGGGGGCGCGTGGCAGCGGGTGAACGCGGCGATCCGACGCGCGCTCGAGGATGTGACCTTGCGCCAATTGGCCGGCCTCGACTCCGGCGGCCTGCGCGTGGCGACACTGGCCTCAGAAATCCGTGTCGGAGCGAATTGACGTGTCGAGCAAGCCACAAGACGTCGAAGCCCTCATCGGCCGCAAGTACCAGCATGGTTTCGTCACGGATATCGAATCCGACAGCCTGCCTCCCGGCCTCGACGAGGAGGTGGTGCGGGCCATATCGCGCAAGAAACAGGAGCCGGCGTTCCTGCTGGACTGGCGCCTGAAGGCATTCCGGCATTGGCTGACCATGCGCGAACCGCAATGGGCCCACGTGCATTACCAGCGCATCGACTACCAGGACATCTCCTACTATTCCGCGCCGCGGACGCCGGCGAACGCGCCGAAAAGTCTTGAGGAGGTCGACCCGAAGCTGCTCGCCACCTACGCCAAGCTCGGCATTCCCCTGCACGAGCGCGCCCGGCTCGCCGGCGTGGCGGTGGACGCGGTTTTCGACAGCGTGTCGGTGGCGACCACCTTCAAGGACAAGCTCGCCAAAGCCGGTGTGATCTTCTGTTCTTTTTCCGACGCCGTGCACCATCATCCAGAGCTCGTGGAGCGCTACCTCGGCAGCGTCGTGCCGGCCGCCGACAATTTCTTCGCGGCACTCAATTCGGCGGTGTTTTCGGACGGCTCCTTCGTGTACGTGCCCGCCGGCGTGCGCTGCCCGATGGAGCTGTCGACCTATTTCCGGATCAACGCCGCCAAGACCGGCCAGTTCGAGCGCACCCTGATCATCGCCGCGGAGGGTGCGTCGGTCAGCTATCTGGAAGGCTGCACCGCGCCGATGCGCGATGAGAATCAACTGCATGCGGCGGTGGTCGAATTGGTCGCCCTGGACGATGCGCGGATCAAGTATTCGACGGTGCAGAACTGGTATCCCGGCGATGAGAACGGCATCGGCGGCATTTTCAATTTCGTGACCAAGCGCGGCGAGTGCCGCGGCCGAAATTCCAAGATTTCCTGGACGCAGGTGGAGACCGGATCGGCGATCACCTGGAAATATCCGAGCTGTGTGCTGAGGGGCGACAACTCCGTCGGCGAGTTCTACTCGGTGGCGGTGACGAACAACTACCAGCAGGCCGACACGGGCACCAAGATGATCCACATCGGCCGCAATACCCGCAGCACGATCGTCTCCAAGGGCATCTCGGCCGGTCACGCCGAGAACACCTACCGCGGCCAGGTCAAGATATTGCCGAGCGCCGAGGGGGCCCGCAATTTCACGCAATGCGATTCGCTGCTGATGGGCGCCAAGTGCGCCGCGCACACGTTTCCCTACATGGAGGTCAAAAATCCGACCGCCGTGGTGGAGCATGAGGCGAGCACGTCCAAGATCGGCGAGGACCAGTTATTCTACTGCCTGCAGCGCGGCATCTCGCAGGAGGACGCCGTCAACATGATCGTGAGCGGCTTCTGCAAGGTGGTGTTCAAGGAACTGCCCATGGAATTCGCGGTGGAGGCGCAGAACCTGCTGAGTGTGAGTCTGGAAGGTGCCGTCGGTTGAGCCCATGGGAGCAGTCTTGCTGAAAATCTCGAATTTGACCGCCCGCGTGGCGGGCAAGAACATACTCAACGGCGTCGATCTCGAGGTCAATGCCGGCGAGATCCATGCCCTCATGGGTCCGAACGGCTCCGGCAAGAGCACGCTCGCACAGATCCTCGCCGGGCGTGAGGATTACGAGATAACCGGCGGCAGCGTATTGTTCGAGGGCCGCGATCTGCTGGCGCTGCCCCCCGAGGAGCGGGCGCGCGCCGGCCTGTTTCTCGGATTCCAATATCCGGTGGAGATCCCCGGCGTCAACAACGTCTACCTGCTGAAGGCGGCCCTGAACGCGAAGCGCAAGGCCGCCGGCGAGCCGGAGGTCGACGCCTACGAATTCCTTGCGCTCATCAAGCAGAAGATGAAATTCATGCAGATGAGCGAATCCTTCCTGACACGCGGCGTCAACGAGGGATTCTCGGGCGGCGAGAAGAAGCGCAATGAAGTACTGCAGATGCTCGTGCTCGAGCCGAAGCTCGCCATCCTCGATGAAACCGACTCGGGACTCGACATCGATGCGCTCAAGGTCGTCTCGAACGGCGTCAACAGCCTGCGCGATCCGCACCGCTCGGTGGTGCTGGTGACCCATTATCAGCGCCTGCTGGACTACATCGTGCCGGATCGCGTGCACGTTTTCTCGGGCGGCAGGATCCTGAAGTCCGGCGACAAATCACTGGCGCTGGAATTGGAGAAGCGCGGCTACGACTGGCTGCAAGAGAGCCGCGTGGCATGAGCGCGACGGCCCACAGTGCCTCTCCGGCGACCGCCGCGGCCGCCGGTGCGGCCCCCCAGTCCGCAGCCTTGCGCTCCTTCGAAGCACAGTGGCATGCCCGCCGCGCCGGTCCGCTGCACGCGCTGCGCGAATCGGCGATGCAGCGGTTCGTGCAGCTCGGCCTGCCGACCATGCGCGATGAGACCTGGCGCTACACGAATCTGCGCGCGCTCGCGGCACATGCCTATGTGGACGCCGCCGGCGATGCGCCGGCCGCGGCGCTGCAGTCCGATTCCTTGCGCAGCCCTGCCCTGCGCATCGTCAACGGCGTGCCCTGCGCTGCAGACCGTGCGCGCCTGCTCGAAAACGGCCTGGAGATCATGCCGCTGAGCGAGCTGCTGCGCGGCGATCCCGTTTTATTGCGCGGTTTCCTCGAGCCCTTGTCGGATGCCGACCAGCAACGCTGGGCGCTGCTCAACACCGCCCTGTTCGTCGATGGGCTGTATATCAGGATCACCGCGCGTCTTGCCGCACCGCTGCGGTTGGTGCATGTGACCGCGGGGCCCGGTGCCGCCCACCCGCGCGTCATCATCGAAGCCGCCCCGGGGTCGGCGGCCACCATCGTGGAGGAACATGTCTCGCATGGCGACGCGGACAGCCTGTGTAATTCGGTCACCCAGATCGCGGCCGGCGCCGGCGCCGAGATCGAGCATTACCGCATCTTCCGCGGCGGCCCGCGTGCAGCCCACATCGACACCCTCGACATCCGTCAGGCCGGCGGCAGCCGCTGCAAACAGTTCACGATCTGCCTGGGAGGTGCGCTGCTGCGCACCAATCTCGAGGCGCGCCTGGAGGCGGCGGGTGCGGCCCTCGACAGCTACGCGCTGCTGGTGGGTCACGGATCACGGCACGCGGACTGCGTCAACATCGCCACCCATTCGGCGCCCGACACGCGCAGCCGGCAGACCGCGCGCATCATCGCGAGCGGCGACAGCCGCGTGATCTTCAACAGCAAGGTCATCGTCTGCACCGGCGCGGTGCGTTCCGAGTCGATGCAGTCCTGCCGCGGCCTGCTGATGTCGCCGGCCGCCGAGATCGACACCCGGCCGCAGCTCGAGATACATACCGACGAGGTCAAGTGCGCGCACGGCGCGACCACGGGCAGGCTAGATCCCGACATGCTCTTTTACATGCTGTCGCGGGGTTTGGACCGCCGCACGGCGCAGAGTCTGCTGGTCTACGCGTTCCTGGCCGACGTCATGACCGACATGTCGCCGGCGGCGGGACGCGACTCCATTGACAGCGCGCTGCTCGCGCAGCTGCCCGAATCCGACCTGTTGCGGGGGTTGCGATGAACGGCGCGGCAGCCGCGCACGCCGCCCCGGGGTTCGACGTCGCGGCCGTGCGCCGCCGCTTCCCGGTGCTGGCGCGCACCATTCACGGCCACCCGCTCGTGTATCTGGACAACGGCGCGTCCTCGCAGCGTCCCACGGCGGTGATCGACGCGGTGAACGACTACGAACGGCACCATCACGCGAATGTCCACCGCGGCGTGCACACGCTGAGCCAGGAAGCCTCCGCCCTGTTCGAGGCCGCTCGCGACTCGCTCGTCGGATTCATCAACGCGCGCTCGCGCCACGAGATCGTGTTCGTGCGCGGCACGACGGAAGCCATCAATCTCGTGGCGCAAAGTTACGCAAGGCCGCTGTTCGAGCCGGGCGATGAAGTGCTGATCACGCATCTCGAACACCATGCCAACATCGTGCCCTGGCAGCTGCTGCGCGAACAGACCGGCATCAAGCTGGTCATCGCGCCGATGGACACGCGCGGTGAGATTCACGCCGGCCAGGTCGAGGCGCTGATGGGACCGCGAACGCGCCTGCTGGCCTGCGCGCACGTCTCCAATGCTCTCGGCACGGTATTGCCCGTGCGGCGCCTCATCGCGGCCGCCCGCGAGCGCGGGATCGCGACCCTGATCGACGGTGCCCAGGCGGTGCCGCATATGCCGGTCGACGTGCAGGCCCTCGATTGTGATTTCTATGCCTTCTCGGCCCACAAGATGTTCGGTCCCACCGGCATCGGCGTGCTCTACGGCAGGGAGGCCGTGCTCGAGCGCATGCCGCCGTGGCAGGGCGGCGGCGACATGATTCTTGCGGTGAGTTTTGCCAAGACCACCTACAACCGCCTGCCTTACAAGTTCGAGGCGGGCACACCCAACATCTCCGGGGCCATCGGCCTCGGCGCCGCGGTGAATTTCCTGGGAACTCTCGACCTCGATGCGGCACATGCGCACGAGCGCGCCCTGTTGGCGCGCGCCGAGGCGGTGCTGGCGGATGTTCCGGGACTGCGCCTCATCGGCACCGCGGCCGAGAAGGCCGGTCTGGTCTCATTCGTGGTGGACGGCGTGCATCCGCACGACCTCGGCACCATCCTCGACAAGGACGGCATCGCCATCCGCACCGGACACCACTGCGCCATGCCGGTGATGGAATTCTTCGGGGTGCCTGCAACCGCGCGCGCCTCGTTCGCCTTCTACAATACGTTCGAGGAAATCGACCTGCTGGCCGCGTCCATCGAACGCGCGCGCAAGCTGTTTGCCTGAGACACCCCCCATGGAACTGACCGATCTGTACCGCGACGTCATCCTTGACCACAACCGCAAGCCGCGAAATTTCGGCCCACTGGCACCGGCCGACGCCAGCGTCGAGGGGTTGAATCCCCTGTGCGGCGACCGGCTCACCCTGCGTCTGCGCATGGACGGCGACCGCATCGCGGAAATCCGCTTCGAAGGCCAGGGCTGCGCCATATCCACCGCCTCGGCATCGCTGATGACCGAAGCGGTCAAGGGCAGGACGCGCGCCGAGGCGCAGGCGCTGTTCGACGGCGTGCATCGGCTGCTCACCGATGACGCAGCGCCGAGCGAGGGTCTCGGCAAGCTGGCGGCGCTGTCGGGCGTCAGGGAATACCCGGCGCGGGTGAAATGCGCGAGTCTTTGCTGGCATACGCTCGCCTCGGCGCTGCACTGCTCCGGTCGCGCAGCGTCCGTCTCGACGGAATGAGTTGCCAGCCATGCAAGGATACGAAAATGATCCCATCCTCGTGCAGCGCGAAATCAAAGCGGTGGCGATACCGGCGGGCGTCGAGGTCTCTCTGAGGATCGGCTCGGTCGGCTACATCACGCAGGCGCTCGGCGGCAGCTTCACGGTCTACATCGAGGGCAACCTTTTTCGCATTGCAGGCAGCGACGCGGACGCCATCGGCAAGACGCGAGCGTCGGCGCCCGAAGTTCCTCCGGGCGCCTCGGAGGAGGAATTCAAGAGCATCGTCTGGCAGCAGCTCAAGACCTGCTACGATCCGGAGATCCCGGTCAACATCGTCGATCTCGGACTGATCTACGAATGCGACGTGCGCCGCAACGACGACGCCACCCGCACCGTCGAGATCAAGATGACACTGACCGCGCCCGGATGCGGCATGGGTGAGGTGCTGGTGCAGGACGTGCGCGACAAGATCCGGGTCGTTCCGACGGTCGCGCAGGCCAACGTCGAATTGGTGTTCGATCCGCCGTGGAACCACACCATGATGTCCGACGAGGCGCGCCTGCAAACCGGCATGATGTGAGGTGTTGAATTGAAGTGGATCGACGCGGGTCCCGCCGATTCTCTGCCCGAGGGCGGGGCGGTGTGCGTCGCGGCCGGCCGCCGCATGCTCGCGGTCGTGCGCAGCGATGGATGCTTCTACGCCATCGAGGATGTGTGCACCCATGATGGCGCGGAACTGACCGGCGGCGCGGTCGAGGGCGCGGAGATCATCTGCCCGCGCCACGGCGCGCGCTTTTGCCTACGCACCGGCCGGGCGCTGACGCCGCCCGCCTACGAGGCGGTGAGTGTGTTCGAGACCAAACTCGAGGGTGGGCACGTGTGGGTACGCGCAGGCTGACGCTGCTGCGCCACGGCGAGGCACAGGCACCCGAGGCTTACGCCGAGGATTTCGAGCGTCCGCTCACCCGGCGTGGCGGCATTGAGGCGCGGGAGATGGGCACACGACTCGTGCACCGCGGGCTCATCCCGGACCTGATCCTGGTAAGCCCGGCGGAGCGCGCCTGGTCCACCGCCGAGATCGTCGCGGCGGTGTGTGAAATGGACCCCAAGCAGGTGCAATGCGCGCGCGAGCTGTACCTCGCCACTGCCGAGAGCATCCTGCGGCTGCTCGGCGGCCGCCAGGCGAGCGCGCACCATGTGCTGATCTGCGGCCACAATCCGGGATTGAGCCAACTCGCGAGCCGCTTGGGGCCGCATCCCCAGCGGCGGGATTTGTCCACCGCCGGCGTGGCCACCGCCTTGTGGAGCAACGCCGGCTGGCATGACCTGCAGCCGGAGCTGGCCGAGATTTGCGAACTGGACGATCCGGAAAGCATGGCGGATCTTTGGGCGTGATGCCCGGCAAGCCGGCCTTGACCGGCAGGCCGGCCTTGACCGGGAAACTGGCCCTGACCGGGAAGCTAGCCCTGGCCGCGCTGCAGACGCATCAGGCGGCGCCGGTCGCGCTTGTCGGGCCTCGCCTCGGGGCGCGGGCGAGTCTGCCCCGCGAGGCGCTGCTGTTCCCGCAAGGCGGCGCGCCGCGCGGCGCTCGCCGGGGTCTCGCGGTAGTGGCTCTGCGCTTCGTTCGCCGGACCGCGCCGGTCGGGCAGCCCCAATATGTCGAATTCCGCCACCACCCCTTCCATGGACAGGCTCAGCCGGTCACCGACGCGCAGTCGATGCGCCGGTTTGACCCGATCTCCGTTCAGATGCACCTTGCCGCCGGTTATGGCGGCGCACGCCAGCGAGCGCGCCTTGAAGAAGCGCGCGTACCACAGCCATTTGTCCAAACGATGATTCTGCATGCACCGGGGTGCTCGGCCTTTGCCCGTATAATACCCGACGTGCGCATGCGCAAATCGACCAAGAGGACACGGTGACCACGGAATTTCTGGACCGGCTGAAGCGCGACACCGAGGCTCTCGACGCCGCCGGGCTGCTCAAGCGCGAGCGCATCATCGGTTCGGCGCAGGGGCCGCTGGTGAGGCTCGCCGATGGACGTGAGATGATCAATCTGTGCGCCAACAACTACCTCGGGCTCGCCAATCATCCGGCGGTCGTGGAAGCCGCGCATCATGCGCTCGACCGCTACGGCTACGGCGTCGCCTCGGTGCGCTTCATCTGCGGCACCCAGATCGTGCACCGCGATCTCGAACAGCGCCTCAGCTCGTTCCTCGCAACCGAGGACGCGATCCTGTATTCGTCCTGCTTCGACGCCAACGGTGGACTTTTCGAAACGCTGCTCGACGACCAGGACGCCGTCATCAGCGATGCGCTGAATCACGCCAGCATCATCGACGGCATCCGGCTGTGCAAGGCCCGGCGGCTGCGCTACTCGAACAACGATCTGAATGAATTGGAGCAATGCCTCAAGGATTCGCAGGATGCCCGGGTTCGCCTGATCGCTACCGACGGCGTGTTCTCGATGGACGGCTCCATCGCGCGGCTTTCTGAGATCTGCGACCTGGCGGACAGATATTCCGCGCTGGTGATGGTCGATGATTCGCATGCGACCGGCTTCATGGGGCCCCGCGGCCGCGGGACGCACGAAATGCGGGGCGTCATCGACCGCGTCCACATCCTCACCGGCACGCTCGGCAAGGCGCTCGGCGGAGCGAGCGGCGGCTACGTGGCCGCACGCCGGGAAATCGTCGCCTGGCTGCGCCAGCGGTCACGGCCGTACCTGTTCTCCAACAGCATCGCGCCGGCGGTGGCGGCCGGCACGATCCGGGTTCTCGATCTGCTCGAACATTCCCCCGAATTGCGCGAACGCGTGCATTCCAATGCGCGCCATTTCCGCGCCGGCATGCAGGCCCTCGGCTTCGAACTCGTACCCGGCGAGCATCCGATCATTCCGGTCATGCTGGGCGATGCGCCGCTCGCGGTACGCCTCGCCGAACGCATGCAGTCCGAGGGGGTGTACGTGGTCGCCTTTGCGTACCCGGTTGTCCCGAAGGGCAAGGCGCGCATCCGCACGCAGATGAACGCCGCGCATTCGACCGAACAGCTCGATCATGTCGTGGGCGCGTTCGGCCGCGCGGCGCGTGAACTCGGTATCATTCACTGAAGGCTCAACATGAAAGCATTGGTCAAGGCGCGCGCGGAACCGGGAATCTGGATGCAGGACATCCCCGAGCCGAGCGTCGGACACAACGACGTTCTCATCAAGGTGCATCGCTCGGCCATCTGCGGCACGGATATGCACATATTCAATTGGGACGCCTGGGCGCAGAAGAGCGTGCCGGTGCCGATGGCGGTCGGCCACGAGTATTCCGGCGAGATCGTCGAACTCGGCGGCGAAGTGCGCGGCTTCACGGTCGGCGACCGTGTGTCGGGTGAGGGGCACATCACCTGCGGCCACTGCCGCAATTGCCGCGCCGGCCGCCGCCACCTGTGCCGCAACACCCTCGGCGTGGGCGTGAACCGGCCCGGCGCGTTCGCGGAGTATCTGACGATACCCGCCACCAACGTGTTCAAGCTGCCGCCGGCCATCGACGATGAGGTCGCCTCCATCCTGGACCCATTCGGCAACGCCACGCATACGGCACTGGCGTTCAACGTGGTCGGCGAGGACGTGCTGATCACCGGCGCCGGACCCATCGGCATCATGGCGGTGGCGATCGCGCGGCACTGCGGCGCGCGGCACGTGGTCATCACCGACGTGAACGATTACCGCCTGCGGCTGGCGGCAGCCATGGGGGCCTCGCGCACGCTCAACGTCGCGCGCGACTCGCTCGATGAGGCCATGAAGGCCCTCGGCATGGAGGAGGGTTTCGACGTCGGCTTCGAAATGTCGGGAAACCCGGCGGCACTGCGCGAGATGCTGCGCACCATGAACAACGGCGGCAGCATCGCCATGCTGGGCATTCCACCCGGCGACACCGCCATCGACTGGAATCAGGTGATCTTCAAGGGCCTGGTGATCCATGGCATATACGGCCGCGAAATGTTCGAGACCTGGTACAAGATGGCGAGCATGCTGCAGAGCGGTCTCGACGTGCGGCCGGTGATCACCCACCGTCTCGGCATCCGCGATTACCTGGAGGGCTTCGAGATCATGAATTCCGGGCAATCCGGCAAGATCATCTTGGATTGGTCGGCGCTTTGAACGGCGAGCGCGGCTGGCGGCACCAGCAATAGGCGTACAGGCCGCGCGGATCGTTGAGCCGCGCGAGGGTGCGCGCCGTTTCGAGCAGTGGATCCAGCACCTGGTCGAGGGGCGTTCGCAGCGGCGCGAGTCCTGCGGCTGCGGCCAGGTGCAGCGCACCGGAGCGCAATTGCAGCAGCAACTGCTCACGCAGGCTCAACTCCGCCTGGATGTAGTCGACCTCATAGTCGCCGCCGATGTCGGCGAGCTTGGCGGCCGCCTCGACGGCATCGTTCAGACCGCCGAGATGGTCGACCAGCCCCAGGCGCTGCGCATCGGAGCCGGCCCACACGCGCCCCTGCGCGATCTTGTCGACGTCCTCGACGCTTTTCTTGCGCCCCTCGCCCACGCGGCGCAGAAATTCCGCGTACGCATGATCCACGGAACTCTGCAAAATCGCGCGAACTTCGGGCGTGAGCGCCCGATCGAGACGGGTCTCACCGGCAAGCTGCGTGGTACCGATGCCGTCGACCCTGACTCCGACCTTCTCGAGAGTTCGCTGGAAGGTCGGCAGCACGGCAAACACCCCGATCGAGCCCGTCAGGGTGGTCGGATTGGCGAAAATTTCGTTCGCCGCCGCCGCGATGTAATAGCCGCCGGAAGCTGCGTAGCTGCTCATTGAGACCACCACCGGCTTGCCCGCCTTGCGCAGCGCCTGCACCTCCCGAAGGATCTGCTCGGATGCGAACATGCTGCCGCCCGGACTGTCGATGCGCAGCACCACCGCCTTGACGCCGGTGTCGTAGCGCGCTTCGGCGAGCAGGTCGGAGGTGCTCTCCCCGCCGATGGTCCCGGGCGGCTGATGGCCGTCGAGGATCTCTCCGGCCGCCACGATCACCCCCACCTTCGAGTCGGCGTGGGACTTCAGCACATGCTTGGCGCGAGTTGCGGCGAGATATGGACCCATGCCGACCGAGTTGAACGAATGCGTGTCCTCATTCTCGCCCACCAGAGCCTTCAATTCGTCGGCCAGCTTGCGGCGGCTCTTCAGCGCCGTGACCAGTCCGCGCTGCAGGGCCAGTTTCGCCGCATCGCCGTTGACCGCCATCAGGGCATTGCGCGCCTGTGCCACGTAATCATTGAGAGCGCCCGGCGGTAGCGCGCGCGCGCGGGTGACGTCCTGCTGGTAGGCGTTCCATAACGCATTCAGCCAGACCGAGGTTTCCTCGCGCTCGCTGTCGGACATGTCGCTGCGGGAATACTGGTCGGTGAAGCTCTTGAAGGTCCCGGCGCGAAACACGTTGACGTCGACGCCGAGCTTGTCGATCGCGTCCTTGAAGAACATCCGGTAGTAGCTGAAGCCGTCGACCTCCACCGCTCCCAAGGGGTCGAGATACAGCTCGCCCGCCTGGGCCGCCAGATAGTATTGGGTCTGATCGAGGGTATCGGCGGCCACCACCACGCGCTTGCCGGAGGCGCGAAATTCGCGCAGCGCAGCGCCGACCTCCTGCAGCTTGGAGAGGCCGGAGGGGGCGAGTTCGCCGAGATCCAGTACGATGAGCTTGACGCGCGAGTCGCTCTTGGCGGCCTGCACCGCCTCGATCACGTCCTTCAACAGCGTTTCCGGCGCCGGACCTCCCGAGGCCTCCCCGACGGCGCGCCGCACCGGATCGCTCGACAGCTGCTCGACCAGCTCACCCTCGGGTGCGATCACCAGCGCCGCGGATTTCGGCACCCCCGGGATGGAGGTGTGCAGTAGCGCCAGGACGAACCCGAAGATCACCAGCAGCAAAACCAGCTCCAGCACCCGCCGGATCTGGTCCAGAATCCGCCAAACCAGCCCGAAGAATGCCGCCAGGGCGGATCCGATGGTCATCCGTCACGTCCGGATATCAGATCGCTGATCAGATCTTCTCCTCGATGCGTGCCGCCTTGCCCGACAAATCGCGCAGGTAATACAGCTTGGCCCGCCGCACCGCACCGCGGCGCTTGACGCTGACCTCGCTGATCGACGGACTGTGCGTCTGGAACACGCGCTCTACGCCCTCGCCGTGTGAAATCTTGCGCACGGTGAACGAGGAATTCAGGCCGCGATTCTTCTTCGCGATCACGACCCCCTCGTAGGCCTGAACGCGCTCGCGATCGCCTTCGACCACCTTCACCTGCACGACGACGGTGTCGCCGGGATTGAAATCCGGCAATTTTCGCGCGGTGCGCTCGCCGTTCAATGCTTGAATGATCTTGTTCATGATATCGACCTCACCTTTTGAACTCTCGTCACCGGCCGCGCTCGGCCTTGAATTCCTCCAACAGCACCCGCTCCGCGCCGCTCATGCCGCGTCGCTCGAGCATGTCCGGCCGGCGCAGCCAGGTGCGGCCCAGCGACTGCTGCAGCCGCCAGCGGCCGATGGCCGCATGGTCGCCGGACACCAGCACTGCGGGCACCGCCAGCCCGTCGATCACGGGGGGCCGCGTATAATGCGGCCAATCCAACAAGCCGTCACCAAACGATTCTTCATCCGCCGACTGCGCACAGCCCAGGGTTCCGGGCAGGAGCCTCGCGATCGCGTCGATCACCACCAGCGCGGGTAGTTCGCCGCCCGACAAGATATAATCGCCGATCGACCATGCCTCGTCGATCTCGCTGTCGATCAGACGTTCATCGACGCCCTCGTAGCGGCCCGCCAACAATACCAGTCCCGGCCCCTCGAGGGCCGAGCGCGCCATGCCCTGCTCGAACCGCCGCCCCTCCGCGCCGAGGTAGATGCGCCGGCCGCCCTGCCCGACCCGCGCCGCCGCCGCCCGCAGGGCGCTGCGCAGCGGTTCGACCTTGAGCACCATTCCCGGGCCCCCGCCATAGGGGCGGTCGTCCACGGTTCGATGCAGATCGGTCGCAAAATCACGCGGATCGACGCAATGCACCTCGAGTGCGCCGCTGTCGAGCGCCCGCCGCACCACGCCGTGCACCAGCGCTTCGCGAATCATCACCGGAAACAAGGACACCACCGCGATCCGCATGCGCTCAACCCGCCGGGTCGTTCCAATTCACGACCACCTGACGCGCCTTCAGGTCCACCTTGCGCAAATGCGCCGGCACGGCCGGCACCCAGTATTCGCGCTCACCGCGCACCACCATCAGGACATGCGCGGGCGTCTCGATAAAATGCTGCACCACACCCAAACGGATCCCGTCCACATTCACCACCTCGCAGCCGATCAGATCGGCGCGGTAGAAATCGGCCGCCTCGCGCTCCGGCAATTCGCTGCGTGGCACCCAGATGCCGGCACCGCGCAGACCCATCGCCTGATCGCGGTCGCCGATGCCGGCGAACTTGGCCGTCAGCCGGCCGCCGCTGTGTCCTGTCGCCTCGACCCGGAGTGTCTCCCAGGCGCCGCTCCGTGCCAGCCGCAGGCTGCGATGCTCGAACAGCCGCTCGGGTGGATCGGTGAAGGAACTGAGCTTGACCCAGCCGCGCACGCCGAATGGCGCGCCGACCTGCCCCAGTTGGATGAGCGCCGACAATTCGCCGCTCATCGCCCTCACTCAGCCTTCAGGCGGCCTGTTTGCGGAAGGTGGTTAGAAGATGCTTGACGCGTTCCGACATGTGCGCGCCCTGGCCGAGCCAATGCTCGATACGAGCCACGTTCAGGCGCAATTTGATCTCGGCTCCACGGGCAACCGGATTGAACAGCCCCACGCTCTCGAGGCTGGTGCCGCCCTGACGTTTGCGGCTGTCCGTCACCACCACATGGTAAAAGGGGGTCTTCTTGCCGCCGCGCCGGGTCAATCGGATCGTCACCATCGTTTGTCACCTTGCAATGCCGAGCCGCTAATTCTAATGAAAAATCGGGTCGGGGAGCAAGAAATCTCGCTATTGGAGGGTAAGACGCGACGCGCTAACGGCTGTCCCCGGCCGCTAACGGCCCGGGCCGGGCGGCAGCCGGCCGCCCATGCCGCGCATCATGTTCTTGAGCATGCCGCCCTTGGCCATCCTTTTCATGGTCTTTTGCATGTGATCGAACTGCTTCAGGAGGCGGTTGACCTCCGGCAGCGGAACGCCGGCGCCCGCGGCGATGCGCCGTTTGCGGGAACCATCGATCATTTCCGGCCGCCGCCGCTCGCGCGGCGTCATCGAATCGATGATGCCCATCTGGCGTTTCAGGGCCTGGTTGCTCACCGTGCCGGCCGCCGCTGCCGCACCGGCCTGCATATGTGCCGGCAATTTGTCGAGAAGCGCCGCCATGCCGCCCAGGTTGTGCAATTGGGCGAGCTGATCGCGCAGATCCGCCAGGTCGAAGGATTTGCCCTTGCTGATCTTGCGCGCCAGCTGCTCGTTTTTCTCCTGATCGGCCTGTTCCTGAACCTGCTCGACCAGCGATAAAACGTCGCCCATCCCGAGAATCCGCGATGCGATGCGCTCGGGCTGGAACAATTCGAGGGCCTCGGGCTTCTCGCCCGTGCCGATGAACAGGATGGGCTTGCCGGTGACCTGCCGCACCGACAGAGCCGCGCCGCCGCGGGCGTCGCCATCCGCCTTGGTGAGCACCACACCGGTCAGGCTCAAAGCCTCATCGAACGCCTTGGCCGCGTTCACTGCATCCTGGCCCGCCATGCTGTCCACCACGAACAGGCGCTCATGCGGGTGGATCTCGGCCTCCAGCAGGCGCACCTCGCTCATCATCTCCTCGTCGACGTGCAGCCGGCCCGCCGTGTCCAGCAGCATCACGTCGTAGGCCTGCAAGGTTGCCTCCGTGAGCGCCCGGCGCGCAATGGCGAGCGGCGCCTCCTCCGCCGACGCCGCGGCAAATCCCGCGCCGACCTGCGATGCCAGCGTTTGCAGCTGCAGGATGGCCGCCGGCCGGTGCACGTCGGTGCTCACCAGCAACACCTTTTTGTTCTGCTTGGCAATGAGCCAGCGCGCAAGCTTGCCGGCGGTGGTGGTTTTCCCGGCGCCCTGCAATCCCGCGAGCATGACCACGACGGGGCGCTGCGCCCGCAGATTGAGTCCCGTGCTCGCCTCGCCCATCAGTCGGGTCAATTCCTGGTGCACGACCTTGATGAATGCCTGCCCAGGGGTGAGGCTCTTGGTGACTTCGGTGCCGACCGCGCGCTCCCTCACCGCGTCCGTGAAGGACTTGACCACGGGCAGCGCCACATCCGCCTCGAGCAGCGCGAGGCGCACCTGGCGCACGGTGTCGGCGATGTTCTCCTCGGTCAGCCGGCCGCGCCCGGACAGGGACTTGATGGCCGAGGAGAGCCGCTCGGTGAGAGTGTCGAACATGGTCCGAATAGTATAGTCGGCTAGGAGGGACTTAGTCCTTGTGTCATGATTTGCGCCTCGTGATCCTCGCCGTCACCTTGTTCGCGCTCTACGCCGCCAGCTCCTGGCTCATGCTTCGCAGTGTGAACAACCGGCGGCTGGAACCCATCGCCTGGGCCGTCAGCCTGGCCGCGCTGTTCGCCCACAGCGATGCGCTGGTGGCCATCATGCGATCCTCCGAGGGATTCGCCATCGGGCTGTTGACGGCGATATCGCTGCTCGCCTGGACGCTGGCCGTGCTCGGCTGCGTCATCGCCATCGACCGCCAGCACCGGGTGCTCAGCTCGATCCTGCTGGCGAGCGCGGCGATTGGCTCCACCGCGGCGGAGACCACCAGCCCGCAGCGCTTCGCCGAAACGGCCGCCCCGGGCTGGGAACTGACCGCCCACATCCTGCTGTCGATGGCCGCGGCCGCGTTGCTGTTCGCGGCCGCGGCGACGGCCACGCTGTTCGTGCTGCTCGATCGCCGGCTGCGCAGCCGGCGGATCGCCGATTTGCCGAGCGCGCTGCCGCCCCTCGATGCGCTCGAGAAGGTGATGTTCCGCCTGATCGCCGCCGGCTTCGTGCTGCTCACCCTGGCCCTGTTCACCGGCTTCGTATTCGTCACCAATCTTTTCGCCCAGCACCTGTTTCAAAAGACGGTGCTGTCGATATTCGCGTGGGCGCTGTTCGGCGTGCTGTTGATCGGACGGGCAATGTTCGGCTGGCGCGGCCGCGCCGCCGTGTATTGGACCCTGGCGGGCTTCGCGGTGCTGGCGCTCGCGTATTTCGGCTCGAAGTTCATTCTCGAGGATCTTCTCGGACGACATTGGGGCTGACCGCCTGAGCGAATGCCAACTCCGTCTTTAGGTATGCTTTTCTGCCTGTTGGCGGCGCTGCTGCTGCTGGCCGCCTTCTTCGCCGGCAGCGAGACCGCGCTGATGAGTTTGAACCGCTACCGGCTGCGCCACCGCGCCAACGCGGGCCATCGCGGCGCGCAGCTCGCCGAGAAGCTGCTCGCGCGCCCGGACCGGCTGATCGGCCTGATCCTGCTGTTGAGCACGATCGTCAACGTCCTGGCGCCCACGCTGGTCGGACTCATCGCGCTGCGGCTCGGCGGGGAATTCCTGGTGGCCGCCGGGGTGGTGGCGCTGACCTTCGTGCTGCTGATTTTCTGCGAGGTCGCGCCGAAGACCTATGGCGCGCTGCATCCCGAACAACTTGCGCTGCCGGCGGCCTATGTCTACACCCCGCTGCTGTGGGTGTGCTATCCGTTCGTCTGGTTCACCAATCTGCTGGCCAACGGCGTACTGCGCCTGTTCGGCGCCTCCCAGCAGCAGGCCTCAAATTCCCTGAGCAGCGAGGAACTGCGCACCGTGGTCGCCGAGGCCGGCGCCATGATCCCTCACCGCCACCAGCAGATGCTGGTGAGCATCCTGGATCTGGAGAATGTCACGGTCGAGGACATCATGGTGCCGCGCACCGAGATCGTCGGCATCGACATCGAGGATGATTGGGACGACGTGATCGAACAGTTGCGCCAGAGCCAGCACACGCGGGTGCCGGTGTATGAGGGCGACATCGACCGCATCGTCGGCGTGCTGCACATGAAGCGCGTGGTGCACGAGCTCGCGCGCGGCAAGCTGGACCGCGACGCACTGGTGGAGGCGGCAAGCGCGCGCGAGGCCTATTTCGTCCCGTCGGGCACCACGCTCAACAGCCAGCTGCTGAGTTTTCAGCGCGACAAGCGCCGCATGGCGTTCGTGGTCGACGAATACGGCGACATCCAGGGTCTGGTCACGCTCGAGGACATCCTCGAGGAAATCGTCGGCGAATTCACCACCGATCCTGCGGCCATGATGCACAAGGACGTGCGGGCGGAGGCCGATGGCAGCTTCGTCGCGAACGCCGCCGCCAGCATCCGCGCACTCAACCGTTCGATGCGCTGGAATCTGCCCACCGACGGGCCGAAGACCTTGAACGGACTGATCCTGGAATTCCTCGAAAATATTCCCGAGCCGGGCACGACCCTGAAGCTGGCCGATTACATGCTCGAAGTGCTGCAGACCGGCGACAATGCCATCAAGACCGTGCGCATTCGTCCGCCTGCGGCAGAACCGCCTGCGGGTTGACGCGGCTAGACCGCATCGAGCGCCTGCCCGAGACGCGTCACGCCGTGCACCGTCATGCCCTCCGGCGGCCGTTTCGGCACGTTTGCCTCCGGCACCAGCGCACTTTTGAAGCCGTGCTTCGCAGCCTCGCGCAGTCGCTCCTCGCCGAACGGCACCGGCCTGATTTCACCGGCGAGACCCAGTTCGCCGAACGCGACCAGGGAAGGGGGCACCGGCGCGTCGCGCAGGCTCGAGCGTGCCGCCAGCACGATGGCCAGATCACCGGCGGTCTCGGCGAGGCGCACGCCGCCGACCACGTTGGCGAACACGTCCTGACCATGAAGCTCCAGCCCGGCGTGGCGATGCGCCACCGCGAGCAGCATGGTCAGCCGGTTGCCGTCGATGCCGACGGCGACGCGCCGTGCAACGGCTCCGAGACTGGCGTCGGCAAGCACCTGCACCTCGATCAGCAGGCACCGGGTCCCCTCGCGCATCACCGTGATGACGCTGCCCGATACCGGATCGGCGTGCTTCGACAGAAAGATCGCGGACGGATTCTTCACCTCGCGCAGACCCTGCTCGGCCATCGCGAACACGCCGAGCTCGTTGGCGGCCCCGAAGCGGTTCTTGACGGAACGCAGCACCCGAAAGCGGCTGCCGGTGTCGCTCTCGAAGTACAGCACCGTGTCGACCATGTGTTCGAGCACCCGCGGCCCGGCGATCTGCCCATCCTTGGTGACGTGGCCGACCAGCAGCACGGCGGTGCCGGACGCCTTCGCAAAGCGCACCAGCTCGGCGGTGCATTCGCGCAGCTGCGAGACCGCTCCGGGCGCCGATTCGATGCGCTGCGAATACATCGTCTGTATCGAATCGACGATGAGCACTCGCGCGCCGCTGGCCGCCGCCGCCGCCACAATCTGCTCGACGCAGGTCTCGGCGATCAGCCGCAGCGGGGCCGACTCCAGCCCGAGACGGCGGGCGCGCAGTGCAACCTGCTGCACGGATTCCTCGCCGGTGGCATACAGCGCCGGGCCGCCGGTCTGAAGCGCTGCGGCGGCCTGCAGCATGAGGGTGGATTTGCCGATGCCCGGATCGCCGCCGAGCAGCGTCACCGAACCCGGCACCAGGCCGCCCCCGAGCACCCGGTCCAGCTCCGCCGAACCGGTGGCCAGGCGGGGCGCCTCGATCTGCGCTTCGGCGGCGAGCGACGCGGAGCCGTCGGTACGGCTCACGCGCGGCGTCCTCGATGCACCGGGGCCGGCCCGCGCCAGTTCGGCCATCAGGGTGTTCCACTGCCCGCAGTCCGCACACTGGCCCTGCCATTTAGGCGAAGAGGCTCCGCAGTTCTGGCAGATAAAGACCTCTTTGGACTTGCGCATGGGCTCCCTTCGCGTCGATTTGTGAGCTTAGCATTGCCGTTAGCCTTGCCCGATCACCTATACTGCCCGGCAACTGGAACTGGATTATGTCCATTGCATGCGTAAATTGGGGCTGATCACGGCGATTGTGGGTGTGGGTGTGCTGGCACTCGCCCTGCTGCTACGGACGCTCGCCGACCGCGGCTCGTGGTTGTGGCTTCCGGGGTTCTTGCTGCTGGCCGGCGGCGCCGCCCTATCCGTATGGTCCTTGCTGCAGGTCAAGCCGGCGCTGCCTTCGCCCATGCCGAGACCCAAGACCAAACCCGGCCTCGAGACCTCCCGTTTGCTGGACAACTTCGAACAGCACTTTGCAGAACTCAAGGGCCGCCGGCCGAACGCCACCGTGATGGGCGATCTGTACAGCCTCGCCACCCAGTTGGAACAGCGCGGGCGCGCACCGCAGGCAACGGCCGTGTACCGGCACTTGGCACGGTTCGACAACGGCTACCGCGACGTCGCCGCGCGCCTGCGCCGGCTGATGGATGCCGACCGGGCCGCGCGGCCGTCCAGGGCCGCCTCCCCCGTCGCCAAGCCCGCAGCCGCTGCCGCCGCGCCGGCGTCCGGCGAGACAGGCGCCGGCGGCATGCCGGCGGTTTCGAGCCTCGGACGATATCAGCTCGAACGCGAGATCGGCCGCGGCGCCATGGGCGTCGTGTACCTCGGCCGCGACACCGCCATCAACCGCCTGGTCGCGATCAAGGCGATTCCGTTGGCCAGCGAATTCGTCGAAGGCGAACTCGATGAAGCCCGGTCGCGGTTCTTCCGCGAGGCCGAAACCGCCGGGCGGCTCAACCATCCGAACATCGTGACCATCTATGATGTGGGAGAAGAGCGCGGCCTTGCGTATATTGCAATGGAATACCTCAAGGGGCGCCACCTGAGCGATTACTCGACGTACGGCAATCTGCTGGAGCCGCGCAAGGTATTGGATTTGATGGCGCGGGTCGCGGATGCCTTGGGATTCGCGCACAAGCAGCAGGTGGTGCACCGGGACATCAAGCCGGCGAATCTCATGTATGACGAAAGCACGGACATCTTGAAGATCACGGATTTTGGCATTGCGCGGCTGACGGGCTCGGGAAGCACGCGCACGGGCATCGTGCTCGGTACGCCCTCGTTCATGTCGCCGGAGCAGCTCGAAGGACGCAAGGTCGACGGCCACTCGGATCTGTTTTCGCTGGGCGTCACCCTGTTCCAGCTGCTCACCGGCCAGCTGCCGTTCGCCGCCGATTCGATGACCGGACTCATGCGGCAGATTGCCGAGGTTCCGCACCCGCCGCTGCGGGCCTTGCGGCCGGAATTACCGGCCTGCGTCGAGAGCGTCATCGACCGGGCGCTCGCCAAGAACCCCGAAGACCGCTACGAAACCGGCGCGCAGATGTCGACCGCGTTGGAAGATTGCCGCTCGCGCATACCGAGCGGACTGCCTTGATCGCCACAGTCCTGCACAAGAAGGCCGCCAAACACCCATGAGTCTGAGGGGGAAAATCGCCAGCGTTGCGCTCACCGACACCGGCAAGGTGCGCGAGCACAACGAAGACATGATCGGCAGCGAGGCCGACATCGGGCTGTTCGTGCTGGCCGACGGCATGGGCGGCTACAACGCCGGCGAGGTTGCCAGCGGAATCGCCGTGAAGACCATCATCAACCTGGTGCGGGATGCGATCGCCCGCGAGGATCTGACGGTCAAGGACCCGGAGACCGGCCTGACCCGGCCGAGCATCATCCTGCGCGACGCCATCCACCGGGCCAACAAGATCATCTATCACACGTCCAAGACCCAGCCGCAATGCGAGGGCATGGGCACCACCGTGGTCGCGTGTTTGTTTCACGACAACCGCCTGTCGATCGCGCACGTCGGCGACTCGCGGTTGTACCGTCTGCGGGACAACCGGTTCGAGCAGTTGACCCTCGACCACTCGCTGCTTCAAGAGCTGGTGGACCGGGGATTTTATTCACAGCAGGAGGCGCAGCGCGCCACCAACAAGAATTATGTCACGCGCGCGTTGGGTGTCGAACAGAACGTCGAGGTGGAGATTCACGAGGAGCCGGTGCAGAAGAGCGACTATTACGTGCTGTGCTCGGACGGCCTTTCAGACATGATCGAGGACGAGGATATTCATTTAACAATCAGCACCTTTAGTGCTAATCTTGATACGGTGGCTAAACAGCTGATTCAGCTGTCGAACGATAATGGCGGTCGGGATAACGTGTCGGTCATCATGGCGCACATTGAAGAACCCTTCCCCGCGCACAGGCGTATATTTGACAAAATATTGGGATGGTTCGGCTAGACAACGATGGAGTCTGAATGGCACGCCTGATGCTCAGCCTGGACGGGCAAGTCCTTGCAGAATACAACATGAACAAAGAGCGCTACACCATCGGGCGCCTGCCGGACAACGACATCCGCATCGACAACCCGGCCGTGAGCGGCCATCACTCCCTCATCATCAACATCCTCAACGACTCGTTCCTCGAGGACCTGAACAGCACCAACGGCACCTACGTCAACGGCAAACTGATCAAGAAGCACGCAATGCAGCACGGTGACGTGATCACCGTCGGACATCATCAGCTGAGATTCGTCGACAGCCAAGACGGCGAGGCAGCGCAGGAGGAATTCGAGAAGACCATGGTCATCACCCCGAGTTCTCAAGGGGAGGACCGCATCCGCCGGGTCGGGCAGGCGGTTGATCAGGCGGCCAAGGCCGTCGTCGCCAAGCGCCCGGCGGTGCCGGACAACGCTGCGGCCGCGGCCACGGCCATGCCCAAGGCCAAGCTGCAGGTGTTGAGCGGCGCCTTCGCGGGGCGCGAATTGGAGTTGACCAAGACCCTCACCACGCTGGGGCGACCGGGCGTGCAGGTCGCGGCCATCACCCGCCGCGCCGAGGGCTATTTCATCGTGCACGTCGATAGCGGCAAGGAAAACGACTTTCCACAGGTCAATGGCGTTCCCATCGGCCCGCAGGCGCGCCGCCTGAACGACAACGACGTGGTACAGCTCGCCGGCGTCAAAATGGGATTCTTCGAAAGCTGACCCGCATCGGCCGGGTGCCCCGGACAAAGCCACCCCGCGATCGGACCCCTTGAACTTGGTTCAGGCGCCCCTAGATTGGCCGCGGAGCGCCGGTTGAGAGACCGGCGCACATTCGTGACATTCAGCCAACTCAAGGAGATTTTCGCCATGAACAATCTGGTGCGACAGGATCCGTGGAGCCTGATGCCGCGTCTTCAGGACGAGATCAACCGGCTCTTCGGCAACGCCAGGGAAAATGACAGCAGTTCCGCCACCGCCACCTGGATACCGGCGGTGGACATTCATGAATATGCCGATCGCTTCGAATTCTACGTGGATGTGCCGGGCGTCGAGCCGGGCAAGGTGGACCTGACGCTCGAAGGCGGCGTGCTGACGCTGTCCGGCGAGCGCACCGATCAGCCGTCGAACAGGCGCGAGGAGCCCCAGTATCAGCGTACGGAGCGCGGATTGGGCCGTTTCTACCGGCGCTTCGTGCTGCCGGAGACGGTGGACGGCGACAAGGTCAATGCGACCGGCAAGAACGGCGTGCTCACCGTGACGATTCCGAAGCATGCGAAGTCCATGCCCCGCCGCATAGAAATCGCCGCCTAGCCTGTTCAGCCCAGCCGGCCAGGGATCGCGACCCGGGCCGTGGCGCATGGTGCGTCACGGCCCCTGGCCGAGTTGGCACACCGCTAGCGCAGCTCCACGGCGACGCGTTGGCTGATGCCGCACAACAGCTCGTAGGGAATGGTGCCGGACCGGCGGGCGATCTCCTCCACCGGCAGTCCCTCGCCCCACAGAATGACGGCATCGCCGCGTGCCGGCGCGTCCAGATCGGTGACGTCGATGCCGATCATGTCCATGGAGACACGACCGGCGAGGGCAGCGCGTACGCCGTTCACCAGCACCGGCGCGCCGGAGCCGAGGCTGCGCGGGTAACCATCGCCGTAGCCGACCGCGGCGATGGCCAGACGGGTGGCGCGCTGCGCCGTCCAGCGGCCGCCGTAGCCCACCTGCTCGCCGATGGCGACATCCTTCACGGCGATGATCCGCGAGCGCAGCGTCATGGCCGGCCGCAGACCATGGTCCGAGCCGGTCGAACCGGGGAGCGGCGAAACCCCGTACAACAGCAGGCCCGGCCGCACCCAATCGGCCTGGGCCCCGGGAAAGCCCAGCAGGCCGGCCGAGTTGGCCACGCTGCGCTCGCCGGTCATGCCGCGGGTGGCGGCGCCAAAACGCTCGAGCTGCTCCGTGGTGGCGGCAAGCCGCGGCTCATCCGCGCAGGCAAGATGGGTGAACAGCCGGATCGGCTGGCGCACGCAGGCGAGGCTCGCGAGCGCCGCAGCCGCGGCCGCGAACTGCGGCCCCTTGAGGCCTAGCCGGTTCATGCCGCTGTCGAGCTTCAGCCAGATCCTGAAGGTCGCGCCGCCGGGCGCGTGGCGCAGGAACTCGATCTGCTCGGGGATGTGAACCACCAGTTCGAAACCGAAGCGCGCCGCCGCCTCGAGCTGCTCGGCATCGAACACGCCTTCGAGCAACACGATGGGGGCGCTGATGCCCGCCTGGCGCAGACTCACGCCCTCCTCGAGCCGCGCCACCGCAAAGGCGTCGGCACCGTCCAGCGCTCGGGCCACCGCGACCAGGCCATGGCCGTAGGCGTTCGCCTTGATGACGGCCATGACGCGCGAATTCGGCGCCAGACGGCGAACCACGGCCAGATTGTGGCGGAGCGCGGCGGCTTCCACGGTCGCGCTGACCAGAGCCGTCACCCGGGCATTACCGCAGGCTCACCGGAACACGCCTTCGGCGTACGATTCCGGCGCGTAATTCTCGAACTTGGTGTATTGCCCCAGAAAGGTCAGCTGCACATCGCCGGTCGGCCCGTTGCGCTGTTTAGCGATGATGATGTCGGCGATGCCCTTGCGGGTGGTGTTCGGCTCGTACACCTCTTCGCGGTAGATCAACAGAATGACGTCGGCATCCTGCTCAATGGCTCCCGAATTGTGGCTGACGATGCCGTCGGCCAGCCAGCTTGCCGGGCCGGGCACGGTCAGGTCGAAAACCTCTTCCTCACCGGCGCTTTCCACCGAGACCACGCGGTCCCAATAAAGATCAGAATCCGCCCAGACCCGAATGCCCGGATCATCCAGAAGTTCCGCATACGACGCGACGACTGCACGCGATGGCGCGAATACGCAGTGGCTGCTGCCGCCATAGCGGGTACCGCGCATCCTGGCAGGCACCTCGCGCGGGCCAAACGCGCCAACCCTGTTGAGGAATAATGCCTGCTGCTCGCTGCCGCTGACGTCCACCGAATGGGTCGGCCGGCCGCTCTTCTGCCGCGTCTGGCGAAGGCGCGCGACGACGCCGAGTCGAAGCAGCAGCATGGCTACGTCCCTGGCAAGTTGTTCGCTGTAGGTACTGAAGTAAACCCGTGGTGCCCCGCGCTGCTGCGCCGGGCGCACATGGATACAGCCATCCGCCGCCCACAGATGCCGCAACAACAGCCCGATCTGCTCCGTGCTGAACTGAAACACCTGGGACGGCAGATGCTTTTGGTGGGCGCGTTGACCGTGAATGCCGAGCCGTTTGAGCCATGCACCCACTCCCGCCGCATGCCGGCGATTGCCGTTGCCGGCGCTGACCGGTTGATGCAACGGCTGGTGCGATGAATAGCTGCCGTCCCCGACCAGATGACCGAGAAGCGCAATTTCATGGTCCGGCCATGCGGCCGCCTCGACATCGGGAATGCGCCGCGCCAGCGCCACGCGGGACCCCGGACCGATCGAGGACAGATCCATCCACCCTTTCTCGGTGAATACCCGGTGGCTTGCCGTGGCTTTCAAGGTGCGCCCGCTGGCCAGACTCAGGCGAGAGACCCGGCGTACCCCCTTGGACCAAACACAATCGCTCTGCGCAGCGACGATTTTCTGTTGCGCGTTCATGGCCCAGACGACGGGCGTCTGGCCCACCAGATCACGAATCGGCACCCGACGGCCATCGGCAAGGAGTACCGCCGTATCGCCGCTGACGCATTCCCGCAGATCCGACATCACCGGCTTTTTTTCCTGGCGCTGCTCGACGCCGCGGTTGAGCTGCGAGAGCGCGATCACCGGCACCGACAGCTCCTTGGCGAGCGCCTTCAGGGAGCGCGAGATCTCCGAGATCTCCGTGGCGCGATTCTCCTTGGTTCCCGACACCTGCATGAGCTGCAGGTAGTCGACCACGATCAGGTCGAGCCCGCGCTCGCGCTTCAGGCGGCGCGCCCGCGCGCGCACCTCCGTCGGCGTGAGCGCCGGCGTCTCATCGACGTAGATCCTGGCGCCCGACAATTGGGTCATGGCCGAATCGATGCGCGGCCAGTCCTCCTCCTGCAGCCTGCCGGAGCGCAGGTTGCTCTGGTTGATCCGCCCGAGGGAGGAAATCATGCGCAGGGTCAGCGATTCGGATGACATTTCCATGCTGAAAATGGCGGCGGACTTGTCCGAACCGAGTGCGGCGTTCTCCGCGATGTTGACCGCGAGCGCGGTCTTGCCCATCGACGGCCGGCCCGCGATCACGATCAGGTCTCCGGGCTGCAGGCCGGAGGTCATCTCGTCGAGCTTCTTGAAGCCGGTCGGTACGCCGGTCATCTTCCCGTCCGAGTTGTAGAGCGTGTCGATGCGGTTGACGACCTCCGGCAGCACGCTCTTGACCGACCGGAAGCCCACCTTGCCGCGCGACCCGCGCTCGGCGATCTCGAAGACCGCGCGCTCGGCGGCATCGACGATGTCGCGTGCTTCGCGGCCCTCGGGTTCGAGCGCGCTGCCGACGATGAGGTTGCCCGCGCTGATGAGCTGGCGCAGCACCGAGCGCTCGCGCACGATGTCGGCGTAGGCACGGATGTTGGCGGCGGTGGGAGTATCCCGCGCCAGCGAGCCCAGATAGGACAGGCCGCCTGCTTGATCCAGCACCCCCTGGCTCTCCAGATACCCGGACAGCGTGACCGCATCGCAGGGCTGGCTGCGCTCTATCAGGCCGGCGACCGCCTCGAATATCAGCCGATGGTCATGTCGGTAGAAGTCCTCGGCCGCGACCCGGTCGGCGATCTGGTCCCATGCGGAGGCATCGAGCATCAGTCCGCCTAGCACCGATTGTTCGGCCTCGATGGAATGCGGCGGCAGACGCAGCCCGTCGCCGGAACCGGATGAGCGATTGGTGACGCGAGCGGCCACGTTCAGCCTGCGCCGCGCGTCTGCCGGCGCTACTCTTCTGCGACGATGGTGACCACCAGGGTCACATCGACGTCAGTGTGCAAATGCAGCTGCACCTGATGTTCGCCGATGGTGCGGATCGGACCGGTGGGCATGCGCACCTCGGAGCGCGTGATCGGCTGGCCCGCCTTGACGGCGGCCTCGGCGATGTCCGCCGTACCGATCGAACCGAAGAGCTTGCCTTCCGTGCCCGCTTTGGCCTGGATCTGGAGCGTGAAGCCCTCGAATTTCACGGCCCGGGCCTGGGCGGCGGCGAGCTCCTGATTGGCCTTGGCCTCCAGGTCGGCGCGCTGGGCCTCGAACTTGGCGATGTTGGCAGCGGTCGCCAGGGTCGCGCGGCCGGTCGGCACCAGAAAATTGCGGGCGTACCCGGACTTGACCTTGACGCGATCGCCGATCTGTCCGAGGTTCGCCACCTTCTGCAGAAGAATGATATCCATGTAGCAGCGCCCTCAGTGCTGATCGGTGTAGGGAAGCAATGCCAGGAAGCGCGCGCGCCGGATGGCGAGCTGCAGCTGGCGCTGATAATGCGCACGCGTACCCGTGATGCGGCTCGGAACGATCTTGCCGGTCTCGGTGATGTAGCTCTTGAGGGTCGTCAGATCCTTGTAGTCGATCTGCTTGACGTCGTCCGCCGTGAAACGGCAGAACTTCTTGCGGCGGAAAAAACGTGCCATGTGGGACTCCTTTGGAAACCGCGCTCAGCGAGCGCCCATGGGCAAATCGTCGTCATCGCCGTCATCGCCGAAATCATCGTGGCGGCGGGCGTTTTCGTCGGGCGCACGCGCCATCGGCGAGGGTTCGGTGACGGCTGCGTCCATTTTCACGACCAGGTGGCGAAGCACCGCGTCGCTGAAGCGGAACGAGCCGTTCAGCTCGTCAAGCGTCTTCTGATCGCATTCGATGTTCAGGAGCACGTAGTGTGCCTTGTGAACCTTGGAGATGGGGAAGGTCAGCTGGCGCCGGCCCCAATCCTCGAAGCGGTGCACCGCGCCGCCACCGGCACTGATCATGCCTTTGTAGCGATCGACCATCGCGGGTACCTGCTCGCTCTGATCCGGATGGACCAGGAGCACGATCTCATAATGCCGCATTGTAGGCTCCCTACGGTTTGCGCCTCCCGTTGCGAGCGGTGAGGCAAGGAGAATGGCCCGGTGCCGAGCCCAAAAGAGCGCGAATAGTACGCGTTCCGCCGCGGCCGGGTCAACTCGACCGCTGGCGCCGGGCCTCGAACAGGGCGATTGCGGCTGCCGCCGACACGTTGAGCGAATCGACCCATCCCTGCATCGGTATTTTCACCAGGAAATCGCAGCGCTCGCGCGTCAAACGCCGCATTCCGGCGCCTTCCGCACCCAACACCACGGCGAGCGGGCGCTTGAGGTCGGCGGCATACAGGCTGTGATCCGCGTGCCCGTCTGCGCCCGCGACCCAGATGCCGCGGGACTTCAGCATGTCCAGGGTGCGTGCCAAATTCGTGACGCTGGCCACGGGAACGAATTCTGCGGCGCCCGCCGCCACTTTGCGCACCACACCATCGACCGCCGCGGCGCGATCCCGCGGCAGCACCACCGCGTGCACACCGGCGGCATCGGCAGTGCGCAGGCAAGCCCCCAGATTGTGCGGATCCGTGACGCCGTCGAGTACCAGCAGGAAGGCCTGCTCGGTGAGCGCATCGAGCCCCGCCGCCAGATCCGCCTCGTCCCAGGCCTTGAGCGGCCGCACCGCCGCCACGGCACCCTGATGTGCCACATCGCCCACGAATTTCGCCAGCACCGCCGGGCTGACGATCTGCGCCCGCAGCCCGGCGGCCTGTGCCCGCGCCGTCAATTCCCGCGCCCGGGCATCGTCGCGCGGCTCGGCCAGCCACAGCTCCAGCAACCTCTCGGGTGCGCGCTCGATGACGGCATGGATGGCATGCAACCCATAAACGAAGTTGCGCTTTGCTTGCATCGCAGCAACCTGGCTCAGCCGTGGCCGCCGCGCTTCGGGCCGTGCCCGCCGCCGTGTCCGCCACCGCGACCGCCGCCGCGACCGCCACTCCGACCGCCGTCGGCTGCTCGGCCGGAACGACCCCGCTGCGGCCCGGCGCCGCGCCGCGCGGCACGCACCGTACCGTGCGTGGTCGCGGCATCCGGATCGACCAATTCGAAGTCGACCTGACGCTGCGTCAGGTCGACGCGATTCAAACGCACGCGCACGCCATCGCCCATCTGCCAGCGCCTGCCGGTGCGCTGTCCCACCAATCCCATGCCGCCCTGATCCAATTCCCAATAGTCGCCGGGAATGGCGGAAATGTGCACCAGACCGTCGATGGGCATTTCCTTCAGTTGCACGAACATGCCGAACTCCAGGGCGCTGGTGATCACGGCATCGAAGGTCTCCCCGACCCGCGGCTGCAGGTATAGGCATTTCAAGTAGCCGAGCACGTCGCGGGCCGCATCGTCCGCGCGCCGCTCGCGCTGCGAACTCTCGCTGCCGAGCGCCTGCAGTTCGGCCGTGCTGTAGCGATGCCCGGATACCAGGTTGTGCAGCACCGCGGCCTTGATGGCCCGATGCACCAGCAGATCCGGATAGCGGCGGATGGGCGAAGTGAAATGCGCGTACTCCGCCAAGGCCAGGCCGAAATGCCCGATGTTGGTCTGCTGGTAGACCGCCTGCGCCAGCGAGCGGATCACCAGGCCCTCCAGCAGCAGTCCGTCGGGCCGCGCGACCAGGCGCTCGACCAGCTGGCGGAACTCCCGCGGCGTGGGATTCGCCGAGAACACCGCTCCCACCTGCAGCGCATTCAACACCTTCTGCAGCTCGGTCACTCGCTTCTCCTCCGGCTGCCCATGCACGCGATATAGGCTGCCCGCCTTGGCGAGACGCAGGGCCACGGCCGCTTCTACATTGGCGGCGACCATGCACTCTTCGACGAGCCGGTGCGCATCATTGCGCGACACGGCAAAAAAGCCCTCGATCTTGCCGTCGCTGCCGATCTGCGCCTTGACCTCGCCGGCGCGAAAATCGAGCGCGCCGCGCGCGTCGCGCGCGGCCTTCAGAGTGTGGTAGACCGCATACAGCATCTGCAGCGAGTCGCGGATGGCGGGCGTGAGGTCGCCGTGCCCGGGCGCCCCGGGATCCGCCAAATAGTTCCAGACCTTGTCATAGGTGAGGCGCGCATGCGAGCGGATCACGGCCTCGTAGAAGCGCGTACGGCTGAGCTTGCCGGTCCTGCTCACGTGCATGTCGCAGACGAAAGCCAGGCGCTCGACCCGCGGCATCAGCGAGCATAGGTGATTGGACAGATGTTCCGGCAGCATCGGCAGAACGCGATCGGGGAAATACACCGAGGTCGCGCGCGCGCGCGCTTCCAGATCCAGTTCGCTGCCGTAACGCACGTAATGGCTGACATCGGCAATGGCCACGATCAGTCGCCAGCCGCCGCCGCGCAGCGCCTCGGCGTATACCGCGTCGTCGAAGTCCTTGGCGTCCTCGCCATCGATGGTGACCAGCGGCAGGTCGCGCAGGTCCTCGCGTCCCTCCCGGTCGGCCGCGGTGACTTCCGGACCGAATCGATTGGCGGCCTGAATGACCCCGGGCGGAAACTCCTGCGGCAGATCGTGTCGCAGGATCGCGAAGCGGGCCGCCAAATCCGACGGCCGCAGATCGTGCAGAGTCTCGACGATGCGGCCATGCGCCGCCGTGTCGCCGTGCGGCCGCTTGGTGATTTCCACCACCACGTAGTCGCCGTCCCGGGCGCCATGGCGCTCGCGCTGCGCTACGTCAACGGAATACCAATGGCCTGGATCCTCCGGCTCGACCCGGCCGAGACCCTGGGCCACGTGCAGCACCCCGCCGACCTTGTTGGGGGCATCGCCCACCCGGCGAATCAGCCGCGCGATGCGCCGGCCGCGCTCGTTCATGCCGACCGCCAGCACTTCCACCCGGTCCTGATGCATCAGCGTCGCGACATCCGCGCGCGCCAGCACCAGCGGGGCCGAACCGTCGTCGGGCATGACCAGCACCTCGGTGGCGCGGCCGCGCACCCGGCCCGTGACCCGCTCGCCCTCGCCGGCGGCGGCGAAGCCGTTGGGTCCCTCGATGGCCTGACCGTCGCGAACCATGGCCGCCAGGCGCTTGGACAGGGCGTCGCGCTGCGCATCGGATTGAAGTCCCAGGCGCTTGGCGAGACGGGCCGCGCTCAGCGGTTCCGGCGCCTCGGTCAGATGCTTGAGGATGAGTTCGCGGCTGGCAATCGGATCGGCGTAGCGCGACGTCTCACGCTCGAGGTTCGGGTCCTCACCGCGCCAATCCGGCGTTGCGGTTGTAGTGCTCGTGGGTTTGGGACGGCGCGAACCAGAGGAGCGGCGTCGGGTCATGGGTTACCAGCGTTGATTGTGCTAACGACGCTACATGGGGCATAAAGCATTGATTGACAAGCCTTGGGTGTGTGAGTAGATTTCGGCGCCTCGTTAGGCGGCCCCATCATGCCCAGGTGGCGGAACTGGTAGACGCGCTGGTTTCAGGTACCAGTGGAGCAATTCGTGGAGGTTCGAGTCCTCTCCTGGGCACCATTATCAATGGGTTACGGTACATTCGTAAAAGTTTAAACTGATCTTGGCGGATTGCCCGGTGGCGCGCAGCCTACCAGTTCTGGGTCAGGGTGCGCACCGGTGAGGCCGTCGAACGGCCAGGTTCAGGAATTGCCGCTGCGCCAACCCGCGTGATAGGCCTCGCGGGCGCTGCGGGCATAGGGGACAGGCGATACCTTGACCCGCACCTCGAGTTGCCGGTGGCGTTCGACCGTGGTCTTGCGGGTACCGCCGCCTTCCTCGCCCCACACCAGGGTGAGCACATCTCCGATGTTGATGTGGCCATCCACGACGCCAAGCGACAGCGCCGCACGCTCGTTGTAGCTGTAGCCGCCGAACATCGAATAGCCGACCACCCGGCCGCCCAGGGTGACCTTGTCGTACGACGAGGAGGCATAGTTGGCAATGGGCAGGTCGAAGAACTTGTAATTCTCGGTCCCGGGCACGAACAACGAGGCATAGATCTTCGCCAGGTCCTCGCCGTTCCATTCAAAGGTCACCTTCTTGCGCCGGGGCTTGTCGGCCAGGTTCTCGAGCGCTGTGCGCCCGGCGAAGTCGTGATCGAATTTCACGAATGGGCCGTACCCCAGCTCGTAAGGCGTCAGGTAATAATCCTCGATGCGCTCCGACACGAAACTGCCGCCGATCGAGCCGGTCGCCTCGTAGCCGGTGGCCGGCAGCCATTGGCGGTACTTGCGCATCGACTCGCCGGTGTAGACCGCCGGCAGCGGTGAGGGTATCCAGCCGGACTCCAAGGTGTTGCTGGCATAGGCACGCGAGCCGACCGGTACCAGGCCGAACTCGCGGCCGGCCTCGAGGAGGGTCTCGCGGATCTCCTCACCTTCCGCATAGGGCCCCCAAATCTCCAGACCCGGCGCTCCGGCCATGCCGTGGCGCAGCGCGCGCACGCGTCGCCCCTGGATGTTGATGGCATCCATGTTGAAGAACTTGACGTCGGGCAGCGGGCCGCCGTTGAGCTTCTCCAGAACTTTGGCCGCGTTCGGACCCTGAACCTGAAAGCGGTAGTGCCGGCGGCTGACGGCCTTGCCGCGCGGGTGGGACGGCGAACGGTCGTCGCGGATCACCTGCACCTGGTAGCCGCCGGTTTGCGCCTGAAATTCGATCCAATTCACCGACGGCGCGCGGCCCACGAACAGCAGTTCATCCCGCTCGAGGTAGAACAGAATCCCGTCGCCGATCACATAGCCGTCATGACTGCAGGGAACCATCTGCTTGGCCTTGTTCGGCGCAAAATTCGCAAAGCTGTTGATGGTGCAATAGGACATCAGCTTGAGCGCATCGGGTCCCTTGACGGTGATCTCCGCCATATGATGCGACTGGTCGAACAGCACCGCGGTCTCCCGCCACGCTCGCTGCTCGTCGCGCCAATTCGAGAATTCACTGGGCACCACCGGATAGACGTAGGCGCCGAGCTGCGAATTGCGCAGCATGGCAACCGGATTGCCCGCGGCCTGCAGAACGTCTTCGAGATTTTGCGGTTGCATGCGACCTCCCCGATACTGCCCATGGTGCGCTTGTCGCATGCCGCTGGCGCGTTATTTTGCGGCTGCGGCCGCCAACCTTCGCCGCGCTACCGGCATGCGAAGCTTTGCGCATATTCCGGATCGCCGCGGCCGGCGTAACGTGCCACCAGGGGGTAGGGGCAGAGCGGGCGCGAGCGCCCGGGATGCGCCGACCGGGGCCTGCTGGTCGCGACGATAAGATCGGGAGCTTGGGCGTTCTCCACCCAATGCATCACGGCCGTCAGGGCATCATATTGATCGGTGGCGTCGCCGCCGCCGCAATGATTCATGCCGGGAACCGCAAAGACGCGCACGAACCGCGCCGCCTGGCCGCGGTTCAGATGATCCACGTCTCGCCACCAAGCGAGCGTATCGTTGATCGAAAACACCGGATCGGAGACCCCGTGCACCACGATCATTTTCGCCCCGTGCCGCCGGAAGGCGCCGAGGTCGGCGGATCGCGCCGACATGTCCTCCCAGGCCGAGTGTGTGAACCCGGCGCCGGTGGCATAGATCTTGGCGGCATCCCGATCGAAATCGAAAGCCAGCAGAAAATCGAGCAATGTCTGCGGATCCGCGCGCAGCAGCGTCGGTGGGGTGGTGAAGTCCGAGGCGAGCGATGCGCCGCCGAGCACCACGTTCAAGCTGGGCGGCGTGCCGCCGGCGCCGCCCATTTTCCACGCCCGCCAGTTGGGCGAGGCAATGCCGGCGTCCCAGGGCCAATCGCTGTACAATGCATGTCCGCCCTGGTCGTGCGGACCCGCCATCATCCGGTCGAGCGCCTGCATCTGAGCGCGGCTCAGACAGCCGTCGGCCTTGGCGCCCCGACAACGCCGCGCCGCCAGTTCAGGATCAACGCGTTTGGCGGTGCAGTGCGTGAAGTCGCCGACCAGGCCATCCTTCAGTCCGTCGGCCGCGTCGCAGGCGGCCAGCACCGCGTCGCGCGCCACGCCGAGATCCGCATCGCTGAAGGCCGATGAGAGCTTGGCAAAAGGCAGCGCCGTGCCCGCTGTTGTCTGGACGAGGGCGGCAAGAGCCTGCGTGTCCCAGGCCTCCGAGAGGGCGGCCCGCGGCAGCGACATGCCGGGCGCATTGGCCACGATGCCGTCGAATTCGCCGGCGTAGCGCTGCGCAAACACCATGCCCTCCTCGCCCCCCTTGGAGCAGCCGACGAAGTAGGAACGGCGCGGCGGTGCACCGTAGTACTGCCTCAGCGCCGCCTTGGCCGCGGCTGCTACGATCGGCAGCGAGGCGTAACCGTAATTCGCCCGCGCCTGCGCATCGAGTCCGAACACCAGGACGCCGCCGCGGGCCGGATCGTTGTTCACGGCATTGTCGTGGCCCGAATCCTGGCTGACCACCGCGAAGCCCTGCAAAATGCCCGGCTTGGCCACCGCCGAGTAGTTGCCCAGCGCGTCACCGAGCACGCCATTGCTGCCGCCTCCGCCCTGGAATAAGAAACGTCCGTTCCAGTCGCCGGGCAGGCGCAGATGAAATCGGATCGCGTAGCGCTGGCCGCCCTCCCCGACGCGCTCCTGCACCGAACCGACCAGATCGCAATGTGCCGGAATGATGAGGCTGCCCGGTTCGCCCGGTCCCTGCGCGGCTTGTGGACCTTCGGATAACCAATGGACCGAGATCACCCGCGTGGAGCCGTCCGGCCAATGGCCGGCCATGCGCTCGGGCAGTGACTCGCAGCGCACCGCCGGCGAGTTCGGCTCGTCTGCGGCGGCGCGGCGGGCTGTCCCGGGCAACAGCAACGCGGCCGCTGCCGCCGTCATGAGCCACAGCGACTTCGGTGGGTGATTCAAGGATTGCGCTGGCATTGATCCCACATGGCATAGCCTATATGATATTGGGTATGGTACCGCTACCATACCTCCGTTGCTGACCGGGCAAAGACCCGCGCGGCGCGCAGGGTAACATCCCAGCGCGCCGCAGCGCGCTGTGCGAGGGGGAAGCCATGAACGTGTCGGTTCATCAGACCGAGAATCTGTTGTTCGCCACGCTGCTGCAACTCATCGTCATGGTGGGTGCCGCGCGTCTGGTGCACACCGTGTTCCGGCGTTTCGGTCAACCGGGCGTGATCGGTGAAATCGTCGCCGGCCTGCTGCTCGGACCTTCGCTGCTCGGCCATTTCCTGCCGCAGCTTTCCCGCGAGTTGTTCGGTGAGCATGCCTCCTCGCCCATCGTCATGATCAGCCAGATCGGCCTGATATTGCTGATGTTCCAGATCGGCACGGACTTCGAATTCGGCCATCTCAACACCCGGCGCAACCGCCGCGGCGCGGTGTGGGTGACGCTGTTGTCCGTGAGCGTGCCCTTGGCGGTGGGCGTGGCGGTGGGCCGGCTGTCGGCCTCGAGCCTCGCGCCGGCGATCAACCCGACGCTGTACAGCCTGTTCTTCGGATTGGGATTGGCGATCACCGCGGTGCCGATACTGGGACGCATTCTGCGCCAATATGGACTCACCCAGACCGAGGTCGGCGTCGTCGCGATTTCGGCCGCCGCCGTCAACGATGTCATCGGCTGGCTGCTGCTGTCGGGCGTATCCGCCTACGCGGCGGCGGCGTTCTCCGGTCCCCGTGTCCTGGCGCAAATCGGCGGACTTCTCGCGCTGGGCGCCGTGCTGTGGTTCGTGCTGCGGCCTTTGGCGGCCTGGTTGGTGAGGCGATTTCCGGTGCGCGGGGGCGAGATGCCGCCGAATCTCATGGCCGTCGTGGTGTGCCTGATTTTCATTCTGGGCTCCTGCACCTACCAGCTCGGCATCTTTTCGATCTTCGGCGGCTTCGCGGCCGGCGTGCTGTTCCACCGCCACAAACCCTTTGTCGATGCCTGGCAGCGCCAGGTCGGGCGTTTCGTGCTCGTTTTCTTCCTGCCGGTGTTTTTCACCTATACGGGTCTGCGCACCAATGTGCTCGGGCTGTCGACGGCCGCGGACCTGCACTGGTTGGCCGTGATCCTCATCGCCGCCATCTCGAGCAAGATGATTCCGGTGTATCTCGCCGGCCGCCTGAGTGGATTTCCTCCCACCGAGTCCGCCATTCTCGGCACCCTGATGAATACGCGGGCGCTCATGGAACTCATCGTGATCAACATCGGCTTTGACCTGGGGCTGATCCCGCAGAACGTCTTCACCATGCTGGTCATCATGGCGGTCATCACCACGGTGATGGCGGGCCCGCTGCTGAAATTGCTGCTGATGCGCTCCGGTCACGCCATACCGGTGGGCGTGGAGGCGTGAATCACCCTCACGGATGCAGCGGCAGGATTTCCCGGACAAGATGCACCGTCGTGACGGCAACGGGGGTGGCGGCGTCCCGGGACAGCAGCACGTTGTAATCGCCTTCGGCGATGCTCCAGTTCCCGGCTGAGCTGTCGTAAGCGGCCAACAGCCGCGCATCGATGCTCAACGTCACGTCGGCGCTCTGTCCGGCCATGAGGTCGAGCTTACGGAAGCCGCCGAGCCGTTTCGGGGCTTCCCAACCGCTGGCGGCCGGCTGCACCGGAGACACATACACCTGGGCCACCGTCTTGCCGGGAAGCGGACCGGCGTTCTTCAGCATGAAACGCACGCTCACGCGGTTGCCCTGCACCGTCGCGCTGAGATCCGACGGCACGAAGCGGCTGTACGACAAGCCGTAACCAAACGGAAACAGGGGGGTGAGGTGTTGGCGGTCAAACCACTTGTAGCCCACCGCCGCACCCTCGATGGTGTAGTCGACGACCGTGCGTGCATGCGCCTGCTCGGGGTAGCCGTCGAGCATCGGACGCGGCAATTGCGCGCTCGACCGCGGGAAGGTCAGGGGCAGACGGCCGGACGGGTTCACCTCGCCGGTGAGCACGCGGGCGATGGCTTCACCGCCGCTCGTGCCCGGAAACCAGGCCTCCACGATGGCGGCCACCTGGTCGATCCAGGGCATGAGCACCGGGCCGCCGGTCTCGAGGATCACGATGACCTTGGAATTCGCCCGGGCCACTGCCGCGATCAGCGCATCCTGGTCGTCATCCAGGTTCAGCGTGACATCCCAACCTTCCGCACTCCATTGATGGGCGAACACGAGGACCACGTCGCTGCGGGCCGCCAGCTTCACGGCGGCCTTGATATCGGTGCCCTCATCGTAGGCCAGGTGCGCACCACTGCGGGCCGCGAGCGCCTTGAGGGGCGAGGACGGGAAATAGATCATCCTGCGCCGTTCATTGTGCGGGTTCGTAAAGGTCAGATCCCCCGTCGCGTACACCTGCGAGGAACCGCCGCCCGACAGGACGCCGGCGTCGGCATGCGAGCCGATGACGGCGATCGACTTGATGTCCCGGCCGAGCGGCAGGATCCGCCGGGCGTTTTTCAGCAGCACCAGCGAGCCTTCTGCATCGGCCCGCGTCACGAGTGCATGCCCCGCAAAGTCGATGTCGCCCGCGCTCACCGGGTCGTCGAACAGGCCGTTTGCGAACATGGAGCGCAGAATGCGCGCCGTCATGTCATCGAATCGCGACTGCGCCACATGACCGTCGTCGACCGCCTCCCGCAACGCATCGGCGAAGTACGGCGACACGTCGAATGGATAACCCGACTCCTGGTCCAGGCCGGCGTTCGCGGCGGGAATGGTCGAATGCACGCCGCCCCAGTCGGACATCACGAAGCCCCCATAGCCCCAGTCAGTCTTCAGCACCTGATTCAGCAGCCAGCCGCTTTCGCAGCTATACACGCCGTTGACGCGATTGTAGGCGCACATGATCGCCCCCGGACTCGACTGCTCGATCGCAAATTCGAAGGCGAGAAGATCGGACATGCGCGCGGACCGCTCATCGATGCGCGCATCGAGCGTCGTGCGATTGGTCTCCTGATCGTTGAAGGCATAATGCTTCAGCGTCGACAGGATGTGGTTGGATTGGATGCCCCGGACCTGGGCGGCCACCATGCTGGCCGCGAGCCACGGATCCTCACCCCCGTACTCGAAATTCCTGCCGTTGCGCGGATCACGGGCCAGATCGATGCCGCCCGCCAGCAGGACATTGAATCCGCTCAATCGCGCCTCGTCGCCGATCATGCGTCCGCCCGAATACGCCAATTCCGCATCCCAGGTGGCGGCCGTGGCGAGATTGGAGGGCAGCGCGGTGCGCGGCCGCGCCTGCTCGCCGGGCTGGCTCGCCACCCCGATGCCGGCGTCGGTTTCCGTCAACGCCGGGATTCCGAGACGCGCATTGCCGCCGATGAAACCGGCCGATTGCACCAGTCCCTCCTGCGGCTTCTTGTAGTTCTTCCACGGCGCATCGCTGGAAAAATAGCCGAACAAGAGCGCCAATTTCTCATCCTGCGACATGGACTGCAGCAGCGTGGCGGCACGCTGGTCCGCGCTTCGGCCGGAGTCCATCCAAGGCCGCTCCGCGAGCGGCTGGTCCGCGGCGGACGCGGACCCGAGCGCGATCAGGGTCGATGCCAATACCCCGCGCCAAACGTCGATCGTTCGCATGCCTGTTGTTCTCGCGTCGCGTCCAATGCGGCCTGAACCCCCGCAGCGATGGTGCCGCCAACGTCGGTCGATATCAAGGCATAATCCGCTCAAAATGAGTGATTGAGCGGAGGCTTGCCGACGTCGTGGCCGTCAGATCAACCATGGTCCTTTTTCTGCTGCTCGCGCCCGTGATGGCGGTGCGGGCGAATGCGCCCGCCTACGCCGACCCGGGCGCCCCGCTCGAATTGCGCATCACCAGCCTGATCGATGCCATGACCCTCGATGAGAAGATCCATGCGCTCGGCACCGACCCGAGCGTGCCCCGACTCGGATTGCGGCTGTCCGGCCACATCGAGGGACTGCACGGCGTGGCCCTGGGAGGACCCTACGGCTGGGGCAGGCGAAAAAATCCGGACGGCAGCTTCCAGGACGAACCGGTCGCCACCACGCAGTTTCCGCAGGCCGTCGGCCTCGGCGAAACCTGGGACGTCGATGTTCTGCGGCGCGTCGCGGCTGTCGAGGGATTCGAGGCCCGCTACGCGTTTCAGAGCCCCAAATACCGGCGCGGCGGCATCGTGGTGCGGGCGCCGAACACCGATCTGGCGCGCGATCCGCGCTGGGGCCGTACCGAGGAATCCTACGGCGAGGATCCGTTCCTGACGGGCACGCTCGCCACCGCCTTCGCGCGCGGATTGCAGGGCGATGACCCGACGTATTGGCAGGCCGCCTCGCTGCTCAAGCATTTCATGGCGAACAGCAACGAGGACGGCCGCGACCGGTCCTCATCTAATTTCGACGAGCGCCTGATGCGCGAATACTATTCGGCGCCCTTCCGCATGGCCATCGTCGAGGGTGGAGCGCGCGCCTACATGGCTGCGTACAACGCGTGGAACGGCATACCCATGGCGGTCAATCCGATATTGATTTCCATGACCGTGAACGAATGGGGCGAGGACGGGATCATCTGTACGGACGGCGGCGCCATGACGCAGCTGGTCACCAAGCATGCGGCATTCGAGTCGCTGGACCAGGCCGCCGCCGCCGCGGTGCACGCCGGCATCAATCAATTCCTGGATCGCCACGAACAGCCGGTGCACGAGGCCCTGCAGCGCCACCTGCTCACGGAGGCGGACATCGACCGTGCGCTGCGCGGTGTGTACCGAGTCATGTTCCACCTCGGACTGCTCGATCCGCCGGGACGGGTGCCGTACGCGGCGATCGGCGCCGGGCCGGAGCCATGGCTCACCGAGGAGCATCGCGCGGTCGCGCGCTGGGCGACCCGCAAATCCATCGTGCTGCTGAAGAACAGCCCGGTGGTGCTGCCGTTGGAGCGCAGCAGGCTCAGATCGGTGGCCGTGATCGGCCGGTTCGCCGACCAGGTGCTGCTCGACTGGTACAGCGGTACCCCGCCCTACACGGTGTCGCCGCTGCAGGGCATCCGCAATGCGCTCGGCGCCCAGGTCGACGTGCAATTCGTCGCCGACGATGCCGATGAGGCGGTACGCAGGGCGCGGGCCGCGGACGCGGCGATCGTCGTGGTCGGCAATCATCCGACGTGCAACGCCGGCTGGAACCGCTGCCCGGACCCGAGTGAGGGCAAGGAGGCCATCGACCGAAAATCGCTCGATCTGGGACCGGAGGATCTGATCCGCAAGGTGCGCTCCGCCAATCCGCGAACCATCGTGGTGCTGATCGCAAGCTTCCCGTATGCCATCAACTGGACCCAGGCGCATGTCCCGGCCATCGTGCTCATGACTCACAACAGCCAGGAATCCGGCAGCGCATTGGCCGATGTCCTGTTCGGCGACTTCAATCCGGCCGGCCGCCTCGTACAAACCTGGCCCCGCTCGCTCGACCAGCTGCCGCCGATGATGGACTACGACATCCGCCACGGCCGTACCTATCAGTATTTCAAGGGCAGGCCGCTGTATCCATTCGGCCACGGCCTGAGCTACACGCGCTTTCGCTACTCGGATCTGCAGTCCCCGTCCGAGCTGCCGGGTGATGGCTCCGTCGAGGTTTGCCTGCATCTCGGCAATGCGGGCGATCGTGAGGGAGACGAGGTGCTGCAGCTGTATGTGGATCTGCCGGATTCGCGGGTGGCCCGACCGCCGCGGGCGCTGAAGGCCTTCCGGCGCACCAGCCTCGCGGCCGGCGAAACCCGCAAGGTATGCCTGCCTCTGGCGGCGCGTGATCTCGCCTATTGGGACGCCGGCGCGCACCGCTTCGTGGTGGAAGCCGGCCGGGTGCGCGTATCCGTGGGCGCCTCATCAGCCGATCTGCGGCTGCGCAAAACCCTGCGGGTACCCCGCGAATTCGCCTGGACGCCGGACTTGCGGCAGGCCCGGCCGGCCGATTGAGCCGCCGCGCGCCGGCCCGGCGGGCAGCTTCAGTCGAACGGCTCCACCGTGATGCGGCGGCCGCCGAGGAACGCATCGGCGACGAGCCGCAACGGGGCGAGATCGGCGTCGATGTGATGCGCGCGCACCAAGGTCGCGAAGTGTTCATACACAGCGGCATATTCGCGCGCCGGCCCCACCGCAACCGCGGTGCCGTTCACCTGCATCAGCGTACCGCCCGCCGACAACAGCAGACGCCCGGCGTCGGTCTGCACGTCGATATCCCAGCTCTGGACGCCGGTTTGACGAAAATCCAGCTCCATCCGGACCTCGGTGCCGTTCGCATCGCCGAGGATCAGTGACGCCGCAACCGGCGATTCCCAATTGGATGGATACTCAAGGGTGGCTTCCTGCAGCAACAGGGGTTGCGGAAGAATCCGCGTGAGGATGGACAGGGCGTTGATGCCGGGATCGAACACACCCATGCCGCCGGCCTTGCGGATCCAAATCTGCCCGGGATGCCACACCCGCACATCCTCCTTCCAGGTGACGACGACCCGATGCAGGACGCGGCCGCGCAGCCACTCCTCGGCAAACGGCACGGCCGGTGCCGCCCGCGAATGCCAGCTGGCGAACAGCGTCGCGTGTTGGCGCACGGCCTCATCGACCAGGACCTGGGCCTCACCGAGCGTGGCGGCAGGCGGCTTTTCGAGCAGCACGTGCCGCCCTCGATCGAGCGCCTGGCGGGCAACGGCATAGCGCGCCTGCGGCGGCGTACAGATCGAAACCGCGTCGATGTCCGGCACCGCCGAGAGCATGGCTTCCAGGGTGGTGAAGCCCGGCACGCCGCAGTGCTCGCCCCCCAGGCTGGCGGCGGCTACCAGTTCGAAATGCTCATTGCCGCGGATGGCCGGCAGGTGCTGGTCGTGGCTGATCTTGCCGAGCCCGACGATGGCCAGCTTGATGCGCTGCATGCCCCGGTCCTCTTTGCGCAATTTGCCTTTATAATGATTATGATAGCGCTATCATTTTGCCTCGATCCGCAACGACTCTGCAAGCGAGACACCCTGGCCAGGTCGCACCATCTGCCGACACCCGACGAACTGCGCGCGCTCACCGCAGCCATGAATGGCGGCCGCCCTGCAGAGGCCGCTGGATTGGCGCGCCTGTTGCTGGACCGCCACCCGCAGCTGGGCTTTATTTGGACCGCCTACGGCGCCGCCCTGTTGCGCCAGGGCCAGGACGCGCTGCCGGCATTGCAGCACGCGGTGCAGCTGTCCCCCGACGACGCCGACACCCATTATTACCTCGCCACCGCGCTTAACGACCGGGGCGATCGCACCGCGGCCGGGGTGCATTATCGCCGGGCACTCGCGTTGCGGCCGGCTCACCTGCCGGCCATCGTCGGGTTCGCGAATGCGCTGCTGGAATCCGGTCGTTTCGCCGAGGCGGCCGCGGCCTACCGGCAAGCACTCGCCATCGAACCGGCCTCGGCGGAGTTGCACAACAACCTGGGCAATGCGCTGCGTGATGGCGGCGAGCTGCACGCGGCCTTGGCGAGCTATGGCCGCGCCCTCGAGATCAAGCCGAATTTCGCCGCAGCGCATAGCAATCTGGGCAATGCCCACCGACGTCTCGGCCAAGGGTCCCTGGCGGTGGCGAGCTGCCGCCGTGCGCTCGAGATCGAACCGCATTTCGCCGAGGCCTGCAACAACCTCGGCAACGCGCTGCGCGATCTAGGGCGGCCTCAGGAGGCGGCGGCGAGCTACCGCCGCGCGCTCGAGATCCAGCCGGATTTTGCCGTGGCATACAGCAATTTCGGCAATGTGATGCGCGATCTCGGGCGCTTGCAGGACGCCCTTGAAAGCTATCGCCAGGCGCTGCAGCTCAGGCCGCAACTGGCGCAGGCGCACAATAACCTCGGCAATGTGTTCCTGGACCTGATGCGCCTCGACGAGGCGGCGGCAAGTTATCGCCAGGCGCTGGTGCTCAAGGCCGATTATGTGCACGCTCACACCGGTCTTGCCATGGCGCTGCGGCTGCAGGGCCATGCTGAGGCGGCCGAAGCGAGCTGTCGCCGGGCCCTGCAGATCGCGCCGAACACCGCCGAAGCGGTCGCGTTCCTGGGGGAAATACTGGCCGACTGCGGCCGCTTCGCCGAGGCGCAGGCGCTGTTCGAGCGCGCCATCGGGATCGACCCGGATTTGCCGGCCGCATGGGCCGGGCTGGTTCGCTATCGCCGGCTTCGGGACGAGGACCCGGGATGGCTGGCTGCTGCGCAACGGCTTGCCGACGCCGCCCTGCCCGTTCGTCATGAGATCAACCTGCGTTACGCGATGGGCAAGTATTTCGACGACCTGCAGCACTATGAGGAGGCGTTTCAGAATTACCGGCTGGCCAATGAACTGACCAAGACCTACGGGGCACGGCACGACAGGACGCGGCTGACGCGTCAGATCGATCGCATCATCAAAACCTGCGATCGAAAGTGGTTGAATCTCGCGCGCATCCGCTGCGCCGGCTCGGAGCACCCGATATTCATCGTCGGCATGCCGCGTAGCGGCACCACCCTCGCCGAGCAGATACTCGCTTCGCACCCGGCGGTGTTCGGCGCCGGCGAGCTGCCGTTCTGGAACGATGCAGCGGCGGCTTTTGAGGCCGGCACCGCACGCGACGCGCATACCCATGACTCCGGCGCAGCCGGCAGTGACCTGCTGACCGGATTCGCACAGGCGTATCGTCGGCAACTCTTGCAGCTGCCGGCCGGCGCGCGCCGGGTGGTGGACAAGATGCCCACCAATTTCATGAATGTGGGCCTGATCCATGCGGCGCTGCCGGCGGCACGCATCATCCACATGCGGCGCAACCCCGCGGACACCTGCCTGTCGATCTACTTCCAGAATTTTTCAATTTCGCACGCCTACGCCAACGACCTTGAGGATCTGGCGCACTATTACCGCGAGTACCTGCGCGTCATGGCGCACTGGCGGGAAACCCTGCCCGAGGGCACGATGCTCGACGTCGATTACGAGGAGTTGGTGGGCTCCCCGCAGGAATTGAGCCGAAAAATGCTCGAGTTCCTCGATCTGCCATGGGATGCGCGCTGCCTCGAATTCCACGAGACGCGCCGCACCGTCACCACGCCGAGCAAGTGGCAGGTGCGGCAGAGGATCAACAGCGCCTCCAGCGGCCGCTGGCGTCATTACGAGAGCCATATCGGGGCGCTGCGGGAACTGTTGGTGCCGGGCGCGCGCTCGTGACCGAACCCGACGCCGGCGAACCGATCGCCGAATGGCGGAACGTCGATGCACGGATGTTTCGCGAGCGGATTTATACAGCCGATCAACCCGCGGTACTGCGTGGACTGGTCGCGCACTGGCCGGCCGTGCACAGCGGCTCCGCATCGGCACGAGCCATGTGCGACTACTTGTTGAGCCTGCCGCAAGGCGGTCCGGTGCCGACGATCTGGGCCGATCCGTCCCTGAAGGGGCGGTTCTTCTTTCGCGACGATATGCGCGGGCCGAATTTCACACGCGGCGCCGCGCCCCTGGCGGCGGGCCTGCGCATGCTGCTGGCTCATCTTGAGGATGCCGCGCCGCCCGGCCTGTTCATCGAATCCGCCCCGTTATCGGACTGCCTGCCGGATTTTGCGGCCGCCAACAGGCTCGGGCTGCTGGATGAATCGGTCGCACCGCGAATCTGGATCGGCAACGCCGTCACCGTCCAAACACATTACGATTTCTCGAACAACGTGGCCTGCGTGCTCGCCGGTCGTCGCCGCTTCACCCTGTTTCCGCCGGAACAACTGCCCAATCTGTATCCCGGTCCCATGGACATCACCCTGGCCGGGGTGCCCGTGAGCATGGTGCCGCTGCACCGTCCCGACCTCGAGCGGCATCCCCGATTCCACCTGGCGTTGGCCGCTGCGAGGCGGATCGAACTCGATCCGGGCGACGCGCTGTTCATTCCCTACGGCTGGTGGCATCACGTGGAATCGCTGATGCCATTCAACGTCCTGGTCAATTACTGGTGGACGGACCATGTGCCCGACGTGTCACCCGCCGAGAGTTTGCTGCTCGGTCTGCTCGCCCTGCGTGATATGCCGGCGGCCGAGCGCGCGGTGTGGCGCAATTTGTTCGACTACTACGTGTTCCGCACCAGCGGTGACCCGCTGGCGCATCTGACACCAGGCGTGCGCGGCCTGATGGGCGCGCCTGCCGCCGAACAAGCCCGTCAAATCAAGGCCATACTTCAGCGCTCCCTGACTCAATCTCGCTAGCAACGGCGGCCATTTTTCGGGTTGACAGCCCCTGGCCCCGGGAATATGGTATCGCTATCATTTTGGTGCCTAGAAAAACTAAGGCGCGCAGTGATTTGGCGCCACGCGTGTCGTTGAGGGGGGGACGTTGCGATATACGAGCGCGTTGCTGGCGACCCTGTTGATGACGGGCGGCACGAGCGCACTGGCACAGCGCGGACCGCCGGGCGGGGGACTCAATGGTCCCGTGACCCCGGAAGGCAACATCACCGGCTATATGTCGCAGGGCGACGTCAAGGGCATCGCGGACTTCGTCGACAGCGTCAGCCGCCTGGAAGCCAAGGACCTGGTCTCGACCAGCGCAGCCACCAAGCGCAGCACGGTCATGCTCGACGCGTTGCACATCGCCTGCCAATTGACCGAGGCGCAGCACCTCGGCTCGGGAACCACTACGGTCGGCGGCAAACCGGTCGGCATCGGCCTATATGAGGT
>Ga0302157_10000431_pt1 | contig 55753 bp, 43 predicted proteins | sample I_Bog_N3_3_FD_193502 | JGI IMG/M metagenome (GOLD analysis project Ga0302157, IMG submission 193502) | Peat permafrost microbial communities from Stordalen Mire near Abisko, Sweden - I_Bog_N3_3 | ecosystem: Environmental > Terrestrial > Soil > Wetlands > Peat | place: Sweden: Abisko, Stordalen... | reverse complement strand
AATTCGACGTATGATCAAGACGTTAGGCTGACTGGATTCCCGCCTTCGCGGGAATGACGATAGTTTATACCTCATTGATTTCACGGTATAAATTTTCGTGATCCGCGATGTGTGAATGCCGTAGCCTGAAGGGGAGGGGGGGAAACCGCCATCACGGCACCTTGGTCTTAGATATTGGTCGCCCGGTCGTAATCGAGCACGGCCTGCAACAGCAGGTTGGCGCCGCGTGCTGCGTCGGCGGGCGTGATGGCTTCGGCGATGTTGTGGCTGATCCCGCCTTCGCAAGGGACGAAGATCATCCCCGTCGGCGCGACGCGCGCGGTATAGACCGAATCGTGGCCCGCGCCCGACAGCATCGTACGGTGCGAATAGCCCAGCCGCCGTGTCGCGCCGCCAATCGCATCGAGCACGCCCGGATCGAACGTCACCGGCGGGGAGGACCATACCGGGGTCAATGCGATCGCCACGTTCTGCGATGCCTTCAGCGCAGCGATGGCGTCTTTCAGCGCGGCTTCCATGCGGTCGAGCCCGGTCACTTCGGGATGGCGCAAGTCGACAGTCAGGCGTACTTCGCCCGGCGCGGTGTTGCGCGATCCGGGATAGGCCTGAAACAGCCCGATCGTCGACAGCGAAGCGCCCGGATCGGAGCGTCCGATGTCGTCGACCGCGATGGCCAGCCGCGCGGCGGCGTGGAGCGCATCGCGGCGCAGATGCATCGGCGTCGTCCCGGCGTGGCAGGTCTGGCCTTTGACCACGACGTCAAACCAGCGGATGCCCTGAACCCCGCTGACCACGCCGATTTCAAGGCCTTCGGCCTCGAGCACGGGGCCCTGTTCGATATGCAGTTCGAAATGGGCGGCGAGCGGGTGCGCGCCGACATCCTGTTCGCCAGCAAAGCCCGAGCGCGCGAGCGCTTCGCCCAGAGACACGCCGTCGCGATCTTCCTGTGCCAGCGCGTAATCGAGGCTGAACACGCCGGCGAACACGCCCGAGGCGACCATTGCCGGGGCAAAGCGCGCGCCTTCCTCGTTGGTCCAGTCGATCACTTCGATCGGATGGCGGGTGACGATCCCGGCGTCATGCAGCGTGCGCGCGACTTCGAGACCCGCGAGCACGCCGTAAATGCCGTCAAAGCGCCCGCCGGTCGGCTGCGTATCGAGATGGCTGCCTATGGCGATCGGGGGCAGGCCGGGCTCGCTGCCTTCGCGGCGGGCAAACAGCGTGCCGATGCGGTCGCTGGTCACCGCCATGCCGATTTCGCGGCAGGCGGCGACAAACCAGTGGCGCACGGCAATGTCTTCATCCGACAGAGTCAGGCGGCACATGCCGCGCTCCGTGCCGGGAATCGCGCCAAAGCGGGCGGTTTCGGTCAGGCTGGCCCAGAGCCGTTCGCCCGAGACGCGCAGATCGGTGGTCATTGCGCTGGTCATTGCGCTGGTCATTTCAGGGCCTCGCGCTTGAGCGGCATGGTCATGCAATGAATGCTGCCGCCGCCACGCGCAAACATGTCGAGCGGCGGGTCGATCACGGTCACGCCACGCGCGCGCAGCTCGGCATTGATGCGGACGCTGTGTGCCGGGCTGATCACACGGGTTGCGCCGAGCGAGAGCAGGTTGCAGCTCATCGCCATGACTTCGGGATAGCTTGCTTCGACGATGTCGATGTCGTGCGCCTTGAGATAGCGCGCGAAATCTTCGCCCAGCACGTCGATGCAGGCGACCGCGATGCGATCGGTCGCCATGCAGAACAAGACATCGAGATGCAGGAAATGCGCGGGAAATTCTTCAAGCCGCGTTTCCCAGCCTTGCTGCTTGAACCATCCGGCGAACTGTTCGGCGCCGGTGCGGTTGGTACGCACGCCGGAATGGCCGATGATCAGCAGGCCGGGGCGCACGACATGAATATCGCCGCCTTCGACTACGCCTTCGCTGGCGAAACGGTGAAAGCCGTCGGCGGCTAGATGAAAATCGAGCACCGCAGCATATTCGCCGCGCCGTTGCGGCAGGGCGAGCTGGGTCAGGATGGGGCCCCAGGGTGTGGTCTGGCTCGAATCGCGGGTATAGACCTGATAGGGATGCGCCGCGCTGGGCTTGAGAAAGTGCAGATTGACCTCGGCGCTTTCGAGCGCGGAGATCAGTCCGTCCCACTGGCGCAGCATCGTCGCGCGGTCGAACTGCGCCGATGAGGCCAGCGTGGAGACGGCCACCGCGTTGGTTTCCAGCCAGTGATAATGGTCAGGCGGGCACAACAAGACATCGGTCAAAACGCCCGTTTCCGAATCCACAGTCCACTGCATCGTCATCTCCAATTCGCCTCGCGACTATAGCGGGGCATGGGCGGCGTGCAGCAACTTTCACAGCGGATCGACGATGACCATTGTTGCGCCCCACGCGGGCAAGTGCGCAGGATCGGCGCCATTGACAGACAGGATCGCATCGCCCGCCGGGCAGGCGTGGGCATGGGCGCCGCCGCCGATATTGAACGCGCAATGGATCGCCTCGCCCGCGATCCGCCGGGTAAACGACAGCACATCGCCATGGACGCGCAGATGATCGATCGTGCCCCGGCGCAGCGCCGGATGCGCGCGGCGAAGCGCGAGGACATGGCGGGTATGCGCCAGCAGAGCGGTGGGATCGTGTTCCTGCGCGGCGACGGCGCGGGCGATGTTGCCCGGCGACAGCGGCAGCCAGGGCGTGCCGCTGGTAAAGCCGCCGTTCGGCGCATCGGGAACCCACGGCATCGGCGTGCGCACGCCGTCACGCCCGAGCGTCAGCGGCCAGTTGGCAATCGCTTCGGGGTCTTTGAGCAAGTGAAACGGGATGTCGTCCTGCAACAGGCCCAGTTCCTGCCCCTGATAGATGAAAATATTGCCGCGCAAGGCGCCGAGCAGCGCAATCGCCATGCGGCCAAAGGCGGGGCGCGAGGCTTCATCGGCCCAGCGCGACAGGCAACGCGGCGCATCGTGGTTTTCAAAGGCCCAGCTTGGCCAGCCTTCGGCCAGGCCGTCGCGCCCCGTTTTGCCGGGCCAGTCGCGCATCGCCCTGGCGACAAGCGCGGCACTCAGCGCCGGGGCATAGAGGAAGTCGAAGCCATAAGCGCTCGACAGCCGGTGATTGCCCGCCGTGTAAGCCTTCATAAGGGGCATGGCATCATCGCCGCCGACTTCGGCCACGGTAAAGATCGCGCCATACGTGTCGCAGACCGTGCGGATGCGTTCGACCAGGCCGACGACATCGGGGTGCCCCTGGCTGTAGGTCTTGATCTGAAAATCGTAGGATCGCGTGCGCTGCCGGTCGTCGGTCGCGGGCGGATTGTCGGTCAGCGCCGGATCGAACATCGCATGATTGAGCGCGTCGAAGCGGAACCCGTCGACCCCGCGATCGAGCCAGAAGCGCACCACATCGAGCAGCGCGTCCTGCACGGCGAGCGAGTGAACATTGAGCTGCGGCTGTTCTTTCAGGAACTGATGATAATAATATTGCCCGCGCCGCGCGTCCCAGGTCCAGGCCGGGCCGCCGAACACCGATTGCCAGTTGTTGGGCGGGGTGCCGTCGGGTTTCGCATCGGCCCAGACATACCAGTCGGCGCGCTCGCCCACGCGGCTCGCGCGGCTTTCGCCAAACCAGGCGTGACGATCGGAAGTATGCGCAAAGACGAGATCGATGGTGACGCGCAGACCCAGGCTGTGCGCGCGCGCGACAAGTGCGTCGAAATCGCCGAGCGTACCGAAAATCGGATCGACATCGCGATAATCGGCCACGTCATAGCCGAAATCGACCATCGGGCTGGTAAAGAACGGCGAAATCCAGATCGCATCGGCGCCCAGCCGCGCCACATGATCAAGATGCGCGGTAATCCCCGGCAAATCGCCGATGCCGTCCCCATTGCTGTCGGCAAAACTGCGCGGATAGATCTGATAGATCGTCGCGCCGCGCCACCATTCGGCCCCGGAGCCTGCTTCGTTCATCACTGCACCTCGCTGGACACGGCCTCGGCTGCTTGTGCCATGATGGCCCGGCCCGCAACAGGCGAATACGTATCCAGCCCTGCTATGCGGAGGCCTGCGTCAGCGAAGTTCAATGCACCATCGGACATTCCGATTTCGATCAAAAATCGCCACGCCCCTCGTCATTCCCGCGAAGGCGGGAATCCAGCCTCAACGGTTGCGTAATTACGAGGCATCAGAAACTGGATTCCCGCGTTCGCGGGAATGACGAGGGGGGGAGGATGCGACCCGAACCCATCCCATCATTCCGCCGCTGACGGGCGGCGCTTGATCAGGGCGGTGCGGGTGCAGGACAGGGCTTCTTCGCCGCGCTGGTTGGTCAGCCAGTGGCGGAAGGTGACGATGCCCGCTTCGGGCCGGGATCGGCTTTCGCGGCGGTCGATCACTTCGCTGTGACAGGTCAGCGTGTCGCCGATGAACGTCGGTTTGGGCGTGACCACTTTGTCGAAGCCGAGATTGGCGACGAGCGTGCCGACGGTGGTGTCGCCGACCGACAGGCCGATGCACAAGGCGAAAGTGAAGGTCGAATTGACCAGAATCTGGCCGAATTCGCTCGCCCGCGCGGTTTCGGCATCGAGGTGCAGCGGTTGCAGATTGTGAGTCATCGCCGAAAACAGCAGGTTGTCGGTCTCGGTCACGGTGCGGCTCGGCTGATGCGTGAGGCGGGTGCCGATGTCCCAATCTTCAAAGAAACGACCGGGCATTACGCAGGCTCCTTTTCGACACGGATCAGCAGCGCATCGGCGCCGACTTGTTGCCCGGCGACGACGGGCAGGTCCAGGACGATCCCGTCGAGCGGGCTCTTGATCGCCTGTTCCATTTTCATCGCTTCGAGCGTGAGCAGGGTCTGGCCCTTGGTCACGCGATCCCCGGCGGCGACCATGACCGAAGTGACGAGCCCCGGCATCGGCGCATGGATCGTGCCTGCGCCGTCTTCGCCTTCGGCCCCGGCGGGGCGCCACGGCGTGATCAGCCAAGTCGTGCCTGCCTCGCTTGCCAGATAGCCGTTCCTGTAGCGCGTGAGCGCGACGCCGCCTGCGTTGCCGGGGGTGACGGCATGAACGGCTTCGCCGTCATCGAGCCGCACCACGACGGGGGCGGGCGGTGCGTTGAGCCGCCAGCCGGTCAGCGCCGTCGCGGGCGCCGGGTGGATCGCCCGTGCCACGGCCCGCAGCAGCGCCTCGCCGGGCGCGGGGCGCGCCGCCCAATCATCGCCGCGCCGTCCGACCAGCCCGGTATCGAGCCGCCCGGCCATGACATCGCCATCGCTCAGCGCGCGCGCGACGAAGGCGGCATTGGTGCGAACCGGCCAGCATTCGACCGATCGGGCCATTTCTGCCAGCCCGTTCAGCGCTTCGGCGCGGGTGGGCGCATGGCGGATCAGCTTGGCCAGCATCGGATCGTAGAACGGGCTGACCGTGTCGCCCTGTTCGACGCCGCTGTCGACGCGCCCGCATTCGGGCAGGCGCAGATGATCGAGCCGCCCGATGCTGGGCAGAAATCCGGTCGCCGGGTCTTCGGCATAGAGCCGCGCTTCGACCGCGTGGCCGGTCAGCGTGATCTGCTCTTGCGTCAGCGGCAGCGGTTCGCCGCTGGCTACGCGCAATTGCCATTCGACCAGATCGACCCCGGTGATCGCTTCGGTGACCGGGTGTTCGACCTGAAGCCGGGTGTTCATTTCCATGAACCAGATGCGGCTCGCATCGAGCCCCGCCGAGCCGTCGGCGATGAATTCGATCGTGCCTGCGCCCCGGTATTGGACCGCCCGTGCCGCGCGCACCGCCGCTGCGCAGAGCGCCGCGCGCGTTTGCGCGTTCATGCCGGGGGCCGGGGCCTCTTCGATCACTTTCTGGTGGCGGCGCTGCAGCGAACAGTCGCGTTCGAACAGATGGACCACGTTGCCGTGCGCATCGCCGAACACTTGCACTTCGATATGGCGCGGGCTGAGGATGTATTTCTCGATCAGCACATGGGGATTGCCGAAGGCACTTGCGGCTTCGCGCTGACACGAGGCGAGCGCCTGGGCAAAGTCTGCCGGGTCTTCGACCAGCCGCATGCCCTTGCCGCCGCCGCCCGCGACCGCCTTGATCAGCACGGGATAACCGATTGCGGCAGCTTCGGCGGCGAGAAAGTCCGGCGCCTGATTTTCGCCCATGTAGCCCGGCGTCACCGGCACGCCCGCCTCGGCCATCAGGCGCTTGGCCGCGTCTTTCAGGCCCATCGCGGTGATGCTGGCGGGGTCGGGGCCGACCCAGATCAGGCCCGCATCGATTACGCTTTGCGCAAAGGCGGCGTTTTCCGACAGAAAGCCATAGCCGGGATGGATCGCGTCCGCGCCCGATTCCAGTGCGGCGGCGATGATCCGCTCGCCGACGAGATAGGATTGGCGCACCGGGGCAGGGCCGATCGCCACCGCCGCGTCGGCCATGCGCACATGGAGCGCCTGCGCATCGGCGTCGGAATGGACGGCAATCGTGCGAATGCCCATCCGTCGCGCGGTGCGGATCACGCGGCAGGCGATTTCGCCGCGATTGGCGATGAGAAGAGATTGGATCATCACCACATCCTACATCCGGAACACGCCGAACCGGGCATGTTCGGCAATGGGAGATTCGAGACAGGCGGCGAGCGACAGGCCGACGACATCGCGGGTCTGCACCGGATCGATGATTCCGTCGTCCCACAGCCGGGCCGAGGCGAAATACGGGCTGCCTTCTTCCTCGAAGCGGTCGCGGATCGGCGCCTTGAAGGCTTCGGCCTGCTCCGGCGTCCAGTGCGCGGCGTCGCGGTGGACCGTGGCCAGCACGCTGGCCGCCTGTTCGCCGCCCATCACCGAAATGCGCGAATTGGGCCAGGTGAACAGGAAGCGCGGGTCATAGGCGCGTCCACACATGCCGTAATTGCCCGCGCCGAACGATCCGCCGATCAGCACGGTGATCTTTGGCACGCTGGCGGTGGCAACGGCAGTGACCAGCTTCGCGCCATGGCGCGCGATCCCTTCGGCTTCATACTTGCCGCCGACCATGAAGCCGGTGATGTTTTGCAGAAACAGCAGCGGGATGCGGCGTTGGCAGGCCAGTTCGATGAAATGCGCGCCTTTGGTCGCGCTTTCGGAAAACAGCACGCCGCTATTGGCCAGGATCGCCACCGGCATCCCGTGGATATGGGCAAAGCCGGTGACCAGCGTGGTGCCGTACAGCGGCTTGAATTCGTGAAATTCGCTGCCGTCGACGATCCGCGCGATGACTTCGCGCACATCGTAGGGCGCGCGCACGTCTTCGGGGATCAGGCTGTAGAGATCGTCGGCGGGGTACAGCGGCTCGGCTGGCTCGCGGCGGTTGACCGATGCCTGATGCGGCGGGGGCAGCGTGCTGACAATATCGCGCAGGATGGCCAGCGCATGATCGTCGTTGGCGGCCAGATGATCGGCCACGCCCGATTTGCGCGCATGAAGATCGCCGCCGCCGAGATCTTCGGCGGTGATGTCCTCGCCCGTCGCGGCCTTGACCAGCGGGGGACCTGCGAGAAAGATCGTGCCCTGTTTGCGCACGATGACCGTCTCGTCGCTCATGGCGGGCACATAGGCGCCGCCCGCCGTGCAACTGCCCATGACGCAGGCAATCTGGGCAATGCCTTGCGCCGACATCTGCGCCTGATTGAAAAAGATCCGCCCGAAATGATCGCGGTCGGGAAAGACTTCGGCCTGATGCGGCAGGTTGGCCCCGCCTGAATCGACGAGATAGACGCAAGGCAGGCGATTTTCGGCGGCGATCGCCTGCGCGCGCAAATGCTTCTTGACCGTCATCGGGTAATAGGTGCCGCCCTTGACCGTGGCGTCGTTGGCCACGATCATGACGTGGCGCCCGGAAACGCGCCCGATCGCGGTGATCAGTCCGGCGCCGGGCACTTCGTCATCATAGAGCCCGTATGCGGCCATCTGGCCCAGTTCGAGCAAGGGCGAGCCTGGATCGAGCAGGCGTTCGACGCGTTCGCGCGGCAGGAGCTTGCCCCGCGCGGTGTGGCGTTCGCGCGCTTTTGCGCCGCCGCCTTCGGCAATGCGCGCCACGCGGGTCCGCAGTTGCGCGGCCAATGCGCGGTTGTGCGCGTCGCGCGCTTGCGCCTCGGGCGCGGCGCGGTCGAGCGTGGTGGGGATGACGGGCGCGCTCATGCCATGCTCCGGCGGGTGTTCACGATTTCATCAACGCCGCTCATCCTGAGCCTGTCGAAGGATACGCGCGGGGCTGGATCCGGGTGGTTCAATATGTGGGGCTGACGTTGGCGCGCGTCCTTCGGCAGGCTCAGGACGAGCGGAGTCTCGCAATAAGGGTGGATTGCCGTCATCCGCGTGCTCCGATCAGTTCGCGGCCGATCAGCATGCGGCGGATTTCGTTGGTCCCCGCGCCGATGTCGAGCAGTTTCGCATCGCGCAAAAAGCGTTCGACCGGCCAGTCGCGCGTATAGCCCGCGCCGCCCAGCGCCTGGACCGCCTCGCCCGCCGCGCGAAAGGCGTTTTCGCTGGCGAGCAGGATCGCGCCCGCCGCGTCGAAGCGCGTGGTCTGGCCCTTGTCGCAGGCGCGCGCCACGGCATAGACATAGGCGCGCGCCGATTGCAGCGCGACATACATGTCGGCAATTTTGGCCTGGATCAGCTGAAACGTGCCGATCGGCTTACCAAACTGGCGCCGTTCGCGGACATAGGGAATGACCGTGTCGAGGCAGCCCTGCATGATCCCCAATTGCAATCCGGCGAGTACCACGCGTTCATAGTCGAGCCCGCTCATCAGGACGCCGACGCCGCCGTGCAAGGGGCCCATCACGGCGTCTTCGGGGATGAAGCAATCGTCGAACACCAGCTCGGCAGTGGGCGAGCCGCGCATGCCCATCTTGTCGATCTTTTGCCCGATCGCAAATCCGGCAAAGTCCTTTTCGATCAGGAACGCGGTGATCGCGCGCGATGCGCTGTCGGGTGCGGTCTTGGCATAGACGACCAGCGTGTCGGCGACCGAGCCGTTGGTGATCCAGTATTTCGTGCCGTTGAGCCGAAACCCGCCCGGCACCGGATCGGCGCGCAGCTTCATGCTGACCACGTCGCTGCCCGCGCCGACCTCGGACATGGCAAGCGCGCCGACATGGTCGCCGCTGATCAGGCGGGGGAGATATTTCGCCTTTTGCTCCGGGCTGGCCCAGCGACGGATCTGGTTGACGCACAAGTTCGAATGCGCGCCATAGGACAGGCCGAGGCTGGCGCTGGCGCGGCTGACTTCCTCGACGGCGATGACATGGTCGAGATAGCCAAGCCCGAGCCCGCCGTCGGCTTCGTCCACGGTCAGCCCATGGAGCCCGAGCGCGCCCATTTCGGGCCAGAGTTCGCGCGGGAAACGGTCTTCGGCATCGATCGCGGCGGCGATCGGCGCGATGCGTTCGTCGGCAAAGCGCGCGACCGCATCGCGCAGCATCATGGTTTGCTCGGACAAGCCGAAGTCGAATTCAGGCGTCGCGCGCATGGCATCCTCTTTTTTCGATTTCGGCGAGATTACCCGAACATGGACTTCGTCGGAAATTGAAAATGGGCGCGCCTTCATATAGGTTTCATCTATGATAAAGCGGCATCACATTCGCCAGTTCCTCGGTGTCGCCGACGCGGGCAGCTTCGTTCAGGCGGCGGCACGGCTGCATATCACGCAGCCTTCGCTGTCGGCGGGGATTGCCGAGCTGGAACGGCTGGTCGGGACGCGGCTGTTTGTGCGCAATCGCCGCCTTGTTCGCCTGACCGAGGCGGGCGGCGCGTTTCTGGCGATTGCGCGCGATCTCGAACGCGGCTTTCGCGCCGCCGACAGCTTTGGCCGGGGGACTGCGCCCGATTGGCCGACGCTGCGGCTGGGCACGATCCGCACGATTGCCGCACCGGCCTTGCGCGCGGTGGTCGAGCCTTTGCTGGGCGCGTTTGGAGTCGAGGTGATCGAAGGCAGCGACCATGAACTGCGCGGGGGCCTTGCCAGCGGGCGGATCGCTTGTGCGGTGACGCTGTTGCGCGATGTCGAACATGCGCTTGTCGCCTTTCCGCTTTGGGAAGAACCCTATCGGATGATCGTGCCCGCCGCGCATCGGCTGGCGCAAGCGGGCGAAGTCGCGCCCGAAGATCTCGCCAGCGAAATCATGATCGCGCGGCGCGCCTGCGAGATTCTGGAAGATACCAGCCGGTTTTTCACTGCCGCCGGAGTGCGTCCGCGCTTTGCCTTGCGCAGCGAGAGCGATGAGCGGTGTCTCGCGATGGTTGCGGCGGGCCTCGGGATCACCACGGCGCCGATCTCGCTGGGCGTGCCGGGGACAGTGCCGATCGAGGTGACCGGCTATGCCTTTCGCCGCAGGATCGGCCTGCTGTGCGATCCCGCCTTTGCCGATGATCTCAAGGTGCGCGGCATGGTTGAGGCAATTGCGCAGCAGGTTTCGGGGAAATCCTGACGTCGCGTCGGGCAAATCGTCCATGACCTTGCTGGCAACACCGGTCCTGCTCTATCGCCCATCCGCCAAGGAGAATGCGCGTGACCACCACCCGGCGGGATTTGATCAAGGCGACAGCGGGTCTTGCCGCGACGCTCGGGTCGGCGCGCGCGCTGGGGCAGGCACTTGCTGGGGCTGGGGCCGGGGCCGGGGCGGGGGCTGGCGCCGACGACGTGACTGCGGTCGATCCGATGATCGGCACGGGCGGACATGGCCATACGACTCCGGCGGCGTGCCAGCCTTACGGGATGGTGCAGCTTGGGCCCGATACCGATACCGGGCGCTGGGACGCCTGTTCGGGCTACAACCATGATGATCCTTCGATCATGGGCTTTTCGCACAATCATCTGAGCGGGACGGGCGCAAGCGATCTGATGGATGTGCTGATCGTGCCGCGCATCGGCCCGCTGGTGCTCGATCCCGGTACGCGCGAACGACCCCAGGGCAGCTATCGCCAGGCGTTTGACCACGCCGACGAACGGGCAGAGCCCGGCGCTTACGCCGTGCGCCTCAAGGACAGCGGCATTTCGGTCGAATTGACCGCGACGGCGCGCACGGGGTTGCACCGCTATCGCTTTCCCACGCCCGGATACTTGTTGATCGATTTTGCGCATGGCGCGCAGCCCACGCCCGATACCGCGAGCCTGCGCGATGATCCGGCGGCCGATACGGGAGTGAGCGAGGCCAGCCTGCAACGTGTCGGCGCGAACCTGATCGTCGGCAGCCGCCATGTCCACCAATGGGCCGACGGTCGGCAGATCCACTTTGCCATGCGGCTGTCGTGTCAGCTTGATGACGTCCGCTTCTTTACCGCCGATGGTCCCGTGGCGGAGGGCAGCAGCGGCATTGCCGGGGCGCAGCTCAAAATGGCGATCATGCTGCCCGAGGCCGACAAGACGCCGGTGCTGGTCAAGGTCGCCTTGTCGGGAGTCGATGTCGAAGGGGCGATTGCCAATCTCGATGCAGAATGCCCCGGCTGGGATTTCGATGGCGTGCGCGCCGCTGCGCGCGCGGCATGGGCCGATCGGCTCGGTCTGGTCCGCGTCACCGGCGGCACGGCGGATCAGCAGCGGATCATGGCTACGGCGCTCTATCACACCGCGATTGCGCCCAGCCTGTTCGTCGACAGCGACGGGCGCTATCGCGGCATGGACAGCGCGGTGCACTATGCGGCGCCGGGCGAAATGAATTACAGCACCTATTCGCTATGGGATACCTGGCGCGCGGCGCATCCGCTGCTCACGCTGATCGATCCCGCCCAAAACGCGCGCTTTGCCCGCAATCTGGCGGTGATGACGCTGCAAAGCCCGTTTGGGCCGCCGGTCTGGCCGTTGCAGGGGGTCGAGACGCATTGCATGATCGGCTGGCATTCGCTGGTGGTCATCGCCGACGCGCTGGCCAAGGGCGCCGACGGGTTTGATTTGCCCGCCTTGTGGCACCGGCTGCGCGCGCTGGCGTTTGAGGATGAGGGCCATGGTCTCGAACCCTATCGCCGGCTTGGCTATATTCCCGCCGATACCGTGCGTGAATCCGCTAGCAAGACCATCGAATACGGGATCGACGATCACGCCATGGCGGTGATTGCCGATGCGGCCGGGGCGCATGACGACGCTGCGAAACTGCGCGCACGGTCGCGCAACTGGCGCGCGCTCTACGATCCCGAAACCGGCTTCGTCCGCCCGAAACTGTCCGACGGACGCTGGGCGGAACCGTTTGACCCGCGCGCATTGGGGCATGACAGTCGGCATTGGCCCGATTTTACCGAATGCAACGCCTGGCAGGCGACATTCGGGGCGCAGCACGACATCTATGGCCTGATCGACCTGATGGGCGGCGATGCGGCGTTCGAGGCGCGGCTCGATGCGCTGTTTGCCGCCGACAGCGGGCTCTTGCCCGATGCGCCGCCCGACATATCCGGCATGGTTGGCCAATATGCCCAGGGCAACGAGCCCAGCCATCACATTGCCTGGCTCTACGCCTGGTGCGGCGCGCCGTGGAAAACGCAAAGCCGCGTGCGCAGCCTGTTGGCGACGATGTATACCGCCGCGCCCGACGGCTTGCCCGGCAACGACGATTGCGGGGCGATGAGTGCGTGGTTCGTGCTGAGCGCGCTGGGGCTCTATTCGGTCGATCCGGTCAGCGGTGTGTGGATCCTGGGCGCGCCGCTGTTTCCCCGTGCCGAGCTGGCCGTGGCGGGCGGGTGGCTGGTGATCGAGGCGCCCGGTGCCGGGCCCGACGCGGTCTATGTCCAGTCGGTGCGCTGGAACGGGCGACCCTGGACCAAAAGCTGGATTGCGCACGCAATGCTTGCGCGCGGCGGCCATCTGGTGTTCGAAATGGGGCGTCAGCCAAACCGCGATTTCGGGCGTCGTCCCGAGTCCCGGCCCCCCAAGTCTTGAGTCGATCTTTCTGTCGTGACCCTGTCTGTTGCTGCCCTTTGTGATCGTCGCCTGTTTTTGAGGCGCCTTGGCTCTGCCGGGGCGGTGGCGCTGGCGCTGGCCGAAGGGGTGGGTGTCTTGCCCGAAGCCGCGCCGCGCGCGCAGGCGGCCGAATTCGTCTCGCGCCGTCCGTCGCCCAAAGACCGGCGCTTTTCGAGCCCTGCGGTAGAGGCGGAAATTGCGCGGGTTTCGGCGCAGATCGCCGATCCGGAATTGGCCTGGCTCTTCGCCAATTGCTATCCCAACACGCTCGATACCACGGTCGAAGTCGGGATTGTGGGCGGGCGGGCCGACAGTTTTATCCTGACCGGCGACATTCCGGCGATGTGGCTGCGCGACAGTTCGGCGCAAGTCTGGGGCTATCTCCATCTCGCCAGGGGCGATGCGGCGCTGCAGCGGCTCTATCGCGGGCTGATCGGGCGGCATGCGCGCTCGGTGCTGATCGATGCCTATGCCAATGCCTTTGCCCGCGATCCCGATGCGGCGCGGTCGCCGCTGTGGTGGGTCTCTTCGGACATGACCGCGATGCGGCCGGGCGTGGCCGAGCGGAAATGGGAAATCGATTCGCTGTGCCACGTGGTGCGGCTGGCTTATGGCTATTGGCGCGCAACCGGCGATACTTTGCCCTTCGACAGCGAATGGCACCGCGCCGCGCAAGTGATCGTTGCGACCTTGCGCACCGAACAGCGCAAGGACGGCACCAGCCCCTATCGCTTTCAGCGGTCGACGCCCAACCCCACCGATACCCTGATGCTGGGCGGGATGGGCGCGCCGACGCGCAAGGTCGGCCTGATCCATTCGATGTTTCGCCCGTCCGACGATGCCTGCGTCTATCCGTTCCTGATCCCGGCCAATCTGTTTGCGGTGCAGGCGCTGCGCTGGTTGGCAGAGCTTTCGGGCAGCGTGCTGCACGATGCGACGTTGGCGCATGACGCTTTGGCGCTGGCGGGGGACGTCGAGAGCGCCTTGGCGCAATATGGCCGCATCGGCGAGGGCGCCAATGCCGTCTGGGCCTATGAAGTCGATGGCTTTGGCAATACCGCGTTCATGGACGATGCCAACGCGCCGAGCTTGTCGTCGCTCGCCTATCTCGGCTGCGTCCCGCGCGACGATGCGCTGTTTCGCCGCACCGAGGCGCGCTGCTGGAGCGCGGCCAATCCTTATTTTTTTTCGCAGGGCGGGCATACCGGGATCGGCGGGCCGCATGTCGGGCTGGGGATGATCTGGCCTATGTCGCTGATGATCCGCGCGCTGTCATCCGATGATCCGCGCGTGGTTGCGGGCGCGATTGCCCAGCTCAAGACCAGCCACGCGGGCACCGGTTTCATGCACGAAGCGTTTGAGGCGGGGAACCCGACGCATTACACCCGGCCATGGTTTGCCTGGGCCAACGGGCTGTTCGGCGAAATGGTTATCGACCTGGCCGCGCGCATGCCCCGCGTGCTCGCGGTGCCTTCACCGCTGCGTCCGGGGTGAGTCAGCGCCCGGCGCGCACATCGCGCAAGGTGGCTTCGGGCAGGACGCGCCTGCCTGCCCGCTTGGGCACGGCGATCCGCTGCGACAGATAGATCCCGCCATGTCCCGAACAGGCATAGGCGACGAAGCAGGCGACCGCGATCGGCACGATATGCGCGGCGCCAAACAGTTCGAGCCCCATGATCGTGCAGGCAAACGGGGTATTGGCCGCGCCCGCAAAGACCGCGACAAAGCCGAGCCCGGCAAACAGGTCGACCGGCACGCCCATGACTCCGGCCAGCGCGCTGCCCAATGCCGCACCGATGAAGAACAGCGGGGTCACTTCGCCGCCCTTGAACCCGCTCGACAGCGTGACGACGGTAAACAGCATTTTCAGCGCCCAGCTCCAATGATCGACCGGGCCAGTGAAAAACCCGGCAATTGTCGGGTCCGCCGGATTGGGCGACCACACCCCAAGCCCGAGATAGCCGCGCGTGCCCAGCGCATAAGTCAGCGCGATCACCGCCAATCCGCCGAGCAGGGGCCGCGCCGGGCCATACGGCACGACCCGCTTGATCCAGCCGCCGAGCGTATGATTGGCTTCGGCAAAGACGCGACCGGCAAGGCCGAAGGCAACCCCGGCCAGCGCGGCCTTGAGCAGCATGGGCGGAGCAATACCCAGGGCCGGAGTGGCGATGCGATAGGCGGTGTGATGGATGCCCCAGGCCTGGCAGGCCCAGTCGCCGACGATCCCCGCGGCCAGACAGGGGATCAGCGCGGCATATTCGATCCGGCCCAGCGCCAGCACTTCGAGCGCAAACACCGCGCCTGCCAGCGGCGTGCCGAATACCGCGCCAAAGCCCGCCGCGATCCCCGCCATCAGGATCACGCGCAGCCCCGCTTCGTCGAGCCGCGCCAGCCGGGCAAACCCGCTGGCCAGACTGCCGCCAAGCTGTACCGCCGTGCCTTCGCGCCCTGCCGAGCCGCCGCACAGATGCGTAACCACCGTCCCGATGAAAATCAGCGGCGCCATGCGCAGCGGCACGCCGCCGCCCGGCTGGTGAATCTGGTCGACAATCAGATTGTTGCCGCCTTCGACGCTTTTTCCGGTCCAGTGATAGAGCAGCCCGATCGCCGCGCCCGCAATCGGCAGCAGATACAGCAGCCAGGGGTGATCGAAGCGCGCGCGCGTCGCGACATCAAGGCTCCACAGAAAGGCGGCGCACAGCGTGCCCACCGCCGACGCCATCGGCGCGAGGATCAGCCCCCAGCGCAGCACCGCTGCGGCGTGTTGCAACGGGTGGTCTTGAACAGGATCGGGCACGATTCCTCCTTGGTGCCAATGCGGCGTCAGGTAGGAATCATCAGCCCCGTACAGAGGCGGTTCGGCCCGAAGACCCGGCGGAAATCCATCGCCTTGAGCGGCTTTTTGGCGAAAATGGTGCGCCGCGTCAAGCGGGTGCCTCGGCCATGCCGGGCAGGTGGTCGGTGGCGATATGGGCGCGGCAGAATGCGGCAAATTCCTGCGCGGCGCGGGTCTGGCGCACCGTGCGATGGGTCAACAGGCCGAGCTGCATCGGCGCCACCGCGTCGGCGAGCGCCAGATAGGCGAGCGGGCGGCCGTTGACCGCGACGCGGCTCGCCGGGCGCGCGGTCATCAGCGACCAGCCGAGCCCGCTGCCGACCATGGCGCGGATCGTTTCGGGCTGATCCGATCGCGCCGCCGGGGTCATCGCTACGCCCGCTGTATCGAACAGAGAGCGGAAATAGTCGCGGCTGACCGGCATATCGAGCAGGATGAACGGCTCGTGCGCCAGTTCGGCGAGCGCCAGCCGCCCGGCACCCGCCCGCGCATGATCCGCCGGCAGGACGATATACGTCGGCAGCAGCGCGAGCGGTTCGAACGCGATGTCGTCGGCGCGTTGCGCATAGCTGAGCGCCAGATCGATGTCGGCCTTGCGCAGCCGGGTGACCAGTTCGGCTTCGTCGTCTTCGACCATGGTCAGCTCGACGCGCGGATTGGCCGCGGCAAATCCGGCGACGAGTTCGGGCAGAATCAGCGAAGACAGAGTGCGGAACGCGCCGACGCGCAAGGGGCCCGCGACCCCGCCCGCGATGTCGCGCGCCAGATCGCCCAGATCATCGCTCGCGCGCAGCAAGTCGCGCGCCGCGATCAAAAGGCGCTCGCCCGCCGGGGTTAGCGACAGCCCTTGCGCATGGTGGCGCACGAACAGTTGCACGTCGAATTCGTGTTCAAGCTGGGCGATCGCGGCGGAAATCGACGGCTGCGAAATATGCACGCGGTCCGAGGCGAGCGTGATGCTGCCCGCTTCGCCGGCAGCGACGAAATAGCCCAGTTGTTTCAGCGTGAAGCGCGCTGCCATGCGGATCAAAGATCGCCCGGCACGCCATAGCTCGGCGCCGCCTGCGGATCGAGCGCCCGCGTGACATAGTCGTGCATTTGCGGGCGATACAGCGCCCACAGGGCGCGCAATTGGCCGATCGGGGCGTCATCGGCCCAATCGACGCGCAGATCGACCAGCGGCCAGGGCTGCTTGGCCACGACCAGCAGCCCGGCGGAATGGACCGGGCCTTCTTCGCCGCCCGCATCGAGGGCTGCCTCGAGAGCGCGGATCAGTCGCTCGGCCAGATCGGCGGCGGGATCGGCGGCAAAGGCGGCCAGCATCGCGGGCAGGACATGATCGCTTGCCAGCATGTTGCCTGCGGCGACCGCATGGGGGCCGAGGCAATGCCCGTTGCGGCCCAGCGCGCGCGCGCCGCTGAAGGCCGCTTGCCCGGCAAAATCGATCGCGGTGACCTGTCGCCAGGGCGCATGGTCGCCCGACACAGCTTCGAGCGCGGCAACCGTTGCTGCCGTGTCATAGCCGCGCGCCAGCAAGTCGAGCCCGACGGGGCCAAGGCGTGGGTCGGTCACATTCTGCGTCGCCACGGCGCCGACGCCCGCGCGAGCGTGCGCACAGCGCGCCGCCACCGCCGGGCTCGACGAGGACAGCGCGACGCCGAACTGCCCGGTGCGCGGGCAATGCGCGACGATCGAAAAGGTCAAGGGATCACCGCCGTCGCTTCGATTTCGACCAGCCATTCGGGCCGCGCCAGCGCTGAAACGACCAGCCCGGTCGAGACCGGAAACACGCCTTTGAGCCAGCGGCCCATTTCGCGATAGACATCCTCGCGATAGCGGATGTCGATCAGATAGACGACCACGCGGCAGACGTGGCTGAGGTCGCCGCCCGCTTCTTCCATGAGCAGCTTGATGTTTTCCATCGCCTTGCGCGTCTGCAAGGTGGCATCGCCCGGATGCAGGCTTTCGCGGGTGTCGAGATCCTGCGCGATCTGCCCGCGCACAAAGACCATGCGCCCGCTGGCGACGACCGCCTGGCACAAGTCGTTGTCGAGCTTTTGCTCGGGGTAGGTCTCTTTGGTGTTGAACGGGCGGATGCGGGTATGAACGGGCATTTTCGCTCCTCAGGCGGCGTCGCGCGACGCTTTGCGCGCGGCAATATGGTCGGCAAGATAGGCTGCGTCATGCCACACGCCCCAGATGAACGCCGAAGCACGGCGCCACAATCCGGGCAGGCCGACGAAATGGAGACCCGGCACGTCGGTCACGCCGCGCACATGCTTTGGCGCGCCGTCGGGGCCGAGCACGTCGATGTCGAGCCAACCGTAATCAAAGGCATAGCCGGTCGCCCAGATCACCGAGGTGATCCCCGCCGCCTTGAGATCGAGCGAGACCAGCGGATGGGCCACGCATTCGGGATCGGCGCCGATTGCGTAAGCTTCGGGCTCTTGCGGAAGATCGAGCCCTTCACGCGCGACATAGGCGTCGGATTCGCGCAGCGTGTTCAGATAGTCGTCATCGCCTGCTGCGATGATCTGCTTGAGATCGTCGGAAAACGTCACTTTGCCGTCGGCATAGCCGGTGGCACGGCCGACCAGCGTGACGCCCGCTTTGGCCAGTTCGCGGAAATCGACGGTATGCCCGCCATGCGCGCCGCTGACCGCGATGGTGACATGCGTGCCGTTGGTTTGCGCAGGCGGCTGATCCCATTTGCCGAGGACGCCCAGCCACCATACGAAATCGCGCCCGCGATAGCGGCGCGGCGGGCGGCTGTGCGGCCCGACGGCGAGCCAGGTCGGCTTTCCGGCGCGGTTCAATTCGTCGGCAATCTGTACGCCCGACGATCCTGCGCCGATCACCAGCACGCCGCCTTCGGGCAATTGCGCGGGGTTTTTATAATTCGCCGAATGGATCTGTATCACGCCCGCTTCGGCGGGGATCAATGGCGGGATCACCGGGTTTTGAAAGGGGCCGGTGGCAATCACGACGTTGGCAGCGACGATCGTGTCGCCATCGGCGGTTTCGGCAAGGAACTGCCCGTCGGCGCGGCGGCTCAGGCGGGCGACGGCAACCCCGGTGCGGATCGGCGCGTCGATCGCCCCGGCATAGCGTGCGAGGTAATCGGCGACCTCTTCCTTGCCGGGAAAGCCATCGGGCGCGCTGTCAAATGTCTGGTTGGGAAAGCGATCATGCCAGGCGGGGCCATTGGCCACGAGCGAATCCCAGCGTTCGGCGCGCCAGCGTTCGGCAATCCGCGCGCGTTCGACCACAAGATGCGACAGGCCGTGGCGCGACAAGTGCTCGCTTGTCGCGATGCCCGCTTGCCCGCCGCCGATCACCAGCGTTTCGACCGTTTCGCTGCTCATTGCCTGCTATCCCTTTTGACTTCCGTGCGTCGCGTTTAGGGGGGGGGCTGGTTTTGCAAAACGATAAAAAATGTCAACCTTGCATCGAAAAATACGAACCAATCCCCGCTTCGAGCCGATCGATCAGACGCAGCAGCATGGCATCGCAGCGCGCCATTTGCTCCTCGGTGACGAATTCGTCGGCCTTGTGCCCCTGATCCATCGATCCCGGGCCGCAGATCACTGCCGGTACGCCAAGCGCTTGCGCAAACAGCCCGCCTTCGGTGCCGAAGGCCAGCTTGATTTCGGCCCCGTTGTGACCCGAGACCGCGCGCGCCAAAGCCAGCGCGGCGGGATGGCGCGTGTCGAGACCGGGATAGGCGTTGACCTGTTCGATCGTGATCGCGGCCTCGGGGAAGCGCGCGCGCCACGGCGCAACGATCGCTTCGGCGCGATCGCGCAGGACGGCTTCGATCGCGTGCGGATCGTCGGTGGCCAGATTGCGGATCTCGAAATCGAGCGTGCATGTCACGGGCACGATATTGAGCGCTTCGCCGCCCCGGATCGTGCCGACATGGATCGTCGAATAGCCGACGTCATAAGCCGGATCGGGCACAGTGCGCGCGATCAGGTCTTGCTGCGCCGCGCGCAAGGCGCCGACGAAATCGGCGGCAAGATGGATCGCGTTGAGCCCTTGCGGGGTCAGCGCCGAATGCGCCGCGCGGCCGGTTGCCGTGACGCGATAGGCGGCCTTGCCCTTGTGCCCGTTGGCCAGCGCCAGCCCGGTCGGTTCGCCGATCCACACCAGCAAGGGGCGGACGGGCCGCGCGGCGAGCAGGGGCAGCAGCGAGCGCACGCCGACGCAGCCGATCTCTTCATCGAAGGAAATCGCCAGATGCAGCGGCGTTGTCAGCGGCCGGCGCGCCGCGATCAGCACGGTGCGGATCGCCGAGGCAAGAAACCCCTTCATGTCGGCAGTCCCGCGCCCATATAGCCGCCCGTCTTCGCCATGGAGTGCAAACGGATCGCGGCTCCAGGCCTGGCCCGCAACCGGCACGACATCGCTGTGCCCCGACAGGACCAGTCCCGGCGCGTCATCGGGCCCCACGCTGATCCACATATTGGCGCTGTCGCCATCGTCGGTCAGCTCGACCCGTGCCCCTGCCGGTTCGACCAGCGCGCGGACGTATTCGACGAGAGCGCGGTTTCCGCTGCGGCTGACGGTCGGAAAGGCGATCAGACGGTCAAGGATCGCGCGGGTATCGGGGATGGTGGCATGCATTGCCATGTCATCGCGCAAGTCGCTGCCGATGGCACGTCGAATTTGCTGGGGCCCATCCTCAAGGATGGGAGATTTAGGGAACCCTCGATCAAGTCCAAACGACATTAGACCCGACCAACCTCGTCATTCCCGCGAAGGCGGGAATGACGAGGTTGTGGCCAAGTGTGTCAGAACAACGGCATGATTCCTAACGAAGGGAATTTAACCGGAAATTCCTCAAAGATAAGGCGGCGTGCAGGCGGAAATGACTTCGGCCACTTCGTCGCCGGCATTGCGAAAGCGATGGGGCAGGCGGCTGTCGAACAGAAAGGCCTCGCCCGGACCGAGCACGCGGCGCTGTGTGCCGACGGTGATTTCGATCTGCCCGGCAATGACAAAGCCGCCTTCGTGTGCGCCGTGTTCGAGCAGGGTTTCGCCGGTGTCGGCGCCGGGCAGATAGCGTTCGTGCATGATCTGCAGCCCGTGGGCGAGCGCATTGCCGACCTGGCGCATGATCAGGCGCGGCTCGCCCGCCGCGTCGCTGCGGCCAAGCGCCGAGGTCAGGTCGGTCAGTTCTTCGGCGGCAAAGAACACCTGATCGGCCTCTTTGCGCTCGGGCTCGAAAAATTCGGCCATGGTCAGGCCAAGCCCGCCGAGGATGCGGCGCAGCGAGGCGATCGACGGGCTGATCCGGTTTGATTCGATTTGCGAGATCTGGGCATGCGGCACTTCGGCGCGCGCGGCGAGCGCACGTTGCGACAGCCCTGCGCGACGGCGCAGTTCGAGCAAGCGCTGGCCTACGTCGAATCCATCGGTCATGCCGTTTCCTTACCACACCGTCGTCACAGCCTCTTAAAACACTTGCTCACAATTTTGAACAGGGTTATTTGCATCACCACATCCTGACCCGGCGGGGCGCCGGGATCACCAACGAGAGGCTTGAAGCAATGGCCGGCATGACCAGGTTCGATTGGAGCGACCCGTTCTTCCTCGATACGCAATTGACCGAAGAGGAATGCATGATCCGCGATGCGGCCAAGGCTTATGCCGAGGACCGTCTGGCGCCGCGCGTCATCTCTGCCTGGTCGCAGGAAACAACCGATCCCGACATCTTTCGCGAAATGGGCGAGCTTGGCCTGCTCGGGCCGACGGTGCCGGAAACCTATGGCGGCGTGGGCGCGTCCTATGTCGCCTATGGCCTGATCGCGCGTGAAATCGAACGCGTCGATTCGGGCTATCGCAGCATGATGAGCGTGCAGTCGAGCCTCGTGATGTACCCGATCTATGCCTATGGTTCGGAACAGCAGAAGCGCAAGTATCTGCCGGGTCTGGCCAAGGGCGAACTGATCGGCTGTTTCGGCCTGACCGAGCCCGATGCCGGTTCCGATCCGGGCGGGATGATCACCCGCGCGCAAAAGATCGACGGCGGCTATCGCATTTCGGGCGCCAAGACGTGGATTTCCAACGCGCCGATCGCCGATGTCTTTGTCGTTTGGGCCAAGTCCGACGCGCATGGCGGGGCGATTCGCGGTTTCGTGCTCGAAAAGGGTATGAAGGGGCTGGTCGCGCCCAAGATCGGCGGCAAGATGTCGCTGCGCACCTCGATCACCGGCATGATCCAGATGGATGATGTCGAAGTCGGCGAAGACGCGCTGCTGCCCGATGTCGAAGGGTTGAAGGGCCCGTTCGGCTGCCTCAACCGCGCGCGCTACGGCATTTCGTGGGGTGCGCTCGGCGCGGCGGAATTCTGCCTTCATGCCGCGCGCCAATATGGCCTCGATCGCAAGCAGTTTGGCCGTCCGCTCGCCGCGACGCAGCTTTTCCAGAAAAAGCTCGCCGACATGCTGACCGACATTGCGCTCGGGCTTCAGGCCTCGCTGCGCGTCGGGCGGTTGATGGACGAAGGGCAGTTCGCGCCGGAAATGGTGTCGATCGTCAAGCGCAACAATGTCGGCAAGGCGCTCGATATTGCGCGGGTGGCGCGCGACATGCACGGCGGCAACGGCATTTCCGAGGAATATCAGGTCATGCGCCACCTCGCGAATCTGGAAACGGTCAATACCTATGAAGGCACGCACGACGTTCACGCGCTGATCCTCGGGCGCGCGATTACCGGCATCGCGGCGTTCTGAGCATGACACGCGAGACCCCGCTCGCCGGATTGAAAGTGGTTGAACTCGCGCGGGTTCTGGCCGGTCCCTGGGCCGGTCAGATTCTCGCCGACCTTGGTGCGGAGGTGATCAAGGTCGAAAGCGAGGCGGGCGACGATACGCGCGGATGGGGCCCGCCGTTCGTCGAATATGCCGACGGTACGCGCGATGCCGCCTATTACCATGCGACCAATCGGGGCAAGCGTTCGGTCATTGCCGATTTTGCAACCCCCGAGGGGCAGCAACTGGTGCGCGATCTCGTCGCCGATGCCGATGTCCTGATCGAGAATTTCAAGCTTGGCGGCTTGGCCAAATACGGGCTCGATTACGCCACTCTGTCCGCGATCAACCCGCGTCTGGTCTATTGCTCGATTACCGGGTTTGGTCAGGACGGGCCCTATGCCCCGCGCGCGGGCTATGATTTCATTGTTCAGGGCCTGTCGGGGATCATGGATTTGACCGGCGAACCCGACGGCTCGCCCGAAAAGATCGGCGTCGCCTTTGCCGACATCATGACCGGGCTCTATTCCGTGATCGCGATCCAGGCGGCGCTGGCCGCGCGCGCACGCACCGGGCGCGGGGAGCATATCGACATGGCGCTGTTCGATGTCATGGTCGGCGTGCTCGGCAATCAGGCGCTCAACTATCTCGTTTCGGGTATCAGCCCCAAACGCATGGGCAATGCGCATCCCAATGTCGCGCCTTATGCGGTCTATCCGACGGCGGATGGCTGGTTCATTCTGGCCGTCGGCAACGATCGCCAGTTCGGCAAATTCTGCGATGTGACGGGCTGCCCCGAACTGGCCGCCGACGCGCGCTTCATCGGCAATGCTGCCCGTCTCGCCAACCGCGTCGCGCTCGAAGATGCCATCCGCGTGGTGACCCGGCGGTTCGACCGCGACGACCTGCTGACGCAATTGGCGCAAGCGGGCGTACCGGCCGGGCCGATCAACAGCGTCGCTGAAGCGTTTGCCGATCCGCAGATCGTCTCGCGCGGCATGAAAATCGATCTCGTTGCCGAGGACGGCACCCCGATCCCCGGCGTGCGCACCCCGATCCGCTTCGCCGGGCTCGACCTCGCGCTCGACCGCGCCTCGCCGAAAAAGGGCGAGCACGGGGCATAGGCCGGCGGGCGCCGACATCACCGCCATCGTCATCAACTCAGTTCTGCCTCGACATCCCTAGTTGGCGTCGTCTGTACCAATCAGCGCTGCATCTTTGCCTGCGCCCCAGAGCCAAGCTGGGCCCCGGATCAAGTCCCTACGGCATTCACACATCACGGCTTGCGGCAATTTATGTCATGAAATCAATGGGGTATAAACTGTCGTCATTCCCGCGAAGGCGGGAATCCAGTCAGCCTAACGTCTTGATCATACGCCGAATTCTGGATTTCTGCGTTCGCAGGAATGACGAACAAAAGTGGAATGTGTGAATGCCGTAGGGATCAAGTCCGGGGTGACGAAGATGGCTTGCATTTTTGCGGTTTCTTGGAGAGTCTGCAAATGGCGTTCAGGCGACTGACGCATGCGAGAGGGATAAACCAGTGGATCTACAGTCGCTGTTTATCGGATTGCCTTGTTCGAAAAGCCGAATTAGCAGACGGCGCATCGGAACGGTATTTTGAGGAACGTAGAGCCTTGGATGCCTATCCGCTGCCTGCGACCGATGGAAAATGGCGTGTGAGGGGAGGGCTTCTTACCGTCAGCGCTATTGCATTGCTCGCCTTGTCCTATTTTCGCTGACATTGCATGGCGGGTCCGGCCAAAGGGTTCTCAACCCTTTTTCGCGCCGCTCGATAAATGTCTATACATAATAAATCGGGCGTGCCAGATTTGACCTCGCGAGGAACGAAGGGGTTTCAAGGCGCGTGGTGGCACAGGCCGGGATCGGGCAGGGCAGGGCGGAGGGCGCGATCGTACGCGCCGCGTCGCTTGTTGCGGTGCCCTGGGCCAATGGCGGCGGGGTTACGCGGGTTATGGTCGATCGGCTCGGCGCGTTTCGGCTGAGCCTGGCGACGATTGACGGCGCGGGGCCGTTTTCCCGCTTTCCGGGTGTCTTGCGGCAATTTGCGCTGGTGGCGGGGCGGGTGGATTTGTCGGGCCCCGCGCCTTTTCCGGTTTCGCTCGATGCGCTGTCGCCGCCGGTGACGTTTGGCGGCGATGTCCCGGTTCATGCTGTGCCACGGGGCGGGGCGGCGCTGGCGCTCAATCTGATGGTGCCCGATGGCGCGCCGCGCTTGCGGCTGGTGCGCGGCAAGGGACTTCTCGATGCCGTCGCGATCTTTGCCTGTGGGCCGGTCACCGTCGATGGGGTGCCGCTGGGCGCGCATGATTGCATGCTGGTGGACGTGCGGGTGCAGGTTTTGGGGCCGGTGCAGGTTTCGGGGCCGGCGCTGGTGGTGCTGCGATGATCCGCGTCGCCGGTCTTGCGCTGCTGGTCCTGCTTGCAGCGTGTCATCCCCGCGCGCCGGAGGGAGCGCGCGAACTGGTGATCGGCACCGAGGGGCTTTACCCGCCGTGGAATTTTACCCGCGCCGATGGGCGGCTCGACGGGTTTGAGCCCGACTATATGCGCGACCTTTGCGCGCGGTTGCATCGGCGTTGTCGCATGGTGGCGATGGATTGGGACGGGATGGTCGGCGCCTTGCAGACCGGCAAGATCGATCTGATTGCCGATGCCGTGCAGATCACGCCCGAACGCGCCGCCGTGCTGTGGTTCAGTCGGCCTTATGCCCTGACCACGGGGGTTATCGCCACTTTGCGCGATAGTCCTTTGGCGGGGCTGCCCGATCGCGGCGCAATGATGGATTTCGACCGGCATGGTCCCGATCTCGATGCCAGGATCGGGCGACTGCGCAAAGGGCTTTCCGGCAAAGTCGTCGGGGTCGAATTGTCGGGTGCGTTCGACAATTTCCTCAACCAGTCGATCGGGTCCCATGTCACGATCCGTTATTACCGCACGATGGGCGAACGCGATCTAGATCTGCTCAATGGCCGGATCGACGCGACGCTGGAAGATGAATCCTATATCCGCCCCTTGCTCGCCACGCGCGATGGTGCAGCGCTGGCACTGGCGGGGCCGCGCATGATCGGCGGGTCGATGGGGCGGGGCGAAGCGCTGGCCTTTCGCCCCGGCGATACGGCGCTGCACGATGCGTTCGACGGCGCGATCGCGGCGACTCTGGCCGATGGCACGGTGCGCCGACTGGGGCTGAAATGGTTCCGTATGGATGCGACGCCTCCTGGCGCTGGCAAGGTGCGCTGATGGACGCGGAGCTTTCCGTTCCGGCGCTGCTGGGCTTTGGCGCCGATGGCTGGGGCTGGGCGCTGATGGCAGCTGCCGGGCTGACTTTGGCCGTGGCTTTGGCGGCGATGGCGATCGGCGCTGTGCTGGGGGCTGCGCTGGCGGCGGCGGAGGCTTCGCGCCGGGTTTGGCTGGTGCGGATTGCCGCGACATATGGGCTTGTCATGCGCGGCGTGCCCGAATTGCTGGTGGTCCTGCTGCTCTATTTTGGCGCGCCGGGCATGCTGGCCGGGGTGGCCGGGCTGTTCGGCCTGCCTGCGCCGGGCTCGCCGCCTGCGTTCCTGACCGGGAGTCTGGCCATCGGGCTCGTCTCTGCCGCCTATCAGGCCGAAGTGTTTCGCGGCGGCATGCTGGCCTTGCCGCGCGGGCAGATCGAGGCGGCGATGGCGGCGGGGATGGGGCCTGTCGTGCGGTTGCGCCGGGTGATCCTGCCGCAAGTGCTGCATCATGTCCTGCCGCCGCTGGGCAATATCTGGCAATTCAATCTGAAGGATTCGGCGCTGGTGTCGATTACCGGGCTGGCGGAGCTGATGCGCGTCAGCCTCGTTGCGGCGGGCTCGACGCGGCGGCCTTTCGTGTTCTTTGCGGCGGCGATGGTGCTCTATCTGATCCTGACGAGTGCCAGCTCGGCCTTGTTTCGGATGATCGAGCGGCGCGGATCGCGCTGGGCGGGCGGGCGCTGATGGACTTCCTCGGCACGACTTCGCTGGGCCTGTTGCGGGCGGTTCCGGTCACGGTTTTGCTGTTTCTGGCGAGCGCGCTGGGGGCGAGCCTTGTCGCGGCGGTGCTGGTCGCGATGCAACAGGCGCGCGTGACGCAGGGCTTGGCGCGGGCGTGGATCTTCGTGTTTCGCGGGACGCCGTTGCTGTTGCAGATTTTCATGGTCTATTACGGGATCGCCGCGCTGGGGCCGATCCGCCATGGTTTCCTGTGGCCTGCGTTTCGCGAGCCGCTGTTTTGCGCGTGGCTGGCGATGACGTGCTGTTGTTCGGCCTATATCGCCGAAGTCCTGCGCGGTGCGCTTGGCGCGATCCCCGTGGGGCAGATCGAGGCGGCGCTCGCTTGCGGCATGGGGCGCTGGACGCGGCTGCGGCTGATCGTGGCGCCGCAAGTGCTGCGGCTGGCGCTGCCCGCCTATGGCAACGAACTGGTGATGATGATCAAGTCGACCTCGCTCGCCAGCTCGATTACCGTGCTCGACGTGACCGGCGTGGCGCAACAGGTGATCGCCCATTCCTATCGTACGCTCGACGTGTTCTGCCTTGCTGCGGCGGTCTATCTCGGCATGACTGCGGCCTTGACCGCCGTGCTGCGCCGGATCGAGCGCAGCCTTGATCCGCTTGGGAGCGCCCGTCGATGATCCAGACCAGCCCGTCCGTCCTCAGCGCGCGCGGGATCACCAAAAGCTTTGGCGGACGCGCGGTTTTGCGCGGTATCGATCTCGATGCGCAGCGCGGCGATGTCGTGACGATCCTGGGCGGCAGCGGGTCGGGCAAGAGCACGTTTTTGCGCTGTCTCAACTTGCTCGAATTGCCCGACGCGGGCACGATCGAAATCGCCGGTACGCTGGCGCCGCTGGCCCACGATCGCCATGGCAAGGCGCGCATCGCCAATCCGAAAGCGTTGAACGCCTTGCGCGCGAAAACGGCGATGGTGTTTCAGAATTTCAATTTGTGGTCGCACATGACCGTGCTCGACAATGTGATCGCCGCGCCCGTCCATGTCCACGGCGTGCCGCGCGCGCAAGCGGTCGATCGCGCGCATGGCTTGCTTGAAAAGGTCGGCATGGCGGGCTTTGCCGGGCATTGGCCGCGCCAGTTGTCGGGGGGGCAGCAACAGCGCGTGGCGATCGCCCGCGCGCTCGCGACCGATCCCGATCTCATGCTGTTCGATGAGCCGACGTCGGCGCTTGATCCCGAACGCGTGCGCGAAGTGCTCGATCTGATGCGTGCGCTCGCCGGGGAAGGGCGCACGATGCTGATCGTGACGCACGAAATGGCCTTTGCCCGCGATGTGTCGAGCCATGTCGTCCATGTGCGCGACGGGGTGATCGAATCGGTGGGGCCGCCCTCCATGATGTTCGGGCCGGATGCCTCGCCGGTGTTCCGGGCGTTCCTGTCGCCCGCCTAGTGGTCCGTTTTTGACATTTGCGACCGTGCTATCCGGATGGCGGGATGCAAATGTCAAAAACGGAAAATCCACTAGGGTTTGGGCAATCCTGCGCGCACCAGATCGGCGCCCTCGGCCATGACCCGATGCATCGGCCGATCATCGGCATAAGGGGCGATCGTCGCGCGGACATGGCTGTGCAGCCGGGCCGTGGCCGGGGCGCGCGCCTCGGGCGGCACGGCGATGTCGTGCGCTTGTGCGGCGGCGGCCAGCTCGATGCCCAGGATCGCCTCGACATTGGCCACGATCGTCAGAGCCTTGAGCGCGGCGGGGGTCTGGTGCGACAGAGTATCCTCCTGCAAACCAGAGGTGATCCCGCCGTCGAGGCTGGCCGGGGCGGCAAGGCGGCGGTTTTCCCCGACGAGCGCGGCGGCGCTGTATTGCGCGATCATGAAGCCGCTCGACACGCCGGGCTCGCCTGCGAGGAATGCGGGCAAGCCGCTGACCAGCGGATTGACCAGCCGGTCGAGCCGCCGTTCGGACATCATGCCCAGATGCGCGACAGCGATGCCGAGCGAATCCAGCGCGAGCGCCAGCCCCGCCGCCACGGCATGGGCCTGCGACCTGGCGCGCGGCGCTTCGGGTGTACCCATCACGACCGGGTTATCGGTGACAGAGGCCAATTCATCGTCGATCATCGCCGCCACATGCGCCAGCGCGTCGCGCACCGCGCCATGGACTTGCGGAACGCTGCGCAAGCTGAGCGGGTCTTGCAGTCGCGCAGGGCCGCCAGGATGTGCGCTTCCGGCAAGCCAGGCCTTGAGCGAAGCGCCGGTCTCGGCAATTCCTGCCGAACGGCGCAAGGCGAGAAGATCGGGCGCAAACGCGGCCGGATTGCCGCCCAGCGCCTCGAAGCTGAGCGCGGCGACGCCGTCGGCAGACGCGACCGCACGTTTTGCGCGGGCCAGCGCCAGCGCGCCGAGCCCGGTGGCGCACGGCGCGCCGTTGATCAGGCTGAGCCCCTCTTTGGCTTCGAGCACCAGCGGGGCAAGCCCGGCGCGCGCCAGAGCTTCGGCCCCGGTCATGCGCTCGCCGTCGATCCGCGCATGGCCTTCGCCGATCAGCACGAGCGAAATATGCGCCATGTGCGCCAGGTATCCGACCGAGCCTCCCGTGGGCACGTCGGGCACCACACCATGCGCCAGCAGCGCGAGCAGCGCCTCGACCACCGCAACGCGCACGCCGGAATAGCCGTGGGCATGGTTGTTCGCCTGCGCCGCGATGATCGCGCGCACCTCCGCCTCGGGCAGCGGCGCGCCCACGCCGCAGGCATGGCTCATCACCAATTGGGTTGACAATCGGCGTTGCAGAGCGGGCTCGACGGCACGGTCGACGAGCGCGCCGACTCCGGTGTTGACGCCATAGGCGGGCACGGCGCGCGCGACGATGGCGCGCACGAGATCATGCGCGGTCGCGATCCGTTCGCGCGCCGCATCGCCCAGCGTCAGCGTCGCGCCTTCGGCCACGGCGGCCAGCGCGGCGGCATCAAGCGGTTGGTCGAGCGTGAAAGTCTTGAGGCTCACCGGGGCTGCTCCATGCGTTTAAAAGGGTGCTGCAAGATTGCCGAAACGGCCTTGTCAGCGGCGTCTTTATGTATAGTCATATTGGCGAGAGAACGTCCAGAGCAAGGACGGTAAACGGGCGCGTGGTCTTGCGTCATACCCTTTCGGTCTGGCATACGGGCGGTACAGGGCCTGACCAAAATGAAGAAAACAGGAGACTTGGTTTCATGAGGGATACCACCAGGATGGCGCGCAGCCTTGCGCTGCTGTTGGCGAGCGGTTCTGCCGCCGCGTTTGTCGCAACGCCTGCGCTGGCGCAGACTGCGGCCCCGGCTGCCGATACAGCGCCCGCCAACGCTTCGGGCGAAATCGTCGTGACCGCGCAAAAGCGGTCGGAAAGCATCCAGCACGTGCCGATCAGCATGCAGGCACTGAGCCCGGCCACGCTCGAACAGCATCAGGTCCAGTCGTTCGACGACTATGCCAAGCAATTGCCGAGCGTGTCGTTTCAGTCGATGGGGCCGGGCCAGAGTCAGCTGTTTTTCCGCGGCATCACCTCGGGCGGCGATGGCTTGGCGTTTGGTGCGCTGCCGACGAGCGGCGTCTATCTGGATGAACTGTCGGTCACCACGATCGGCGCGCTGCTCGATGTGCATATCTATGACATGCAGCGGATCGAGGCGCTTTCGGGGCCGCAGGGCACGCTGTTTGGCGCCAGTTCGCTGTCGGGCACGTTGCGGCTGATCACCAACAAGCCCGTGCAGGACAAATTCGAAGGCAGCTTTGACGTCACCGGCGACAAATACGGCAAAGGCGATGCCGGAACGACGATCGAGGGCATGGTCAACGTGCCGGTGGCGCATGGCGTGGCAGTGCGTGTCGTGGGTTTCTATGAACACGACGGCGGCTATATCAACAACACGCCCGGTACGCGAACGTACCTGAATCCTTATTACGATCCGGCTGGATACTCGGCGACCAACCCGAGCCAGAATACCATCGACACGGCGCCGGTGACGGTGAACAACAATGCCTATGCCAAGAACCATTACAACGATGCGAATTCGTATGGTGGGCGTATTTCGCTTGGCATCGAACTCGACAACGGGTGGAAAATAACGCCCGAACTGATCGCGCAGCATTTGCACACCAACGGCACGTTCCTGTACGACCCGGCTGTTGGCGACCTTCAGGTGCATGATTTTACGCCAGAATACAATATCGATCAATGGCTGCAGGCGGCCTTGACCATCGAAGGAAAGATCGGCGACTGGGATCTTCTCTATTCGGGTGGCTACATGGCGCGCAAGATCAACACTGCGGCTGACTATAGCTATTATACCGTGGCATATTCTACAGCTTCGCACGTGGGGTATACGCACTTTGTTGATAGCGCAGGTAAACTGCTTGATCCGACGCAGCAGTTTTCTTCGTCGCAAAAACTGACCAAACAGAGCCACGAAATACGGATAAACTCGCCGGTGTCATCGCCGTTTCGCGTGACCGCAGGTCTGTTTTACCAGAAACAAACGAATCACAACGTCAATAATTATTCTATTCCCGGTGTGGGTCAGGCTAATATGACGTATCCTCTTAGTGCTGCGCAGGCGGCAGCTGATGGCGGTTATAACTATTACGCCAACGGCAGCACGGTCATTGGCGATGATCTGTTCTTGACCAATGCCTATATCGCTGATCGTGATTACGCGGCCTATGGTCAGATAAACTATGACATTACGTCAAAACTGACTTTGACGGCAGGGCTGCGCGGGTTCATTTACACCAATACGCTGGTCGGTTTTTCCGGATATCCCAGCTATGTTCCAGCGGATTCCACGTGCACGTTTCCGATGGCAACGATCGACTCATGCAATTTTAACAACAAGCGGTCCCATGGGTCGGGCGAAACGCACAAGATAAACCTGACCTGGCAGATCGATAGCAATCGCATGATCTACGCGACGTATTCCACCGGCTTTCGGCCTGGTGGTGCAAACCGCGACAAGGCGGGGGTCAGTGTGCCGGCTTATGCGCCGGATAAGCTCGATAACTTTGAATTGGGCTGGAAAACGAGTTGGTTTAACCATGCGCTGCGCTGGAATGGCGCGATCTATTACGAAAAGTGGAAAAACCTGCAGTATGCCGAACAGGCTGCCGGCGCGGGGATTACAGATATCTACAACGTCGGCGGTGCCCGCGTATACGGTATTGAAACCGACCTGCAGTTGCGTCCGGTCCAAGGTCTGACGTTGACCGCGTCCGGCGCGTACAACGATGCCGCAACGACCAGCGATTTCGCATCCGAGACCGCAGGCGGTTCCGCGCCGTCCGGTACGCGTCTGCCGGTGCAGCCGCGCTTCAAGATGTCGGCCACCGCCCGCTATGAATTCCCGGTCGGGTCGGTCCAGGCCTTTGTGCAGGGTTCGATGAACACCCAGACGAATTCGAGCAGTCTGCTGGGGGTTGGCGATAACGCCGTATTCGGTAATAGCCCCGGCTTTACCACCGCTGATTTCTCGATCGGCGGAAAATCCGGCAACAATACCATCCAGCTGTTCATCCAGAATGCCTTTGATGAACGGGGATCGTTGTCGCATAACGCACAGATTGCACCGGCTGATATCGAAAATACCCCGGGCCTTGGCATTGCGCACTATACCCGCACCTACCCGATCAAGCCGCAGTATTTCGGCATCAAGGTCGGAACCAAGTTCTGACAGGGAAAGGGGGCTGATCGGCCCCCTTTTTTTCAGGTCGGTCCGAAGCGCGCGATCAGTTCATAGCGATCTGCGACGAAATGTTGGCGCACACGGGTTACGGTGTCGGGCCCGCGCCAGGTGCGCCGTTCGAGCGACAGGACCGGCGCACCGCGCGCTATGCCCAATGCACGGGCAATCGCGGGCGGGGCGGCGGTCGCGCTGATCCGGTTTTCCGCCTCGGTCCAGGGGACGTGCGCGATCAGCCACGATCCGGGCGGGGCCTGGGTCAAGTCCGCCTCGGCAATTTCGGGCACAAGCGCCAGATTGATCATGCGTTCTTCGTGCGCCAGCGGCAATCCGTCGGCATAATGCACGCCGGTCACGCTCAGGACATGCGAAGGCGCGCCCAGCGCATCGGCCTTGACCACTTTGCGGCTGACCAGATCCCAGCGATAATCCTGTCCCCGGCCTTTGATTTGCGCGGCAAGGTCGGGCACGTCGAGCACCATCGATTGCGTGCGCGGCTGTGCGACAAAGCTGCCCGCGCGCTTGCGCCGTTCGAGCATTCCCGCGCTCGCCAGCGCCGACAGCGCCTTGTTGACCGTCATCCGCGCGCAGCCATATTCGGCCATCAGTTCGGTTTCCTTGGGAATCCGGTCGCCGGGCCGCAGGCGCCCCCCCATAATGGCGCTTTCGATCTCGGCACGAATGCGTTCGTGCAACGGAACAGGCTTCATTCCAGCAATCCGCTAAGCGCGGCGCGATAACGACGGACAATCGCTTCGCGCGCGTGATGACGCCCCCCCGATACCAGCTTGACGCCATGGCGCCAGACGCAATCGATGGCGCCGCGCCCGGCGGCAAACAGCCATCCGTCGATCAGGGCATCATCGCTGCGCGCGATCAGGCAGGGATGATCGGCCGCCAGAGTGACCAGATCGGCGCTATGCCCCACGGCAATCCCGGCGGATGCGCCCAGTGCCGTCGCGCCGCCCGCCAGCGCACTGCCAAACAGCGCCGCGCCCGTGCTCGTGCCGGGGGCAGGGGCGAGCATGTTGCGCCCGCGATGGAACAGTCGCTGGCCATATTCATAAAGCCGCAGTTCTTCGGCTGCATCGATCAGGACGTTGGAATCGCTGCCCACGCCCCAGGCGCCGTCAGCGTAGTCGCGCGCGGGAAACAGGCCGTCGCCAAGGTTTGCCTCGGTGATCGGACACAGCCCGGCGACTGCGCCGCTTTGCGCCAGCCGACGGGTTTCGTCGGGCGTCATGTGCGTTGCGTGGACGAGGCACCAGCGGCGGTCGACCGGGGCATGGTCGAACAGCCATTCGACCGGGCGCGCGCCGCTCCATGCAAGGCAGTCATCCACTTCGCGGGTCTGTTCGGCGATATGAATGTGGATCGGCGCCGCGCCCGCCATCGCGGCGAGCGCGGTCAATTCGTCGGGCGTCGCCGCGCGCAGAGAATGCGGCGCGAGCCCGAGCACGGCGTCGGGCAAAAACGCCAGCGCACGCGCCGCATGGTCGCGAAGGCGCGCAAATCCGTCGAGATCGTGAAGGAACCGGCGCTGCCCTGCCGTTGGCTCCTGCCCGCCAAACCCGCCATGGGCATAGAACACCGGCAACAGCGTCAGCGCGATGCCGGTCTCGGCGGCGGCTTCGGCAATCGCCACGCTCATCGCCGCCGGATCGGCATAGCTGCGCCCGGCGGGATCGTGGTGCAGGTAATGAAATTCGCCGACGCGGGTAAACCCGGTTTCGAGCATTTCGACATAAGCGAGCGCGGCGATCGCGACGAGATCGTCGGGGCCCATGCGTTCGAGAAAGCGGTACATGACTTCGCGCCAGGTCCAGAAACTGTCGTCGCCCGCGCCGCGCCGTTCGGCCAGACCCGCCATGCCGCGTTGAAACGCGTGGCTGTGCAGATTGCCGAGCCCCGGGAGGGCAATCGCGTGACGCTCGTCATCCGGGGCGGGGGGCATGCCGGTCTCGATGCGGACGATCCGCCCCCCCGCAACGACTACGCGCACATCGTCATGCCAGCCGTCGGGCAGCAGCGCCGTGTCGAAGTGCAGGGCTGGGTTCATCGCGGATTTCCTTTCAACACGGTCCTGCACAAGGCGCTTGCGACGCACAATTAATGTCTATACATATTTACTCAGCGAGGCAATGCTTCACGAGGTTTGACGATGTCCGAAACGGCCCCTCCCTGCGATACCGTTATCTGCGATACCGTGTGGACGGGCGCGCGTCTCCTGCCGATGAGCGATGCGGCGCGGCCCGATGCCCTGATCGAGCACGCGGTGATCGCGGCGCGGGACGGGCGCGTGATCTATGCCGGACCCGCAGGCGAGGCGCCCGCGTTTCAGGCAACGTGGACCATTGATTGCGCAGGACGACTGGTCACCCCCGGCCTGATCGATTGCCACACGCATCTTGTTTACGGCGGCAGCCGCGCGGGCGAATTCGAAGCGCGGCTGGCCGGTGTCAGCTATGAAGACATTGCGCGCGCAGGCGGTGGTATCGTTTCGACGATGCGCGCGACCCGCGCCGCGAGCGAGGCGGAGCTCATCGCGGCCAGCGCCCCGCGCCTTGGCGAATTGATCGCAGACGGCGTTACCACGGTCGAGATCAAGTCGGGCTATGGGCTCGAACTGGCCGCAGAGCGGCGCATGCTGCGCGCCGCACGCGCGCTGGGCGAAAAGCTCGGCGTGTCGGTTTCGACCACATTTCTGGGCGCCCATGCCGTGCCGCCCGAATTTGCCGGGCGTGCGGACGCCTATCTCGACGAAGTGATCGACGGCATGCTCCCGGCGCTGGCCGACGAAGGGTTGGTCGATGCGGTCGATGCCTTTTGCGAGGGAATTGCCTTTTCGCCCGCGCAAGTCGAGCGGCTGTTTCAGGCGGCGCAGGCGCGCGGGATTCCGGTCAAGCTGCATGCCGAGCAATTGTCGAACCTGCATGGTGCGGCGCTTGGCGCGCGCCATGGCGCCTTGTCGGCGGATCATCTCGAACACCTCGACGCCGCCGGGATCGCCGCCATGGCCGCTTCGGGCACAGTCGCGACGCTGCTGCCCGGCGCCTATTATTTCACGCGCGAAACGCATCTGCCCCCGGTCGCCGCCTTGCGCGCGGCCGGCGTGCCGATCGCGCTGGCGACCGATTGCAACCCCGGCACCAGCCCGCTGACCTCGCTGTTGCTGGCGATGAACATGGGCGCGACGCTGTTTCGTCTGACCGTGGCGGAATGCCTCGCGGGGGTGACGATCCATGCCGCGCGGGCGCTCGGGCGCAAGGACATTGGCGCGCTGGTGCCCGGCGCCTGGGCCGATCTGGCCGTGTGGGACGTCGCGGCGCCTGCCGAACTGGTCTATCGCATCGGGGGGCGGCCCCTCCATGCCCGTTATTGGAGAGGTCAATGACCACGCTTGTGCTTACCCCCGGTGCCGTCGGCCTGTCCGACTGGCGCGCCATCTGGCACGGCGCGCCCGCGCGGCTCGATCCGGGCTCGGCCCCGGCGATTGCTGCTAGCGCGGCGGCGGTCGCGCGCATTCTGGCGAAAGGCGAGCCGGTTTACGGCATCAACACCGGCTTTGGGAAATTGGCGAGCGTGCGTATCGACGACGCCGATCTCGCCACGTTGCAGCGCAATATCGTGCTCAGCCACGCCGCCGGGACCGGCGCGCCATCGCCGGTCGCGGTCGTGCGGCTGATGATGGCGCTCAAGCTGGCCAGCCTGGCACAGGGCGCGAGCGGGATACGGCCCGAGACGGTCGCGCTGCTCGAAGCGATGCTCGAACGCGGGCTGACCCCGGTGGTCCCCGCGCAAGGCTCGGTCGGCGCGAGCGGCGATCTGGCGCCGCTGTCGCACATGACGGCGACGATGATAGGGGTGGGCGAAATCGACTATGCCGGCGAACGCCTGCCCGCAACGGTCGCGCTGGGCCGCGCCGGGCTCGCGCCGATCGTGCTTGGCCCCAAGGAAGGGCTTGCGCTGCTCAACGGGACGCAGTTTTCGACCGCCAATGCGCTTGCCGGGCTGTTTGGCGCGGAGCGGCTGTTTCAGTCCGCGCTGGTTACCGGTGCCTTGTCGACCGAGGCGGCCAAAGGGTCCGACACGCCGTTCGATCCGCGCATTCATGCGCTGCGTCGCCATGCCGGGCAGATCGAGACCGCCGCCGCGCTGCGTGCGCTGATGGCCGGCAGCACGATCCGCGCCAGCCATCGCGACAACGATGCGCGCGTGCAGGATCCCTATTGCCTGCGCTGTCAGCCGCAAGTCATGGGCGCCGCGCTGACCGTGCTGCGCCAGGCGGCGGCAACGCTCGATGACGAAGCAAACGGGGTATCGGACAATCCGCTGATTTTCCCCGAGGCCGACGAAGCGCTGTCTGGCGGCAATTTCCATGCCGAGCCGGTTGCCTTTGCCGCCGACATGATCGCGCTGGCGGTGTGCGAAATCGGCTCGATTGCCGAGCGGCGCATTGCCATGCTGGTCGATCCGGCGCTGTCGGGCCTGCCCGCATTCCTGACGCCGCGCCCGGGGCTCAATTCGGGCTTCATGATCCCGCAAGTCACCGCTGCCGCGCTCGTTTCGGAAAACAAGCAGATGGCCTATCCGGCGAGCGTCGATTCGATCCCGACCAGCGCCAATCAGGAAGATCACGTGTCGATGGCCGCCCATGGTGCGCGGCGACTGGCGGCGATGGTCGCCAATGCCGAAGCGGTGATCGGCATCGAATGGCTCGCAGCCGCGCAGGGGTGTGAATTTCATCAGCCGCTGCCTTCGTCTGTCGCGCTCGAAGCGGCGCGCGGGGCATTGCGTGCGCAAGTGCCCGCGCTCGATGAAGACCGCCATTTTCACCCTGACATGGAGGCCGCCAATGCGCTCGTTCGCGCCGGGCGTCTGGTCGAAGTGGTGGCGCAGGCGTTGCCGGGGGTTTGCTGATGGATTGGCTGCGGGTTCATCGCGGCGCTGCGCCGCTGATTGTTGCGTTTCCCCATGGCGGCACCGGTCTGGCAGGGCTCGACGCGCAATTTGTCTCACCCTGGCTGGCGCAGCGCGATGCCGACTGGTGGATCGCCGCGCTTTATGCCTTTGCCCGCGATCTGGGCGCGACCACCGTGGCGACCGGGATCAGCCGCAGCGTGATCGACTGCAACCGCGATCCTTCGGGCGTGTCGCTCTATCCGGGGCAGGCGACGACCGATCTGGTGCCGACGACGACGTTTGACGGCGATCCGCTTTATGCCGGTGCGCTGCCCGATGAAGCGGCGGTCGCGGCGCGGCGAAGAGCCTATTTCGATCCCTATCATGCCGCGCTGACCGCAGAAATTGCCCGTTTGCGCGCCATGCACCCGCGCGTCGTGCTCTATGACGCGCATTCGATCCGCAGCCGCATTCCGCGCCTGTTCGATGGCGCTCTGCCGCAATTCGCTATCGGTACCAACAGCGGGGCGAGCTGCGCCGTCGAACTGGAAGCCGCGATTGCCGAAGAGTGTGCCGCATCCGGGCTCGGCCATGTCGTCAACGGCCGCTTCAAGGGCGGCTGGACCACGCGCCACTATGGCCGCCCGGAGCAGGGCGTCCATGCCGTGCAGATGGAACTCGCGCTGCGCGGCTATGTCGACGAACCCGTTTCCATCGATCCGACCAACTGGCCCGCGCCGCTCGATCCGGCGCCGGTCATCGCCCCCACTTTGCGCCGCGTTCTGGATGCCGCGCTTGCCTTTGCCATCTCGGGAGAATCCGCATGAGCAACCGTCTCGACAACACCCGTGTCATCCGTCCCGCCACCGGCACCACGCTGACCGCGAAATCGTGGCTGACCGAGGCGCCTTTGCGGATGCTGATGAACAACCTTCATCCCGATGTCGCCGAACGGCCCGAAGAACTGGTGGTCTATGGCGGGATCGGCCGCGCCGCGCGCGATTGGGACAGCTATGACAAGATCGTCGCCGCGCTGACCCGGCTGGAAGAGGATCAGACGCTGCTCGTCCAGTCGGGCAAGCCGGTCGGCGTGTTCCGCACCCATGTCGATGCGCCGCGCGTGTTGATCGCCAATTCCAACCTCGTGCCGAAATGGGCGACCTGGGAGCATTTCAACGAGCTCGATCGCAAGGGGCTGGCGATGTATGGCCAGATGACGGCGGGCTCGTGGATCTATATCGGCACGCAGGGCATCGTGCAGGGCACGTATGAGACGTTCGTGGAAATGGGGCGGCGTCATTATGGCGGCGACCTGGCGGGCAAGTGGATCCTGACCGCAGGGCTTGGCGGCATGGGGGGCGCGCAGCCGCTCGCGGCGGTCATGGCCGGGGCCTCGTGCCTGGCCATCGAATGCCAGGCCAGCCGCATCGACATGCGGCTGCGGACCGGATACCTTGATCGCCGCGCCGACACGCTCGACGAAGCCATGGCCATCATCGACGAAGCCACTGCCGCGAAGACCCCGGTTTCGGTCGGGCTGATCGGCAATGCGGCCGAAGTGTTGCCCGAAATGCTGCGCCGGGGCATCCGGCCCGATTTGCTGACCGACCAGACCAGCGCGCACGACCCGATCAATGGCTATCTGCCCGCCGGCTGGACTGTCGCCGAATGGGTCGAAAAGCGCGAGCGCGAGCCCGAAGTCGTGGCCAAAGCGGCCAAGGCGAGCATGGCGCGCCATGTCGAGGCGATGCTGGCGTTTCAGGCGCTTGGCGTACCGACCACCGATTACGGCAACAATATCCGTCAGGTCGCGCTCGATGAAGGCGTCGTCAATGCGTTCGGCTTTCCCGGTTTCGTCCCCGCCTATATCCGCCCGCTGTTTTGCCGGGGGATCGGCCCGTTTCGCTGGGCGGCGCTATCGGGCGATCCGGAAGACATCTATCGCACCGATCAGAAGGTCAAGGAACTGATCCCCGACGATCCGCATCTGCATCGCTGGCTCGATATGGCGCGCGAAAAGATCCGGTTTCAGGGGCTCCCGGCACGGATCTGCTGGGTCGGCCTTGGCGACCGGCACCGGCTCGGCCTCGCGTTCAACGAAATGGTCGCCAGCGGCGAATTGAAAGCCCCGATCGTGATCGGGCGCGATCATCTCGATTCGGGATCGGTCGCCAGCCCCAATCGCGAAACCGAGGCGATGCAGGACGGGTCCGACGCGGTGTCCGACTGGCCCTTGCTCAATGCCTTGCTCAATTGCGCCAGCGGGGCGACCTGGGTTTCGCTGCATCATGGCGGGGGCGTGGGCATGGGCTATTCGCAGCATTCGGGCATGGTCATCGTTGCCGATGGCACCGAAGCGGCAGCGCGGCGGCTTGAGCGCGTGCTGTGGAACGACCCGGCGACCGGGGTGATGCGCCATGCCGACGCGGGCTATGCCATCGCGCTCGATTGCGCGCGCGAAAAGGGGCTCGATCTGCCCGGCATTCTGGGATGATCCGAACCGTCAATGGGTTTGAGACATGCCGGGGTTGGGAGAGCGACGCACGCTCCTCCAACCCCTTGGATTGCATGTTTGCAAACGATTGTTGCCAGAGGGCGCGATCTGTGACATGACCCCGCCATGAGGGCCGTCGAAGCCCCCGGGGGAGAGTTGCCGTGCCTGTTCACCGCCCGCGCTTGCCGCTTGGCCGCATTCTCGAAATGAACCTCGGGTTTCTGGGGCTGCAATTCAGTTTCGGGCTGCAACAGGGCAACATGGGCCCGATCTACAGCTATCTGGGGGCCAACGAGGCGCAATTGCCGCTGTTGCAATTGGCCGGCCCGATGACCGGCCTTTTGATTCAGCCGCTGATCGGCGCGATGAGCGATCGCACCGCCGGACGGTGGGGGCGGCGCACGCCCTATTTCCTGCTCGGCGCGTTGCTGTGCTGCATCGGCTTGTTCACGATGCCGCTGTCTTCGTCGATCCTGATGGCGGCATCGCTGCTGTGGCTGCTCGATGCGGGCAACAATATCACGATGGAGCCCTATCGCGCCTATGTCTCGGATCGGCTCGATCCGGCGCAGCGCCAATTCGGGTTCCTCTCGCAAAGCGCGTTTACCGGCCTTGCGCAAATGCTGGCGTTTCTGACGCCCGCGATCCTTGTCGGATGCGGCATGAACCAGGACTGGGTCGACGCGCATCACATTCCCTATACCGTGCGCGTGGTGTTTTCGATCGGCGCGGTGCTGTCGCTGTCGACGATTGTCTGGTCGATCTGGCGCGTGCCGGAATTGCCGCTGTCGGATGACGAGCGCGCCGAAATACTGGGGCGCCCGCGCGGATTTGGCGCAACGCTGATGGAAATCGTCGATGCGATCCGCACCATGCCGCGCGCCATGCGCAAGCTCGGCGTGATGAGCCTGTTCCAGTGGTTCGGCATGTCGGGCTATTGGACTTATGCGGTCTATGCGATGGGGCGCACGATCTATCACACCGCCGATCCGCAGACATCCGCGTTTCACAGCGCGGTGCTGACCAATGGCGAAGTCGCCGCGTTCTACAATGCGGTCGCGTTTCTGGGCGCGTTTGGCATGGTTCCGCTGGCGCGCCGGATCGGGCCGGGGCCGCTCCATGCGCTGGCGCTGGTCTGTGGCGGGCTGGGCATGATCGCGCTGCCGATGGTGCAGGCCAAGGCGCTGCTGTTTGTCCCTGCCATCGGTGTCGGGCTGGCCTGGGGCAGTATCATGGGCAATCCCTATACGATCCTGACCAGTTCGATCCCGTCCGCGCGCACCGGGGTCTATATGGGCATTTTCAACATGATGATCGTCATCCCGATGCTGGTCTTTGCGCTGTTGATGAGCAGGCTCGATCTCGGGTTCGTGTCGATCGGGTTCGATGTCTATCATCGCGCGCTGAACAACGATCCGCGCGCGATGTTGCGGCTGTGCGGCGCCTGCCTGATCGTGGCCGGGATAGCCGTGGCCTGGGTCGAAGAAGGGCGTGCGCGCCCGGCGCCGATGAAAGCCACCGTGGCGTGACTGTCCTGGCGCTTCATGCCGGTGACGGCACGATTGTCATCGAACCCGTTGCGGGCGGGGCTCCGCTGTGGCGCCATTGCGGCGCGCGGGTCGTGCCGGGCACATTGCCGCCGCTGGCGCAAACACGCACGGCGGCGTCCTATTCGCTCGACGATGATTGCCCTTTGTCGACCGCGCCGGTCTTTGCAGCGGGCTGGTTCGGCCCGTCCGTGGCTGTGCTGCGACGCGACGGGGTGGCCTTGCCGTTGCGCTGGACTGCGGCCCACGTGAAATATGCCGACAACGCGATCCGCATTGCGTGCCTGGATGAGGTTGCGCGCGTCGAGCTGGTGCAGACGTTCCGCGTCGAGGCGGGGCTCGGCTGGCGGATCGGCGCAGAGCTGATCAACCGGGGCGTTGCACCGGTCGCGCTCGACTGGCTGGCCAGCGTTATGGTGCCTTTGCCCGATGGCGCCGACCGGGTGGTTTCGTGGCGCGGGCGGCACAATGCCGAGCTGGTCGAAGCGGTTGAGCGTTTGCCCGCGCAGGCATGGTTGCGCGAAAGCCGACGCGGGATTTCCGGGCATGGAGGCGCGCCGGGGGTCTATGTGCTGGGCGCGGATGCGGGCTGGCATGCGGGCGAAGTGCTTTCGCTGCAACTATGCTGGTCGGGCGACAGCCGCCTCGCGATCGAGCGCGACGACGAAGGGTTTCATGTCCTTTCGGCGGGCGCGGTCCTGCAACCGGGCGAAGTTGTGCTTGGCCCCGGCGAAAGCTGGTCTGCGCCCGATGCGCTGCTGGCGATCGGCCAGGGGCGCAACGGCGCGATGGCGGCGCAGCATGCCATGGTGCGCACAATGCTGCGCTGGCCGGGCGGGACAATGACCCCGCGCAAGGTCCATCTCAATAGCTGGGAAGCCTGCTATTTCGATCATGACGCGGCGCGTATCGCGGCCCTGGCCCGTGCGGCAGCGGCGGTCGGGGCCGAACGTTTCGTGCTCGACGACGGTTGGTTCAAGGGGCGCCGCGATGACAGCGCCGGGCTGGGCGACTGGACCCCAGATCCGGAGACTTATCCGCAAGGGCTTGGTCCCCTGGCCGAGACGGTGCGCGCGCTGGGCATGGAATTCGGGCTGTGGGTCGAGCCGGAAATGGTCAATCCCGACAGCGATCTCTATCGCGCGCACCCCGACTGGGCGCTGCACCATGACGGGCATCGCTTGCTGACCTCGCGCGGGCAACTGGTGCTCGACATGCGCCGGGCGGATGTGCGCGACTATCTGTTTGCCGCGCTCGATACGGTCTTGCGCGCAGTGCCGATCGGCTATCTCAAATGGGATCACAACCGCGATCTCGTGCCTGCGGGCGGCGCCGGGCAAGTGCGCGGAGCATACGACTTGCTTGCGCGGTTGCGCGCGGCGCATCCCGATGTCGAGATTGAATCGTGCGCAGGCGGGGGCGGGCGCAGCGATGCGGGAATGGTTCCTTATGTTCACCGCTTCTGGACCAGCGACACGATCGACGCGGTCAGCCGCGTGGCGATGCAGCGCGGATTTCTGAGCTTTCTGCCGCCCGAAGTGATGGGCAGCCATATCGGCGCCAGCCCTGCCCATGCCACCGGGCGCAGCCAGTCGATGGCGTTTCGCGCCGCCGTGGCGAGCATGGGGCATTTCGGCGTGGAGCTCGATCCCGACGCGCTCGACCCTGCGGATCGTCCCGCACTGGCGCGCTGGATCGGCTTTGCCCGCTGGGCGCGCGATCTCGCGCATGGCGGCGGGGTGTGGCTGGGCGAGGGGGGCGATGGCCTTGTCTGGCAGGCGCAAGGCTCGCTCGATCGCGGCCTGCTCGTCTGGGTGATCCGCACGGCGCCGCCGCTCGATCGCCGCCCGCGGCCGCTGGCGTTGCCGTTCCTGGACGGGGAAGGGCCGCTTGCAGTGCGTCTGCTGGGGATTGCCGGTGGGCTTGCGGGTCATGCCGCGCCCGTCCCCGCGCTTTGGGCGGGGCAGGCGCCGGTCGCGTTTGCCGCCGACTGGCTGGCGCGCGCAGGGCTGCCGCTGCCGCCATTGCGCGCCGAAAGCGTCGCGATCTTTCATTGTGTCAGGAGCCACGGCGCCGGCGCGCTGCCCCTGGCGCCATTTCCTGCCTGATTCCTCGCTTTTTCAGATTTCAAGATAAAGACGGTCCTCCCCATGACTCACGATCCCGCTTTGCGCCTGCAACCGATTGGACAATCGATTGAAAACTTCGGTGCCAGCCGTTGGGCGCCGCAGGCGTTTGGCGATCCGCCGACTCTGCCGCGCATAACCGCCGCCGATGTGGCGCCGATCCTGCCCGGCATCGACTTGTGGGATTGCTGGCCGCTGGCGCACGAAGACGGCTCGACGGTGATCCGCCAGGGGCGCGCGCTGTGGTTCCTGCTCAGCGCTCCGGTCCTGCCCGATCCGGCGGATCGCCACGTCTTTGCCCGCATCCGCCTGATGTCGCATGGGGCGGATGGCTGGCGCGACCATGGCCATGCCTTGCCCGACGGGCTCAATCCCGGCTCGCGCGAATGGGCCGGCAGCGCGGTTCTGTCCGATGACGGCGTGACGGTGACGCTGTACTATACCGTTGCCGGGCGGCGCGGCGGGCCGTTTTCGTTTGAACAGCGCCTGTTTGCGGTCGACGGCCGGTTGGAAAATGAGGCGGCTATCGGCCAATGGCAGACCCCGCGCGAAATCGTGGTCGCCGACGGGGTGCGCTATGTCTGCGATCGTCAGGAAATTGCCGACCCCGTTCCGGGCACGATCAAGGCGTTTCGCGATCCGGCATGGTTTCGCGATCCCGCGACGGGCAAGGGGCATGTGGTGTTCACTGCCAGCGCGGCATGGAGCCGCGATGCGTGTAACGGGATCGTCGGGATCGCCACGCGCGAGGGAGAGGCATGGGTGCTCGGCGATCCGCTGGTCGAGGCGATCGGGGTCAATAACGAACTGGAACGGGCCTGCCTGGTCTGTCGCGCCGGGCGCTATTACCTGTTCTGGTCAACGCAGCGGCACACCTTTTCCCCTGACACGGTCGCTGGCCCCAACGGGCTTTATGCCATGGTCGCCGACCAGATTTCGGGCCCTTGGCGCCCGGTCAACGGCAACGGACTGGTCGCCGCCAATCCGCTCGACGAACCGGCCCAGAGCTATAGCTGGTGGGTCACCGGCGAAGACGAAGTGTGGAGCTTCATCGATTACTGGGGCATGGAGGGGCGCTCGCCTGCCGACCATCCCGAACTGTTGCGCAGCCATTTCGGCGGCACGCCCGCGCCGGTGTTTCGTTTGCGCTATGACGGCGATCGGGTGCTGATCGCCGGGTGATCAATCGCCGCGTGATCATGCGCTTTCGCGGATGATCAGTTCCGGCTGCAGGATCGTGGCCGGGGCCGCGACGCCCGCGATGCGCTGCATCAGGGCGCCGACCATCGCCTTGGCCCCGGCGGCGATGTCCTGCCGCACGGTGGTCAATTGCGGCACTGTGCGCGTGGCCAGCGGCAAGTCGTCGAACCCGACCACCGCGATTCCCTGGGGTACGCGCGCGCCGCGTTCGTGCAGAACACGCAAGACCATCATCGCGATCACGTCGGACGCGGCGACAATCCCGTCGAGATCGTCGCCCAGTTCGGCCAATTGTTCTGCGACTTGTTCGGCCATGGCTTCGCTCGACAAAGGGGTCGGCATGACGCGCAAGGTCACGTCGCCGCGCCCGGCGATGGCATCGCGCACACCGGCCAGACGGTCGGCGATTTCGGGTCCGCGCGTTTCGCCCAGAAATGCGAGGCGGGTCTTGCCGATCGCGAGCAGACGCTCGGCGGCAAGGCGCCCGCCAAGGCGATTGTCGACTCCGACCGTGCAATGCACCTGATCGGGTCGATGCGACCCCCAGACCACCAGCGGCAGATAGCGCGCGGCCACGGCGTCGATCACCGCGCTTTGATCCGATTGGCCGATTACCAGCGCGCCGTCGAGCATGCCCGAATCAACGATCCGGTCGAGCCATTCGGTATCGCCGGGAATCACGCGCGACAGCATGATGTCATGCCCGCTTTCGGTCAGTTCGTCGGCGAGATAGCCGAACAGCGACATGAAGAACGGGTCGGAGATGTGTTGCCGGTTTTCATGGCCGAGCGGAAAGACCACGCCGATGACTCCGGTGCGCTGGGTGCGCAGGCGACTCGCCATCTGATTGAGTCGAAAGCCGTGTTCGCGCGCCAGCGTCTGGATGCGTTCGCGCGTTTGCGGATTGACCAGCGTCTTTCCGGCCAACGCGCGCGAGACTGTGCCGGGCGAAACCCCGGCGAGCTGGGCCAGTTCGGTAATATTGCGAATGCGTTGTCGCGGCGCGGCGATGCCCGCTTCCGGCACGCTCGTCTCTCCGGTATTATCCTCGTTCATGGCGTTGTGTCTGGCCTTTGCACTTGCGGAATGCAAGCCGTGCGCTGCCCAATGGAGGGGTGGTGCGCCCGGGCCACACTCGTCGAGCTTGCACCAATGGTCAATGCAATCCTTTGCAATTGGGGTTGCAAACGTTTGTATTAGGATTTATGCCGTCCTCATTCGACCCCTGCCTGTTGAGGCGGGGGCGTTCCATGGGGGAATACCTGATGAAGCGCCCAGCATTGCATTCGTGTGTCTCGTTCGCGGCTTTGACCGCCGTTGCCGGCATCGTCGCGGTTTCTGCCGCGCCCGCGTTTGCCGCAGAGCAGGCGCCTGCCGACAAGTCGGTGGACGCGAGCAAGGACACGCTTTCCGAAATCGTCGTGACCGCGGTCAAGGGCGGCCAGAGCAAGCTGAACACATCGGTCTCGGTCTCGTCGGTCAGCAACGATCAGATCACCAATTTCAACCCGACCAGCGATGCCGAATTGATGCGGTTCCTTCCCGGGATCCAGGTTCCGGGCAACAGCGGCCCCGGCGGCAATGCCAATATCACCATTCGCGGGCTGACCACACCGTCGGGCGGGTCGCCGTTTCTGCAAGTGCAGGAAGACGGTTTGCCGGTCGTGCTCAATGGCGACATGTCGTTTGCGAATAACGACTATTTCACGCACATCGGCCCGATCGATGAACGCGTCGAGGCGATCCGGGGTGGTTCCGCCTCGACATTCGCATCACAGGCGGTCGGCGGTGTCGTCAACTATATCAGCAAGACCAGCAAGAGCGACGGCGGCTATGTCGAGCTCGAAAAGGGCCTCAATTACGACTACACCAAAGTCAAAGGCCTGCTGTCGAGCAGCGTGAACGACAGCACCTATTTCAATGTCGGCGGCTATTTCGACATTGGCCACGGCACGCGCCATGCGTCATACAATGTCAGCGATTCGTATGAAATCAAAGGCAACATCACCAAGGAATTTGCGGATTCGCGCAATTTCATCCGCATCCTGTTCAAGATCGCCGATACGCAGGAGCCAACGTACAACGCGGGTCTCGTCACCGGCAATCTGAACGGTTCATCCTATTCGGGTTTTGCCGCTGCGCCGGGCTTTGATTATCGCGATCAGGCCGGTACTTATTCGATTTTCAATCGGCAGTGGACCGTCGTCAACTATGACGGCACCGATGCTTCGCGCGCCAATACGCAGACTGTGCAGAACAACGGCATCGTCACGCACCAGCGCCTGTTTCAGTTGCAGTTCCACTACAACCTGAGCGATGCGATCACGGTCGATGAAAACGGTCGCGTCGGCTTCGTCAACGGCTCGTTCGCGGCGGGCTTTTACGGCGGCACGCTTGCCTCGGGCCTGATCGGGTCGACCATTCCCAATTCGGCCAACACCATCGGTTCGTTCATCTATGCCAACGGTGCCAACGCAGGGCAGGTCTATTCGGGATCGGTGATCAATACCAATACCGACATCTATTCGCACATGCGCGATCTCAACAGCGTCGCCAACGACCTGTCATTGTCGGGCAAGTTTACCATGGGCAGCCTGCTGGCCACGGCGCACGCCGGCTGGTTCTATTTCGACCAGCATGTCGGGATCGACTGGCACCCCAACGTGACGTTCTCGGAAGGCTCGAACGGGGCCAATCCGGCGATGCTCGACCCGGTTTCGGGGGCCAACGGCACGGGCAATCTGCTCGCGGTCAATGGTCAGGCGGGTTACAACAACAACTGGGGGACCGGCACTTGCTGCGCGCAGAGCTATGATCTCGATTACGCGATCAATGCGCCTTATGCCAATCTCGTGCTCGACCTCGACAAGTTCAGCCTCGACGGCAGCGTGCGCGAAGAACTGTTCCATTATCAGGGCACGCAATGGGGCGGCTCGGGCGCCAGCTCGGTCAGCACGGTCAACGTGACCCAGATCGATCCGCGCACCGGCAAGCCGGTCGTGACGGCGATCCCCTATGCCTTTCTCGACACGCCGACCTATTTCAATTTCAACCAGCACGCGACGAACTGGACCGTCGGTCTGCTCTACAAGGCGACGGGCAACACGTCGGTGTTTGCGCGCGCGGCGCATGGCGTGCGGTTCAACGCCGACCGGCTTGCCTGGACCGGCAATGCCAATCCCGACGGTTCGCTCAATGCGGCGGGGCTGGCATCGGAACGCTATCCGGTCGATCAGTATGAAATCGGTGTGAAGAGCCGTGGTGCCCTGTTTGGCGGGCACTACACGGTCGAAGCGACGCTGTTCAAGACGAAGTATTCGATCTCTTCATTCGGCATCGGCGCGAACTGTGCGCCGATCGATCCGAGCTATTCTGTCAACACGACGTGTACGCTGACCAGCAATTACAAAGATACCGGGTACGAGCTGTTTTCGACTTATGCGCTCGGTCGGTTCAATCTCGTTGCCAATCTGACCGGCGATTTCTCGAACTATACGACTCCCGGCGCGGCGTCGAAGCATTCGGCTCTGGCGCATCTCGCCTATACGGTTCAGGCAAGCTATCGCCCGACCGACGCATCGACGCTCGGGGTCAGTGTGACGGGCAATACCAGCACGCCGCAATATGTCGGCGCGACCGAATACAGCTATCCGGGTTCGGCGGTGTTCACGGCCTTCGCCAAGATCTGGCTGACCAGGAATCTCCAGGCCGGGGTCGACGTGTACAACCTGTTCAATGCGCTGGCGCTCCAGGGCGGTCAGCCGGGCACGGTCGGCGGCGGATTCTACAGCGCGACGGTCGCCGACGGCCGCAGCGTCAAGGGTTCGCTCAAGTTCACGTTCTGAAGCGGCGCGTGATCGTGTTCGTGTGATAAAGGGGGGCGGGTTGGCGCGGAGGCGTCGGCCCGCCCTTTTTCGGATAAGGCGACGGCTATGGACGATACGCGCATTCGCAAGGTGCTGATTGTCGGCGGGGGTTCGGCGGGCTGGATGACGGGGGCGATGCTGGCGCAGATCCTGCGCCACGAATGCCAGGTCACGCTGGTTGAATCCGATGACATCGGCATTGTCGGAGTGGGCGAGGCGACGATCCCGCCGATCCGCACGTTCAACGAAACCCTGGGCATTGCCGAAAAGGATTTCCTGCGCGCCACGCAAGGCACGTTCAAGCTGGGCATCGAATTCGTCGGCTGGGGCGCGCGCGATGGCCGCTATTTTCACCCCTTTGGCCCGCACGGGCGCAATTTCGATGTCGTTTCGCTGCACCATTACTGGCTGCGCGCGCGGGCGATGGGCGATACCTCGCCGTTTGACGAGCATGCAATGGCCTGGGCTCTGGCGCGCGCCGGGCGTATGGACAAACCGGCGACCGATCCGCGCAGCGTGATGTCGACATTCGACTATGCCTATCATTTCGACGCGGCGGGCTATGCCCGGTTTCTGCGCGGCTATGCCGAAGCGCGCGGGGTGACGCGGGTCGAGGGCACAATTGCTGCGGTGGATCAGCATGGCGAGACCGGCTTTGTCGAAGCGGTGCGGCTCGATGACGGGCGACGGCTTGAGGCAGACCTGTTCATCGATTGCAGCGGGTTTCGCGGCCTGCTGATCGACGGGGCGATGCACGAGCCGTTTGAAGACTGGAGCCACTGGCTGCCCTGCGATCGCGCGGTGGCCATGCCCTGCGCACACCCGGCAGGATCGACCAATCCCACGCCTTATACCCGCAGTACGGCGCAAGAGGCGGGCTGGCAATGGCGCATCCCGCTGCAACATCGCATCGGCAATGGCTATGTCTATTGCAGCGCGTTTCTCGACGACGATCGCGCTGCGACATTGCTGGCGGGGCGGCTCGACGGCGAAGCTTTGGCCGATCCGCGCTTTATCCGCTTCAAGGCCGGGCGGCGGCGGCGGCATTGGGTCGGGAATGTCATTGCCATCGGGCTGTCGAGCGGCTTTCTCGAGCCGCTTGAATCGACCAGCATTCACCTGATCCAGGCGAATATCTCAAAGCTGATCGCGTTTTTCCCGGACAAGCGGTTCGATCCGCTGGTGATCGACGAGTTCAATCGCGTAGCATGCGGAGAGACCGAGCGGATCCGCGATTTCATCATCCTGCATTACAAGCTGATGCAGCGCGACGATGCCGAGCTGTGGCGCCACACCGCCGCGATGGACGTGCCCGAAACACTGGCGCTCAAGATCGCGCATTTCCGTCGGCACGGTCGGTTGATTTCGCGCGAGCTGGATCTGTTTGGCCCCGACAGTTGGCTGGCGGTGCATCTGGGGCAGGGCAATGTGCCACAGGATTGCGATCCGTTGATCGATTATCGCGGCATCGACGCGCGCGACTGGCTGGCCAAGCTGCGCGCGGCAATGGCGCACGAAGCCGCGCGCGCGCCCGATCATGCCCGCCATATCGCGCAAGTCATGGCCTGAGGCCTATCGATCGGCGAGCGCCTGATGCCCCAGGGCAATGGCGCCGGTGATCCCGGCATCGTCGCCCAGCGCCGGGCCGACGATATAGGTTTCGAGCCCCGCATCGAGCCGGGGGTGGCAGATATAGCCGTTGAGCCGCACGAGTGTACGCCGCCGCACGGCCTCGATCAGACCGGGCGCCTTCATCACGCCGCCCCCAAAGATCAGCCGGTCGGGCATGTGCATCAGCACGAGATCGGCGGCAAGATCGGCGATATAGCCGCCGATCAGCTCGATCTTGTCGGTATCGCCCGCCAATTGGTCGAGGCTCTTGCCCCAGCGCTTGATGATGCCGGGCCCTGCGACCAGCCCTTCGAGGCAATCGCCGTGATAGGGGCACCAGCCGGGGAAGGGATCGGCCACGCGGTCGTGATTGGGATGGATATGCCCCATCTCGTAATGCGAAAAGCCCCTCATCGAGCGGCCATCGCGCAAGACCCCGGTGCCGACGCCGGTGCCGATCGTGGTATAGGCGAGCGTGCGCGCTCTCTGACCCGCGCCATGGAGATATTCGCCCAGCGCCGCCCCGTTGACATCGGTATCGACGACAAACGGCACGCCGAACGGATCGAGCACGTCGTGAAACCGCGCCCCCTGCCAGCCGGGCTTGGGCGTGGTGGTGAATGTGCCATAGGCAGGCGATGTCGGATCGATGTCGATCGGGCCGAAACTGGCGACGCCGAACGCGGCGATCGGTCCATGGGTTGCACTGCTTTCGCGAAAGAATGCGGCGAGGTCGGGAAAGCATTCCGCCGGGGTGCGCGTGTCGATCCGCGTGCGCGCGACGATCGTGCCGTCGCTTTGCGCCAGGGCGCAAATGAACTTGGTGCCGCCGGCCTCGATCGCCCCGATCAGACCGCTATTCTGGCTTTGCATGTCCCGTCCTCTCAAACTCGCCCGCTTGCGCGGCAGGGCTTGAGTGGCACGGGGCGCGGGTCTCTGCCAAGCCTATAACGTATCCATGCAATCGTTTTAATAGGCGCGATCAGGGGCGGCGATAGCTGCGCACGATCTGGCCCCGGGCGAGGACATGGCCGCTGGTGGCATAGTCGTAATCGGCTGCCGTCGCGGTTTCGGGCAGGCCGAGTGTGGCCAGATCGAGCGCATAGACGGTGATCACGTAATGGTGCGCCGGATTGCCCTTGTCGGGGCAGGGGCCGTAATAGCGTGGGGCGGGCGCATCGCCATCGGGGCGAACGTTATGCGCGCCCGCAGGCAGCGCCCCGCCGGGATTGCCCGCACCGCGCGGCAGGCCATGGGCCGCTACGGGAATGTCGGCGACGATCCAGTGCCACCAGCCCGATTGCGGCGGGCGATAGGGGTCGTACATCGTCACGAGGTAGCTTTTCGTCCCCGTCGGCGCACCGTGCCAGTCGAGCGCGGGCGAAACCTCGCCCCCGGTGCAGCCGAAATCCTTGCCGGTGAACAGCACCGGAATGTCCTTGCCTGCGGGCAAATCCGGGCTGGTCAGCGCAAGAACGGGCACGGGCATTGCCGCAGCCGGTTGCGCCAGACCCGCCATTGTCGGCAGGGCCAGCAGGGCAAAGGGGGCAAGACGCATCAGCGCGCGCCTTCGCCGATTGTCACGACCGGGCTGCCGTGGCGCGCACGCAGTTGATAGGCCAGCACGCAAAGCGCAAACACGCCCGTCGACAGCTCGACTTCGGTGCGCTCTTCGCTCGACAGCAGCATCATCACCAGCACTGCCAGAATGCTCAGCACCGCAGCATAGCTGACCACCGGAAACAGCCAGACCTTGATCTGCAGCGCTTCGCCGGTGCGTTCGAGGCGCTTGCGCAAATGGATCTGGGCAAACGCGATCAGCAGATAGACGCACAGGATTGTCGCGCCCGACGATTGCACGAGGAATGCGAACAGGCCGTCTTTCGACAGGACCGAGGTCATCACCACGCCAAAGCCGAGCACGGCCGAGACCAGGATGCCTTTTGCGGGAACCTTGCGCGCCGACAACAGGCCAAACGTGCCCGGTGCGTCGCCGCGCTGCGCCATTTCATGGAGCATCCGGCTCGTCACATAGATCGCCGAATTGAGGCACGAGATGATCGCGGTAAAGATCACCGCGCCGATGATCGCTTCGGCGCCCGGAACGTGAATAAGCCCAAGCGCGGCCACGAACGGCGATTTGCCCGGAACGACCTGATCCCACGGCAGGATGGCCTGAATCACCGCGATCGAGCCGAGGTAGAAAAACATGATGCGCAGCGCCACGGTGCGCCCCGAGCGCACGACGTTGCGCGCGGGATCTTCGGTTTCGACTGCTGCAATCGTTGCGACTTCGCTGCCCATCATCGAAAAGATGACGGTCGGAATGGCCAGGAAAATCGCGCTCCAGCCCGAAGGCAGCGCCCCGCCATGCGCGTTGAATTGCGCGGCCAGCGCGGCCAGCCCCGGACCAAACCCGAACACATAGCCAAGCCCGAGCGAGATGAAGCCGACGATCGTCACGACCTTGAGGCTGGCGAACCAGAATTCGAATTCGCCATACGTCTTGACCGAGAACAGGTTGACCGCCGTCATCGCCCCGATGAGCAGCGCCGCCAGCGCCCACATCGGCAAAGGGATGAACGGCATCAGCATGTTGGCCCCGGCGATCGCTTCGACCGCGATCGTGATGACCCAGAAATAGTAATAGAGCCAGGCATTGGTGAACCCGGCCCAGGGCCCGAGGCCGAGCGAGGTATAGCCCGTGAACGAGCCCACGCCGGGGCGCGCCATGGCCATTTCACCCAGCATGCGCATGATCACGAAGATGAGCAGGCCGCACAGGAAATAGGTCGCGAGCACGGCAGGGCCGGCAATGTGGATCGCCACGCTCGATCCGACGAAGATACCCGCGCCGATGATCCCGCCGATCGAGATCATCGTCACGTGGCGCGGTTTTAACGAATGCGCGAGCGTGGCGTCGTGTGACAAAGGTCTTTCCCTGAATTTGGCCGACGATCAGTTGCCGGCGGTTTTTTTATGCTGCGCGTCGTAGCCCTGTTTTTCCTGATCGAGCAAGTAGGCATGGATGGCCTCGACATCATCCTTGCTGACAAGGTCGTTCAGGGGCGCCATGCCGAGCGGCGCGAGCGCGCCCTTGAGCACGATGTCGGCAAACATCGCGTGGACTTCGGGCGGCAGGCGCGACAGGTCGGGAGTCACGCCGGGGCCGAAGCCGTGGCAGCGCGAGCAGTATTCGGTGAACTTTTCCTCGCCGTGCGCGATCTGGGCCGCCGTGGCGGTGAATTTGGGCGGCTCGGGATAATCGAACGGATTGACGCGCGGTTCGGGCGGCGTGACCGCGCCGCCGCCCAGCTTGAACACCAGAATGCGGTTGGTGTTCATGTTGCGATAGGCCGCGCTTGACGGCGGGATCGGAAAGCTGATGCCCGACCCGCCATAGCCGGCCTGAACCGCAATATATTGCACACCGCCGACTTTATAGGTCATCGGCGCGGCCATGATGTGGCTGCCGGTCTGGATCGTCTTGATCGGCTGACCGGTGGTTGCATTGTAGACCCAGATCGTGCCGTCGCCGCGTCCCTGGACGACGATATTGCCCGCCGTTGACAGCACGCCGCCGTCATAGCCGCGATTGCCTTCGGACGTGACCTGGCTCCATACCACCTGGCGCTTGACCGGATCCCAGGCTTTCAGGATTTCGCGCACCATCCTGGTGCCGGGGCGCTCCTTGGCCAGTTCCGCCTTGTCGGGCAGGGCGCCGAACAGCCGCTTCATGCCCGATGGATCATACGTGTCGTCGGGGATCAGGCCGTCGGCGTTGAAGAACCCTTCGACGTGTTTGAGCGCGCCGCCGTTGCCGGCCATGTTGAGAATGACATTGGGCACGTCGAGCGTCGGGATATAGACGAGCCCGGTTTTCGGGCTGAACGACATCGGATTCCAGGTGTGGCCACCGGCCCACGAGGGATAGACGTTTTTCGGCCGTTTCGAATAGTCGGCGACTTCGGTGAACTGCGGCCGACCGGTAGCCAGATCGACGCCCTTGGCCCAGTTTACATAGGTAAACGCATCGGCGGCGAGCAGTTTGCCGGTCTTGAGATCGAGCGTGTAGTAAAACCCGTTCTTCGACGCCTGCATCACCACGCGGCGCTTTTCGCCGCCGACCGGCAGATTGGCGAAAATGAACTTCTGCACCGCGTCATAGTCCCAGGAATCGCCCGGGGTTTCCTGATAATACCAGTTCATCCGCCCGTTTTGCGCGTTGACCGCGATGATCGAGGCGTTGAACAGGTCGTCGTGGCGCTCGGCGCCGGTCTTGACGCGCAGATAGGGCGAGGCATTGGCCGTGCCGAACACGATCTGATCGGTCTGCGGATCATAGGACAGCCCGTCCCACACTGCGCCGCCGTTCTGGTACTTGCCGTCGCGGTTCGGGCCCCATGATTTGGCTGCCATGGCCAGTTCGGGGTGTTCGAACGGCTGATCGGGCGCGGGCGGCACCGTGAAGAAGCGCCACTTGAACTTGCCCGTCTTGATGTCCCAGGCCGAGATATAGCCGCGCGACGATCCGTCGCCGAGGTCGGCGCCCGAATTGCCGATCACCACCGCGTCGCCGGTCAGGATCACGGCCCCGGTCGAGGCGTAGACCTGCTTGCGATTGATGATCGTGTCGGCGGTCCACTTTTCCGCGCCTGTTTTCGCATCGAGCGCGTGCAGCTTGCCGTCTTCGGAGGCGACGAAGACCACGCCGTCGCGATAGGCGACACCGCGATTGACCGTGTCGCAACAGGCATTGCGCGCCGACATCGGATCGATGCCGGGATCGAATTGCCAGATCAGCTTTCCGGTCGTGGCGTCGAGCGCATAGACGATGCCCCACACGCCCGACGTATACATCACCCCGTCGATCACCAGCGGGGTCGCTTCCTGCCCGCGATCGGTGCCCATGTCATAGGCCCAGGCGAGCCCGATCTGGCCCGCGTTGGTATCGTTGATCTGGGTCAGCGCGGAAAACCATGTGCCCGACTGATCCCCCCCGGTCAGCGGCCATTGCTCCGCCGCGACGGGATAGGACACGCTCGATGGATCGGGCAGCCCGGCCAGCGATGCTGTGGCGGCGAGCGCCAGAGCACCCCCCAGCGTGAGCGTGCAGGCAAGGCCAAGGACACGGTTGCGAAGATTCGCAGAGGCGGTGCGGTTTGGCTTCATCTGGGCTTGTCTCCGTTGGATTGGGGGCAATGGCAAGGCCGCATTGCACACGGACAGGCGTTTTGGGTACGCCCTTTATCGGCAATGCCCCGGCGCCTTGCGGCCCGGGGCATCGTTTTGCGTCAGCCTGGCATCGATTGGAAGCAATACCGGGATCAGAAGTGATACCGGGCCGTCACGCCCCAGGTGCGAGGCTTGCCATAGATCCCTTCGGTCGAGCCGAAGAACTGCGATCCGTCGTAAGCGTAGATGCGATAGGCGCGATTGAACACGTTGTTGACGTAAACCGCGAGATCGAGATTGCTGTCTTTCGGGCTAAACGAAATGCGCGCGTTCTCGGTGTGGTATCCCGGCTCCTGCTCGACGGGCGCACACATCACCGTAAAGCACATGTGCGACTGATAGAGCGCGTCGGCCTGAACTGCCGCATTGCCCCCGGCGAGCGGGAATTCATAGCGCAGCAGCGCGTTACCCGACCACTGTGGCGCCTGCGGCAGATCGTGGGTGACCACAGTAGTCTCATCGGGCAGCAGCACGTCGTGGACATGGCTTTCTTCCCACGAGCCGGACAGGTTTATGGTCAGTCCGGGGATCGGGTGCGAGGTGAATTCGGCCTC
>Ga0302157_10000424_pt1 | contig 56162 bp, 52 predicted proteins | sample I_Bog_N3_3_FD_193502 | JGI IMG/M metagenome (GOLD analysis project Ga0302157, IMG submission 193502) | Peat permafrost microbial communities from Stordalen Mire near Abisko, Sweden - I_Bog_N3_3 | ecosystem: Environmental > Terrestrial > Soil > Wetlands > Peat | place: Sweden: Abisko, Stordalen... | reverse complement strand
GGGCACCTTCACGCTGACGACGCAGGCCAGGCCTTCGCGCATGTCGTCGCCGGCGATCTCGACCTTCGCCTTCTTGGCGAAGTCGTTGTCGTCGATGTACTTGTTGATGACGCGCGTCATCGCGGCGCGCAGGCCGGTCAGGTGGGTGCCGCCGTCACGCTGGGGGATGTTGTTGGTGAAGCAAAGCACCGACTCGTTGTACGTGTCGTTCCACTGCATTGCCACCTCGACCGACACCGGGGTGTTCTGGTCGCTCATCTTCTCGCCGTGGGCGTGGAAGATGTTCGGGTTGAGGATGGACTTGCCCTTGTTGATGAACTCGACGAAGCCCTTCACGCCGCCGATGTAGGCGAAGTTGTCTTCCTTGGCGTTGCGCTCGTCGACCAGGCGGATCTTCACGCCGTTGTTCAGGAACGAGAGCTCGCGCAGGCGCTTGGCGAGGATGTCGTAGTGGAAGTCGATGTTGTTGAAGATCTCTTCGTCGGGGCGGAAATGCACCTCGGTGCCGCGCCGCTCGGTCTCGCCGGTGACCTTCATCGGGCTCACTTCGAAGCCATCGCGCATCTCCAGGATGCGATCCTGCGGGACGCCCTTGCGGAACTCGATGAAGTGCTGCTGGCCGTCGCGGCGCACCGTCAGGCGCAGCCAGTTCGACAGCGCGTTGACGCAGGACACGCCCACGCCGTGCAGGCCGCCCGACACCTTGTAGCTGTTCTGGTTGAACTTGCCGCCGGCGTGCAGCTCGGTCAGCGCGATCTCGGCCGCCGAGCGCTTGGGCTCGTGCTTGTCGTCCATCTTCACGCCGGTGGGAATGCCGCGGCCGTTGTCGATGACGGAGATCGAGTTGTCGGTGTGGATGGTGACGACGATGTCGTCGCAGTAGCCGGCCAGCGCCTCGTCGATGGAGTTGTCCACCACCTCGAAGACCAGGTGGTGCAGGCCGGTGCCGTCGGACGTGTCGCCGATGTACATGCCCGGGCGCTTGCGCACCGCTTCCAGGCCTTCCAGGATCTGGATCGAGCCTTCGCCATAGGCGGCCGATACGGCCAGCGACTTGGCGGCCTTGTCGGCCTTCAGCTCTTCGGCCGACAGCGCCGGCATTTCCGGCAACGCGGGCGCGGCGCCGTTGGCATCGGGCTGTTGCGGCGTCGGAACGTCCTTCGGGGTGTCGTCGGGCGAGGTCTGGTCAGTCATTGAAATTCACTTCCTGGATGCCGGCGCGCCCCGTGGGCCGCCGGCTCTTGTCTTGGTACGGACACAAAAACTCCACGCCATCCCTCGTCCGAAGGCGGCGCGGCCTGCGCGCACAGGCTTCAGATGCGCATCGGCATCACGACGTACTTGAAGCCAGGCTGCTCCGGTACGGTGATCAGCGCGCTCGAATTGCCGTCCTGCAGCTCGAGCTTGACCATGTCGTGGTCGATGTTGTTGAGCGCGTCCATCAGGTAGGTGACGTTGAAGCCGATCTCGATGGCGTCGCCGCCATAGTCGATCTCGAGTTCTTCCTTGGCCTCTTCCTGCTCGGCGTTGCTCGAGGCGATGCGCAGCGCGCCCGGCTCGAGGTTCACGCGCACGCCCTTGAACTTCTCGCTGGTGAGGATGGCCGCGCGCTGCAGGCTCGACAGGAACGGCTGGCGGCCGAGGATCACGGAGTTCTTGTGGTTCTTCGGGATCACGCGGTTGTAGTCGGGGAACTTGCCCTCCACCAGCTTGGTGACGAACTCGAGGCCCGAGAAGGCGAACTTGGCCTGGTTGCCGGCGAAGCGCATCTCGATGGGCTCGTCGACGTTGCCCAGCAGGCGCGACAGCTCCAGCACCGTCTTGCGCGGGAGGATCACCTCCTGCTTCGGGATCTCCGTCTCCAGCGTGGCCTGCGCCAGCCCCAGGCGGTGGCCGTCGGTGGCCACCAGGGTGAGCGTCTTGCCCTCGGCAACGAACAGGATGCCGTTGAGGTAGTAGCGGATGTCGTGCACGGCCATCGCGAAGTGCACCTGGTCGATCAGGCTCTTGAGCACCTTCTGCGGCACGCCGAAGCTCGGCCCGAAGTCCACCGCCTCGTTGACCAGCGGGAAGTCGTCTGCGGGCAGCGTCTGCATCGTGAAGCGGCTCTTGCCGGCCTGCAGCGTCAGCTTGGTGCCGCTGGAGGTCAGCGAGACGATCTGGTCGCCGGGCAGCGACTTCAGGATGTCGATCATCTTGCGCGAGCCGACGGTGGTCGACAGGCTGCCCTCGTCGCCACCCAGCGATGCGGACGTCCGCACCTGGATCTCCAGGTCGCTGGTGGTGAATTCGATCGAGTCGCCGTTCTTGCGCAGCAGCACGTTGGCCAGGATGGGCAGGGTATGCCGACGTTCCACGATCCCCGACACCGCCTGCAACGCGCCAAGCAGTTTTTCCTGAGGCGCTTTGAGAACAATCATGTCTTCCTCTTTTTTAAACCTGGTGGTAGCTGGTAGTGCCCGTCGTGCACTGTGGAGAACTCTATTTTCGCCTGAAATATCAAGGGCTTGGAGGTCGCACAAGTCTGGGGGTCGAACCCCCGGTTGCTGTCGGACTCATCGATAACAAGTTTCGCTCGCGCCGTTGACCTGTGGACCACTGCCTGGTTGTCCCGGAACGGTCCCCAGAGTTGTGAGTTGACAGTGTTCCTGCCTCCTGTGCTGGAGGCTTCGAACGCAGGCGCCATCATCCTTTGAGAGTTTGCTCCAGCACGTGCAGCTGCTGGTTCAGTTCGGTGTTCTTCTGCCGCTCGCCGCCGATCTTGCGCACGGCGTGCAACACGGTGGTGTGGTCGCGGCCGCCGAAGAGCTCGCCGATCTCGGGCAGGCTCTTCTGGGTGAGTTCCTTGGCCAGGTACATGGCGATCTGGCGCGGGCGGGCGATGCTCGCCGGGCGCTTCTTGCTGTACATGTCGGCGATCTTGATCTTGTAGTAGTCGGCCACCGTCTTCTGGATGTTCTCGACGGAGATCTGGCGGTTCTGGATCGACAGCAGGTCCTTCAACGCCTCGCGCGCCAGCGCGATGTTGATCTCCTTCTGCGAGAAGCGCGAGTAGGCCAGCACCTTGCGCAGCGCGCCCTCGAGCTCGCGCACGTTGGCGCGCACGTTCTTGGCGATGAAGAACGCCACTTCCTCGGGCATCTGCGCGGCCTCGGCCTCGGCCTTGCGGATCAGGATGGCCACGCGCATCTCCAGCTCGGGCGGCTCGATGGCCACGGTGAGCCCGGAGTCGAAGCGGCTGGTGAGGCGTTCGTCGATGTCGGCGAGACCCTTGGGGTAGGTGTCGCTCGTCATGATGATGTGCGCGCGGCGCGACAGCAGCGCCTCGAACGCGTTGAAGAACTCTTCCTGCGTGCGTTCCTTGCCGGCGAAGAACTGCACGTCGTCGATCAGCAGCAGGTCCAGCGAGTGGTACTTGGCCTTCAACTCGTCGAAGGTCTTGCGCTGGTAGTTCTTGACGACGTCGGAGATGAACTGCTCGGCGTGCAGGTACAGCACGCGGGCGTCTGGCTTGTCCTTGAGCAACTGGTTGCCCACGGCGTGCACCAGGTGGGTCTTGCCGAGGCCCACGCCGCCGTAGACGAACAGCGGGTTGTACATCGCGCCGGGGGCGCCGGCCACGTGCAGCGCCGCCGTGCGGGCCATCTGGTTGGCGCGACCGGGCACCAGCGTGTCGAAGGTGAGCGCCGGGTTGAGCCGGTGCGAGTTCATGGCCGGCGCGATGTGCATGGGCCTTGCTTGCGCCGGCGCATGCGTCGCGGCATGGCCGTTGGCCGGCGCATTGACCAGCGCCTGCTCGAACACGGCGCCGATGCGTTGGGGCGGATTGCTGGTGATGAAGCCGCTGCCGCCGGGCACATGCGCATGCGCGTGGCCGGGCGCGGGCGTCTCGCGCGGGGCGAGCGCCAGTTCCAGCCGCACCGGCTTGCCGGCGAGCTCGGTCAGCACGGACTCGATGCGCGAGCCGTACTGCGAGCGGATCCAGTCGAGCTTGAAGCGGTTGGGCACGCGCACGAGCGCCACGGCGCCATCGCCCACGTCGGTGAAATCGGCGGGCGGCAGGGGCCGGATCCAGGTGCTGAATTGTTGTTCGGGCAGCTCGGTGGCGAGACGCTCGCAACTCCGGTGCCAAAGGTCTAGGGACATTGTGGACAAGTTCTTCTCAAGCCGGCAGATTCTACCCGCGCCGGAACGGCGAAATGACGGTTATCCACAGAAATCGGCGTGCGGTCAATCCCCCCGCATCGCACGGCCGCACGTGCCAGGTCGTTGACTCGTAACGTGTTTCTCTGCTCTAATCGAGGGTTCCCCGGAGATTTACATCCATGAAGCGCACCTACCAGCCCTCCAAAGTCCGTCGCGCCCGTACGCACGGCTTCCTCGTTCGCATGAAGACCCGTGGCGGCCGCAGCGTCATCGCTGCCCGTCGCGCCAAGGGTCGCAAGCGTCTCGCCGTCTGATTCCAGACGTCGGACTGAACGCTTCGCCGGTAAGGAATTCCAGGGCGGCTCCTGCCGCCTTCGTCGTCTCTGCGTCGCCCTCCTCGTCGAGGATGTCGTCGCAGTGCGGTGAATTCCTGCTTCACGGCACACCGGGCCGGCGGCCATGACCGCAGGCGACCTCGATTCCCAACTGCTCGGCCGCATCGTGCGGCCGGCAGATTACGTGCGCGTGCTCGCGACGCCCATGCGTCTGCGCAGCCCCCATTTTGCCGTCCATCACCTGGTCGGCAGGCCGCTGCCATTGAAGCAGCCGATGGCGCGTTCCGTGACCGTGCCCGCATCGGCGACGGCGGGTGTCGTGGCCGACGCGACGGGTCATGCACCGGTTAACTCCAGCTTGTCTACAGAGTTATCCACAGGCCCGCCTGAGTCCTTGGCGCTGGATGTGGACGACGTGCAGGTTCCGGGCCCATCCGGGCCAAGCCCGATGGGCCTGGTGGAAACCCCGACGACCAAGGGCGGCATCGCCCGCTGGCTGGGGCTCGTCGTGCCCAAGCGCCATGCCAAGCGGGCCGTCACGCGTACGCTGGTCAAGCGCCAGATCCGCAACGTGGCTTCCGCCTGTGCGCCGCAGCTCGAAGCGGGACTGTGGGTGGTGCGCCAGCGCTCGCCGTTCGATCCGAAGCAGTTTCCCAGCGCCGCTTCCGACGCCCTGAAAGAAGCGGCGCGGGCCGAACTGCGCGCGCTGTTCGACCGGGCGGTGCGCGGTGAACGCGATCGCCTGAAGCCGCGCCCGCCGGGCGAGGCCCCGGGCAAGGGCAAGGTCAAGGGCGGCAAGGCGCGCGCGACCAAGCCGCCGGAAGGACCGCCATGCACGTCCTGACCCCGTTGCTGCACCTGCCCCGTGCCGTGCTGATCGCCGTGGTGCGCGCCTATCGACTGCTGCTGAGCCCGTGGGTGGGCCAGAGCTGCCGCTTCACGCCCACCTGCTCCGCCTATGCGATGCAGGCGCTGGAAAGGCACGGCGCCGTGGTCGGCGCGGGCCTCGCGGGCTGGCGCATCCTGCGTTGCAATCCGTGGTGTCACGGCGGCTGCGACGAAGTCCCCGACAATATGCCCTGGGATCGCGCGAAAGCGTCCCCACCTGCACACTCCGCGGCAGGCCTGTTCACGGGTCTGCTGCAGGCTGATTCCGGCCGTGCGCCGGCCGCCGCGACGCCGACCCCGGCCGCGACCGACAAAACAAACTTCTCGAACACCCCTACATGACCGAATTTCGCCGCACCCTGCTGCTGGTCGTCTTGATGATGTCGCTGCTGATGCTGTTCGACAAGTGGCGCGTCTATCACGGCGAGAGCTCGCTGCTGTCGCCGCGCCCGGCCGCCAAGGCCGTCGCCGCGTCGCCGACGGGCCCCACGGTCGTCAACAACGCGCCGCCGGTCGCCGCCGCTGCCACGGCCGCCTCGGGCGCCGCATCCGCCGTCGTGGCGCTGCCCATCGAGGATGTCACCATCCAGACCGACGTCGTCAAGGCCACGCTCACCACGCTGGGTGCCGACGTGGTCGATCTCGACCTGCTCAAGTACCAGGACGTGGACAACCATTCGGAAGTCTGGCGCCGCATCAAGGGCCTGGTGGGCATCCATGACGTGGTGCCGCCCAAGGCCGACGTGAAGGTGTTCGACACCAACGCCACGCAGTTCTACGCCGCGCAGTCCGGCCTCACCAGCCTGGCCGGCCGCGACGCGCTCAAGCACGGCGTGATGCGCCTGGCGAGCACCGAGCACACCCTGGCCGACGGCAAGAACGAGCTGGCCGTGCGCTTCGAGTCGCCCGAGATCGATGGCGTGCAATTGATCAAGACCTACACGTTCCATCGCGGCAGCTACGCCATCGACGTCACGCACCAGATCATCAACCACTCGAGCGCCCCGATCGCGCCCGACCTGTACCTGCAACTGGTGCGCGACGGCCGCGTGCCCCCGGGCGGCTACTTCAACGGCCCGAGCTCGTACACCGGCCCGTCGGTCTACACCGAAGGGTCGTTCCACAAGATCTCGTTCTCCGATATCGACAAGGGCAAGGAAAAGGGCGTCATCGATCCCAAGGTCACCTCGCAGAACGGCTGGATCGCGATGATCCAGCATTACTTCTCGTCGGCCTGGATCCTGCCGGTGGACACCGCTCGCAGCTACAGCGTGGGCCGCTACGACGCAGGCATCCACGGCCAGACCACCTACTTCACCGCGCTGTACACGCCCGTGGGCACCATCGCCCCGGGCGCCAGCCAGACGGTCAAGGCCACGCTGTTCGCCGGCCCGCAGGAAGAGCAGCTGCTCGCCCCCCTCGCGCCCAACCTCGAGCAGGTCAAGGACTACGGCCTCCTCAAGATCATCGCCCAGCCGCTGTTCTGGCTGCTCAGCAAGATCCACCTGGTCATCGGCAACTGGGGCTGGTCCATCGTGGCGCTCGTGTTCCTGCTGAAGATCGCGTTCTACGGCCTCAACGCCAACGCGTACCGCTCGATGGCCAAGATGAAGGCCGTCAACCCGCGCATCCAGGAGCTGAACGTCCGCTACAAGGACAACCCGCAGCAGAAGCAGCAGGAGATCATGAAGATCTACCGCGAGGAGAAGGTCAATCCGCTGGGCGGCTGCTTCCCGATCCTGATCCAGATGCCGATCTTCATCGCACTGTTCACGGTGCTCACGTCGTCGGCCGAGATGCGCGGCGCGCCCTGGATCGGCTGGATCCACGACCTGTCCATCATGGATCCGTACGCGATCCTGCCGATCCTGATGACGGCCACGTCGCTGTTGCAGGTCTCGCTGCAGCCCACGCCGGCCGACCCGATGCAGGCCCGGATGATGTGGCTGATGCCGCTGGCCTTCAGCGCCGCGCTGTTCTCGTTCCCGGCCGGCCTGACGCTGTACTGGGTCACGAACAACACGCTCACCATCGTGCAGCAGTGGCTGATCAACCGCCAGATCAACGGCCCGAAGCCGAAGGCGCCCAAGACCACCGACGCGAAGATCGTCAAGGGCTGAGGCCCGTCCCTACGGCGGCCACGAACGCCGCGATCGCTGCAAGCCCCGCTTGCGCCGATCGCGGCGTTTGTCCATCCGGATCGCACGCGGGAGCGACAATCGTCGCCAGATGAACGCCACTTCCCTCGCCCACCTCGACGACCCGATCGTCGCCATCGCCACGGCCCCCGGCCGCGGTGCGGTGGGCATCGTGCGTGCATCCGGACGCGACCTGTCCACGCTGATCGCCGCCGTCTGCGCGAAGCCGCTGACGCCGCGCGTGGCGCACTACGGTCCCATCCTCGACGCGCAGGGCCAGGCGCTGGACCAGGGCCTGGCGATCCACTTCCCCGCGCCGAATTCCTACACCGGCGAGGACGTCCTGGAACTGCAGGCCCACGGCGGCCCGGTGCTGCTGCAACTGATCCTCGCACGCTGCCTGGAGGCCGGCCGCGGCCTCGGCCTGCGCATCGCGAACCCGGGCGAATTCACGGCCCGCGCGTTCTTCAACGACAAGCTGGACCTGGCCCAGGCCGAGGCCGTGGCCGACCTCATCGATGCCAGCACCGAGGCCGCCGCGCGGTCGGCCGGACGCTCGCTGGCCGGCGCGTTCTCCAAGGAGATCCACGCCCTGGCCCAGCGCATCGTGCACCTGCGCATGCTGGTCGAGGCGACGCTCGACTTTCCCGAGGAAGAGATCGACTTCCTCGAGCGCGCCGGCGCGCGCCAGCAGCTCGCCGCGATCCGCGCGCAGCTCGAGGCCGTCATGGTGCGCGCGCGCCAGGGGGCGCTGCTGCGCGAGGGCCTGCGCGTGGTGCTCGCGGGCGCGCCCAATGTCGGCAAGAGCTCGCTGCTCAACGCCCTGGCGGGCGCCGAACTGGCCATCGTCACGCCCATCGCCGGCACCACGCGCGACCGCATCACCGAAACCATCCAGATCCACGGCGTGCCCGTGCACGTGATCGACACCGCGGGCCTGCGCGAGTCCAGCGACGCGGTGGAGCGCATCGGCATCGCGCGCAGCTGGCAGGCCATCGCCGATGCCGACGCGGTGCTGTTCCTGCACGACCTCAGCCGCGCCGACGATCCGACGGCGCAGGCCGACGACGCCGCGATCGCCTCCGAACTCGCGCAGGCCCACGCGGCCGAACCGCTGCACGTGTTCAACAAGCGCGACCTGGCCCCCGACCACGTGCTGCCCGATGGCGCGCTGGCGCTGTCGGCCCAGACCGGCGCCGGCCTCGACGCGCTGCGCGATGCCCTGCTCGAACGCGCCGGCGCCACCCACGTGCCCGACGGCGTGTTCATCGCGCGCACGCGCCACGTGGAGGCGCTCGCGCGCACCGACGAACACCTGCAGCTCGCCCAGTCGCACGCCGACCAGCGCGACGCCGCGCTGGACCTGTTCGCCGAGGAACTGCGCCTCGCGCACGGCGCGCTCGGCGAGATCACCGGGCAGTTCACCGCCGATGACCTCCTGGGGGAGATCTTCGGGCGGTTCTGCATCGGCAAGTGAGCCCCGCACCCGGGTAAAGAATCGCTGCGGCATCCCCGAATTGCGGTATTCGAGCGCGCCGAGCACAGCATGAAGTAAGTGCCTGCCACCGCGACAGGCGGCCGAATGAGTGTGCACGAGGGCCGACTCGTCCCACAGACGCGACAGACGGGGCCCCTGCTCCGACGGACGTCGTCCTTTGTGTTGCCCCGGCCCGGTCAGGACGTGACAATTGGTGTCAAATGCCTGACAGCAGGCACGATGGCTTGTCCTGCGCGGTTCCAGACCGCGCGCCATCGTCGAGGATTCCCCATCATGAATGTTGCAAACCTGGTTCAGAGCATCCACACGCTGAACGCCTACGACGCGTTCCGGCCGCGCTTTTCCCCGGAAAACTGGCGCGTGGTGGGCTCGTACCTGATTCGTCGCGACATGAAGGGCGGCGACGTCCTGATCTACCAGGGCGACTCCGATCGCACGATGTATTTCCTCGAGTCGGGCACGCTGCAGGTCTACGTGCGTGGCACGCCCACGTCCGCGGCCAAGATCGCGCTGCTGCGCGCGGGCGCCATCGTCGGCGAGCCCGCCCTGTTCGGCGAAACCATGCGCATGGCGCAGGTCGACGCGATCGCGCCCAGCGTCGTGTGGGCGCTCAGCCGCCCGCGCCTGGACGAGATGCTGGCCAGCCAGCCCGAACTCGCCTACGAGATCCTGCGCGCCTCCGGCGCCGTCATGGCCGAGCGCATGCGCGGCACGCTGGAACGCGGTACGCCTGTGGCCTGATCCAGCCAGTGCACACGTCATCCCGCGCGCAGTCGCAGGATGACCGATTTGTGTGCTATCCGCCCGTGGTCAGGCGCTCTTCGGCCGCCTGCAACGCCTCGGGCATTCCCGCCAGCACCAAGGTATCCCCCGCCGCCAGCCGCTGCTCGTTGGACGGCTGCAGCACGCGACCGCTCGACAGCCGCATCGACACCACCTGCACGCCCACCTCGCCCAGGGCCATTTCGGACAAGGTGCTGGTGGCCGCGCCGGCGGTGGCCGGAATGGTGACGCTGGCCAGGCGCGCCTGCTGCTGGTCGCCTGCCTCGTCGTCGGCGCCGTGGAAGAACCCGCGCAGCAGGCCGTAGCGCGCCTCGCGCGCGTCACGCGCGAGCCGGATCACGCGGCGCATCGGCACGCCCACCAGCGCCAGCGCGTGCGAGGCCAGCATCAGCGAGCCCTCGATCGCCTCGGGCACGACCTCGGTGGCGCCGGCGGCCTTCAAGGCCTCGAGGTCGGAGTCGTCGATGGTGCGCACGACCACCGGCACGCGCGGCGCGTGCGTCTGCACGAGGTGGAGCACCTTCAGCGCGGACGGGGTGTCGTGGTAGCTGCACACCACCGCCGATGCGCGTGCCAGGCCCGCGGCCATCAGGCTGGACAGGCGCGCCGCGTCGCCGAAGACCACGTTCTGGCCGGCCGCGGCGGCCTGGCGGACCCGGTCCGGATCCAGATCCAGCGCCATGAACGGGATGCGCTCCACCTCCAGCATGCGTGCCAGGTTCTGGCCCGAGCGCCCGTAGCCGCAGATGATCACGTGCTTCTCGGCGGTGATCGAGCGCTTGGCGATGGTCGTGAGCGCCACCGACTGCATCAGCCAGTCGCTGCTGGCCAGCTTCATCACGATGCGGTTGGCGTACAGGATCAGGAACGGCGACGCCAGCATCGACAGCACCATGCTGGCCAGCACCGGCGCCATCCAGCGCTCGGGCAGCACGTGGTTGTCGGTGCCCAGGTTCAGCAGCACGAAGCCGAACTCGCCGGCCTGCGCCAGGTACAGCCCGGTGCGCAGCGCCACGCCGGCGGAGCCGCCGAACAGGCGCGTGAGCCCGGCCACCAGCGCGGCCTTGGCGACGATGGGCAGCGACGTGAGCACGATCACCAGCACCCACTCGTCGGCCAGCGTGTGCCAGTCGAGCTTCATGCCGATGGTGATGAAGAACAGGCCCAGCAGAACGTCGTGGAACGGCCGGATGTCGGTCTCCACCTGGTGCTTGTATTCGGTCTCGGCGATCAGCATGCCGGCCACGAACGCGCCCAGCGCCAGCGACAGGCCGGCCAGCTCGGTGACGGCGGCCAGGCCCAGCGTGACGCCCAGCAGGCTCAGCATGAACAGCTCGTCGCTCTTGCGGCGCGAGATGGCGGTCAGGAACCACCGCATCACCTTCTGGCCGCCCGACAGCAGAACGGCCAGCACCACCACGGCCTTGATGATGGCGGGCACCAGCGTCTTGACCAGGTCGCGCGTGTCGCCGCCGAGAGCCGGGATGATCACCAGCAGCGGCACCACGGCCAGATCCTGGAACAGCAGCACGCCCATCACGCGCCGCCCGTGCTCGCTCTCGAGTTCCAGCCGTTCGGCCATCAGCTTGACCACGAGGGCCGTGCTGGACATGGCCATCGCGCTGCCCAGCACCACGGCGGACTGCCAGCCGAGCTCCCAATGGCGACCCAGCATCGTGAAGCCCCACGCCAGCGCGAGGTTGCCCGCCACCGCTCCGAGGATGGTCACCACCACCTGCGAGGCGCCCAGTCCGAACACGAGCGTGCGCATCGCGCGCAGCTTGGGCAGGTTGAACTCGAGCCCGATCACGAACATCAGGAACACGACGCCGAACTCGGCCAGCGAGCGCACCCCGGCGGTGTCGTGCGCCAGCTGCAGCGCGTTGGGGCCGATGATGACGCCCGCGACGAGATAGCCCAGCACCGGCGGCAGCCGCAGCATGCGAAAGCACACGACGCCGGCGATCGCGGCGGCCAGGTACAACAGGACGAGTTCGAGGGTCGAGGCCATGCGGGACCGGGCTGGGCGCGCGGAAAACTGCGCAATGGGAGGGTCGGGCAGTGCCTTGCACCGGGCGTGCTCGCCGGTGCTCGGGACACTAGAATCCCCCCATCCTAGAACACTGGCGGCCCACTTTGAAAAACGACTTGCCGTTCGATGCCGAACGCGCATTGCACCTGGCTCGCGAAACTTTCGCGATCGAGGCCGACGCCCTGCTGGGAATGCAGCGGCGTCTGACGGCAGAGTTCCCGCGCGCGGTCGAGACCATCCTGCGCTGCGAGCACCGCGTCGCCGTCATGGGCATGGGCAAGAGCGGCCACGTGGGCCGCAAGATCGCCGCCACGCTCGCCTCCACCGGCACGCCGTCGCTCTTCGTGCATCCGGCCGAGGCTGCGCATGGCGACCTCGGCATGGTCACCTCGGGGGACGTGTGCCTGCTGATCTCCAACTCGGGCGAGTCCAACGAACTGAGTGCCATCATCCCCGCGCTGCGCCGCCTGGGCGTCACGCTGGTCGCGCTCACCGGCCGCGCAGAGTCGTCGCTGGCCAAGGTCTGCGACATCGTGCTGTCGTGCGCGGTGGACAAGGAGGCCTGCACGCTCGACCTCGCGCCCACCGCCAGCACCACGGCCCAGATGGCGATGGGCGATGCGCTGGCGGTCGCACTGCTCGACGCGCGTGGCTTCCGCGAGGAGGATTTCGCCTTGTCGCACCCCGGCGGCGCGCTGGGCCGCAAGCTGCTGACCCACGTCTCCGACCTGATGCGCAAGGGCGATGACGTGCCGCGCGTGGCGCGCGACGCCAGCTTCTCCGCGCTGCTGCAGGTGATGTCGAGCAAGGGTCTGGGCCTGTCGGCGGTCGTCGACGGAAATACACCCGTGGGTATCTTCACCGACGGCGACCTGCGCCGCCTGATCGAGACCGGCGCCGACCTGCGCCAGCGCGTGGCGCACGAGGTGATGCATACGCGTCCGCACCTGATCCGCGCCGGTGCGCTGGCCGTCGATGCGGTCGACCTGATGGAGCGCCACCGCATCACCAGCCTGCTGGTGGTCGACGCGGAGGGCGAGCTCGTCGGCGCCCTCAACACCTACGACCTGCTGCGCGCGAAAGTCATCTGATGTCCTCCATCCCGAAGTCGCACCTGAACTTTCCGCCCGAGGTGCTGTTGAAGGCGCAGGGCGCGGGTTCGGGCATCAAGGCGGCGATCTTCGACGTCGACGGCGTGCTCACCGACGGCACGATCTGGATCACCGAGCAGGGCGAGACGCTGAAGAACTTCAACGTGCTCGACGGCCAGGGCCTGCTGATGCTGCGCAAGGGCGGCATCACGCCCATCGTCATCACCGGCCGCGACTCGGCGGCGGTGCGTCGCCGCGTGGCCGACCTGGGCCTGGCGCACGCGTCGTTCGGCGCGTCCGACAAGCTCGCGGTGGCCAACGACCTCCTGCAGCAACTGGGCGTGGACTGGGGCGACGTGGCCGTGATCGGCGACGACTGGCCCGACCTGCCGCTGTTCGCCAACGCCGGCTTCTCGTGCGCGCCCGCGAACGCGCACGCGGAGGCGCAAGGGGCCGCGCATCACGTGACCGCGCGCGAGGGCGGCCGCGGCGCGGCGCGCGAATTCTGCGACCTGCTGCTGATCGCCAACGGCCTGTATGGCCCGTTGATGACCAAGTTGCTGGTGACGCTGGACTCGAAGTGAAGCGCGCATGAAGGGCGAACTCCACATCCCCGACCTGCCCGAGGTGCCGGTCGTCCTCAGCCCGCTGAGCGCACCGGAGGACGACCAGCAGCGGCGCACCCGGCCGTCGTGGCCCGTGCGCATGCGCGAGACGCTGGTGGGCTACCTGCCACTGATGCTGATGGTGGGGCTGGCGCTGGGCACCTGGCTGGTGGCCAAGAACACGCCGGGCCTGCTCGCGCCGTCGGCGCCTGCCGCCGTGGCGCACGAGCCCGACTACACGCTCGACCACTTCACGCTGCAGCGCTTCGACGCCACCGGTGCCCTGAAGGTGCAGATGGAGGGCGAGCACATGCAGCATTTCCCCGATGACGACATCATGGAGGTGGAGCAGATCCGCGTGGTCACGCTGGATCCCGACGGCCGCCGGATGACGGCCACCGCGCAGCACGGCCGCGCCCGCGGCGACAGCAGCGAGGTGTGGCTCGATGGCCAGGCGCAGGTGGTCAGCGTCAGCGAGGGCCAACTGCCGGTCCAGATGAATGGCGAGCACCTGCACGCGATGCCCAAGCTGCGCCGCGTCGATTCGAAGTTCATGGTGCTCGTGCGCCAGGGCGACAGCGAGTTCAACGCCGACGGCATGGAGTACGACGATGTCACCCGCCTGGCCACGCTGCACGGCAATGTGCATGCGCTGATGCAGCCGGCGATGCGCAAGTCTGCGGCGGGCCGCGCGGCGGCCGCCCGCTGATGACGTCGCCGCTGCTGTTCATAACGGGGGCCTCCAGCGGCATCGGCCAGGCACTGGCCCTCGAATGGGCGCGCCGCGGGGGCCGCCTCGCACTGGTGGCCCGGCGCGGCGACGAGATGCGTGCGTGGGTCGCGACACAGGGCTGGCCGGCCGACCGTGCGGCGGTCTACGTGGCCGATGCACGTGACGTGGCCGCGATGACGGCCGCCGGCCGCGACTGCATCGCGGCGCAAGGCCTGCCCGATGTCGTGATCGCCAACGCCGGCATCAGCATCGGCGTCGACATGAGCGATGAGCGCGACCTCGACGTGCTGCGCAACGTGCTGGAGACCAACAACATCGGCATGGCCGCCACCTTCCAGCCGTTCATCGCGCCGATGCGCGAGCGGCGCAGCGGCCGCCTGGTGGGCATCGCCAGCGTCGCCGGCATCCGCGGCCTGCCCGGCCACGCGGCCTATTCGCTGAGCAAGGCCGGCGTCATCAGTTTCTGCGAGAGCCTGCGCGTCGAATTGCGCTCGTCCGGCGTGCGCGTCGTGACGATCGCGCCAGGGTATATCGATACCCCCCTGACGCAGGGCAATTCATATTCGATGCCATTCCTGATGCCGGCCGACAAATTTGCGCGGCAGGCGTTGGACGCGATTGCCGCAGGCGTCGGAATGCGCGTCATACCCTGGCAGATGGGCGTGCTCGCACGCCTGCTGAGAATACTGCCCGACTGGATATACGACCGCGTGTTGGCGGGGCGTCCCCGCAAGGCGCGCCGGCCGCAGTGAGCGCTCGCTGAGCGTACGGGGCCCATGAGACCTTGCGTACGGGGACATGCCCACGTGTTCCCGGTGTCCGGTCTTGAATCTTGCAACGCGAGCCCAGCTCCTGCGGGCGTGAACGTGCAAGATTCAAGACCCGATATCGGGATATTCAAGACCTGACACTGCTGGCGCGAACCAGCCGCGATCCAATGCTCGCGCTTCGAATGGCGCGACCAATAGAAAAAGCCCGGGTGCCGCGAGGCGCCAGGGCTTTGTTCATTCAAACCGACAGATGCGTGTCAGTAGCAGCAACCAGCAGTTGCTCAGTAGCCGCCACGGCCACCGCCGCCGCCGTAGTCGCCGCCGCCGCCGGAACGGCCACCGCCGCCACCGCCGCCGTAGCCGCCGCCACCGCCGGAGCGACCACCGCCGCCGCCGCCACCACCGTAGCCGCCACCACCACCACCGCCGCCGTAGCCGCCACCACCGCCGCCACCCGAGCGACCACCGCCGCCGTAGGGGCTACGCGGGGCGCCGCTGAAGCCGCCCGGACGCTCTTCGCGCGGACGGGCTTCGTTGACGACCAGGGGACGGCCTTCCAGGGGCTGGCCGTTCATGCCGTTGATGGCTGCTTGCGCTTCCGGATCCGAGCTCATTTCCACGAAGCCGAAGCCCTTGGAGCGACCCGTTTCGCGGTCCATCATGACCTTGGCGGAGGTGACGGTGCCGAATTGACCGAAAGACTCTTGCAGTGATTCGTCGCGGACGCTATAGGCCAGGTTGCCTACGTACAGTTTGTTTCCCACGGGGGAAGCCCTTTCAAAGATAAAAAACCATGTGGAGCTTCAACCCAGCGTGATCCATCAAGCGAAGGCGCCGCAACCAGACACAGCATCAACGGGCGACAGTTGCGCGAAGCACCCGCTGCCCTGGAATGATTATGAGCCTAACAAATCACGAAATGCAAAGCGCAGTCAAGGAAATTGTTGTTTTGTCGTTTCGGAACGCTGAACCTCCATCCTTGCAGGCGGAAGAGTTCCGGTTTCGCGCAATTGCCGAGGGTTTGAACCAACGGGTTTTCCCGCAAATCGGGTGGGCATCGGGGTCCGCGATCGGAACTTCGTGGTTGGCAAGGCCTGCGGCGCGGCGAGAATCGCAGACATGGACCTGCACCCGCTCAAGCCCCTTGTCGCCCTGCTGGCCATCGTGAACCCGATTGGCGCGATTCCGTTCTTCCTGCACTTCACGCAGAACCTGACGCGCGAGCAGCGCCGGCGCACGATCCGCGTCGCGGCCGTCGCCTCCTTCCTGGTGGTGGGCCTCAGCGCCATCTGCGGCCTGCAGATCATCGAATTCTTCGGCATCACCATCGCGTCGTTCCAGGTGGGCGGCGGCCTGCTGCTGCTGATCTCGTCGCTGAACATGCTCAACGCCCAGCAGGCCGAAAGCCGCGGCTCCGATGTCGGCGACGGCCAGGCCAAGGCCGACGCGGGCGACTCCATCGCCATCGTGCCGCTGACCATCCCGCTGCTCACCGGCCCGGCCACGATCTCCACCATGGTCATCTACGCCGACAAGTCGCGCAGCCTGCTCGAGCACGCGGTGCTGGTGGGCTACGGCCTGGTCATCGGCGCGGCCACCTTCGCGGCGTTCTCGGCCGCCGGCCGCATCGCCCGCCTGCTGGGCCGCACCGGCATCAACGTGATGACGCGGCTGATGGGCCTGATCCTGGCCGCGATGGCGGTCGAGCTGCTGTCGGACGGCCTGCTCAAGCTGTTCCCGGCGTTGTCCGGGGTGTCGGGCAATTGAGCTCGCGCATCCTCCTGCTGGAAGACGATCCGGCCATCGCCGGCACCGTCGCGTTCGCGCTGCAGCGCGACGGCTTCGCGGTCGAGCACGTGCTGCTGGCGGGTGCCGCACGGGCCAGCGTCGCCGCGCAGCCGCCGGCGCTGGCCATCCTCGACGTCGGCCTGCCCGACGGCAGCGGGCTGGACCTGTGCCGCGAGTGGCGCCAATCCGGCACGGACGCGTTGCGCGCGCTGCCCGTGCTGATGCTCACGGCGCGGGCCGAGGAGCTCGACCGCGTGGTCGGCCTGGAACTGGGCGCGGACGACTACCTCACCAAGCCCTTCAGCCCACGCGAGCTGGTGGCCCGCGTGCGCGCGTTGTTGCGGCGCGCTGCGCTGCCGCCGGCCGGGGCAGCGCCCGCGGCGGCCCTGTTCGAGCTCGATGCCGACGGCCAGCGCATCCGCTTCGCGGGCCAGTGGCTCGCTCTGACGCGGCTGGAGTACGGCCTCCTGCGTGCGCTGCTGCGCGCGCCCGGGCGCATCCGCTCCCGCGAGACGCTGCTCGACGAGGTGTGGGGCACCGACGGCGAGGCCACCGACCGCACCGTCGACACGCACGTGAAGACCTTGCGTGCCAAACTGCGTGCCGTGCGCCCCGAGCTCGAGCCGATCGCCACGCATCGGGGCATGGGCTACGCCCTCGATCCCACTCTCTTCTAGTCAACGATTCCCCGATGCGCCTCGGCCTGCGACTGCTGTTCGCGTTCTTCGTCATCACCGGCCTGGCCGGCTTCTTCGCGTTGCAGGTGTTCCAGAGCGAGGTCAAGCCCAGCGCGCGCGAGGTCATGGAGGACGCGCTCGCCGATACCGCCAACCTCGTTGCCGAGCAGGCCACGCCCGCGCTGCGCGCGATGCCGCCCGGCGGCACGCTGGTGGATTCGCAGCTGGCGCGCGACGTGGCGGCCTACCGCCGGCGCCCGGTCGACCTGCAGATCTGGGGCCTGCACAAGCGCTCGCTGGACCTGCGCATCTACGTCACCGACGCCACGGGCCGCGTCGTGCTCGATTCCGGGTTCGCCCCGGGGGCCGCGGGCACGGCGGTGGGCGCGGACTACTCGCAATGGCGCGACGTCCACCTCACCCTGCGCGGCGAGTACGGCGCGCGCGCCACGCGCAGCGAGCCCGGCGACGATGCGAGCTCCGTCATGTACGTGGCCGCGCCGGTGCGCGACGGCAACCGGGTGATCGGCGTCGTCTCGGTGGGCAAGCCGCTGGCCACCGTGCAGCAGTTCATCGACCGGGCGCAGCGCCGCATCTTCGTGGCCGGCTTCTGGCTGCTGGGCCTGTCGGCGGCGGTGGGCGTGCTGGTGACGATCTGGATGGTGCGCGCCGTGCGCCAGCTGAAGGCCTACGCCACCCAGGTGCATGCGGGCGAGCGCGTGCCCGTGCCGCGGCTGCCCGGGGAGCTCGGCGACCTCGCGGTGGCCGTCGACGAGATGCGCGAGCGGCTGGAGGATCGCGAGCGCCTCGAGCACACCGTGCGTGCGCTCACCCACGAACTCAAGAGCCCGCTCACCGCCATCCAGGGCGCGGCCGAACTGCTGGGCGACGAGCTGCCGGCCGAGGATCGCGAACGCTTCGCGCAGCAGATCCAGGACCAGTCGCTGCGCCTGCGCGACCTGGTCGACCGCATGCTGGAGCTGTCGCGCCTGGAAGGCCAGCGCGCGATCGCCAACCCGCGCGAGCTCGTGCTGCTGGCGCTGATCGACGAGGTCGCCACCGCGAACGTGCCGCTCGCGATCCAGCGCGGCATCGGGCTGGTGTGGGAGGCGCGCGCCGACATCGTGCTGCGCGGCGAGCACGACTCGCTGGTGCTGCTGTTCTCCAACCTGTGGGCCAACGCGCTGGACTTCGCGCCCGAGGGCTCGGACATCGCCGTGTCGCTGCGCCGCGTCGGGCACGAGGCCGTGTTCACGATGCGCGACGTCGGCCCGGGCGTGTCCGACTTCGCCCTGCCGCAGCTGGGCCAGCGCTTCTTCTCGCTGCCGCGCCCGCGCGACGGCCGCCGCGGCAGCGGCCTGGGCCTGGCCATCGTGCGCCAGGCCGCGGCGCTGCATGGCGGCAGCGTGGTCTTCGAGCCGGCGTCGCCGGGGCTGCGGGTCACGGTGCGCCTGCCGCTCTGATCGGCGCTTCACCCTCGAAACACAAACCTCATCGCGCCCTCACGGCACGCCCGCATCGTCGCCACTTCGGTGCCGACTTCCGGCGCGCAGGAGGAGCGAAAGATGAAGTTTCCTTTGCTGGCCAAGGTGGGCGCGATCGCGCTGGTGGGCCTGATGCTGCTGCTGGTGCTGGGCCGCATCGAGGGCCTGGTGCAGGAGCGCAAGGGGCGCGGCGAGGAGGCCCAGCGCGGCGTGGAGCGCTCGCATGCGGCGGCGCAGTCCGTCCTCGGCCCCGTGCTGGAGCGCGATTGCGTCGAGCAGTGGGATGCGGTCACCGACACCGACAAGGGCCGCGTCGTCACGCCGGCCAAGCGCGAGTTCTCGTTGATGCAGGTCCCCAACCAGCTCGCCGTGGACGGCCGCACCAAGGCCGATCCGCTGTGGCGCGGCCTGTACAAGATCAATGCGTACGGCGGGCACTTCACGGTGGCTGCCGACTTCGCGTCGCTGGCGCCGCTGCAACCCAAGGCCGAACATGCCGGCGGCAAGCTGCAGTGCACCGCGCCGGCGCTGCTGCTGGCGCTGAGCGACGTACGCGGCGTGCGCGCGGCCACGGTGATGGCCGACGGCCAGGGCATGGCCGTGGAATCGGGCACGCCCAGCACGTCCTACCCGCATGGCTTCCACGCGACGTTGGCCGCGGGGCGCGCGGACGGCGACGCCGCCGCGCATCCGCTGTCGGTGCGGCTGGAGCTCGACCTCGTCGGCACCGCCCAGCTGGGCTGGGTGCCGGCCGCCGATTCCACGCGCTGGACGCTGAACGCCGACTGGCCCAGCCCGTCCTTCGGCGGCCAGTTCTCGCCGGCCGACCGCACGGTGCGCGCCGATGGCTTCACGTCCAGCTGGAACCTGTCGTCGCTGGCCACCAATGCGCCGGCGGACGTCGGCCGTGGGCTCGCGCTGTGCACGCCCGTTGCCGTCGGAGGCAGCGATGCGTCCGACGACGCCGCCGCGAAGCCCGACAAATGCCTTGACCTGATGAACGTGGCTTTCATCGACCCCGTCAATCCGTACGTGCTGAGCGACCGCGCGGTGAAGTACGACCTGCTGTTCATCGTGCTCACGTTCATCGCCGTGGGCCTGGTCGAGGTGTTGTCCGGCCGTCGCGTTCACCCGGTGCAATACCTGCTGGTGGGCCTGGCGCTGTCGCTGTTCTTCCTGCTGCTGCTGTCGTTGTCGGAACATCTGCCGTTCGAGCGCGCGTACGCGGCGGCTGGCACCGCGTGCGCCGCGCTGCTGGGCTTCTACGCGAGCTCGATGCTGGGGCGCCTGCTCTCGGGCGTGCTGTTCGGCCTGGGCATCGCGCTGCTCTACGGCCTGCTGTACGTGCTGCTGCAGATGGAGCAGAACGCGCTGGTCATCGGCTCGGTTGGCCTGTTCGCCGCCCTGGCGGTGGTGATGGCGCTGACGCGGCGCATCGACTGGTATGCCTTGTTCGCGCAGCTGCGCGCGCCGGAGGCGCCGTCGCGGACGGATCGGATGGTCGCTCCCGACTAGCGGGGCTGAGCGTGCTGACCGCGGTCCGCCGTACCTCGCTCCACGCCTGGGCCGACCTGTGCTTCGCCCTTCCGGGCGCGCTGCCGGCCGCGTCGCTAAGATGCGGTCCCATGCACCTCGGCGATCCGTTCGACTTCATCGTGATCGGCGCCGGCACGGCCGGTTGCCTGCTGGCCAATCGGCTGTCGGCCGATCCGCGCCATCGCGTGCTGCTCATCGAGGCCGGCGGGCGCGACACCTATGCGTGGATCCACATCCCGGTGGGCTACCTGTACTGCATCGGCAACCCGCGCACCGACTGGCTCTACAAGACCGAGCCCGACCCGGGCCTCAACGGCCGCGTGCTGCGCTATCCGCGCGGCAAGGTGCTGGGCGGCAGCTCCAGCATCAACGGCATGATCTACATGCGCGGCCAGGCGCGCGACTATGACGGCTGGGCCCGGCGCACCGGCGACCCGGCCTGGGAATGGGCCAACTGCCTGCCGTACTTCCTGCGCCACGAGGATCACTGGCGCGGCGACGAGGCCGGCGCGCAACCCATGCACGCGGGCCCGGGCCACGACGCCACGGGACGTCGCAGCGGCGGCGAATGGCGCGTGGAGAAGCAGCGCCTCTCGTGGCCCATCCTCGACGCGTTCGCGCAGGCGGCCGTGCAGGCCGGCATCCCGGCCAGGGACGACTTCAACCGCGGCGACAACGAAGGCGTGGGCTACTTCGAGGTGAACCAGCGCCGCGGCGTGCGCTGGAACTCGGCCAAGGCGTTCCTGCGGCCGGCTTTGAAGCGCGCCAACCTGCAGGTGCTCACGGGCGCGCACGTGACGCGGCTGCTGCTGGAGGACGCGCCCGCGGGCGCCGCGGAGCGGCTCGTCGCGCGCGGCGTGGAGCTGCGTATCGGCGCCGACGCGCCGGTGCAGGTGCGCTGCCGCGGCGAGGTGCTGCTGTCGGCCGGAGCGGTGGGCTCGCCGCAGATCCTGCAGCTCTCGGGCATCGGCGACGGGTCGCGGCTGAAGGCCGTGGGCGTGCAGCCGCGCCACCAGCTGCCCGGCGTCGGCGGCAACCTGCAGGACCACCTGCAGGTGCGCGCCGTGTTCGCCGTCGACGGCACGCGCACGCTCAACACCCTGTCGGCCACGCTGCTGGGCAAGGCGCGCATCGCGGCCGAATACGCGCTCTCGCGCAGCGGGCCGATGAGCATGGCGCCGTCGCAACTGGGTGCCTTCACGCGCTCGGATCCCGCTCGCCGCTGGGCCAACCTGCAGTACCACGTGCAGCCGCTGTCGCTCGATGCCTTCGGCGAGCCGCTGCACGCGTTCGAGGCGTTCACGGCCAGCGTGTGCAATCTCAACCCCGAATCGCGCGGCGAGATCCATATCACCTCGGCCGATCCGGCGCAGGCGCCGCGCATCGCGCCGCGCTACCTGGCCACGGAGGGCGACCGCCGCGTGGCGGCCGACTCGTTGCGGTTGACCCGCCGCATCGTGGCGCAGCCGGCACTGGCCGGCTTCCATCCGCGCGAGGTCAAGCCGGGCCTTCAATTCGAGAGCGACGACGAGCTCGCGCGCCTGGCAGGCGACATCGGCACGACCATCTTCCATCCGGTGGGCACCTGTCGCATGGGCCGCGACGACGAGCCCGAAGCGGTACTGGACTCGCGGCTGCGCGTGCGCGGCGTAGCCGGCCTGCGCGTGGTCGATGCCAGCGTGATGCCCGACATCACCAGCGGCAACACCAATTCTCCGACGCTGATGATCGCGGAGCGTGCCGCGCAATGGACGCTCGAAAATGTCACACCCTGAATGCGGCATGAACGTGCACTGAACAATGTTGGTGCACGGCCACAGCGGGAAACCCCCGATGTGCAGCTGAGTGATGCGCTCATACAGTGCATATACTTTCTTGTCATATGCACCCACAAGGTGCGCATATGACGACGAAGGGGGTACGAGGAGACATAACACGCCGGCTCGAACGCTTATCGAGCCAGGCAGGCGGCGCCTGAAGGCGACTGCCAGACAGAACAGACGAAGGGCGCAGCCTACAGGCCGCGCCCTTTTGTCCTTTCTGGGGCGCGAATCCGCACCGTGCAGGCCCATTGCCGGCACCCATCGATAATGCCGTGATGATCGAACTCATCACCGTGGCGGCCGCCTCGGGCCTGGCTGGCTTCGTCGACGCGGTGGTGGGCGGCGGCGGACTGGTGCTGATTCCCGCGCTGTTGGCCACCTACCCCGACGCCGTCCCCGCCACGCTTTTCGGCACCAACAAGGGCGGCGCCATCTGGGGCACGGCCTGGGCGGCGTTGCAGTTCGCGCGTCGCGTGACGCTCGCGCGCGCGACCATGGCCTGGGGCATGGCCGGCGCGCTCGTCGGCAGCTTCTTCGGCGCCTGGGTGGTGACGCTGGTCAGCGCGAAGCCGCTGAAGCAGGCGCTGCCCTTCGTGCTGCTGGCGATCCTGGTCTACACCGTCGCCAAGAAACAGCTGGGCCGCGACCATGTGCCACGCCTGGCCGGCCGCGCCGAGGCCGTCGCCGCCGGCGTGATCGGCCTGGGCATCGGCTTCTACGACGGCTTCTTCGGTCCGGGCACCGGCAGCTTCTTCGTGTTTCTGTTCGTGCGCGTGCTGGGCTACGACTTCCTGCACGCGTCCGCGGCCGCCAAGCGCCTGAACACCGCCACCAACTTCGCCGCGCTGGTGCTGTTCGCGTGGACGGGCCACATCTGGTGGCACGTGGCCGCCGTGCTGGCCGTGGCCAACGTGATCGGCAGCCTGCTGGGCACGCGCCTCGCGCTCGCGCGCGGCGCGGGCTTCGTCCGCGTGGTGTTCATCGTGGTCGTGTCGGCGCTGATCCTGAAGACGGCCTGGGATTCGTTCGGGCCGTTGATCGTCGCGCACGCCTGAGGTGTCGGCCTCAGCCCTGGCCGTCGATCGCGCGCAGCGTGTTGCCTTCGACGTTCACGCGCTGGCCCACGTTGGGCACGTAGGACTGACGCACGGTGCGGATCGAGCCGTCGGCCATGCGCACGCGCACGTCGTAGGCGGTAACCGTGCGTTCGTGCGACTCGATGGCGTTGCCCAGCAGTCCGCCGCCGACGGCACCGATGACGCCGCCCAGCGTGTGGTTGCTGCGGCCGGCGATCTTGCTGCCCACCAGCGCGCCGCCGAGGCCGCCGGCCACGGCGCCGACGCCGTTGTTCTGGCCCTTGAGCTGCACGGCGCTGTAGCCGTCGATGACGCCGCAGGTGGTGCACGCCGGGACGGCGGCCACTTGCTGCGAGTCGCCGTTCGGCCCGTTGTACGGCGGCACGTGATGCACCGGGCGCTGCGCGACCACCACGGGGGCGTTGGCCACCGACGATTGCTCGGCGGGGGGCGCACCCGGCGTGGTGACGGTGGAGACCAGCGGCGAGGTGGCGGCGTTGGCGTTGTCGCCCAGGGAATCGCTGTTCTTCACGACCAGCGTGGTCGCGAGGGCGATGATCGTCAGGCCCATCAGGCCGCCGCCGATCCAGACGCCGCGGTGGATGCCGGCGGCTGCGGAAGGGGTGGGGGTAGTGGTGGTGTTCATGTTCAGTGTCCTCTTTCGTGCCCGCTCATCGGGCTGACACCGATTAAACGAGCCGAAGCCGGGTCGGGTTGTCAGCCAACGTGCCGAGTTGCGTCAGAACGTGAACATACGGCAGCTCATCCGTGCGCGGACTACACGGACGTTGCCGTTTGTCCTACAAGCGGGGCGGTCGCATCCCGTCGGGTACGCTTCGCGCCATGTTGAAAGACCTTTCGTTCTCGGCCTTCGTTGCCGGCTTCATCGCGGTGCTGGTGGGCTTCACCAGTTCGGTGGCGATCGTGTTCCAGGCGGCGCAGGGCCTGGGCGCCACGCCGGAGCAGATCACGTCGTGGATGTGGGCGCTGGGCGTGGGCACCGGCCTCACCAGCATCGGCCTGTCGCTCTGGTATCGCCAGCCGGTGCTCACCGCCTGGTCGACGCCGGGCGCCGCGCTGCTGGTGGCCACGCACGGCTTGTCGCTGCCGGCGGCTACCGGCGGTTTCATCATTTCGGCCGTGCTGATCACCATCGCCGGGGCTTCCGGGCTGTTCGAGAAGCTGATGGATCGCGTGCCGGTGGCCATCGCCGCGGCCCTGCTGGCCGGCGTGCTCACGCGCTTCGGGCTGGACGCCGCGCTCGCCGCGCACGCCGACCCGTTGCTGGTGGGCGCGATGGCGCTCGTCTTCGTGCTGGGACGCCGGCTATGGCCGCGCTTCGCGGTGCCCGGCGTGCTGGTGGCCGGCATCGCGCTGGCGGCGGCGCGGGGCGGCATCTCGCTGGCCAACGTGCAGTGGGGCTGGGCCAGGCCCGTGTTCGTGATGCCCGAGTTCAGCCTGGCCGCCGCAGTGGGCCTGGGGCTGCCGATGTTCATCGTGACGATGGCCTCGCAGAACCTGCCCGGCGTGGCCGCTCAACGTGCCGCGGGCGTCACGGCGCCGGTGTCTCCGGTCATCGCGACCACCGGCATCGCCACGCTGCTGCTGGCGCCGTTCGGCTCGTTCGGCCTGAACCTGGCCGCCATCACCGCGGCGATCTGCATGGGCCCCGAGGCGCATCCCGATCCGAAACGGCGCTACATCGCGCCGGTGTCGGCGGGCGTGTTCTACCTCTTGATCGGCCTCGGTGGCGGCGCCGTCGTCGGGCTGATGGCCGCGTTCCCGCACGCGCTGGTGGTGGCCGTGGCCGGGCTCGCGCTGCTGGGCACGATCGCCGGAGCGCTGTCGTCGGCGCTGGCGGTGGAAAGGCACCGCGACGCCGCGGCGCTGACCTTCCTCGTCACGCTGTCGGGCGTGAGCCTGGGCGGCATCGGCGCGCCCTTCTGGGGCGTGGTGGCCGGCGCCGTCGCGCTGGGTGTGCAACACTTCCGGACTGCCGCGCGGCCGGCGCCCTGAAAAGCCCCTGCAGGCCCGCCGCCGACGCGCCGCGCGCGATCATGGCGTGCCGCGCCTCATCCCTCTCATTCCAATGCCCCGCGTCCCGCGCGCGGGGGCATGCCCAGGTATTGCCATGAAGCTGCTGTTCGTCGCCGATCCGCTCGACACATTCAAGATCTACAAGGACTCCACCTTCGCCATGATGCGCGAGGCGAGCAGGCGCGGCCACGCGCTGTGGGCCACGCAGCCGGTAGACCTGAGCTGGCAGCGCGGCGGCCGCGTGCAGGCGCGCGCGCTGCCCGTCACGCTCACCGGCGTGGACACGCACAGCCACGACGCCTGGTACACCACCCGCGGCCCCGAGACCGTGGTCGTCGCCGAGTTCGACGCGGTGCTGATGCGCAAGGATCCGCCCTTCGACAGCGAATACTTCTATGCCACGCACCTGCTGAGCCACGCCGAACGCGATGGCGCCCTCGTGCTGAACTCGCCGGCCGCACTGCGCGAACACCCCGAGAAGCTGGCCATCCTCGAGTTCCCGCAATTCATCGCGCCCACGCTGGTCACGCGCTCGGCCACCGACGTGCGCGCGTTCCACGCCGAGCACCGCGACATCATCCTCAAGCCGCTGGACGGCATGGGCGGCATGGGCATCTTCCGCGTCAAGGACGACGGCCTGAACCTCGGCAGCATCGTCGAGACGCTCAACGTGGGCGGCGCGCAGACGCTGATGGTGCAGAAGTTCGTGCCGCAGATCGTCGACGGCGACAAGCGCGTGCTGGTCATCGGCGGCAAGGCCGTGCCGCACACGCTGGCGCGCATCCCGCAAGGCGGCGAGGTGCGCGGCAACCTGGCCGCCGGCGGCCTGGGCGTGGCGCGCGACATCACCGACCGCGAGCGCGAGATCGCCGGCATCATCGGCCCCAAGCTCGCCGCGCGCGGGCTCATGCTGATCGGCCTGGACGTGATCGGCGACGTGCTCACCGAGATCAACGTGACCAGCCCGACGTGCTTCCAGGAAATCACCGACCAGACCGGCTTCGACGTGGCGGCCGTGTTCGTCGACGCGCTCGAAGCCAGCATCAACCGCGCACGCGGCAACCCAACGACTGAAGGCAATGACCCTTTCTGACCGCATGGCGATCGAGACCCGCTGATGGCCCTGCTGACCCTCACCAATGCCCACCTCGCGTTCGGGCACGTCGCGCTGCTGGATGGCGCCGATTTCTCGCTCGAGACCGCGGAGCGCGTGGCCCTGATCGGGCGCAACGGCACCGGCAAGTCCAGCATGCTCAAGATCCTCGCGGGGATGGACAAGCCCGACGACGGCCTGCTGCAGGTCGAGCGCGGCTTGCGCCGCACCTACGTGCCGCAGGAGCCGCAGTTCGCGCCCGGCATCAGCGTCTTCGACGCCGTGAGCGAAGGCGTGCGCGAGGCCAAGGAGACGCGCGAGAAGTTCGAGAACCACGACGGCGTCGACCACGACGACATGGATCGCCTGCAGACCCGCCTGGAGGCGCTCGGCGGCTGGGACTGGGAGCGCCGCGTCGACGAGACGCTGCATCGCCTGGATCTCGATCCGCAGGTGCTGGTCGAGAAGCTGTCCGGCGGCGTGCGCAAGCGCGTGGCGCTCGCGCAGGCGCTCGTCGCCACGCCCGACGTGCTGCTGCTCGACGAGCCGACCAACCACCTGGACCTGGACGCCATCGACTGGCTCGCCGACCTGCTCAAGAACTACCGCGGCTCGCTGATCCTGATCTCGCACGATCGCGCGTTCATCGACGCCACGGCCACGCGCATCGTCGAACTCGATCGCGGCAAGCTGCGCAGCTATCCGGGCAACTTCACGACGTACGAGGCCACCAAGCAGCGCGAGATGGAGTCCGAGGCGCTGGCCAACGCCCGCGCCGACAAGCTGCTGGCGCAGGAAGAGATCTGGATCCGCAAGGGCGTCGAGGCGCGCCGCACGCGCAGCACGGCCCGCATCGGCCGGCTCGAGGCCTTGCGCGCCACGCGCGTCGCGCGCCGCGACCAGGTCGGCCAGGTCAAGCTCGAGGTGGCCACCGGCGGCCAGTCGGGCAAGATCGTGGCCGCGCTCGACGAGGTGACGATGCGCTACGGCGATCGCACGCTGATCGACAAGTTCACCACCACCGTGCTGCGTGGCGACAAGATCGGCCTGATCGGCCCCAACGGCTGTGGCAAGACCACGCTGCTCAAGCTGATCCTGGGCCAGCTGCAGGCGACGGCCGGCACGATCAAGCTCGGCACCCAGATGAACGTGGCCTACTTCGACCAGATGCGCGCCGGCCTGAAGCTCGACGCCACGCTGGCCGACACGATCAGCCCGGGTAGCGAGTGGGTCGAGATCGGCAACTCGCGTCGCCACATCATGAGCTACCTGAGCGACTTCCTGTTCGCGCCGGAGCGCGCGATGGCCAAGGTGTCGTCGCTGTCCGGCGGCGAGCGCAACCGACTGCTGCTCGCGCGACTCTTCGCGCTGCCGGCCAACGTGCTGGTGCTGGACGAGCCCACCAACGATCTCGACATCGACACGCTGGAGCTGCTGGAGGAGCTGCTCGCCAACTACAGCGGCACCGTGTTCCTGGTGAGCCACGACCGCCGCTTCGTCGACAACGTCGTCACCAGCACGCTGGTGTGGGAAGGCGACGTGAGCCCCGGGCTGTGGCGCGAGTACGAGGGCGGCATCGAGGACTGGCAGGCCCAGCGCGCGCGCAGCCGCGCCAGCGGTGGCGCGTCCGCGCGCGTCGCCGCGCCTGCGGTCGCATCCACGCCGGCGCCGGCGCCGGTGTCCGCGCCCGCAGCGCCCGCTGCCAAGCCCAAGGCCAAGCTGAGCTACAAGGAACAGCGCGAGCTCGACGAGCTGCCGAAGAAGATCGAGGCACTGGAGGCCGAGCACAAGACGCTGGAGGCGGCGCTTGCTGGCACCGAGCTCTATGGCCAGGGCAAGGACAAGATCGCCGAGACGCAGGCGCGCTTCACGAAGGTCGACGAGCAGTTGCTCGCGATGATGGAGCGGTGGGAAGAGCTGGGCAAGAAGTAGGGAGCGCCACCATCCGGATCGCCCCCGTCACGCCCGGTCGAGTCGCCGCCGCCCTGGGGCTCGTGCTGCTGGCGGGTGCCGGATGGTGGTTGGTGCGCGGGCCGGCCGTCGCGCATGGCGCGCCGCCGCACGCGCCGGACATCGACATCGATACGCCGTCGATGCGCGCCCAACGCGAGGCCGTGATCGCGCTCGCCACGATGCCCGACGATCCATGGACGCTGGCCGAAACGCTGCCGGCCTCCGCGCCCGACAAGGCTGCCGACAAGGAGGCCTGCGGTCTCGAGGACGGCCCGCAGTTGTCCAAGCCGGGGTCACATGACGAGGAGCGGGTGCAGACGCGAGCGCCGACGCCTCGGTTCCTGGGCGCGCAGGCGCGCATCGACGCGGCGTTGCGCACGAGCGCCGATCCGCTGGACCGGATCGCAGCCGACTTCGTCAACGCTGGGGACATGCGCACCTGGGATGGCAGCGACGAGGCCGTCGTGCAGCAGGCCACGGCCTCGACGGACCCGCGCGTGGTGTCGCTGGGCCACGCCGTGTGCATGCGCGCCCCCGCGATCGACGGTTGCGCCGCGCTGACCGCCGCGCGCTGGGCCCAGGCCGACCCCGGCAATGGCATGCCCTGGGTCGAGCTGCTGGCGCAGGCCCAGGCTCGCGGCGACGATGCCGGCGTGCAGCAGGCGATGGCCAGCCTGGCCGCTTCGACCCGCTTCGACATGCACCTCTTCGCTGTCCCCGGCGCCGTCATCCGCGCGTTGCCGGAGAACGACCGCGACCTCGCAGCCGGCGGCGATCTGGTCACGCGCACCGTGGGCCGCGCCGCCGCGTTGCCGTACCCCACTTTCAGGCCCCTGCTGGACGCTTGCCGCAACGAGGGCGGAGGCGATGCGCAACGCGCGCGTCAGTGCGTCGCGGTCAGCGACACGATGTACGCGCATTCGGACACCCTCATTCCCTACCTGATCAGCGGCAATCTATTGCAGCGGACCACAGGCGACGCCACGCGGCGCGAGGCGACGCGGGCCGAGTACCAGGTCTTCACCGCGCACTGGTCGCCCGCCACCGGCCTGTCGCCGTGCGGCATGATTCGCGAAGAAGTGCGCAGGCTGCGGCGCAACGCCGAGATCGGTGAGGTGGAGGCGATGCGCGAGGAGTCGCGTCGATTCGTGCCGCCCTGATTCTTCTCAGGCCCCGCGCGCCTTCTCGAACGCCCGCCAGAACCGCGGATCCTGCGTCGTCGCGAAGTTGATGCGCATCAGCGTCGACGGCCGCCTGCCGGGATGGAACACCGTGCCGGGCGCCAGCAGCCAGCCCTCGTCGAGCATGTCGGTGGCCAGGCGCTCGGTGTCGACGCCGGTGTCGACCCAACCGAACAGGCCCGCGGGGGGTGTTGCCAGGCGGCAGCCGGCGGCCAGCGCCAGCTTCACGCTGCGGGTGCGCGCGGCGCCCAGCCGGGCGATCACGCGGTCGGCGTGGCGGCGCAGCCAGCCCTGTTCGAGGCATACCGCGACGGCCTGTTCGAGCAGTGCAGGCGTGGTGAGCGTGCCCAGCAGCTTCACGTCGACGAGGCGTTCCACGAGGTCGGGCGGCGCTGCCAGGAAGCCGACGCGCCAGCCCGGCGCGAGGATCTTGGCGAAGCCCGAGACGTAGATCGTGCGGCGCAGGCCGTCGAGCGCGGACAGGCGCGGCGCGTGCGCGGGCGCGAGGTGGGCGTAGGTGTCGTCCTCCACGATGCGGAAGTCGTGCTGTTCGGCCAGGCGCAGCACCTGGTGGGCGGCGGCAAGGCTCAGCGAGACGCCGGTCGGGTTGTGCAGCACCGAGCAGGTGACGTACAGGCGCGGCTGGTGGGCCTTGGCGAGCGCGGCCATCGCCGCGAGGTCGGGGCCGTCGACGCCGCGCGGCACCGGCAGCAGGCGCATGCCCAGCTGGGTGAGGCGGGCGAATTCCACCGACCAGCCGGGGTCGTCCACCAGCACCGCGTCGCCGGGCGTGAGCAGGCCGCGCGAGACGATGTCCAGCGCGTGCGTGGCGCCGTTGGCGGTGACGATCTGGGCGGGCGTGGCGGGCACGCCGAAGTCGGCCAGGCGTTGCGCGACCGCGTTGCGCAGGCGCGTGTCGCCGGCGGGCTCGCCGTAGCTGAGGTAGCTGGATGGCAGGTGCGTGTCGTTGGCCGAGCGAGGAGGCGCCATCACGCGGCGCAGTGCCGTCTGCAGCATGGCTGCGTCCAGCCATTCGGCCGGCAGCGTGCCCAGGCCGGGGGCAGGATGCTGGGCGTCGACCGCGAACATGCCGCGGATCAGCGCGGTGGCGTCCACCGGCGGCGGGCGCAGCGGTGCCGAGGGGCGCAGCGAGGTCTCGGTGGTGATCGCCAGGTGCGTCGCCTTCTCCAGCGGCTCGGCGAGCGTCGCGCCGCCGGCGCGCGGCGTCATCGTGTCGCCGTCGCGCACGAAGAAGCCGCGCTGGCGCTTGGCCTCCACCAGGCCCTGGGCCAGCAACTGGTCGTAGGCCGCCACCACCGTCGACGGGCTGACGCGGTGGCGGCGCGCGCTCTCGCGCACCGAAGGCAGCCGGGCACCGGGCAGCAGCAGGCGTTGGCGGATGCGGGCGGCGTAGTGGTCGGCCAGCTGTTCGGCCAGCGTCTGCGCGGCGCTGCGGGCGAGCACGGCGGCTCCCACGGCGGCGGCGATCGGTGCGGTGGGAGAGCCCGGCGCGCGGCGTGCGCGCGCCGAGGCGGGCGTGTCGTCCTGCATGGAAAGCGATCCTTCGCGAAGGTCTGTACTGTCAAAGGCAGCGATACAGATCACCGAACTGCACCAAAGACTGTACTGCTCGTGTATTGATTATCCGCCTAGACTGGTTGCACTGCACGCCGTTCGTCCGCTTTCTCCCGAAGGCACGGCGCGCCCGCCGCCCGCCATGCGCCTCGTGCCCGAACCCGCCCTGCCGTTGCCGACGTCCGCCCGCGCTGCGGCGCAGGCGGTGGCGACCGAGCATGCCCGCCGCACGCGCGCGGGCCTGTGGCTGGGCGCGCTGGGCATGCTGATCTTCGCGGGCACGATCCCGATGACGCGGCTCGCGGCGGGCAGCAGCGAGGCGCCGCAGCTGCCGGCCGTGTTCGTCGCCATCGGCCGCGCCGGCGTGGCGGGCCTGCTGTCCGTGGCCTACCTGCTCGTCACGCGCGCGCCGTGGCCGCGCCGCCACCACTGGGCCATGCTCGCGCCGACGGTTCTCGGCAACGTGCTGGCCTGGCCGCTGCTGCTGGGTCTCGCGGTGCGCCGCGTCGACGCGATGCATGCGGCGGTCATCACCGGCCTGATGCCGCTGGCCACCGCCGCGGTGGGCGCGCTGCTGTTGCACCAGCGGCCGTCGCGCGGCTTCTGGGGTTTCGCACTGCTCGGCGCCGCGCTGGTCGTCGCGTTCGCGGCGTGGAGCGGCGCGGGCCGTCCACGGCTGGCCGATCTCCTGCTGGTCGGCGCGGTGATCGCGTCGTCGATCGGCTACATCACCGGCGTGCGCGTCACGTCGGGGCCCGACGCGATGACGCCCGAGCAGACGATCTCGTGGGTGCTCGTGCTGGCGCTGCCCGTCACGCTGCCGGTGCTGGTCACGCAATGGCCCGCCCAGCCCGTGCATCCGTCGGCCTGGGCCGGCTTCGCCTACGTGGCCCTGTTTTCCATGTGGATGGGTTTCTTCGCCTGGTACCGCGGCCTCGCATGGGGCGGCACGCTGCGCGTGAGCCAGGTGCAGTTGCTGCAGCCCTTCGTCTCGATCCTGCTGGCCGTGCCCTTGCTGGGCGAACGGCTGCGCCCGGCCACGCTGGGCTTTTCCGTCGCCGTGATGGCGTGCGTGTATCTCGGCCGGCGCATGTCGGCGGGCGCGCCACGACCGCGCATCTGATGTTCGAATCCCGTTTCCTGTAGAAGGCTCTCCCATGACTGGTTCCACCTCGTCCTCTTCCGATTCGACCCGCTCGCCCTGGCAACTGGCCCGGCGCTGCGAACGCATGAACCCGTCGGTCATTCGCGAGATCCTCAAGCTCACCGAGCTGCCGGGCGTACGCTCGCTGGCCGGCGGCCTGCCCTCGGCCGAGACCTTCCCGGTGGACGCCATGCGCGAGGCCACCGCCAAGGTGCTGGCCGATTCGCCGCGCGAGGCGCTGCAATACGCGTCCAGCGAAGGTTTCGCGCCGCTGCGCGAGTGGGTCTCGGCCACGCTGGGTGGGCGCGGCATCGATGCGCCGGCCAACCGCGTGCTGATCACCAACGGCTCGCAGCAGGGCCTCGACCTCATCGGCAAGGTGATGCTCGACGAAGGCAACGTGGTCGCCGTCGAGACGCCCACCTACCTCGGCGCGCTGCAGGCCTTCAATCCGAACGAGCCGCGATTCGTCTCGGTGGCCGGCGACGCGGACGGGCCGCTGCCCGACGCCATCGCGGCGCTGCCGCAAGGCACGCGCTTCATGTACGTGCTGCCGAACTTCCAGAACCCGACGGGCCGGGTGATCCCCGACGCCCGCCGCGACGCGATCATCGCCGCCGCGCAGCGCGCCAACATCCCGCTGGTGGAAGACAATCCTTACGGCGACCTCTGGTACGACGACGCGCCGCCCAAGCCGCTGGCCGCGCGCTGGGGCGAGGGCGTGCTGTACCTGGGTTCGTTCTCCAAGGTGCTGGCGCCGGGCCTTCGCCTGGGCTTCATGGTGTGCCCGCCCACGCTGTACCCGAAGCTGCTGCAGTCCAAGCAGGCGGCCGACCTGCACACCGGCTCGTTCAGCCAGCGCGTGGTGTACGAGGTCATCAAGAACGGCTTCCTCGACCAGCACATCCCAACCATCCGCGACCGCTACCGCACCCAGCGCGACGCCATGGACGCGGCGCTGACGGCCTCGATGCCCGCCGGCTGCGAATGGCTCAAGCCCAGCGGCGGCATGTTCTTCTGGGTGCGGCTGCCCGCCGGCTGCGACGCGATGGCGCTGCTGCCCAAGGCCGTGGAGGCCGGCGTGGCCTACGTGCCGGGCGCGGCGTTCTATGCCGACCACCCCGACACGCGCACGCTGCGCCTGTCCTTCGTCACGCTGTCGCCGGCCGACATCGCGGACGCCGTGCAGCGCCTGGGCAGCGTGGTGAAGGCGCATCTCGCGTCGCTGGCGACCGCATGAGCGCGGACGCTGCGCCGCGCCAACGTGGCTTCAGCCAGGTCGACGTCTTCACCGCGACGGCGCTGCTGGGCAACCCGCTGGCCGTCGTGCACGACGGCAGCGGCCTCGACACCGAGCGCATGGCCGCGTTCGCGCGCTGGACCAATCTCTCGGAAACCACGTTCCTGCTGCCGCCCACCACGCCGGAGGCCGACTACCGCGTGCGCATCTTCACGCCCGGCGGCGAGCTGCCGTTCGCCGGCCATCCCACGCTGGGCTCGTGCCACGTGTGGCTGCAGGCCGGCGGCCAGCCGAAGCGCGCCGGCACCGTGGTGCAGGAATGCGGCATCGGCCTGGTGCCGCTGCGACGCGCCGAGCGCCTGGCCTTCGCCGCGCCGCCCACCACGGTGGAACGCGCCGACGCCGAGCTGCTGCATCGGGTCTACGCCGCGCTCGGGCTCGATCCTGCGCGGGTGCGCGACGCCGCGTGGCTGTCCAACGGCTTTCCCCAGCTCACGTTGCTCCTGGACAGCGCCGCGACGGTGCTGGCGCTCAAGCCCGACCATGCGGCACTGAAGGCGCATGGCAAGGTCGGCGTCGTCGCACCGCATCCGGCCGGCAGCGAGTCGGATTTCGAAGTGCGTTTCTTCGCCGCGGCCATCGGCATCGACGAGGACCCTGTCACAGGCAGCCTCAACGCCAACATCGCGCAGTGGCTGATCGACACGGATCGCGCGCCGACGCGCTACGTGGCGGCCCAGGGCGCCGCGATGGGCCGCGCCGGCCGCATCCACGTGCAGCGCGACGCCGAGGGCACCTGGATCGGCGGCGACGTGGCGGCGTGCATCGCCGGCACGGTGCTGCTGTGAGATCGCCCGCATGACCGAGGAACTGTTCCGCATCGACGCCACGCTCACCGAGTGCGATGCGCTCGTCTGCGTGGTCGACGAGCGCGGCGTGCAGCTCGATCGCACCGTGTTCTATCCGCACGGCGGCGGCCAGGCCGGCGACCGTGGCGAGCTGGTGCTGGGCGACGGCCGGGCCATCGCGATCATCGACACGCGCAAGGGCGAGCGGCCTGGCGACGTCGTGCACGTGCTGGGCAATGACGACGACATGGCCGCGTTCAAGGTGGGCGACAAGGTGCGCGCTCGCATCGACGTCGCGCGGCGCCGTGCGCACATGCGCTTCCACACCGCCACGCACCTGCTGTGCGCGCTGATCCCGCATCCGGTGGACGGCTGCTCGATCACCGCCGACTACGCGCGGCTCGACTTCCACATGACGGACCTGCTGGACAAGGAGGCGATCGAAGCCGGCCTGGCCCGCCTCGTGGCCGAGGCGCATCCGGTGTCCATGCGCTGGATCAGCGACGCCGAGCTCGACGCCAACCCCGGCCTGGTGCGCAGCATGAGCGTGCAGCCGCCGCGCGGCACGGGGCGCGTGCGTCTCCTGGAGATCGAGGGCGTCGACTTGCAGCCTTGCGGCGGCACGCACGTATCCAACACGGCCGAGATCGGCGCGCTGTTCGTCAAGAAGATCGAGAAGAAATCGGCGTCGACGCGGCGCGTGGTGCTGGCGTTCAAGGACTGACTGGTCCGTCGATCAGGGGCACGGCGCGCCGTTGCCGGCCACCCAGATCTCGTACCAGGTCTGCGCGTCGATGGCCACGTCCAGCGCCGCGACGGCCTCGCGCATCGCGTCGAGGCGGCGCGAGCCGGTGAGCGGGATCAGGCGCGCGGGGTGGCGCAGCAGCCAGGCGTAGACGAGCGTCGTGACGCCGATGCCGCGTTCGCCGGCGATGCGTTCGAGCACGCCGCGCACGCGCCGCGCGTCGTCGTCGTTGCCGGTGAACAGCCGTCCGCCCGCGAGCGCCGACCAGACCATCGGCGCGACGCCCAGGTCCTGCGCCTGGTCCAGCGTGCCGTCGTGGAACGGCGCGATGCGCAGCGGCGAGACCTCGACCTGGTTGGTGACCAGCGGCACGCGCCTGTGCAGCAGCGCGAATTGCGAGGGCGTGAAGTTGGAGACCCCGAAGTGGCGCACCTTGCCCGCGGCGCGCAGCCGCTCGAAGCAGGCCGCGAGCGCCTCGGCGTCCATCAGCGCGTCCGGACGATGGATCAGCAGCACGTCGAGATGGTCGGTGCGCAGCCTGGCCAGCGAGTTGTCCACCGAGCGCTCCACGTGCTCGGCCGAGCTGTCGTAGTGGCCCAGGCGATGCTCCGGCCGCGCGCCCGACATCATGCGGATGCCGCACTTGGTGACGATCTGGATGCGCTCGCGCAGCTGCGGCGCGGCGGCCAGCGCCTCGCCGAACAAGCCTTCGACCGCGTAGCCGCCGTAGATGTCGGCGTGGTCGAACGTGGTGAGCCCCAGGTCCACGCAGCCCTCGATCCAGCGCACGCGCTCGGCGACGGAGAAGTTCCAGTCACCCATGCGCCAGGCGCCGGCGACGATGCGCGAGAGGGTCGGGCCGCCGGCGGCGGTGACGAGCGTGGGGGCGTGGAGCATGGGTCGGAATTCGATTGGTCAACGCCGAATTCTGGCCCAGGCCGTCAGAACGCCGCGCGCGCCCCCGCCGACACGCTGCCCAATGGCAGGCCCCGGCCCTGGTCTTCGGACCAGATCAATGCCTTTTCCGGAAGTCGTCGTGGCACGACTTGCAGGTGTCGGCGGTGGCGCTGAACGCCGCCTTCAGGTCGTCGGCCGTGGTGGCCTTCGCGGCGGCGGCGGCCAGCCTGGTGGCGGCGTCCTGGAACTTCGCCGACGCCGCCTTGAACTTGTCGGGCTGCGACCAGACCTCGGGCTTCGCGCTGGTGTCGCCCTTGTCGCTGCCGTCGATGAACGCTGGCCAGGGCAGGTGCGACAGCGTGAGGACCAGGTCGGCGTTGGCCTGCGCGGCCTTCGCGTCGAACGGCACCTTGCCGCTGACCATGGCGCCGATGCGGCCGAAATGGTTGCCCATCACGGCCAGCGCGCCCTGGCGGTACTCGATCGCGTCGTCGGGACTCTTGAATTGCGCGGCGGCCTGGCCACAGGCCAGGAGGGCGGTGGCAGCGGCAGCTGCGAGCGACCAGGATTTCATCGTTGTTCTCTCGGAGGATTCGGGGGTGGGCATCGATCTCGCCCGGACGGTGTGCCGAGTGTACGGAGTTCGGCCGAGGTCGGATTCAGCGCTGGGGTATCGTCGCCGACTTGTCCATGTACGGCGCCTTGCATCCTTGACCACCTCCGCTCCCACCCGGATCTGGGACCTGCCCACGCGCGTGTTCCATGCGGCGCTCGCCGCGGGCGTGACCGCGGCCATCGTCACCGCGAAGCTGGGCGGCGACTGGATGGCCTGGCACCTGCGTTGCGGCGAAACCGTGATGGCCCTGCTGCTGTTTCGCTGGGCCTGGGGCGTGGTCGGCGGGCGCTGGTCGCGGCTTGCCACGTTCTTGCCCACGCCCGCGCGCCTCGCGCGGGCGCTGCGCGGGCGGGCGACGGCCGAGGATGGCATCGGTCACGGCGCGCTCGGCTCGCTGGCGGTCTGGGCCTTCCTGCTGCTGCTGTCGCTGCAGGTGGCCACGGGCCTGGTGGCCGACGACGACGTCGCGACCACCGGGCCGCTCAACGCGCACGTGGCGGCCCGTCTCGCAAAACGGGCCAGCGCGTGGCACGCGGGCTGGGGCGCCGACCTGATCCTGGCCCTGATCGCGCTTCACGTGCTGGCCATCGGCTGGTACACGTGGCGCCGCGGTGCGCCGCTGCTGCGGGCGATGTGGACGGGCGACAAGCCGTTGCCGGCAGGCACGCCGGCGAGTACCGACAGCGTGGCGTCGCGCGGCCTCGGCCTGGCGATCTGGGCGGCGGCCGCGGGGGCCGTGTGGGCGCTCCTGCGCTGGGCTGGCTGAGCCGCGCGCGCCGTCAGCGGCGCGACGGTTTGGCGTGCTTGCACCCGCGCCACGCCCGGTCGCGACCCGTCCGGGTGCATGCCCCATCGGGGTGGCGCCGGCGCACCCTTTCGGGTTAGAATCGTCAGGCTTAGTTCAACTAAAGCAGGTTTTTCTCGAGCAATCGAGGCGAATTTGTCAGGTGAGCCGCAGGGCACCGATCCGGGGGCCACGTTCAGGAAATGAACGCAACCCTTGTCCGACACCCATGAGTTCTCAGAGTTCCGCACCGCAGCAAAAAAACCCCAGCGAGCAAGCCGGCGACGTCGTCGGATCGCCGAGGTTCAACGCCGCGAACTGGGATGACGAGGATCCGCTGCCACGCCGCTTGTCGGCAACGGAGGCCGAAGCGTTTCGCGATCAGCGAAGCGCGCCGTCTCCGTGGCGGGTGGTGCTGGTTCAGCTCGAGGCCGGCGCCGTCATCTCGCTGCTGCTCTGTTTCGTGGGGCTGTACCGGGGCGAAGGGTTGTCGTGGCTGTGGTCGGCCGTCTACGGTTCGGCGGTGGTCATCGTTCCGGGTGCCTTGATGGCGCGCGGCGCGACGCGGATGGCCGACAGCCGTTCGCCGATGGCCACGATCCTGAACCTGCTGGGTTGGACTTCGGTGAAATTGGTCTGCACCGTGGTGATGTTGTTCGCCGCGGGAAGAGTCTTGCATCCGGTCAGGTTTCCGGCGTTGTTGCCGGCCCTGGCGGTTTGCCTGGCTGTGTATTGGGTGGCGCTCGCGTGGCGCTCGCGTTGAAGATCTGATCGGGAAGCTACGGACACCACATGGCCGCAGAAGAACTTGCACCGACCTCCGGTGAATACATCCAGCATCACCTGACCCACCTCTCGAACATCGAGAGTTCGTTGCCGGTGAATTTCCACGTGGTCCATTGGGACTCGGTGGTGTTCTCGTCGCTGCTCGGGCTGGTGTTCCTGGTGGTCGGCCTGATCGCCGCCCGCCGCGTCACGTCAGGCGTGCCGAACCGCTTCCAGGCCGCCGTCGAATTCCTGATCGAGATGGTCGACAGCCAGGCCAAGGCGATCGTGCACAACGCCAACAGCCGCAAGATGGTCGCGCCGTTGGCGCTCACGGTGTTCGTGTGGATCTTCCTGCTCAACGCGATGGATCTGTTGCCGGTCGACCTGCTGCCGTTCCTGTTCCAGCATGCGTCGGGCGATCCCGAGGCGCACCTTCGCGTGGTGCCGACGGCCGACATCTCGGTCACGATGGGCATGGCCGTGGCCGTGCTGATCATCTGCCTGTACTACAACGTCAAGGTCAAGGGCGCCGGCGGTTGGGCGCACGAACTGGTCGTCGCGCCGTTCGGCACCAGCAAGAACCCGATCGCGGCCGTGCTGCTGGGCGTCGTCAACTTCGCGATGCAGATGATCGAGTTCGTCGCCAAGACCGTCTCGCACGGCATGCGGCTGTACGGCAACATGTACGCCGGCGAGCTGATCTTCCTGCTGATTGCCTTGCTGGGCGGCGCGTTCACGTTCACGGCGGGCGGCTTCGGCCTGGCCCTGCTTCACATCTTCGCCGGCAGCGTGTGGGCCCTGTTCCACATCCTGATCATCACGCTGCAGGCCTTCGTGTTCATGATGTTGACCCTGGTCTACATCGGACAAGCCCACGACTCGCACTGAAAACCGCGCGCCACCGGCACGCCGGTGACGCGGTCTGCGCTGTCCGCACAACAACGTTCTTCTTTCAATTTCTCAACTGGAGTCAACATGGAACTCATCAGCTACGTCGCCCTGGCCGCCGGCATCATCATTGGTCTGGGCGCTTGCGGCGCTTGCATCGGCATCGGCATCATGGGCAGCAAGTACCTCGAGTCGGCCGCTCGCCAGCCGGAACTGATGGGCGAACTGCAGACGAAGATGTTCCTGCTGGTCGGCCTGATCGACGCGTCGTTCATCATCGGCCTCGGCATCGCCCTGTGGTTCACCACGACGAACCCGTTCCTGGCCCAGCTGGCGCAGATCGCGAAGTAATTCGCCCTGCACTGAAGTCGCCGGCGCGACCTCTTCCGCTGAAATGGAACTGGCGCGCCGCACTCCGGCAACAGCTTTCGAGGCAATAACGTGAGCATCACCGCAACCCTGATCATCCAGATCATCGTTCTCCTGATTTTGGTCGGGGTGACGATGAAATACATCTGGCCGCCCATCGCGGCTGCCCTGGACGAGCGCGCCCGCAAGGTCGCCGAAGGCCTGTCGGCCGCCGACAAGGCCCGCAGCGAGCTGGCCAGTGCCAACAAGCGCATCGAGGCCGAACTCGGCGCGGCTCGCAACGACGCGGCCCAGCGCCTGGCGGCTGCCGAGCGTCTCGCGCTGCAGATCGTCGAGGAAGCCAAGTCCAAGGCCTCCGACGAGGCCGCGAAGATCGTTGCCCAGGCTCAGGCCGAGGCGCAGCAGGAATCGTCCAAGGCGCGCGACGCGCTGCGCGACCAGGTCGCCGCGCTCGCCGTCAAGGGTGCCGAGCAGATCCTGCGCCGCGAAGTGAGCCCGGCCGTGCACGCCGAGCTGCTGAACCGCCTGCAGACCGAGCTGTAAGACCATGGCCGAGCCCTCCACCATCGCGCGGCCGTACGCCGCGGCGCTGTTCCAGTCGAGTACTGCCGCCGACGGCGCGCAGCTCGTGGCCCAGCTGGACACGCTCGCTGGCATCGCCGGCGACGCCGGCCTGCGCCAGTTCGCCTCCGACCCGAAGGTCAGCGACGAGCAGGTCTTCGGCCTGGTGTCGGGCATCGCCCGCTCTGGCCAATCCGGCGAGCTCAGTCCCAAGCTGCTGAACCTGCTGAACGTCGTCATCGACAACGGTCGCCTGGCCGTGCTGCCCGAGATCGCGTCGCAGTTCCGCTCGCTGGTCAACGACCGCGGCGGCGTGGCCGATGCGCACATCGTCAGCGCGTTCCCGCTCGACGCGACGCAGCAGGCCGACCTCGCCAAGGTGCTCGAGAAGCGCTTCGGCCGGCAGCTCAAGACCTCGGTCTCGGTCGACTCGTCGTTGATCGGCGGCGTGCGCGTGACGGTGGGCGACGAGGTGCTCGACACCTCCATCGTCGCCCGCCTCGAGCAGATGCGCGTCGCGTTGACCCACTAAAGAGCCGGCCCGCTCGCACAGAATCGTTCTTCAACCCGGGCGGCCTTGCGGCCTCACCTTTGGGAGCTAAGTCATGAATTTGAATCCCGCTGAAATTTCCGAACTGATCAAGAGCCGCATCGAAGGCCTGGGGGCGTCGTCCGACATCCGCAACCAGGGCACGGTCGTCTCCGTCACCGACGGCATCTGCCGCGTGCACGGCCTGTCCGACGCGATGCAGGGCGAAATGCTCGAGTTCCCGGCCACCGCTGCCGGCGTGCCGACGTACGGCCTGGCCCTGAACCTCGAGCGCGACTCCGTCGGCGCCGTGATCCTGGGCGAGTACGAGCACATCTCCGAAGGCGACACCGTCAAGTGCACGGGCCGCATCCTGGAAGTGCCGGTCGGCCCCGAGCTGCGTGGCCGCGTGGTCAACGCCCTGGGCGCCCCGATCGACGGCAAGGGCCCGATCAACACCAAGATGACGGACGTCATCGAGAAGGTGGCTCCGGGCGTGATCGCCCGCCAGTCCGTCGACCAGCCGGTGCAGACCGGCCTGAAGTCGATCGACTCGATGGTGCCCGTCGGCCGTGGCCAGCGCGAGCTGATCATCGGCGACCGCCAGACCGGCAAGACCGCCGTGGCGATCGACGCGATCATCAACCAGAAGGGTCAGAACATGACCTGCGTGTACGTCGCCATCGGCCAGAAGGCGTCGACGGTGAAGAACGTCGTGCGCGCCCTGGAAGCCAACGGCGCGCTGGAGTACACGATCGTCGTGGCCGCCACCGCCGCCGAATCGGCCGCGATGCAGTACGTCTCGGCGTACTCGGGCTGCACGATGGGCGAGTATTTCCGCGATCGCGGCGAAGACGCGCTGATCGTCTATGACGACCTGTCCAAGCAGGCCGTGGCCTACCGCCAGGTCTCGCTGCTGCTGCGCCGCCCGCCGGGCCGCGAAGCCTTCCCGGGCGACGTGTTCTATTTGCACAGCCGCCTGCTCGAGCGCGCCGCGCGCGTGAACGCCGACTACGTCGAAGCGTTCACCAAGGGTGAAGTCAAGGGCAAGACCGGTTCCCTGACGGCGCTGCCGATCATCGAGACGCAGGCCGGCGACGTGTCCGCCTTCGTCCCGACGAACGTGATCTCGATCACCGACGGCCAGATCTTCCTGGAAACCAGCCTGTTCAACGCCGGCATCCGCCCCGCCATCAACGCCGGCATCTCGGTGTCGCGCGTCGGTGGCGCCGCGCAGACCAACCTGATCAAGAGCCTGTCGGGCGGTATCCGTACCAACCTCGCGCAGTACCGCGAGCTGGCCGCGTTCGCGCAGTTCGCGTCCGACCTGGACGAGTCCACCCGCAAGCAGCTCGATCGTGGCGCGCGCGTCACCGAGCTGCTCAAGCAGAACCAGTACTCGCCGCTGCCCATCAGCCTGATGGCCGCCACGCTGTTCGCCGTGAACAACGACTTCATGGACTCGCTGCCGATCCCGCAAGTGCTGCCCTTCGAGCACGGCCTGCACCAGCACCTGAAGTCCAACCACGCCGCGCTGCTGGCGACGATGGAAAAGAACGGCGCCAAGTGGAACGTCAAGTTCAAGGACTCGGACAAGCCGGAAAAGATCGAGTTCGCCAAGGCCTGCAAGGCTGCGGAAGATGAACTGCGCGGCGCCATCGGCGCGTTCAAGAAGTCGTTCGCCTGATTCCCCGTCCACGACCCTCTGCTAAAGGAGAACCGTCATGGCGGTAGGAAAGGAAATACGCGGCAAGATCAAGTCGGTGGAAAACACCCGCAAGATCACCAAGGCGATGGAGATGGTCGCCGCGTCCAAGATGCGCAAGGCGCAGGAACGCATGCGTGCGGCCCGGCCTTACGCGGAACGCATCGCCGGCATCACGGGCAACCTGTCGAAGGCGAACCCGGAATACCGCTCGCCCTACATGCGCGAGATCACGGACCAGGGGGGTCGCGGCCACAACGTCGGCTTCATCGTGATCACGACCGACAAGGGCCTGTGCGGCGGCATGAACACCAACATCCTGCGCGCGCTCACCGTCAAGATGCGTGACGTGCAGGCCGCCGGCGGCAAGGTCAGCGCGGTCGCGATCGGCAACAAGGGCTTCGGCTTCCTGAACCGCTCCGGCGCACAGGTGGTCAGCCACGTCACCCAGCTTGGCGACGCGCCGCAGCTCGACAGGCTGATCGGCCCCGTCAAGGTGATGCTCGAGCAGTTCGTCGAAGGCAAGCTGGACGCGGTGCAGCTCTGCTACACCCGCTTCATCAACACGATGAAGCAGGAGCCGCAGATCGTTTCGCTGCTGCCGCTCACGTCCACCGGACTGCAGAGCGGCGCACAGGGCGACAAGGCCGGCTACGCGTGGGACTACATCTACGAGCCGGATGCGCCGGGCGTGATCGAGGAACTGCTCAAGCGCTACATCGAGGCCCTCGTCTTCCAGGGCGTCGCCGAGAACATGGCGTCGGAGCAGGCCGCGCGCATGGTGGCCATGAAGGCGGCCACCGACAACGCGGGCAACCTCATCGGCGAGCTCAAGCTGATCTACAACAAGACGCGTCAAGCTGCGATCACCAAGGAATTGAGTGAGATCGTCGGCGGTGCGGCTGCGGTTTAAATCTTTCGAGAATCAAGGAATACAGATGACGACTTCCAATGCCTTGGGCAAGATCGTTCAAACCATCGGCGCCGTGGTTGACGTCGAGTTTCCGCGCGACCAGATGCCCAACATCTACGACGCGCTGAAGATGGACGGCACCGCGCTGACGCTGGAAGTCCAGCAGCAGCTGGGCGACGGCATCGTGCGTACCATCGCGCTGGGCTCGTCCGACGGCATCCGCCGCGGCAGCATGGTGCGCAACACCGGCGCCGGCATCACCGTGCCGGTGGGCAAGGCGACGCTGGGCCGCATCATGGACGTGCTGGGCAACCCGATCGACGAACGCGGCCCGGTCGACCAGACCCTGACCGCCGTCATCCACCGCAAGCCCCCGACCTATGACGAGCTGAGCCCGTCGCAGGAACTGCTCGAGACGGGCATCAAGGTCATCGACCTGATCTGCCCGTTCGCCAAGGGGGGCAAGGTGGGCCTGTTCGGCGGCGCCGGCGTCGGCAAGACCGTCAACATGATGGAGCTGATCAACAACATCGCGAAGGCGCATTCGGGCTTGTCCGTCTTCGCCGGCGTCGGTGAGCGCACCCGCGAAGGCAACGACTTCTATCACGAGATGGCCGATTCGAAGGTCGTCGACCTCGACGATCTGCCGAACTCGAAGGTCGCGATGGTCTACGGCCAGATGAACGAACCCCCGGGCAACCGCCTGCGCGTCGCACTGACCGGCCTGACGATCGCCGAGTCGTTCCGCGACGAAGGCCGCGACGTGCTGTTCTTCGTGGACAACATCTACCGCTTCACGCTGGCCGGCACGGAGGTCTCCGCGCTTCTGGGCCGCATGCCTTCCGCCGTGGGCTACCAGCCGACGCTGGCCGAGGAAATGGGCCGCCTGCAAGAGCGCATCACGTCGACGAAGGTCGGCTCGATCACCTCGATCCAGGCCGTCTACGTTCCGGCCGACGACTACACCGACCCGTCCCCGGCGACCACCTTCGGCCACCTGGACTCCACCGTGTCGCTGTCGCGCGAAATCGCGTCGCTGGGCATCTACCCGGCCGTCGACCCGCTCGACTCCACGTCGCGCCAGATCGACCCGAACGTCATCGGTCAAGAGCACTACGACACGACCCGTGCCGTGCAGGCCACCCTGCAGCGCTACAAGGAACTGCGCGACATCATCGCCATCCTGGGCATGGACGAACTGGCGCCGGAAGACAAGCTGGCCGTGTCCCGCGCCCGCAAGATCCAGCGTTTCCTGTCGCAGCCGTTCCACGTCGCCGAAGTCTTCACGGGCTCGCCTGGCAAGTACGTGCCGCTGAAGGAAACCATCCGTGGTTTCAAGATGATCCTCGCCGGCGAATGCGACCACATGCCGGAACAGGCCTTCTACATGGTCGGCACCATCGACGAAGCCATCGAAAAGGCGAAGGGCATGCAGTAAGGCGCCCGGCCGCCGCCGCGCTTTTTCAAAAGCTCGCGCGGTGGCCACCGTCGTGCATCCCTTGTCCTTCATCGAACTGGAACCCACATGGCCACCATTCACGTCGACGTCGTCTCCGCCGAAGAGCAGATCTTCTCGGGCGAGGCGAGCTTCGTCGCGCTGCCGGGCGAGAACGGCGAGCTCGGCATCATGCCGCGCCACACGCCGCTGATCACGCGCATCAAGCCGGGTGCCGTGCGCATCAAGCGCGCGTCCGACGGCGGCGAGGAGTTCGTCTTCGTCGCCGGCGGCATCCTCGAGGTGCAGCCCGATCGCGTCACCGTCCTGGCCGACACCGCGATCCGCGGCAAGGACCTGGACGAGGCCAAGGCCAGCGAAGCCAAGAAGGCCGCCGAGGCCGCGCTCACCAACGCCAAGGGCGACTTCGACGTCGCCAAGGCGCAGAGCGAACTCGCCGTGCTGGCTGCCCAACTGTCCGCCATCCGTCGCTTCCGCGGCAACGCCGGTCACTGACGCGGCGCAGCAAAGCCGCCGAACAGCCCGCCCACGGCAACGTGCGCGGGCTTTTTCACGTCCCGTCGCCGCGGCGCTGCCCCGTCGGGCCCCCACCCATGAAACCGGGGATTGGCGCCGGCGATACTGCGCGACACAATGAAATCCGTGACCGGCCGCGCCGGCGTGGTGGAGACCTCGATGAACCAGATTTCCAGCGAACAGTGGGCCCGGATGGGCCGCGACTCGTTCGATGCGCGCCTGATCGCCATCATTCGCCGCAATCATCCGGAGCAGGCCGCGAAGATGGACTTCGCCGCGCTCGTGGGCGCGTTCCGGCGCCAGGCCACGAAGGCGCAGCACCACGGCCTTACCGACGAGCATTCGGCCGCCACCTACGTCTACACGGCGTGGTTGATGGGCGAGGAGTTCGACACGCGCATTCCCGCCGTCGCCCAGATCCTGGCCGACCGGCGCATGAAGGCGCGCGAGAAGGCGAAGGCGCTGTCCAACTTCAGCCGCCTCGTCTTCCGCACCTTGTCGGGCGGCGCGGCCGCCAAGGAAGCCCCCAGGAGCGCCGCATGAGCTTGCCCACTCCTCCCGCCCTCGGCGGCCCGCTCGGAGACGCGCTGGCCGGCGCCGAACCCGCGGCCACGCAGCAACTGCAGCAACTGGCGGCGCCTGCTGCCGACGCCGCGGGCAAGGCGGCCGACCTGCAATCGCAGGCCGCGGCGGCCCCCGACACGGCCGCCGGCCCGGCCGAAGCCGCCACCGCCAACGCCGCCAAGGACCTGGGCAACGAGTTCTCCAGCGCCACGCCCACCGGCGCGCCCGCAGTGCCGTGCGCGTGTGGCGACTGCATCAAGAGCGCCGTCGACCCGGCCCTCCCGGCCATCCCCGGCACGCCGGCACTGCCCGCGATGCCCGACATGCCGGCCATGCCCGCGATGCCCGCCATGCCCGCGATGCCGGCCACGCCTGCCGTTCCGGCGATGCCCGCGACGCCGGCACTGCCCGCGATGCCCGCCATGCCGGCCATGCCCGCGATGCCGGCGATGCCTGCGATGCCGGCCATGCCTGCCACGCCCGCGATGCCGGCCACGCCGGCGACGCCCGCCATGGACGGCCTGCCGGCCCTGCCCGCGCTGCCCCCCCTGCCCGCGCTTCCGGCGATGCCCGCGATGCCGGCCATGCCGTCGATGCCGGCGATGCCCGCCATGCCTGCGATGCCCGCCACCCCCGCGCTGCCCGCCACCCCGGCGATGCCTGCGATGCCGGCCATGCCCGCGATGCCGGCGATGCCGGCGATGCCGGCCACCCCGGCCGCTCCGGCCATGCCCGCGGTGCCGGCCCTGTAGGGCTCGCTGCTTGCCGGACGAGGGCCCACGAACCAGGGCATCATCCGACCATGAGCAAGAAGAAATCGAACAAGGACGAGAACGGCGACGGCCACAGCTACGAAGACCAGCTGCGGCCGCTGCAGGTGGAGCTCAACGGCGTCATGCGCCTGCTCAAGGATCGCGGCGAGCGCGTCGTCGTGCTGTTCGAGGGTCGCGACACCGCCGGCAAGGGCGGCGCCATCAAGGCGATCACCGAGAAGCTCAACACGCGCCAGTGCCACATCGCGGCGCTGGGCATTCCCACGGCGCGCGAGACCGGCGAGTGGTATTTCCAGCGCTACGTCGCCTACCTGCCCAGTGCCGGCGAGATGACGCTGTTCGATCGAAGCTGGTACAACCGCGCCGGCGTCGAGGCAGTGATGGGCTACTGCACGCCGGCGCAGACCGACGCCTTCCTGAAGGCCGCGCCGATCTTCGAGAAGATGCTGGTGGACGATGGCGTCCGCTTGTTCAAGTACTGGCTCGCGGTGGACCAGGCCGAGCAGGAACAGCGTTTCGCCGATCGCCAGGACGACCCGCTCAAGCAGTGGAAGCTCTCTCCCGTCGACCTGCAGGCGCGCAGCAAGTACGACGAGTACGGCCGTGCCCGCGACCGCATGCTGGAGGCCACGCACACCAAGGCCGCGCCGTGGACGCTGGTGGACTTCAACGACCAGAAGGCCGGCCGCCTGAAGCTGATCGCCAACCTGCTGTCGCGGCTGCCCGTCGCCACGGCCACGGCGCCGGAAGTGGAGATTCCACCACTGCTCGGCAAGCCGCTGAAAGAGAAGTTCCGCGGCCCGCTCAAGCCGATCTAGGAAGGGTCGTCCAGCGCGGAGATAATTCAACGCATGTGGCCCGCCCTGAAAAATGACACCTTCCTGCGCGCCTGCCTGCGCCAGCCCACCGACTACACGCCGATCTGGCTGATGCGCCAGGCCGGTCGCTACCTGCCCGAGTACAAGGCCACGCGCGCCCGTGCCGGCAGCTTCATGGGCCTGGCCACCAACACCGACTACGCCACCGAGGTCACGCTGCAGCCGCTGGAGCGCTTCCCGCTCGACGCGGCCATCCTGTTCTCGGACATCCTCACGGTGCCTGACGCGATGGGCCTGGGCCTGTCGTTCGCGGAAGGCGAGGGTCCGCGCTTCGCGACGAACGTGCGCGACGAGGCCGCGGTGGCCAGGCTGGCGGTACCCGACATGGACAAGCTGCGCTACGTCTTCGACGCCGTCAGCTCGATCCGCAAGGCACTCGACGGCCGCGTGCCGCTGATCGGCTTCTCGGGCAGCCCGTGGACGCTCGGCTGCTACATGGTGGAGGGCGCGGGCTCCGACGACTACCGCCAGGTCAAGACGCTGATGTACGCGCGGCCCGACCTGATGCACCGCATCCTGGCGATCAATGCCGACGCCGTCACCGCCTACCTGAACGCCCAGATCGACGCCGGCGCGCAGGCCGTGATGGTGTTCGACAGCTGGGGCGGCGTGCTGGCCGACGCCGCGTTCCGCACGTTCTCGCTGGCCTACACGCAGCGCGTGCTGGCGGGCCTGCAACGCGAGAAGGATGGTCGGCGCGTCCCCGCCATCGTGTTCACCAAGGGCGGTGGGCAATGGCTGGAGGCGATCGCGGGCATCGGCCCCGACGTGGTGGGTCTCGACTGGACGACGGATCTCGGCGCTGCACGCCGTCGCGTGGGCGACCGCGTCGCGCTGCAGGGCAACCTCGATCCGATCGCGCTGTTCGCGCCGCCGGAGGCGATCCAGGCCGAGGCGCGTGCCGCGCTCGACAGCTTCGGCGCGACGCGCAACCCCGACGGCAGCACTGCCGGACATATCTTCAACCTCGGCCATGGCATCAGCCAGTTCACGCCGCCTGAACACGTGGCGGCGCTGGTGGAGGCGGTGCACGGGCATTCGCGCAGACACCACGGGCGGTAGGAGACCACTTACAACCGTCGAACGCAGGCAGCACGCGATTTGTGCGGTAAGTGAGCGCTCAGGTGTTGACTTATCCCCAATATTCAGAAAGCGATGAAGTTCGCCCTGCGGGATATCCGGCACCCTCTGGAAACCGCGAAGAATGGTGCCAAGTTGTTGATTCACCTGTTTTTTTCCGCGGTGCATCAAATTTGAGCGATCCGGCACCCGACCCGGCAAAGCCAGGCTTTTGCGGCGCTGGCACCAGCTTTCCCACAAAGTTATCCACAGAAACTGTGGGTGACTTCAAAAACACTTACGGATCATGAGCTTACCGCTCGCAGCTCATAAATCTGACAACTTCCGCCCGCAAGTCTGCTCATCCATGGAGCGGCCGCGTTGACGCGCATCGCCGTCGCCATCGATGCGCCACAGTACGCGGGCATGAGCTCGCTGCTCACGTATGAAAGTGAGCAGACGCTCTTGCCTGGCACATTGGTACGTGTCCCCCTGGGGCGGCGCGAGGTGACCGGGCTGGTGTGGGACGCCGACTTCCCCGCGATGGATGCGGTGGCCGCCGAAGGGGCCGTCGTGACGCCGACCATGGTGTTGCGCCCCATCGTCGAGGCCATCGCCGCGCTGCCGCCCTTGCCCGCCGATTGGCGCGCGCTCGTCGAGTTCACGGCCCGGTACTACCAGCGCAGCCTCGGCGAGGTGGCGCTGGCCGTCTTGCCGCCCGAGCTGCGCAAGCTCGACGACACGGCGATCGCCAAGCGCATCAAGAAAAGGCGCGACCACCTGTTGCCCGATGCCGTGGGCGCCTCCGCGCAGCGGCCGTCGCTGACGCCGGAGCAATCGGCGGCCATGGACACGCTCACCGCCTGGGCCGCCGCGCCGGCGCCGCCGCCCACGCTGCTGTTCGGCGTCACCGGCAGCGGCAAGACGGAGGTCTACCTGCGCCTGGCGGAACAGGCGCTGGCCGCGGGCAAGCAGGCGCTGATCCTCGTGCCCGAGATCAACCTCACGCCGCAGCTGGAGCAGCGCTTTGCCGCGCGATTTCCCGGTCGCCGCCTGGTATCGCTGCACAGCGCGCTCACGCCGGCGCAGCGGCTTCAGCACTGGCTCTCGGCGCACCTGGGCGAGGCCGACCTGGTGCTCGGCACGCGGCTGGCCGTCTTCGCGTCGTTGCCGCGCCTCGGGCTGGTCGTGGTCGACGAGGAGCACGACCCGTCGTACAAGCAGCAGGACGGCGCACGCTACTCCGCACGCGACCTCGCGGTCTACCGAGGCCATCTCGCACGCGTGCCGGTGCTGCTGGGCTCGGCCACGCCGTCGCTGGAGACCTGGGCGCATGCGCAGACCGGTCGCTACAGGCAGGTCATGCTGTCGGAGCGCGTGGGCCAGGGCGCGCTGCCCGCGGTGCGGCTGCTGGACATGGCCACCGTACCGCGGCTCGCGCCGCGCTCGCCGCCGCAGGCGCTCGCGCCGCAGCTCATCGCGGCGATCCAGGCGCGCGTCGCGCGCGGCGAGCAGACGCTGCTGTTCCTGAACCGCCGCGGCTTCGCGCCGGTGCTGCACTGCCCCGCCTGTACCTGGAAGAGTGGGTGCCCGCACTGCAGCTCGTTTCGCGTGTTCCACAAGGGCGAGCGCATCCTGCGTTGCCACCACTGCGGCACGCAGGAGCCGGTGCCGCGCGCCTGCCCGGACTGCGGCAACCTCGACATCGAGCCGATGGGCCGCGGCACCGAACGGCTGGAGGAGCAGGTAGCCGAGCTGTTGCCCGGCGCGCGCGTGCTGCGCATCGACGCCGACACCACCCGCGCCAAGGGCACGCTGGAGTCGCAGCTCGCGTCGGTGCACGCCGGCGAGGTGGACGTGCTGGTGGGCACGCAGATGGTCACCAAGGGCCACGACTTCCGCCGCGTCACGCTGGTGGCCGCGGTGAACCCCGACGGCGCGCTGTTCGCCGCGGACTTCCGCGCGCCGGAGCGCCTGTTCGCGCTGCTGATGCAGGCGGGCGGGCGCGCGGGACGCGATGCGGACATCGCGCGCGGCAGCGAGATGTGGGTGCAGACGTACAACCCGGGCCATGCGCTGTTCGAGGCCCTGAAGAAGCACGACTTCGCCGCGTTCGCCGCCACGCAGCTGGCCGAGCGCGAGTCGGCCGGACTGCCGCCGTATTCGCATCTGGCGCTGCTGCGCGCCGAGGCCCGCACCGAGGACGTGGCCGAGGCCTTTCTGCGCGCGGCGCGCGACCTGGCCAGGACCTGGCCAGAGGCCGCCGAGGTCATGTTCTACGCACCGGTGCCGCCCTCGGTGGCCAAGGTGGCAGGCTTCGAGCGGCGCCAGATGCTGATCGAGTGTGCGTCGCGCGCGACGCTGCAGCGGCTGCTGGCGCTGTTCACGCCGCAGCTGCCGGGGTTGAAGAATGCGCACCGCGGCATCGTGCGGTGGGCGATCGACGTCGATCCACTTGGAATATGAGAATCCGCATGGCCGCCTCCGTCCGCTTCGTCCCCTTCACCGACGTCGAATACCACGCCTGGCTCGTCCAGGCGATTCCCGCCTTCGCGCTGGCCAACGTGGAGGACGGACGCTGGACGCTGGCCGAGTCCCTCGAGAACTCCATGCAGGCGCACGCGGAACTGCTGCCTCACGGGTTGCAGACCCCGGGACACTTCTTCGTGCGCCTGCAGGATGCCGACAGCGGTGCGGAGGTTGGCACGCTATGGTGGGAAGAGTCCGCCAGGGCGGGCGAGCGCCAGGCCCACGTCTACAACGTCGAGATCGACGAACACGCACGGCGCCGCGGCTTCGCGCGCGCCGCGTTCCACGAGCTGGAACGCGTGGCCCGCGAGCGCGGCATCCATCACCTGGGCCTGCACGTGTTCGGCCACAACCACGGCGCACGTCGTCTCTACGACGAGCTCGGGTTCGAACCCACCAGCATCACGATGCGAAAGATCCTGTGATGAAGACTTCCCTGTTGCTCGCCGCCACGCTGCTGGCGGGCGCCGCCTCCGTCCGGGCGGCCGATACGCCCGACGACGGTGGCCCGGCCGTCGTGCCCTACCGGCCCAGCGTCTCGACCCCGGCGCAGCTGTCGGCGCCGGGCTGGCTCGAGCTGGAGGCAGGCGGACTTCGCGCCACCGACGACCGCGCTTCGCGCACCACGCTGCCCTACACGCTCAAGCTCGCGTTCACGCCCGACTGGGGCATCCGCATCGGCGGCGATGCCTGGGTGCGCCAGGCCGAGCCCGGCGACACGCAGGCCGGCGTGGGCGACACCTCGGTGGTGCTCAAGCGCCGCTTCGCAGTGAGCGATGCCACCGCCTGGGGACTGGAACTCGGCGAGACGTTTCCCACGGCCAAGACGAGCATCGGCGTCGGCCGCGCGGCCACGACGGTCAACGCCATCTTCAGCAGCGACTTCGCGCCGGCCTGGCACACCGACATCAACCTCGACGAGACGCGCCTTGGCGGCCAGCAGGGCGCCTGGCAGCTGGGCTGGGCGGCCGCGTTCTCGCGCACGCTGACCGACGACTGGGGCGCCGTCGGCGAGTTCTCCGGCACGCACCAGACCGGCACGACCGATACCGCGCAGTTCCTCGCCGCCGCCAGCTGGAACCAGTCGCCCGCAGCGGTGTTCGACTTCGGTTTCGCGCGCGGCCTGGCCGGCACGACGCCGCAGTGGCAGGTGTTCGCGGGCATCACCGTGCGCCTGGGCAAAGTGTTCTGAGGAACCTCGGCCCCGCGATTCGATCAGAATCGCCTCATGAGACTGCTGCTTGTCGAAGATGACCGGATGATTGGCGAGAGCCTGCGCGCGGCGCTCAAGCTCGAGGGCCATGCCGTCGACTGGGTGACGGACGCGCAGGCCGCGGCCACCACCACCGCCACCGAGCGCTTCGATCTCGTGCTGCTCGATCTCGGCCTGCCCAAGGGCAACGGCCTCGACGTGCTGCGCGGCATCCGCGCCCGCAACGACTCCACGCCCGTGATCGTGCTCACCGCGCGCGACGCGCTGGGCGAGCGCGTCGCGGGGCTGGATGCCGGCGCCGACGACTACCTCACCAAGCCCTTCGAGCTCGACGAGCTGCTGGCGCGCATGCGCGCCGTGCTGCGCCGTCACAGCGGACGCACCGCCACGCGCCTCACGCACGAGGACCTGAGCTTCGACCCGGCCACGCGCGAGGTGGCGCTGCGCGGCGAGCCGGTGATGCTGTCGGCGCGCGAGCTGGCGGTGCTGGAGGCCCTGCTGCAGCGCCCCGGGGCGATCCTGTCGCGTGCCCAGCTCGAGGACCGGCTGTACGGCTGGGGCGAGGAAGTGGAAAGCAACGCCGTCAGCGTCTACGTGCACCAGCTGCGCAAGAAACTGGGCCCCGAGCTGATCCGCACGATGCGCGGCGTGGGCTACTACCTGGGCAAGCGCGAGGTGGTCGACGGCGCCGGCGGGGCAGGCTCTTGACGGCATCTGCGCGCGGGCTGCGCCGCTTCGGTTTCAAGTCGGGCAGTACGCTGCGCCTGCGCCTGCTGCTGTCGCTGCTGGCGGTGCTGATGATCGCGGCGCTGGCGATGGGCGGTTCGGTCTACTGGAACGTGCTGCGCCAGACCGAGAGCCTGTTCGACTACCAGCTGCGCCAGATGGCGCTGTCGCTGCGCGACCAGGGCGAGATCGGGCCCGAGGACGCGCGCGCGCTGGCCGACGGCCAGCTCGACTACGTGATCCAGATCTGGCGCGAGGACGGCCACGAGGTCTACGCGACGCAGCTGCAGACCGAGCCGCCGGCACGCGCGGTGATCGGCTTCGCGGACATTCCCGCGGGCGGCATCGTCTGGCGCACGTTCGGCGTCGAGGCGCGCGATCGCGTGATCCAGGTGGCGCAACCTCAGAACGTGCGCCACGACCGTGCGGTGCAGGCCGCGCTGCGCAGCGTGGTGCCGCTGCTGGCCGTGGCGCCGGCGCTGGCGCTGGTGATCGGGTGGCTGGTGTCGCGCTCGCTCGCGCCGCTGCAGCGCCTGGCCGGCGAGGTGCGCTCGCGCGACAGCGGCTCGCTGCAGGCACTGCCCGAGACCGGCCTGCCCGACGAGGTGCTGCCGCTGGTGCAGTCGCTCAACGCCCTGCTCGATCGGCTGGGCGCGGCGCTGGCGGCGCAGCGCCACTTCGTCGGCGACGCGGCGCACGAGCTGCGCTCGCCGCTCACCGCGCTGAAACTGCAGGTGCAGGTGATGCGGCGCGCGCCCGACGAGGTCACGCGCGACGAGGCCGCTCGCGCGCTCACCGCGGGCGTCGACCGCGCGACGCGCCTGGTCGAACAGCTGCTGGCGCTCGCACGCAGCGAGGCCGGGCCGCCGCGCGAGGCCAGGGCCGCGCCGCTGGCCGAGATCGTGCGCCTCGCGATGGGCGACGTCGCGCCGCTGGCCGACGCGCGCGCCACCACGCTGGAGCTCGACGTGGCCGACGGCGCCGAGGCCACGAGCGTGACGGGCGATGCCGAGGTGTCGGTGCTGGCTCGCAACCTGATCGACAACGCGGTGCGCTACAGCCCGCACGGCGGCCACGTGTCGGTGTGGGTGGGCCGCGAGGCGGCGGGCCCCGTGCTGCAGGTGGACGACGACGGGCCGGGCATCCCCGAGGCCGATCGCGAGATGGTGTTCGACCGTTTCGTGCGGCGCGACAACGCGGCCGACCAGACCGGCTCCGGCCTGGGCCTGGCCATCGTGCGCCAGGTGGCGCTGCGCCAGGGCGCGAAGGTGGTGCTCGCGACGTCGCCGCGCGGCGGCCTGCGCGTGCGGGTGACGTGGACAGCCTCCTAATCTTGGCCTCATGTTGAGCTAACGATGCCTTCATCGTCGGCGCGCACATTGCGTCTCATGCGCTTGAAAAGCGCCTGATCCAAGCCGACAAGGAGTCGAACATGAACAAGACCAACCTGAAGCCGCTCGCCTGGGGCCTGCTGGGCGCGGGCGTGGCCGTGATGGGAACCGCCGGCGCGCTGGATCTCCCGTCCTGGCTGCGTCACACCACCGCTGCTGGCACGGGCGGCAGCACCGCCGCGATCGCGGCCGCAGCCACCGGCCAGCAGGTGGCCCCGACCCCGGTCACGCCGCCGCTGCCCGCGCTGCCGCCCGGCACCGCGCCGAACTACCGCGCCATCGTGCAGGAGTTCGGCCCGTCCGTCGTGCACGTCAGCGTGGAAGGCACGCACAAGCAGACCGCCCAGGAGCTCCAGGACGAAGGTGGCGACAACCCCGACGATCCGATCCAGCGCTTCTTCCGCGGCATGCCCGGAATGCCGCAGATCCAGCGCGGCGGCCAGGCCGCCGAGCAGCCGTTCAAGGGCCTGGGCTCGGGCTTCATCATCGGCTCCGACGGCCTCATCCTGACCAACGCGCACGTCGTCAAGGAAGCCAAGGACGTCACCGTCAAGTTGCAGGATCGCCGCGAATACGTGGCCAAGGTGCTGGGCGTGGACACCGCCACCGACATCGCCGTGCTCAAGATCGACGCGAAGAACCTGCCCGTGGTGCGCTTCGGCCAGCCGTCGAATTTGATGGTGGGCGACTACGTGCTGGCCATCGGCGCGCCCTACGGCCTCGACCAGACCGCCACCTCCGGCATCATCTCCGCCAAGGGCCGCTCGCTGCCCAGCGAGGGCGGCGAGAACTTCGTTCCGTTCCTGCAGACCGACGCCGCGGTGAATCCGGGCAACTCCGGCGGCCCGCTGTTCGACGCCGCGGGCAACGTGGTGGGCATCAACTCGCAGATCTACAGCCGCACCGGCGGCTTCCAGGGCGTCAGCTTCGCGATTCCCATCGACGTGGCGCTCACGATCAAGGACCAGATCGTCGCCACGGGCCATGCCACGCATGCGCGCCTGGGCGTCTCCATCCAGGCGCTGACCCAGGATCTCGCCGAGAGCTTCGGCCTCGATCGACCCGACGGCGCGCTCGTCTCCACCGTGGCGCCCAACAGCGCCGCGGCCAAGGCCGGCCTGAAGTCGGGCGACGTCATCGTCAAGGTCAATGGCGAGGCGATCCAGGAGCCGGGCATGCTGTCGTCGCGCGTGGGCCTTGCGCGTCCGGGCGACAAGGTCACGCTGGAAGTGTGGCGCGACAAGAAGCTCGAGACCGTGGTCGCCACGCTGGGCGCCAGCACCGACAAGCTCGACGTCGCCAAGAGCGGCGAGGCTGGCAGCGGCGAGAGGCTGGGCCTGGCGTTGCGGCCGCTGAACCGTGACGAGCGCGGCGAGGTCGGCGCCAGCGGCCTGGTGGTGGAGAACGCCGACGGCGCCGCCGCCAAGGCCGGCGTGCAGCAGGGCGACGTGGTGCTGGCCGTCAACGGCAAGCCGGTGGCCTCGATCGACGAGGTCAAGGCGATCCTGGCGTCCAAGCCCAAGCGTGTCGCGCTGCTCATCTGGCGCGACGGCGAACGCATCTTCTTCCCGGTCAACCTCGGCTGACACTGACGCGCGCGGGGTCGGGCCCGCGCCGTCCACCATGCGAAAGGGCGCTCACGACGAGCGCCCTTTTTTCATGGTGCGCCCGGCAGGGCGCACCTACTTGGAGGTGAGAGTCCTCTATCCACCCGGCAAGGGGAAGGATTGGCCGAAGGCAAGGGTGTCGCGGGCGACTGCGAATCTGAAGGAAGCTGGATGCAAAGCGCTGGCCTGACGAACAGGAAC